>ERZ773107.2435-NODE-2435-length-13831-cov-14.402439_pt1 | contig 13831 bp, 13 predicted proteins | sample MGYA00580571_ERZ773107 | MGnify/ENA primary metagenome ERZ773107 (study PRJEB29015, sample SAMEA2737843) | human gut metagenome | biome: human gut; feature: human-associated habitat; material: faeces | place: China | collected 2012 ... | reverse complement strand
AGACCGTTCTGTCGCTTAAAAGCCCCACTGGGGCTTTCATTGCTCCGCTTCGCTGCGCAAACGCGAACCTGTTCAACAAGGTGCAGGAAAAGCTGGCGAAAAATAAAAAGGCCCCTGCCCGTCATAAGGCAGAGGAAAGCTATCTGCTCACCACCAAGCTGTACTGCGGCAAGTGCGGTGCACTGATGTTCGGAGAAAGCGGCGTCAGCCACACCGGGAAGATGTACACCTATTACAAGTGTGCTGCTGCCAAGAAGAAAAAGACCTGCGATAAAAAGGCCGTGCGGAAACAGTGGCTAGAAGATTTGGTGGTCAATGAGACCATGAAACTGGTGGAAGACGATGCTTCCATGAACGCCATCATCGCCAAGGTAATGGAACTGCAAAATCAGGAAAGCACTGATTTGCCCATCTACGAAAAGCAGTTGAAAGAAACGGAAGTCGGCATCACCAATATGCTGAACGCTATCCAGATGGGCATTCTGACCAGTTCCACCAAGGAGCGGCTGGAAGCGCTGGAAGAACAGCGGAAGGAACTGCAAGCCCGCATTGCAGAAGAACGGCTGGCAAAACCGAAGATGAAAGAAGAATTCGTCCGGTTCTGGCTGCTCCGTTTCCGTAAGCTGGATATGACCCAGCCGGAGCAGCGGCAGGCACTGGTGGATACCTTCATCAATGCCATCTATCTCTATGATGATAAGGTGCTTATTACCTTTAACTATAAGGAAGGTACAGAAACGGTCGCTTTCGGGGAAGCTGTGAAAGCGGAGAAAAGTTCGGATATGAGTGCGCGAGGTGCACCAGCAAGAGAGCGTTGAATCGTTTGATTCGACGCTCTTTTTTGCTTTATACCAAAGAAAGGCAGCGGCGATATGCTTTCCGCACGGGCTGCCTTTATGACCTCATCCTTGCGGATGAGGTCACAGCAAGCCTTGACCCGGAGACGGCGCAGCAGGTCATGATGAATCTTCTCTCCCTGCCCTGCATGGTGGTGGCGATCACGCACGATCAGACGGGCGGATTCATGAAGTCCATGGACAGGCTTTACCGCGTCAGAGCGGGAGTCACCGCCATGGAAATGTCATAAAACGGGCGTTACAGCACCATCACAAGGGTACCTGCGCCGATCAGGACACAGCCGAGCAAAGATTTGACGGTGAATTTCTCATGGAGGAAGACAAACGCCAGGATCAGGGTAAAGACAACGCTCAGCTTATCGATGGGGACGACTTTGGAAGCTTCGCCGACCTGCAGGGCGCGGTAGTAGCACAGCCAGGAAGCGCCGGTTGCAAGGCCGGAAAGAATGAGGAACAGCCAGCTCTTCCGGCCAATGCCGGAAATACCGCCCTGTGTGTTTGTGAGGAAGACCATGCCCCAGGCCATGACGAGGACCACGGTTGTCCGGATCGCAGTGGCAAGGTTGGAGTTGACCCCGCTGATGCCGACCTTGGCCAGAATGGATGTAAGAGCTGCAAATACGGAAGACATCAATGCAAACGGAAACCACATGGTATATTTCCTCCTGGATCGTTTTTTCTTGTAGGGACTCTTTATCGTGCTGAGTATAGCACAATCATAAAAGAAGTCCAGATGATTTTAAGCTCTATTTAACTTTTTGGCCTGCATCTGTGGTATGTGCATTTCCCCAGCGATGTCCTCGGGGGAGTGCTTCTGGGGCTTTGCATCGGCTGGCCGGTATTCTCCGGCGGCAGCTTCCAGTGCAGAATAGTTGATTCCGTAGATTCGTTTCTGCGGAGCAGGGCGGTCCTCCGGGTGCAGAATCTCGTGCACGATCTGCTTGCGGTTCGAAAAATCGGCTCTGGCAAGGAGGTGCATTGATATTTACGACATGACGCAGGCGGTGGAGGATGGCGCAACGCGCCCTGTCTACTACGAAAGCCGCGTCATCAAGCTGCATCTGGATAAGGACACGCTGGCTCTGATTGATGCGACTTATGACGCATTGGAGCAGCAATCGGACACAGCGACCATTGAAAAAAGCAAGAAAATGTTGGGACAGATGGAAAGCGTGTTGGGCGCAGATTCTACGGTGCAATCGCTGTGCGAGGATATTGTCACCCACTACGAGAAATACCGTGCCAACCTGCTGACCGGTAAGGCGATGATTGTTGCCTATTCGCGCCCGATTGCCATGAAAATCTATCGGAAGCTGCTGGAACTGCGTCCGGCATGGAAAGAGAAAATCGGTGTGGTCATGACCAGCGGTAACAACGACCCGGAGGACTGGAAAGCGATTATTGGGACAAAATCGCACAAGGAGGAGCTGGCGCGAAAGTTCAAAGATAACGATGATCCAATGAAGATCGCTATCGTGGTGGATATGTGGCTGACCGGTTTTGATGTTCCCTCGCTGGTGACAATGTACATCTACAAGCCGATGCACGGTTATAATCTGATGCAGGCGATTGCTCGTGTGAACCGTGTGTTCAAGGACAAAGAGGGCGGCTTGATCGTGGACTATGTGGGCATTGCATCTGCCCTCAAAGCTGCCATGAAGGAATATACCAAGCGCGACCAGTCCCGGTATGGCGATATGGATATTTCCAAAGTTGCATATCCGAAGTTTCAGGAAAAGCTTCAGGTGTGCAAGGATTTGCTGCACGGGTTTGATTTCAGCAGTTTTATTGACGGTTCGCCGCTGGTTATGGCAAAGCTGGTAACGGGTGGTGTGAACTTTGTGCTGGATGCCAAAGCACCCAAGCGCAAGGACTTGTTCCTGCGAGAAGCAATGCTGCTGAAACAGTCGCACTCCCTATGCTCCAGCATGACCACAGAACAGGAGCGTCATGAAGCCGCCTACATGGAAGCTGTGCGTTCTACCGTGGTGAAAATTACTTACGGCGGCAGCGGCGGAAAGACGCTCTCGCTGAAAGAAATCAACACTCAAATCAATGAACTTCTGAAAGCGAGTATCCAGAGCCAAGGTGTAATCAGTCTGTTTGACAGCAAGCAGGCAGATGAAAATATCAGCTTGTTTGACCCGGCGGTATTGGACGAAATATCAAAAATGAAAGAAAAGAACATCGCTGTGGAAATTTTGAAAAAGTTGATGGCAGAACAGGTATCACTTTACAAGCGGACAAATGTTGTGCAGTCGCAGAAGTTCTCGGAGAAAATTGCGCAGCTGATGAACTCCTATTACAATGGGCTGATTACAAACGAGGAAGTTATCAAGGAACTTCTGAAAACGGCACAGGAAATCACAGAGTTGTACAATAATGGTAAGAAACTGGGGCTGACGCAGAAAGAGCTGGCGTTTTACGATGCTCTGACCAAGCCGGAGAACATCAAAGATTTTTACCAGAACAACGAACTGATCGACCTTACCAGAGAACTAACCGAGATGCTGCGTAAAAATCGGACGATAGACTGGCAGAAAAAAGAAACAGCGCGTGCCAGTATGCGGAAGATGGTGAAACATCTTCTGAAAAAGTATAAATATCCCCCGGAGGATTACGACACAGCAATTAGCACGGTTATCAGCCAGTGTGAGATGTGGACGGATAATATGATGGCATAAAAAGAGGATGAACAAATGAAGTTTTGTAATTTTCTTCTTCGAGTTGAGGGCATTCGTGAGGCATCATTGGAAGATATGAAAGATGTTGTTGCAAAAGGAAATCATATATTTCGGCCGCAAAAGCAGAAGTTTCTCTACTCAATAGACATGGACATTATAGAAAACAGATTTTTCTGGATGTCATGTGAGTATGATGATGCTGTTCGATTTCGCGACTATGTTATAGATAAAGGAACTGGTGAGCGGATGCCAAATCCTCGTTCAAAAGATCAGGTTGAACCAAGACAACAATTCTTTGCATGCTATGATACAAAAAAGCATTTTCTCTATATGAGTGACTTCAATAAAAAAGGATTTGTAGAGCAATATTTGAGCGACACGTTGCAAAAAGAGTTTAAAATCAACAACATCTATACATCGGTAGATGATTTTTGCAAAAACATTAAAGCAATACGTGGATTTCAGTATACACAAGTAGATAATGTGTTTAGTCGAGGAGGAACGTTGTTTTCGCAGGTTGGAAATATATGGGGACAAGATCTGCCGAGTAAGGTTCAATTGAAAATTTCTTATGGCGATATTCCTGTACATGGAGGTGGAAGAGCACTTATTGATCGTGTCTATCGGCATCGCGAAGAATTCGAAGATGTTATAGTAATTGGCTGTGATGATTGTGGTATCGAACAGACATTTGATTTCTCATCGGTATTAAAGCACCTTGTGATTCAACCTACAAAAGATGAAAATGAACATTTTAATCCAACTGAAGTAAGAGACTTACTGCTTTCAAATCTGAGGTGAGATTTTTGGATAAGGAGCATAAAACATATCTTATTATTTGCTTTCTTCTAATCACAGTAATAGCGTATATTCTTAACTGGAATTTTGAAAAAATGGCAGATACAGCGATTACATTGGTGTCGATCGCTGTAGGTGTGTATATTGCAGCGGTGTCCGCTTTGCTGGGAAGTCCATACGCCAAAGAATTAAAGCAAGAAACTGACAAGAAAAAAACAGGAAATACGTTATTGGGAACATTGCAGGACTATTTTAGATGCGCAGGAAAATTTGGCGTTGTGACTATTATTGTTAGTTGTCTGTACTGCATTCCGTCAACATATATAATACCAGCAAGGATTATGCGAATTGGCTCGGCTATTGCGTATGGTGTGTTCTCCTGTAATATTTTGTTTTTATGGCTTGTATTTATATTTTTGGTTAATTCTTTGGAAAAATCGGTGTGATGCTACAGGAGAAAGGACAACACCAACGAATAGACTTGACATTATAGCATCTGTCATTTAAAATAATCTTAGACAAATACTATTATTGAAAATACGAAAGGCTGTTTTATGGGAAAGATGATCTTAGATGACCTCCGCAAGCGTCTGGAACGTCTGGACGAAGACGCAGACCTGATGATCGACAATAACGACCGCTATCAGATGGTGATTGTAGGCGGCAGTGCGTTTATTTTGTTGGGCAAGCTGACCCGCGCTACCCATGATATTGATGCCTTGAGCGTTCCGAAAGAACTGTACAGTTTGCTTGGCAAGTACGACATCAACACCGATGTGGAAGCCTACATCGACAATTTCCCGTATAACTTCCAAGACCGGCTTCAGCCGCTACCCTTTGGTGGTACAAAGGTGCAGTTCTATACACCCAGTCTGGAGGACTTGGTGATTGCAAAGCTGTGCTCTTTCCGGGACACCGACAAGGCAGACGTAGAGAGCGAGGCTGTGCGGAATTCGTTGGATTGGGATTTGCTGGAACACCTTGCAACGGATGAGGATGAGTTGAGAGCCAGCATCTTGAACGACTGGCGGTATCGGGATTTTTATATCCGTTATCAGGAGTATGTGGAGAGGTGGAGACCATGCGAAAGCTGACATTTGAGGGTTTCTTGAAGCAGTATGTGGCAGAGCTTGCCGGGATGCAGACGGCAAGCGTCCATAAGCTGGCGGATTGTCTGAACGAAAATCCCCGCCTGAAAGAACCGCTGTTTCTCTATGCGCTGGCCTTTGATAAAGTGGATTTGCTGCTCCGCTACACCGCAAACAGCACGATTGCTGCGGAATATGAGCAACTTTCTAATCTCTATTCGCTGGAGCAAATGCTGGTGCTTCTTGAAAAGCAATCATCAGAACTGCCGGAAGGCTATCGGAAAGTCTGGCGCAGCTATTGCTCGGTGCGGGATGCCGCCCTTGCAGACAATGACACAAAAGAGTTGATCCATCGTCGGGTATTGGAACTTCAGCAAAAAAAGAAACTGACGAATTATCGCCTTTACACAGACTTGAAGCTGAATCCGGGCAATGTGAATGCATGGCTCAAACACAACGATTCCAGCAAAATGAGCCTCGACTGTGCACGGCAAATTTATAAATATGCGAAAAACTATCAGATGGCAAACTGAGAGGAAAATGCAAAATGTATAGACCTGAAAATTTATCAATAGATGGAACAAGATTTTTGGGAAGATGGAATGGTATAGTTCCAGTGTATGATGTGTTTACAATGCAAGGATTAAATGCAATTGTTGGGTGTGTAAAACACAATAATGCAGCGTATGGTACCGTTCTGTATAGAGGGCAAACAGAACTACATCCTAAATTGATACCGAGTATTTTACATGGAAATCCTGATAGAGAGGAAAGAAAAAGACGAGAAAAAGAAGTCAATTTATATGTGAAAAATATTCTAAGTGATACCCTAATGCAAGGAACACTCCACTTCGGAGATGATCTTGAGGAACGAGCTAATTATAAGAAAATTGTAGTTGAGGCAATGCTACAACACTACGGTGTAAGAACATACTGCCATGACTTTGTTGATAACCACTGGACTGCATTATGGTTCTCTTTATATGAATTAAAGAAAGAACGGGAAAAAGACCAAAGTAAGAAAACAGATTATTATAATTATTACTATCAAAAAAGAAAGCCTTTTTTAAACAAAAAATGTCCGAAACCAGCTTGTTTGGAACTTGATGCGGTAAAAAAAGTACAGTTGCCAGATGAACCGGATTATGAAGATGAAACTGATCCTGAATTTGAAAAGTGCAATGCATATAAAAATCTAATTAAAATTGAAAATTCCGATGAAAAGGAGAAAAAACTTGAACATGCGCGACAAGTTAGAATAACCGGAATAAAGAGCAGAAACGAACGGAAAAGAGAAAACTGGGAAAAGCAGAAGCAAAGTATAAAGCTAAGGAATAACGAGGCACAATTGCAATATGAACGAGACAAGTGCTCAAATATTTCATATGCATATCTTATCTTATATGTTGCGGACACACAAGGAGAGTGTTTTAGAGGTGTGTATGCGGGAACGGAAACGATGACGATAGATTTAAGAAAAGCTCTTCCGTCAGTGATTTTGAGACCATGTGCGCAACACGGTTGGATAGTAAAAAAGTTGTCCAGAGATGGCGACTTAAGCCGGAATGTGTCATGCGTACTTAGAATGCAAGTCGATTTGGTTGATAGAATGTTAGGTAACGGAGAATTGGTTCAACAGAAAAACTTCTTTCCTTCAATCAAAGAAGATAGCGGATATAGAATTTTACTTGGGCGCGAACAGATTGCACCATTTGGAAATCCGAAACACAAATCGAAAAAGGATGAGCCATCACTATTTCCGTATTCTACATTCCAACATTATATCGAAAAATAGACAACAGGAGATGTGAAATATGACCGCCGTAATCTACGCCCGCTATTCCAGCGATAACCAGCGTGAAGAATCTATCGAGGGGCAGATTCGGGAATGCACGGCCTATGCGGAAAAGAACGGTATCACGGTCATCAAACACTACATTGACCGTGCATTCTCTGCAAAAACGGACAATCGCCCGGAGTTCCAGCAGATGATCAAAGACAGCGGCAAGAAGCTGTTTGATGTTGTTCTCGTCTGGAAATTTGACCGCTTTGCCCGGAATCGTTTTGATAGCGCAAATTACAAGATGATCCTGAAAAAGAACGGTGTCCACCTGATTTCCGTTATGGAACCCATTGCTGAGGGTTCACAGGGCATTCTGGTGGAAACCCTTCTGGAAGGTATGGCGGAATACTATTCCGCAGAGCTGTCCGAAAAGGTGATTCGCGGTCAGACCGAGAACGCTTTGAAAGGAAAGTGCACTGGCGGTACGGGAACTATCGGCTATAAAATCGACGAGGACAAGTTTTATCATCTTGACCCGCTGACCTCGCCGCTGGTGTTGGAAGCCTTTCAGCGGTATGACAACGGCGATAAAATGGTGGAGATCGTAAACTTCCTCAACGACAAGGGTGTCCGCAATATGCAGGGCGGCAAAATGACCCACAGCAGCGTGAACACCATGTTGAAGAACCGTCGTTACATTGGTGAATTGTCTTTCCGGGATATCGTTGTGCCGGATGCGATTCCGGCTATCGTTCCGAAAGACCTTTTTGACCGGGTGCAGAAGCGTATGGATAAGAACAAGCGTGCCCCTGCCTGTGGCAAAGCAGACGAGGAATATCTGCTGACCACCAAGCTGTTCTGCGGCAAATGCGGTGCGCTGATGTTCGGCGAAAGCGGAACCAGTGCTACCGGGCGCACCTACTATTATTATAAATGCGCCAACGTCAAACGGCGTAAGGGCTGCAACAAAAAGACCGTGCAGAAGGACTGGCTGGAAGATCTGGTTGTTCGGGAGACCATGAAGCTGATTCAGGACGATGCGGTGATCGACAAGATCGTTCAATTGGTCATGGATGTCCAGAATCAGGAGAACACAACGATCCCGCTGCTGGAAAAGCAACTGCGAGAGGTCAACAAAAAGCTGGACAACCTGATGAAGGCTATCGAGGACGGCTTGTACACCCGGACAACGAAAGAGCGGCTGGAAGCGCTGGAAATCCAGAAAGATGAGCTGACTGCAAAAATTGCAGATGAAAAGTTGAAGAAGCCCAGCTTCAACGAAGATTTTATTCGATTCTGGTTGCTGAAATTCAGAAAGTTCGATATATCGCAGCAAAAGCAGCGGAAAGCGCTAATTGAAATTTTTGTGAATGCCATTTTCCTGTATGATGACCGAACCTTGATCACGTTCAACTACAAGGATGGCACCCAAACCGTCCGATTTGAGGACACTTTGACCGCCGATTCGGCAGAGGAAAAAAGTTCGGATTTGTCCAGTCTTGCTGGACCAAGAGGTCCAACGATTTCGCAACAGAAGTCGTTGGACCTTTTCTTTTTTTGTGCCTGCGGCAGATGGCTTTTTTGCGTGCGACAGGAGAAACGACGGCAGAAATAAAACACAAAAAATTTGTAGGATATGTAGAATATCGCGCTTGAAATTGTGCATTTCTCCCAATAAAAACCTTGAAAACGTGTCAATCCTGAGAAAAAAATAACCGCCTTTGTTTACAAAACGGTTACAGGCTGGTATACTTTATGGCAGTGAAACGTGAAAAACGATGCCAGAAAAGGGAGGAGCGACCAGACCGTGAATACCGCAGCGCCAACGACCGCACATAAAAAACTGGTGGGCATTCTGCTCACCATCGTGTTTGCACTCACCTGTCTGCCCGCAGCACTGGCTGTGGACCTGAATGTGGATGCCGGGTTCTACTTCAAGCAGAGCCGGGGCGGCACCTGCACGCTGGCTTCGGCTGCCATGATGCTGCGCCGCCGCGCTTACTTTGACGGACGGACCGACTGGGTGGATGTGACGGAAAACAGTGTGCGCTCCACGGCCTGGTCCAATGGTCTGGCCCACAGCTTTACATACCGGGAGATGCAGGTGGCCTATGCGACCCTGCCCTCCAATCATCAGGAAAAGACCCAGCTGCTCATCCAGCTGCTGGCTCAGCACCCGGAAGGCATCGTCCTGTACGACCGCACGCAGCCCCATGCCGTGTTGCTGACCGATTATACGAACGGCATGTTCTACTGTTCCGACCCGGCCGGGAACATCTCCTCCGGCCGCATCCCGCTCACCAGCTCCAGCGTGTCCATTGCACAGGCGTCCTGCTACTGGTATGTGAGCGCCGACCACAACGGCGCAGCCCTGCAGGCAGATGACCTGCGGCTGGAAGGCATGCGCTATCCGGTCAATATGCACACCGGCAGCGGCATGGCCCTTACCGGCACCGCCAACAGCACTTCCGGCAGCACGTTGGAAGGTGTGCAGGTGGCCATCCTGGACGAGAACGACAAGATCGTGCAGTCCGCGCAGGCCCAGGTGGGCGGAACCAGCTTCTCCCTCAAGACGCTGGACGACCAGATCCGCTTCGGTGAGCTGCCCACGGGCTGCTACACCTACATGGTCATCGTGACCGAGTCCAGCGGCGAGACTCTTTGCTTCGCCAGCGACTTCACCGTTTCGGATGCCGCCACCAGTACCGCTACCTATTGGTCGGTGCAGGACCCCGACGGTACCAAACTTACCGACCAGACCATTACGGCCACGGCGGAAGAAACGATCCAGAGTACCCTCGACTGGTTGTCCGGCCTGTTTGGCTGATCCCTTCTGCATGCATTTCACAGAGCCTGTCTCCTTCGGGAGATGGGCTCTTTTTTTATCCGGACAGGGAAGTTCCGGGGTAGTAATGGGCCAGGATGTCGGCAAAGTTCTGCCCCTGCTCGGCCAGTGCCTTGGCACCCCACTGGCTGAGCCCCACGCCATGGCCGTAGCCTTTTGTGGTAAAACAGAACGTACCGCTCTCATACCGGACCGTGAAGCAGGTGCTGCGCAGGCCCAGCGCCTGCCGCAGGGCCGTACCGGTGATGCGCTGCCCGCAGACCGGCAGGGCAGCAACATAACCGGCGGCGGTGTACTCCGGGGTGCCGAACCACTGCTCCGGGGCGGCAAGGTCAGCGGTGAGGCCCAGGGCAGCCAGTTGCTGTGCCGTCTGCTGTGCCGAAAGGGTCAGGGCGTACTCGTAATGGTCGGCGGCAAGGTCGGTGCTGCTGTCCACCGAAACAAGGTAGGGCAGGGCGGTGCCCCAGACGTTTTCGCTGGTCTCGGTGCGGCCATTGGAGATGGCAAAGTAGCTGGCACAGGCAGGGGCACCGTCGCAGAGCAGTACGGTATGTTCCACCTCGTCCACCAGCGCGGACAGACGGGCATAGTTGGTCTCATAGGCAGTGCCCCAGTAGCTGCGCAGCACCGGGTCAGTCAGGCAGCCCTGCCGTCGTGCCGGGTCGGCCGTCAGCCAGCCGATACTGTCCGGTGCGGCATGGTCGCGGCAGTACAGCGCGTAGCTGTGGGCGGCAACGGCCTGTGCCTTGAGGGCCTCGTCCGGCCAGCTCACCGGCATTTCGGCCGCTACCGCGCCGATGAGATATTCCCGGCGGGACAACTCCAGCACCTGCCCGATGGAGGCATCCTGAATCAGGAACCGGTCCGCTTCACCGGCGTAGGCAGCGGAGATTTCCGGGGTGGAAGCAGTGCTCTCCGGTGACGAAAGCGGAAGGCGGACCGTGGAAACGGCAGGCCCCAGCACCGCGCGGGTGAGGTGGTAGGCGGCCAGAGGCAGGGCGCATCCAAGCACCAGGAGCAGAGTGCACAGCAGCAGAAAGGCTTTTTTCATAACGGGATCTCCCTTGCAGCGTGAAAAAGATTCTGTCTCCAGTATAAAAAGACCTGCCTGCAAAACCCTGCGAAAAAACGCTGCCCGCAAAAATGAAAGTCGTTTGGCACGGGACGGTGAGAAGTGAACACATTGCGCTTGAATTTGCTGCACAAAAGCGATAATATAAGATTATGTCCATCAGTGAGGATGGCAGGAAAGTATGGGAAAGTAAAAAATAGGAACCGGAAGAAAGGAGAGATCCCCCGTGAATTTTGCACATGCAGAAGTGGCGACCCTGGACCCCACCACGATGCGGACCCTGTGTGAGGAGTACATTGCCAACAACTACATCGACCCCGAGACCAGTGAGCGTCTGGGCGTCAAGCGCGGTCTGCGCAACCCGGACGGCACCGGCGTGCTGGCCGGCCTGACCAACGTGTGTGACGTTGTGGGCTACAAAAAGGATCAGGAAGGACATGTGATCCCCACCCCCGGCAAGCTGATCTACCGGGGCGTCAACATCAACGAGATCGTGGAGGAGGCCTACCGCAACGACCGCTTCGTGTTTGAGGAAGTGATCTGGCTGCTGCTGTTCGGCAGCCTGCCTACCCAGGAGCAGCTGGATGATTTTTGCGAGATCCTGGCAGAGCACCGTGCCCTGCCGGAGGGCTTTATGGATACCATGAATGCCCCCTCCCCCAACATTATGAATAAGCTGCAGCGTTGTGTGCTGGGCCTGTACTCCTACGATGAGCACGCCGAGGACCTGACCCTGGAAAACATCCTGAACCAGAGCATCAACCTGATCGCCAGCATGCCCACCATGATGGTGAACGCTTACCAGATGAAGCGCCGCTACTACGATAAACAGAGTATGTTCTTCCACCTGCCCAAGCCCGGCCAGAGCACGGCAGAGCACATCCTCAGCACCTACCGCCCGGATCAGAAGTTCACCCACGAGGAGGCAAAGCTGCTGGATATGTGCCTGCTGGTCCACGCAGACCACGGCGGCGGCAACTGCTCCACCTTTACCACCCGTGTGCTGTCCTCCTCCGGTACGGACACCTACTCGGCCATCTCTGCGGCCATCGGTGCTCTGAAGGGCCCCAAGCACGGCGGCGCGAACCTGATGGTCAACCGCCAGCTGCAGGATATCCTCAAGCACGTCGAGAACCCGGAGGATGACGATGAGGTGCGCGAGTATCTGCGCCGCATCCTGCGCAAGCAGGCGGGCGACGGCTCCGGCCTGATCTACGGCATGGGTCATGCGGTTTACACCATCAGCGATCCCCGTGAGGTCATCCTGAAGCAGCGCGCAAAGCATCTGGCCTACGAAAAGGGCTTTGAGGAAGAGTACAATATGCTGTGCAGCATCGAGCGGCTGGCACCCGGCATCTTTGCTGAGGAAAAGGGCAGCTCCAAGCCGGTGTGCGCCAACGTGGACCTGTTCAGTGGCCTGATCTACAATATGCTGGGCATCTCGGAGGATCTGTACACCCCGCTGTTCGCCATCGCCCGTGTGCCGGGCTGGTGCGCACACCGGGTGGAAGAGGTGATCTTTGCCAACCGTATCATCCGCCCGGCCTACAAGTATCTGGGCGTGCGCCAGAAATATAAGCCCATCGAGGAGCGTTAATGAAACCGTTAGAGTTCGTTGTTGTCCTGCTCTGCGTGCTGCTTGGCCTTGGCCGCGGCGCAGACCTTGCCTTTGCCACCGACGCGGCCACCGGTCTGTGTACCGCAGGTGCGGTGTGGTGGCGGTATCTCGTCTTGGGCGCTGTGGTGCTGGCCGCAGTGCTGGCCGGGCGCAGCCGCCCGCTGCCCCCGGAGCCGCTGCGCAGCCGCCGCCCGGCGGCAGGCGTGCTGGCCTTTGCCGGGGCAGTGTGTATGCTGGCTGCCGGTGCAGCACAGTTTGTGCTGGCCGCCGGTACGGTAAGCACCTTTGTGCGCATTCTGCTGGAGGTGGCCTGTGCCGTGTGGCTGAGCAACCTCGGCCGCAGCTGGCTGCGCGGAGACGGCTGGAAAGCGCCCGTCGGCGGTCTGCCGCTGGCCATTGCGGGCAGTGCGTTGTTCTACTGGAATGTGCTGATGCGCTTTATGGAGAACAGTTCCAGCTGGCACCGGGTACAGCCCACGGCAGCAGTCTGGCAGGAGATGGCGGCGTTGCTGCTTCTGGCGGCGCTGGCGCGCACGCTATATCTGCCCCGGCCGGAAAACGGCCGCACCCTGCACGCAGCGGCGCTTGCAGCCTTTTGTCTGTGCCTGTGCTGGGAGCTGCCCCGGGTGCTCCTGCTGTTGGCAGCAGGCTTTGGCGGCGGCATGGCGGCGGTGTTGCCGGAACTGCTTTCCGGCCTTGCGCTGTGCTACATCGGCGGTATGGGGCTTGCCTGTATTGGGCAGGGAAAAGCTGGAAATAACTGACAAAAGCGACTGCGCACCCTTGGTGTAATTGAACAAAAGCTTTGTGGCGAGGTGCATAAAATCGTACAAAAGCCAAAAAAGATAAAATTATGTTGTTAATTTTTTAGCAGACACTTGAAAGTTTGCCGGTTTTGGTCTACAATAAAGATACCGTGATTTATCCGATTATGGGTAAAATAATTAGGAGGTACTATTACAATGGCTGTTAGAGTTGCTATCAATGGTTTCGGTCGTATTGGCCGTCTGGCTTTCCGTCAGATGTTTGATGCTGAGGGTTACGAGGTCGTCGCAATCAACGACCTGACCAGCCCCAAGATGCTGG
>ERZ773107.2430-NODE-2430-length-13882-cov-3.197440_pt1 | contig 13882 bp, 12 predicted proteins | sample MGYA00580571_ERZ773107 | MGnify/ENA primary metagenome ERZ773107 (study PRJEB29015, sample SAMEA2737843) | human gut metagenome | biome: human gut; feature: human-associated habitat; material: faeces | place: China | collected 2012 ... | reverse complement strand
ATCGTAGAAGTATATGCGGAACCGGATTCTCAATCTGTCGGATCAGCTGGGAAGCGGCAGTCTGTCCCATAAACTTTCTTGGAATATCGATTGTGGTCAGTGTCGGATCAATGACGCGCCCTTCGGAGATATTGTCAAATCCGATGATGGCAATATCTTCGGGCAGACGATAACCGCGTAGCTTTAGAGCTTTGATAGCACCGATCGCGATCAGGTCATTGTCAGCAAAGTAGCATTCTGCAAGTGGATCCCCATTGTCAATCACTTCAAGCATATCAGCGAAAGCTCCCTCAATAGATGGGGAGAGTACATGCGTAATTGTTTTTCCGAGGGACATGCCGTGTTCCTTAACAGCACGCTGGAAGCCGTGTCTCCGCTCGGTAAAGTTCTCAATTTCATAGGAAGAGCGCAGATGTCCCGGTTGTTTCCCATGCCGGTCGATCAGATAATTTGCCGCGAGGTAAGCACCCTGTCCGTTGTTGATCGTGACGCTGCTGCAGTCAAGAGAGTCAAAGTTGGAATCTAACAGTATGACAGGAACGGACAATTGCAGAAACTGCCTGCATACGGAAGCAGTGATTTCAGTTCCAAGCAGGATAATGCCCATGCATCCGGAAATGCGCAGCTCCTCTAAGCAGCGTGGCACATCGTTTGCCTTCTCAAAAATCTGCAACGTTTTCAGATGGTAGCCGTGACTCCTGCACTCCTGTTCGATGCCGTCAGTAAGCTCTGTGAAAATCGGTGTATAATTTAAAATTGCATTGTGGGACCGGTAGATAATACAGTAGATATCGCCGGTCTTATTTTTTTTGAGGGAAAGTCGGGAAAAGTCGTAGCCGGATTTTTCAGCTTCCTCGAGGACTAGGGCTCTTGTCGCGGTACTGACGCCGGGTTTGCCGTTTAATGCCATGGAGACGGCGGTGGCGGAGAGATTTAATTTTTGGGCTAATTCTTTTGCGGTTATTGACATACGGGCTCCTTTCTGTGGGGACTCCTGAAAAATGTTCTTATATCTTCAATTAAGTATCAGTATACGTAGTTATACTCCAAAAGGCAAGAATAAAGTTAAAAATAAAGTCCAAATTACTTTATTTTATATAGGAATAAAGTAAAAGCCGCGCTATAGTAAAAGCATCAAAAGAAGGAAGTATAAAAGGCAAGGCTGCGAAGCAGAAAAATCCTGCTTACGGAAGTGTGCCAAAAAATGTAACAGGGGGTATGCCGCAAGGCAAAGAAAGGAGAACAATATGGACAAAATTAAAATTGGATATGCACCGACAAGAAGAAGCATTTTCAGTGCGCCGGATGCGATCAAATACCGTGGATTGACCGCTGAGAGACTGACAGAACTTGGAATCGATTTTGTGGATATTACAGATATCAATGAGGAAGGTCTTTTATATAACGATGAGGATATGTACAAAATTGCAGAGAAATTCAAAAAGGAGAAAATCGACGGTCTCTTCCTTCCTCACTGTAACTTCGGAACCGAGTACGAGTGCGCAAGACTTGCAAAAGAATTAAATGTGCCGGTACTGTTATGGGGACCACTTGATGAGAGACCAGAGCCGGACGGAACAAGACTGAGAGATACACAGTGTGGTCTGTTCGCAACCGGAAAAGTGTTAAGAAGATTCGGCATTCCATTTACATATATGACAAACTGCAGATTAAATGATCCGGTATTTGAGCGTGGTATCCGTGATTTCCTTGCTGTATGTAACGTGGTTAAAATATTCCGCAGCATCCGTATCTTACAGATTTCCACAAGACCATTCGATTTCTGGTCCACCATGTGCAATGAGGGGGAACTGTTGGAGAAGTTTAACATTCAGCTTTCTCCAATCCCGATGCCGGAGCTGACAGATGAAGTGAAGAAAGTGAAAGCCGATCATGCAGAGGAAGTTGCAGAAGTCATGCAGTACTGCAAAGACAACATGGAGATCTGCATCAAGGAAGAGGAGTTAGAAAACGTTGCAGCGTTAAAAGTAGCCATGAAGCGTCTCGCAACAAAATACGGCTGCAAAGCAATTGCAATCCAGTGCTGGAATCAGTTACAGAGCGAACTTGGCATTATGCCATGCGCAGCAAACGCTTTATTAAACGACGAAGGAATCCCAACGGTCTGTGAAACCGATATCCACGGCGCTATCACAGCACTGATGGTAGAAGCAGCAGGCATGGGTGAGACAAGAAGCTTCTTTGCAGACTGGACGATTCGTCATCCGGACGTAGAAAACGGTGAGCTTTTACAACACTGCGGACCATGGCCGATTTCCATTGCAAAAGAGAAGGCAAAATTGACCTATCCACTTGCGTTCGATCATCCGGGCAGCATCACTGCTGAAGCAAAACACGGCGATGTATCCTTAGTACGTTTCGATGGAGATAACGGCGAATACTCCCTTCTCCTCGGCAATGCCAAAGGAATCGACGGACCGAAAGGAATGGGCACTTACCTCTGGGTAGAAGTAGAGAACATCAAACGTCTCGAAGCCAAAATCGTAGAAGGACCATACATCCACCACTGCGTCGGCATCCACAGAAATGTTGTCCCGGTATTATACGAAGCATGTAAATACATTGGCGTAAAACCGGACCTCTATGATCCAATTGAAGAAGACGTAAAAGCATATTTACGCGGCGAATGATTTGTTAATAACTTAACGACATGAGAAGCGAAACTCGAAAATAACCCCAAGAACACAGCCTAAATCCAGAGTTCCGCCCCCAGAAAGGAAGAAAAAATGACATTGAAAGATTTATCCCGCATGTCCTACGACCTGCGCAAAGACACCGTCGACATGATCGTAGCCGGAAACGGCGGTCACATCGGTGGAGATATGAGTGTCATGGAGACACTGGTAACCCTATATTTTGATCAGATGAACATTTCCCCGGAGAATCAGGATGATCCGAACCGCGACTATTTCGTCATGAGCAAAGGACATTCTGTAGAAGCCTACTATGCTGTCCTTGCCAAAAAGGGTTTCCTTGACATCAGGGAAGTGACTGAACAGTTCAGCAAATTCGGCTCTAAATACATCGGACACCCGAACAACAAGCTTCCGGGTATCGAGATGAATTCCGGTTCTTTAGGACACGGACTTCCAGTCTGCGTCGGCATCGCGCTGGCAGCGAAAATGGACGGAAGGGATTCCCGTGTATACACCGTGATGGGAGACGGCGAGCTTGCAGAAGGATCCGTCTGGGAGGCAGCCATGGCGGGACATCAGTACAAGCTTGATAACCTGTGCGCAGTGGTAGACCGTAACAGACTCCAGATTTCCGGAAATACAGAAGATGTCATGGGACACGATGACCTGCATGAGAGATTTAAGAGCTTTGGCTGGCATGTGATTGATGTGAAAGACGGCAACAGTGTCGAACAGCTCCACAATGCATTTGAGGAAGCAAAACAGACCAAGGGTCAGCCAACTGTCCTCATTGCAAACACTGTAAAAGGAAAAGGATCTTCCGTCATGGAAAATAAAGCTGCATGGCATCATCATGTACCATCACCGGAAGAATACAAGCAGATCATCCATGATTTTGAAGAGAGAAAGGAGATGCTGTAGACATGAATAAGATTCCAAACCGTAAAGCAATCTGTGACGTCCTCTTAGAGGAGGCAAAAACAGACAAAAATATTACCGTACTTTGTAGTGACTCCAGAGGATCTGCATCCTTAGCACCTTTTGCAGAGGCATATCCGGAACAGTTCGTTGAGACCGGAATTGCAGAGCAGGATCTTGTCAGCATCGCAGCAGGATTAGCACACTGTGGTAAAAAATCCTACGCAGCATCACCGGCATGCTTCCTTTCCACAAGAAGTTATGAACAGTGCAAGGTAGACGTGGCTTACTCTAATACAAATGTAAAATTGATCGGAATCAGCGGTGGAATCAGCTACGGCGCACTTGGAATGAGCCATCATTCCGCACAGGATATTGCAGCGATGGCAGCGATCCCGAATATGCGTGTGTATCTGCCAAGTGACCGCTTCCAGACAACAAAGCTTGTACAAGCTTTGTTAAAAGATGAGAAGCCGGCTTATATCCGTGTGGGAAGAAACCCGGTTGAGGATATTTATTCCGAGGAGAATTGCCCGTTTGAGATGGATAAGGCAACCGTTTTAAAAGAGGGAGCTGATGCGGCAATCATCGCCTGTGGAGAGATGGTAAGACCTGCCATGGAGGCAGCAGAACTTTTGGAAAAAGAAGGAATCCATGCAGCCGTACTCGATATGTACTGTGTAAAACCGCTTGACAGCGAAGCTGTGATCAAAGCAGCAGAGCAGGCAAAAGTGGTTGTGACAGTGGAAGAACATGCACCGTTCGGCGGACTTGGTTCCATGGTAGCACAGGTGGTATCAGCAAATTGCCCGAGAAAAGTTGTGAATATCGCACTTCCTGATGCACCGGTGATCACAGGAACTTCAAAGGAAGTATTCGATTACTATGGCATGAACGCAGAGGGAATTGCAAAGACGGTAAAAGAAGCTTTGAAGTAGTTATTCAGAAAAAAGATAAGGTTTGTGGCTGGGAAGATGCTTCACAGCCGCAGATGATTGAAGAGAAGGTCGGGGAATAGAAGATGAAGAAAAAATATGTACTTGCAATAGACCAAAGTACACAGGGAACCAAGGCAATCCTTTTCGGGGCAGACGGTTCACTGGTATGCCGAACAGATCTGCCACATCGTCAGATTGTAAATGAAAAAGGATGGGTCTCCCATGACCTCTCCGAAATTTATGAAAACACCATACAGGTTGTAAAAAATCTTGTAGAGAAGGCCGGGATCGACAAAGAGGAGATCGCCTGCCTCGGAATCAGCAACCAGAGGGAGACCTCCGCTGCATGGAGAAGGAGCACCGGAGAACCGCTTGCACATGCGATTGTCTGGCAGTGTGCAAGGGCAACCGAAATCTGTGAGCGCATCCGCAGAAATGTGGTGATCGATCCGAAGCGGGAGCAGAAGAAGAGCGGAGATGCGGCGGAGATTATCCGCCAGAAGACCGGCATGCATTTATCTCCTTATTTTCCGGCTGCCAAGTATGCGTGGCTGCAGGAATGTGTGGAGGAAGTAAAGCAGGCGAAAAAAGAAGATGACCTGTGTCTAGGCACGATTGATTCCTGGCTGCTTTTCAAGCTGACGGGAGGAAGTGTCTATGCGACAGATTATTCAAATGCTTCGAGAACCCAGCTTTTTAATATCCATACCTTAGAGTGGGATAAAGAAATCTGCACCTGGTTTGGCATTGACACAGACCGGCTTCCAAAAGTATGTGATTCCAGCATGCATTATGGTGATACTGATTTTGAGGGATATTTTTCCACCCCGATTCCAATCTGTGGCGTGATCGGCGACTCTCAGGGAGCTCTGTTTGGACAGGGCTGTATCAGAAGAGGCATGGTGAAGGCAACGTACGGAACCGGTTCTTCTGTCATGATGAATGTCGGACCGAAGGCACAGATGTCAGACCAGGGGCTTGTCACTTCTCTTGCATGGGGATTGGATGGGAAAGTAGATTATGTACTGGAAGGCAATATCAATTACACCGGCGCAGTCATCACCTGGTTGAAAAATGATATGGGACTGATTCAGTCACCGGGCGAGACAGGGGATCTCGCCGCAGCGGCAAACCAGAACGATACAACGTATCTGGTTCCGGCATTTTCCGGGCTTGGAGCTCCGTACTGGAAAGATGATGCAAAAGCCATTATTTACGGTATGAGTAGAACAACCGGAAAGAAAGAGGTTGTGAAGGCAGCCGTCGAATCGATTGCGTACCAGATCACGGACATCGTGGAGATGATGAAGGCAGAGGATGGCATTGAGGTACAGCAGCTCTGTGTGGACGGCGGACCAACCGGAAACCAGTATCTGATGCAGTTCCAGAGTGATATTTTAGAGACAACGGTAAGCCTGCCGCGCTGTGAGGAGTCTTCCGCATTAGGGGCAGCTTTTATGGCAGGACTTGCGGACGGTTTTTATACGATGGATGTAGTGATACAGAAGAGTAATCGGAAGCAGTATCAGCCCTCGATGGATGAGACAGAGCGGACCCGTCGCTATCTTGGCTGGAAGGATGCCGTGCAGAAGGTACTCGTCTGACCAGGCAGGCGTGTAACCGGTCAATTTCATCCAGAAGGAATGGGATTTGCAGCAAAAAAGTTATCCGGAGAGAATGGGTGTCATTTGTAAAATAGAAAAACAGAAAAAAGATCGATACAGCAACACAGGAAATGTCTGTGAAGCAGTATCGATCTTTTTATAGGTTGCAGGACCTGTGAAGGAAGAACCGTAAACGGTCTGTTACACAAGCTCCTGATTTTTTACAAGCATCTCAGCAATCATATTCTGGCAGTAAGCGCCGAGTTTTTTCTTGGTCTCTTTATCCAGCTCATTCGGGTAAATCGGTTTGCCGTATTCTAAGATGACATGCGTCTTTTTCACGCGTGGCATATGGGCTTCTAAGACATCGGCGGAATTGGTGATCGCCATCGGAATGATCGGGCAGCCACTTTTCTCTGCAATCTTAAAGCTTCCCTCTTTGAACGGAAGCATCAGCTCATCTGTTTTATTTCTGGTACCCTCCGGAAAGATGCACATCGAAATGCCGTTTTTCACGTTGTCAATTCCGGCGAGGATCGTTTTTAACGCTTCCTTCACGTCTTTACGGTCGATAAACAGGCAGTGCAGGCGGCGCATCCACATGCGGAGCAGAGGTACTTTTTCCATCTCTTTTTTGGAAATATAACCGGTCAGCCGCGGGCATCTGGCATAGGTGATGATGATATCGAAGTAGCTGCGGTGGTTGCCGATGTAGAGGACAGGCTGATCTTTCGGGACATTTTCCTCACCGATCACAGTGACTTTTGTGCCACAGAGGAATAAGATCACGCGGAAAGCCCACTGTACCATGCGTAGCTGGCGGAGATCGGAAGCCTGTCTGTTGTATTTGGAGAGGATCCACTCGATGCCCAGAATCGGGAGACTTAGCAGTAAAAATAAAATGGCGAATAGAAGCGCCAGGAATAATCTTAGCATTTTTTTGACTCCTTTGATAGTATTGGGGCGAAACTTCATATAGGCTCTGCTCGGCTGCAAGCTAAGAACCGGCGGCTCCCCAAGGTCTTCACGCATTGCCCCTGCTCCCCTCGAATCATCGACAGGTTTTTGTAAGTTTCGCTTCTAAATTTGGCAGGTGTTCATAAGAGATGTTTGCAGAATGCTATGATTCTATGAAACGGATATAACACGAACACTATTATAAGATTATAAAGGGAAAGGGAAGAAAATACAACCGGAAAGGTGAAGATTAGTAGCAACTAATTAGAAATGCTAATTAGGGAGGACGGAGCAAAGCGTCTGGGTATGAATAAAAGCTCTGGCGGCGGCATAGGATGGAAGAGACAAAGAGGCAGGAGTGACGCATGGATAGAAGTGGAAAGAGATGGATGGGGATTGTGATAGTGGCTTTGACCGCGGGGATTGTAATGGCGGCGGGGTGCAGTGTGGAGCAGAGCAGCAGGACGAAGGTGCGGGGTTTGGAGTATGAGATTGTGGCAGAAGCGGAAGTGCCGGAGGAACTGCTTGCAGAGATAGAGGGGAAGAAGGCGGCGGATTTTAAGATGACGTACACGGACGAGAAATCGCTTTATATTGTCCGGGGATATGGGGAGCAGGAGACGGGAGGGTATAGTATCTGTGTGAGGGAACTGTATCTGACGTCGAATGCGGTCTGCGTCTATACGGAGCTGATTGGACCACGGAAAGGGGAGACGGTCGCGAAGAGTCCGAGCTATCCGTATATTGTGTTAAAGCTGGAAAACAGAGAGGAAACAGTTATTTTTGAATAAGCGGCATAAAGTCTCTGCGGTTCGAATAGGATGAAGAAAAAGGGTTCGGATCGGAGGGACTTTTTGTGCAGTTGAAGAAGATGAGAATAAACAGTTGCGAGCTGTATGCGAAGGCAGAAAGCCAGATAACGCTTGATGATGATTATAATCTGCCGGATTACAGACCGGATATTGTGAAAGTGTTGCGGGAGAAAGGGGAGCTTCATTTTGACGAGGAGAAGGCTGCAGCGGGGGCGGCATGGATTAAGGGACATCTTGTGTTTCGGATTTTGTATCGCAGTGACCAGAGCGACGGGAAAGTGAGCTGTCTAAAGGGGGAGATCCCGTTTCAGGAAAAATTGAATATGGACGGAGTGTCTGAATACGATACGATCCAGGTGTCCGGTGAGATTGAAGACCTCTCAGCGAGGGTGATCCATTCAAGAAAAATCAATATACGCGCTGTCATTATGCTTCGGGCGGGAGAAGAGCGGGAGACGGTGAAGGTAGTCTGCACCGGAACAATGGAGGAAGAAGGAATTGAGCAGAAATGTAAAAAGCACAGGGCATTGCAGCTTTTATGTGTGAAGCATGATGAGTACCGGCAGAAGAGCGAGCTTTTACTGCCGCAGGGAAAGCCGAACATCCGGGAGATTTTGTGGAAAAGCATTGAACTTCGGAATGTGGATACGTGGATGGAGCGGGATGGAATCCGGATAAAAGGGGAAATCGAGGTGTCCATCCTGTATCAGGAGGAAGGTGAGAACAGTAAATTGCAGTGGTACGAGACGACGACACCGCTTGACGGCACAATAGAATGCAAGGCGGCGCCGGGGGAGAATGTCATTTTTTGTGTCAGGGAGCAGCAGGTGCAAAAAGAGCTTGAAGTGAAACCGGATGCGGATGGGGAAGAAAGGATGCTTGTGTCAGAGCTCACAGTTGGGCTTTCGGTCCGCGTGTGGCAGGAGCAGGAGGTGGAGCTGTTAGAAGATCTGTATGCACCAGGTAAGAAGCTTACACCGGTTTTTGAAAACGTGAGGTTAGAGCGGCTGCTGGTAAAAAATGACAGTACACTGCGCATGATGGAACAGATGCAGCTTGCAAAGAATTCAGAACAGATTTTACAGATCTGCTCCTGCGAGGGAAGTGTACATATTGAAACTACGAAGATGACGGAAAAAGGAATGTTCGCAGAAGGAATTTTACAGGTGGAGCTTCTCTATATCACGGCGGATGATCAGATGCCGGTCGGGTCGGCGAAAGAGATTTTTCCGTTTGAACAGACAATTGAGGTCCCGGAGATGGCAGAGAACAGTCAGAACGAGTTAGACTGCACTTTAGGGAAGCTGTCGGCAGTTATGACAGACCAGAACCATGTGGAGATGAAGGCGGAGATTAAGCTCGCACTGTTGTCGTTTGGTGAGGAAGAGGTGCAGACGGTAGCAGAAGTACAGGAGGAGCAGCTGGATCTCGAAGAATTGCGGAAAAGACCTGGGTTGATCGGATATATTGCGAAGGAATCCGGCAGTCTGTGGGAGATTGCGAAGGAAAATCACACGACTGTCAGGGACATTATGGAGGAGAACGGAAAGACTGTGGATACGGTGCAGAGAGGAGAGCGGATTCTTATTATAAAAAAAGTGGAGTATTAGCGCGATTTGTGTTAGAATGGAGTTGTTGAGCGGGTAGAAGCTTCTGCCGCCCGATAACTTCATTTTATGTAAGAGGAGAATCTGCTTTATGAAGCTGCAACAGGCGATAAAGGAAATGAATAAAAGAAAGAGAATGATTGCGGCGGTTCTTTCGCTTTCCCTGGCATTTACTGGGATCGGGACAGTGTCCGCGTCTGTGATCAATGATGCGAAGAATAAGAAGAGCGAGGCACAGCAGGAATTAAATAATGTCAACAATAAGATCAATGAGATCAAGGCTGCGCAGAGTGATCTGCAGGAGGAGATGGAAGCCTACGATGACCAGCTGATGGGACTTCTGACAGATATGGATCTGCTTGAGACAGATATTTCGAATAAGCAGGTAGAGATCGACCAGGCGAATGCCGATCTCGATGTGGCAGAGCAGCAGGAACAGGCACAGTATGAAGCCATGAAGACAAGAATCCGTTATATGTATGAGAACGGCAACAGTAACTATCTAGAGGTGCTGCTCGGTGCTGAGAGCATTACGGATTTCTTAAATCGTATCGAGTATGTGTCGGATGTCTATGACTACGACAGGGATCAGCTCACCGCTTATCAGGAGACGGTACAGCAGGTAGCAGACTTAAAGAATCAGTTGGATAATGAGCTTGCGGAGATGGAGGATCTTGAGATTTCTTATCAGGAACAGGAATCTTCCTTAAAGGCGCTGATCGCAGAGAAGAGCGCCCAGATGGAGAACTTTGACAGCCAGCTCGCAAACGCGAAGTCGTTAGCGAGCCAGTATGCAGCGACGATCCGGGAACAGAACCAGATCATTGTGGCAGAGAGGCAGAGAAAGGCAGCAGAAGCAGCGGCAGCCGCAGCAGCCGCTGCGAATGCGAAGAAGAACCAGACGAAGAATAATGGGCAGAACGGAACGCAGACGGCAAACAGCGGGACAGCAAATGCGGGTAACAATGCCGACACATCTACAGGCGGGAATACGGCGTCTGATACTTCGGCAGACAATGGCAGCACAGGAGGCTCCAATTCCGGGACAGGGCTTACCTCAAACGATTTGAATCCATCCTATACGACAGGCGTAAGCGGAAGTGATGTTGTAGCATTTGCAAGCCAGTATGTCGGTTATCCATACAAATACGGAGGCAACAGCCTGACCGATGGTGCAGACTGCTCCTATTTTGTCAAGGCATGCTTTGGACAGTACGGCATCAACCTCCCGAGAAATTCCTACGCATTACAGAGCAGTGGACAGGCAGTCAGCTATGAGAATGCACAGGCGGGTGATATTATCTGCTACCCGGGACATGTGGCAATTTACATGGGGAACGGACGTATCGTGCATGCGGCGAGCCCGAGAAGCGGTATCTGTTACGGAAATGCAACCTACCGTACCATTCTTACAGTGCGCAGGGTACTATAGTGAGAGAGTTTGTCAATTACACGGTTTGAGTTTTAATATAGGAAGTGTTATACTGAAACACAGAAAGAGAGGAACAGATTATGCAGTTTGAACAGTTACAGAAAGATATGATCGCAGCAATGAAGGCAAGGGACAAGGTGCGCAAGGACGCTATTTCCACTCTGGTATCCGCAGCCAAGAAGGTCGCCATTGACGAGGGATGCAGGGACAATATCAGCGAGGAGATCGTAGACCGTGTGATTTTGAAGGAAATCAAGTCTGTGAAGGAGCAGTTAGATACCTGCCCGGATTCCAGAACTGATTTAAAGGAAGAGTATCAGGCAAGATATGACATTTTCCAGGAGTATGCACCGAAGATGATGTCCGCAGAGGAAGTGGAAGCATTCATCACTGAGAGGTTCTCCGAGGTAGTGGCTTCTAAGAATAAGGGCATGATTATGAAGAATGTAATGCCTGAGTTGAAGGGAAAAGCAGAGGGAAGCGTGATCAATCAGGTCGTAGCAAAGCTTTGCCAGTAGAATAGAAAATAAAGCAGAAAAGAGATAAATCATGTCATTGAAAATTGGAAGAAATGATCCATGCTGGTGTGGCAGTGGAAGAAAGTATAAAGCATGCCATGAGGCATTCGATGAGAAAATTGCAAGATTTGCAGCGGAAGGACACATCGTGCCAACCAGAAATATTATTAAGAATGCAGATCAGATTGCAGGAATTAAAGAGAGCTGTAAGATTAATATTGCCGTATTAGATTATATCGAGAAGCATATTCATGAGGGCATGAACACAGCAGAGATTGACAAGATCGTATACGATATGACAACACAGATGGGTGGAATTCCGGCACCGCTTCACTATGAAGGCTATCCATATTCTGTATGTACATCTGTCAACGATCAGGTGTGCCATGGTTTCCCATCGAAGGATGTGATCTTAAAATCAGGGGATATTATCAATGTGGATGTATCCACAATTTTAAACGGTTATTTTTCAGACTCGTCGCGTATGTTCTGCATCGGGGATGTAAGCCCGGAGAAGAAAAAGTTAGTTCAGGTGACGAAGGAATGCGTGGAGCTTGGATTGAAGGAAGTAAAGCCATGGGGCTTCTTAGGTGATATGGGGCAGGCAGTACACGACCATGCCTTTGCCAACGGATACAGCGTTGTCCGCGAGATTGGCGGCCACGGGGTAGGTCTTGAGTTCCACGAGGATCCGTGGGTAGGCTATAATTCGAGACGTGGCGAGGAGATGCTTCTTGTGCCGGGCATGATCTTTACGATCGAGCCGATGGTCAATATGGGCAAGCCGGACATTTATGTCGATGCCGATAATGACTGGGAGGTCTATACCGAGGATGGAATGCCTTCCGCACAGTGGGAGATTATGGTGCTTGTGACCGAGAACGGACACGAGGTACTCTGCTGGTAGGATGCGGTCATCAGAAAAAATACCGGGCGGATTTCAGGAAAAAGCCCGAGCATGACACCGAAGGAGACGGCAATGCATTTGCCGCCTTTTTCTTTTTGGAAAAAAGGAAAAGTGTGCCCGCAACCGCACGGCAGATGCCTTATATCAGCAGAATGTCCGCGCAGCTTCTGGAACAGCTGTCCCGGCATTGTTGTGCCATTCGCCGGTTCCGCAGAATAAAATAAGAATTTTTATAAATCTATAGAAACCCTTTCTAAAATTCGCTATAATAGTGACAAAATGTTTGTTCAGTGTCACAGATAGAGTGGAAACTCAAAGGTTACGGATACAGCAGGAGGATACGGGAAAATGCCAAAGAGAGAGAACAAAAAGACGATACCGGGAGATTGGTTGTACATGACATCGGAAGATGTAAACATCCGGCAGTTAAAGAATACGTTAGAGGAAGCGTCTTACGAGGTGGAAATCTGGGAAGATGCCGGAGTATTGGAGATTCTATTGAAGGAAAAGAGTTCGATGGATGTAGAGCTGGCATCTATTCATCCGAAGGATACCATCACACAACAGTTTGCCAATGCACATCAGGTGAAGACTGTTTTTTTAGTTACGTTTCAGCCGGATGATTATGAGGACGCAGAGCGTGTGATGAAAACAGTTACAGGAAAGCTTGGAGGCTTTTTTTGCGGGGATACAGAGGATTTTACTCCGGTAGTATCCTGACAGGGGAAATGTGAGAAGAAAGAAAAGAAATGAGGGATTGTCATGTACTTTGAATTTATAAAGGATGCATCACCGCAGACGGAAGAACTTCGCTTACTGCATGGGTCTCTTTATGAAATGTTAAAAGAGGCGGAGGAACTGTACTGGAGTGCACCGCAGAAGAGCGGCATGTTACTGCGCAGAGCAACGGAGAAGGTCTGTCGGATTTATAACAGCTATTATGAGATCGGATTCCCGGAAAATATGATGTTGGAGGATTATCTGTGCTACACAGGGGAAGAGACGCACAATGTGATGGTAAGCCGGTTTTTAAGCGTTGTGCGAAAGGAGCAGAGAGATTACCTGGAGTGGCTGCGTGTCTGGGGAGATGAATGTATTTTCATGGATGAGAACCCACATGAGATCTCGCGCAGTCAGGATAAGCTGTACCTGAATGTAAAGAAGATGATGTCTGCCATGTTAAATGTGACGCGGGAGATGTGCGAGAAGGTCGACCGTATGGAACGGTTGGAAAGGACTGCATTTGACGATACTGTCCTTCCGGGATATCAGTCAGAAGAGGAATTAGAGGAGCTGCTCTGGCAGCAGGAGGAGGAAGCGCGGAAAGAGAGAAGAAAGAATTTTTTCACCCGTCTCCTCAGAAAAGAGAAGAAACAGGAAAAGGAATCAGGACCATGTCAGAAATAAAATTGATTGCCAGCGATTTAGATGGCACGTTATTACTTCACGGTACCCAGAAATGTAACGCAGAGTTATTTCCGTTGATAGAAGAGCTGACGGAGAGAGGCATTTACTTTGTGGCAGCAAGCGGC
>ERZ773107.2422-NODE-2422-length-13926-cov-3.121260_pt1 | contig 13926 bp, 15 predicted proteins | sample MGYA00580571_ERZ773107 | MGnify/ENA primary metagenome ERZ773107 (study PRJEB29015, sample SAMEA2737843) | human gut metagenome | biome: human gut; feature: human-associated habitat; material: faeces | place: China | collected 2012 ... | reverse complement strand
GATGTAGATCTGGATGTTTTTTTCCGAGAAAGGACGAGTGGAAAATTGATTTTTCTGGAAAATATAACAACCAGAGTTAATCTATCAGGGAAGAAAATAGAGGTAGAAGTTTTTGCATCAAAAGGACGAATGAAGATTCATCTGATACAACGTGCAACGAAGGTGAAACCAGAAGAAAAAATCAGATGGAAAAAATAGATTTCTGTAAAGCTGAAAAAGTGAAGGGAGAAGAAAATCAGATGGAAGAAAAAAAGACAAATCAGCAGAGCAGAGTGGCAGAATCTGAAATCATAATAGACAGCGTACAACCGTATCGGGAGAATTATCAGATGCGGATGATTAAGAATAATCGGATTCCAGGATTATTGAGAGTAAGTGGATGTGGAATGGAAGGTGCAAGTAGATATTATTATCATACAGGACATTCACAGTCGTTGGAAATGTATTATAAAAATAAAGATATCAGAGCAGAAGAGATATTAAAACTGACAAGACAATTTCTCAGTGTTATGGAAAAAATGAAAGATTATATGTTAGAACCAAATTATCTGATGATTTCAGAAAAATATATTTTTAAAAAGAATGAAAACTATTTTTTCTGTTTTTTTCCAGAGAATGAGAAGACCTGGCAGGTGTCTTATCATGAGCTGACGGAATATTTTGTAAAGAAAGTTGATTATCAGGATCTGGAGAGTATTCAACTTGCCTGCATGCTTCATAAAGAAACGCTAAAAGAAACGTATGATCTGGAAAGCATACTGCAGCAGTATGAGGAAGAAGCAAAAAACAGGGAAGAAAAGTCCAAAGAAGAGAAGATCAGAGAAGAAAGTAAGAGAGAAAAAGACAGAAGAGAAATGGAAGAAAATCAAAACATTGAGGTACAGGAAAACAGCTATTATAACAAGGCGAGAGAGAATTATGCAGTGATGGAAGAAAAGAGATATGGTCCGATCAAGAAATTTGCAAAACGCTTTAAGCCTGGAAAATGGGGAGAATGGGAAGATCTGATAACAGAAGCCGATGACTATGAATGATATATAGGATGTGGTATAGTATACGCAGATTCAAAAACATATCATAGAAGTCAAAAGGGAGTCAGGAAGAATGAAAGAGAGACCAAAAGAAATAATGACGATCATGTTGATAGGGATCAATATTCTGGTGTTTATTGCTCTTACCATGATCGGACGGACAGAGGATGGTTATTTTATGTTGCAGCATGGAGCCATGTATGAACCATATATTATAGAAAATCAGGAATATTATCGACTGTTTACCAGTCTTTTTCTGCATTTTGGAATCTCACATTTATTAAATAACATGGTGCTTTTGTGGGCACTTGGATCGATTTTTGAAAAAGAGGCCGGTAAAATTCGGTTTCTGCTCTGTTATTTTATCAGTGGAATAGGTGGTAATCTGCTGTCTTTGTACTGGAATACCATGCACGACAGACAGATTGTATCTGCCGGGGCATCGGGAGCGATTTTCGGACTAATGGGAGGGTTGCTTTGGATTGTATTTGCGAACAGGGGAAGGCTGGGAACACTGTCAGGAAGAGGCATGCTGATTATGGTTGTACTGAGTCTCTATTTTGGATTTACCAGTACAGGCGTAGATAATCTGGCTCACGTAGGAGGATTGGTTTGCGGTTTCCTGACAGCGCTACTAACCTATCGAAGAAAAAGATCAAAAGATCCTAACGGAATCTGATATTAAAGGAATCTGATATTTTACGCAGGAAGTGTGATCGATACGATTGTTCCATTGGTATGGTCAGATGTAATGTCGATCGTTCCATTATGTGCTTCAATGATTCTTTTGGAAACTGCGAGACCAAGGCCGGTACCGTTTTCTTTTGTTGTAAAGAATGGTTCATAAAGCTTATCAACAATTTCCGTTGGAATACCACAGCCGTTATCTTGGCATTGAATCAGAATTTTATCGTCAAGTTTCTTTGCACGAAACTGCAGACGTGGGGCATACTTACAATCGGCAAGAGCGTCTTTGGCATTTGTAAGTATGTTTAAGAAGACTTCCTCTAATTTGGTGCGATCACCATTGAATCTTTTTATATTCTTATCAATACTGGAAGTCATCTCAATCTTTGATTTCTCAAAGTTGAGAGACATGGCGAACAGAACAGCAGAGTTGCGAAGAACATGTCCAAGAGGAAAGGAAGCACGGTTTAACTGGTTTCCGTTGTTGAGTTCTGTCAGATCATCCAGTAAATCACACATATGTCTGGCGCCATCCATGCATTCTTCCCAGACACAGGAACCTTTGGCAGTTTCAGCATAAAGAGAGCTCATTAATTGCATAGAAGAATAAAGAACCGTCATAGGGTTGCGGATCTCATGCGCAATTGTAGCAACAGCAGCATCATGGTTCTTCAGAAGCTGGGTGATAATCTCTTTTGCATCTTTGTTTGTTTCCATCAGGTGGTTCATTTTTTCAAGATCGATATTTGTTAACATAATACTTACTCCTAATAGTTAGATTTTCTTGAGTTCGCTAAGAGTGTAGCACCACCGAAAACAGCATTCAATAAAAATCATTCGACTATTTTCGACCTTTTTCGACCTGGTGTCTGAAAAATGTATTCTCTTTTTCTGAAAAATGGTCTATACTACAGATAAAATAAAATGGAAAGAGGAAAGATCATGAGAGATGATAATTGTATTTTCTGTAAAATAGCAAATGGAGAGATTCCATCAGCAACATTATATGAGGATGAGGAGTTCAGAGTAATTCTGGATCTTGGACCGGCATCAAAAGGACATGCGCTGATCCTTCCGAAGAATCATTACCGCAATCTGTATGATATTGACGAGGCAACAGCTTCAAAAGCAATCTGTCTGGCGAAAAAGATGATTACAAAGATGACGGATGTACTTGGATGTGATGGTTATAATATCGTTCAGAACAACGAAGAGGCAGCTGGACAGACGGTATTCCATTTCCATATGCACTTAATCCCAAGATATAAGAATGACAATGTAGGTCTCGGATGGCATATGGGAGAACTTACAGAAGAAGATAAGAAAGAAATACTTGAAAAATTAAAGTAGTACTGGAGAAGATATGTTAACGGAAAATCGCGAATTCAATGAGATTTATGAACAATATAAAAATCTCATTCTAAAAGCGGCATACACTTATTCAGGCAGTTATAGTGCAGCGGAAGATATTACTCAAGACACTTTTCTGAAACTGTATATGGGATATGACAGCATGAAGAAGAAAAATATTTCTTCATGGCTGTTTACAACGGCAAAAAATGCGGCATTAAATTACAAGAAAAAGCATAGCCGGGAGATTTTCGAGATTGATGAGAATTGGGACAGTGAAGAGGATACCGAGAAATATGAAGCACAGGTAAAAAGTGCAGAGGAACAGTTTCTGGAAGATGAGCTTCAGAAACAAAGGTTAGAGCTTCATGAAAAGATTTTCACCAATTTGATGGAAAAGAATGAAAGATGGTACGATGCTATTGTCCTTGTATATTACATGGAGATGCCTCAGGCAAAAGCAGCAGAATTAATGGGCATTCGACTTGAAGTGCTTCATAGCCTTCTGCACAGAGCAAAGAAATGGATTAAGAAAAAGTACGGAACGGAGTACGAAGAAATGAACCGGGAAGACTAAGAGCAAAACCAAATGTTTACTGTTCAATGTACAAAGAAAAAGTGTATAAGGAACAGTGGTGCCGATAGTTTCCCGGTATCTTTTTGAATACTGTAGTTTTATGAAGACGGTTGCCAGTAGATGAACTACATTATTTTGTGGCAGCTTCCTCAATGAGGCCGATAATAGTAGCAATTGGATCCTGTTGCCTAGAATTGTGCATTGCATTTATGAACTGCTCACGGTTTTCGTACAGGTTATGAACTGCATCCAAAAGCGTTGCATTCGTAAGCTGTTCTTCCTCGATTACAAGACTGAATCCCTGACGCTCGAAAGAGTGTGCGTTAAGAATCTGATCGCCACGACTTGCACGGGCAGAAAGCGGAATCAGAAGATTCGGTTTTCTAAGAGCAAGCAGTTCACAGATTGCATTCGCACCGGCACGTGAGATAACAACATCTGCAAGAGCAAAGAGATCACGCAGTTCGTTTTTGATATATTCAAACTGGCAGTAGCCTTTGATTTCTTTCAGAGAATCATCAACCTTTCCTTTTCCGCAGAGATGGATGATCTGGAACTGTTTCAGCAGTTCAGGAAGGGCAGCACGTACAGCCTCGTTGACAGCTACAGCACCAAGACTTCCGCCGATTACGAGAATGACAGGTTTTTCATCTGTAAAGCCACACATCTTTCTGGCGGCATCCTTATCACCAGTAAGAAGTTCCTGACGAATCGGAGAACCGGTAAGAACAGCTTTTCCTTCCGGAAGAGCATCTAACGTCTCCGGGAAGTTACAGCAGACTTTGACAGCAGATGGAATTGCAAGTTTATTTGCCAGGCCAGGTGTCATATCAGACTCATGAATAATGACCGGAACTTTGCATCGCTTTCCAGCAAGAACAACTGGAACTGAAACAAAGCCGCCTTTAGAAAAAATAACATCAGGCTTTAAGCTTTTGATTAACTTACGGGCTTCACCAAAGCCTTTGATCACACGGAATGGATCTGTGAAATTCTGTAGACTGAAATAACGGCGCAGCTTCCCAGAAGAAATTCCATGATATGGAATTCCAAAAGGTTCAATCAGTTCCTTTTCAATTCCATTGTAAGAACCTATGTATTGAATATCATAGCCTAATTCTCTAAGCTTTGGAATCAGGGCTATATTCGGAGTGACATGTCCGGCAGTACCGCCGCCGGTCAATATAATTCGCTTCATAAATTAACCTCCAGATTTAGTGTAGAGTGCTACTGTTCAAAGTAAATTGAGAACACTAGCCTTATAGCATCATATTACCCTTATTTGAAAAAATGTCAAGAAAAACGGGACACACAAACTGGAGAGAATAAGGTGAAGAAAATGAAAAAACTGAAAAAATTATCATTGGAAAATGAAATGAAAAAAGAAGCTGAACAGATTGAAAAGAAAGTCCGCGCGGACAGATCACTGGATGACATTACAGTGTCGGATGAGATGGAAAAAGAGCTTTTCAATAAGATTCAGGATTACGAATACGACAAGAGGCATAAAAAAGTCGTTCGCAAAAAGAAGAAAAGCAAGCTTGTAATCGGAGCACTGGCAGCAGTGCTGATTTTGGTGTGCGGAAGTGTGATGACCAGCGTGGGGAGTAAGTCGTATTGGAAAGTTCTGTGGGAACGAGAAAATGGGGATGAGAATTCTAATATTATCAATGTAGAAGATATGGAGACGAAGGAAACAGATGATGAATTTGAAGTGGATAAAAAGATCACAAAAACGTTAGGAATATCAAGAGTAAGAATGGAATATAAACCCGATGGAATGATATTAAAGAAATATGTAGTAGATGAAGAACAAAGAAGAGCTATATTATTTTATCAGTATGAAAATGAAATTATCCGTTATGCAATGTATATGAATTCCAAAGATTCATCATTAGGGCAAAAAACAGTTGATAAATTATTGAATGAATATGTGGTACTGAATGGAGAAAAAGAAATTACTGTCAAGGAATACGAAGTAAAAGATATGGAGAGTAGAAGATATGTGGCAGAATTTGAGTATAAAGGAGTTCAGTATCAACTGAAAGGAGTTATAAAAAAAGACGAATTAGATAAAATTATAGAAAAATTATTTTTTGTATAAAAAATGCGTAAGTTTTTTGGAACTCAGTTGTTTACTTATCAGAAGACGATAATAAAAAGAGGGGGAAGATGGTCTTATGATAAGAAATAGAGTAGCATCAATAATGGTGAGTGCCATTGTATTTTGCTTTATAGTGTGTGCATCAACAACAGGAGCTAAAGCAGATGATAGTGATGTTAAAGTGGTCGATGGTTCTTATTTGCTTTCTGCGGATTCATCAACAGGGCATACGCCGAAGAGTAATGAGCGTGGTGAACATCTGATGGATGGAGAATGCTCAATCACAAAAGCAGGAACAAAGCGAATTTATACATACGGTGCAACGACAGCGAATCATACAGTTGATACAGTAGCAGTGATTGTGTATGTAGAACGCTATGATGAAAAAGATGATGAATGGTATCAAATTGATGCATTTTCAAAAAAAGTAGAAAATGATTATTATGTAGCAGCATCAAAGTCGATACAAGTAGAGCGTGGACATTATTATCGAGTTCATGCAGATCATATTGTATGTAAATTGGGCTCACCAGATGAGGAAACCTATTCCTACGCCGATGGCATCTTAGTCCCATAAGCATCTTTCTCCCACATCAACGGCAGAAGATGCAGGCCGTGGGCTGGCCTAACAGCCGCTGCGCGGTGGTTCGCTCGGACACTCACAAATTAGATTCTAATAGATAAAAGTGAGAGCCTTGTTCCTTGATACACCACAATTAAATAAATGAGCACATAATCACCAAAAGCGGCTGTTAATCAGTCCATGGACTAGTAGGGCAGAAGGGAAGGATTGAATCAAGAGTAGCGATCCTTCCCTATTAATTTGCTATTTTTTAACTATTTTCCTGTTGCTTCTTTCAGTGCCTGAGCGAGCTGATCCGGGCAGGAAGTTTTCTTGAATCCACACTGGATTCCTTCCAGGCGTGAGATGGCCTCATTTACATCCATTCCTTCAACCAGGTGGGAAATTCCCTGCAGGTTACCGTTACATCCGCCAACGAAGGAAACATTATGAATCTTGTTATCTTCAATATCAAAGTGAATGCTCTGGGAACAGACACCTTTTGTTCTATAATCCATATCTAGATATCCTTTCTTTTTAAATTTTAGATCTTTAGTTACCTTTTGAATTATAGCAAATCAAATATAAAAAAACAATTTTTCTTTTCACATCTTTCATCATGATTTTCCTCAATACGACAATTTTGATTTTTGCTGTAGAAATCTGTAGAACGATTTATGCGGACAGAATATAAAATCAGGTTTATAATATCTACAAACGTAACGAATGGGAGTCCCGAACAGTTACGCAATATTTTTAAAACCAGGAGGGGTTGCTATGTTAAGAGAACTGGCAGTGAACACAAGAGTCATCTATTATCTGATGGCACTTCTGGGCATAATCGGAGTGCTGGCGAAAGCAGTGAATCAGCAGACATTGAATCAGATGCTGAAGGCGGCAGGGAATATGTCCAAGAGTACACACCGACTGATAAAACTCGTAAGAGCAAAATACGAACATGCATGTATGGTACATGACAGTGTAGAGAATACGAATGCATTTGTGGAGAAATATATTTATGAATATAGAGGATTTTTGTTTGGGATTCATACCTGGAGACAGATGGAATTGTTGACGGTGTGGTTTGTTGGAATTCTTGCAGCTCTTGGTGCATTCGAATGTTATATTACTTATGGATTTTCAGGTGCGGCGTATCAATATATAGAAACAGGATTAGCAGAGATGGTACTTCTTTTTGTTATCAGTCATCTTTCAGACGAACAGTACAAGCTTAATGCTGTCAGGATGTATATGGTGGATTATCTTGAGAATAATTGTGTATTTCACATAAAGAGACAGCGGACGACGGATAAAGAAGAATTGAATGTGATTGCTGCGGAGAATACCGGAAAGCAGGAGTGGGAAGAAAAGAAAGGGGAAAGAGAGATACACAGAGAAGACGACGTACAGATTGGAAATAAAACGAAAGCAGAGAGGACGGAGTTGCCGATCAATATCGAGGGGGAACCAAGAACGGTAGAGCCGGCAAGGAATCCGTCAGGAAATTCAGAGAGAGAATTAGATAGAGATTCAGGTAGAAATGCAGAAAGAGAAGCGGCGATTCGTCAGATATTGGAAGAATTTTTAACATAACGAAAACTAAAATTTCTTGAGCAGCATTTGTAAATAAGGTATAATAAAAAGCAGTTGGTAGCCGCCGGTCATGGAATATCAGGAATGGCGGCAGGGAAAGAAGAACCAACTGCTTTTTTAGGGCTTATAAACAAGAAAAGAAAGTAACTGATTAAGACAGGTACAAAGAGTAATAGGAGGAGTTGCCATGTTAAGAATAGGAATGCTGACCAGTGGTGGAGACTGCCAGGCACTTAACGCAGCAATGCGCGGTGTTGTAAAAGGAATTTGCAACAAGCGCAAAGATGTAGAAATCTATGGATTTAAAGATGGATACAAAGGTCTGATCTATTCGGATTTCAATATGTTGACATCAAGGGATTTCTCGGGAATCCTGACACAGGGTGGAACAATTCTTGGTACATCCCGTCAGCCGTTCAAACTGATGCGTGTGCCGGACAAGGATGGAATAGACAAGGTGGAGGCAATGAAGCACACATATCATAAGCTTCATCTGGATTGTCTTGTTGTTCTTGGAGGAAATGGAACTCATAAGACAGCAAATCTTCTTCGTGAGGAAGGACTTAATGTAGTGACACTGCCGAAGACGATCGATAACGATCTGTGGGGAACAGACATGACATTTGGATTCCAGAGTGCAGTTGATATCGCAACAGATACGATTGACAGAATCCATACAACAGCAACTTCCCACAGCCGTGTATTTATTATCGAGGTTATGGGTCACAAAGTTGGTCATGTAACTCTGCATGCCGGAATTGCAGGCGGAGCAGACGTAATTCTTCTTCCGGAGATCCCATATGATATTAAAGCAATCAAGAATGTGATCGACAAACGTACACAGGCAGGTAAGAGATTTACAATTCTTGCTGTTGCAGAGGGTGCGATTTCCAAAGAAGATGCAAAACTGAAAAAGAAAGAGTACAAAGAGAAGCTGGCGAACAGAAAATATCCTTCTATTGCTTACGAACTGGCAGAACAGATTGGAAAAGAGACAGACAAGGAAGTTCGTATCACAGTTCCCGGACACACACAGAGAGGTGGCACACCTTGTTCTTATGACCGTGTATTTGCAACAAGAGTCGGAGCGAAGGCAGCAGAATTGATCCTGAATGAAGAATACGGATATATGGTAGCTATGAGAAATGGTGAGACAGTGAAAGTTCCGTTGGAAGAGGTTGCAGGAAAGCTGAAATATGTTGATCCGAACTGTGGTCTGATCAAAGAAGCGAGAACAATCGGTATCAGCTTCGGAGACGAGGTGTAATTCATGTCATATACGGCGCTATACAGAAAGTTCCGTCCTTCTGAATTCGAAGATGTAAAAGGACAGGATCATATTGTTACAACGCTTCAGAACCAGATTAAGGCGAACAGGATCGGACATGCGTATCTGTTTTGCGGAACGCGAGGAACCGGTAAGACAACGGTTGCGAAAATATTTGCGAAGGCAGTAAACTGTGAGCACCCGGTAAATGGAAGTCCATGCGGAGAGTGTGAGATGTGTAAATCTATCGCTGCCGGTACTTCAATGAATGTGATTGAGATCGATGCTGCATCGAACAATGGTGTTGACAATATCCGTGAGATCCGGGAGGAAGTGACATATCGACCGACAGAAGGTAAGTATAAAGTATACATTATCGACGAGGTGCATATGCTTTCTATCGGAGCATTTAACGCATTGCTTAAGACACTTGAGGAGCCGCCGGAGTATGTTATTTTTATTCTGGCGACGACAGAAGTGCATAAAATCCCAATTACGATTCTTTCCAGATGTCAGCACTATGATTTTAAGAGAATCAGCATTGAGACAATTACAGACCGCATGCGTGATCTGATGCAGACAGAACAGGTAGAAGTGGAAGAAAAAGCACTTCGCTATATCGCAAAGGCGGCAGACGGGTCTATGCGTGATGCACTCAGTCTGCTGGATCAGTGTATTGCATTTTATCTGGGACAGAAGCTGACGTATGATCATGTGCTTGAAGTACTTGGTGCGGTGGATACGGATGTGTTCAGCCGCCTGCTTCGAAAAGTATTGGAAAGAGATGTTGCCGGAGTTCTTGATATCGTGGAAGATCTGGTTATGCAGGGGCGTGAACTGACCCAGCTGGCCGCAGATTTTACATGGTATCTGAGAAATTTGCTTTTGGTTAAAACTTCTGATAATATAGAGGACGTGCTGGATGTGTCTACGGAAAATATGCTGCAGCTCAAGGAAGAATCAAAGATGATTGAACTTGATATGCTGTTGCGTTATATCCGTATATTCTCAGAACTTTCCGGTCAGTTGAAGTATGCGACGCAGAAGAGAGTGCTTCTGGAAGTTGCACTGATCAAGCTTTGTACTCCGGCGATGGAGACTGGTCAGGATGCACTTCTGGACAGGATTCGTGCGGTAGAAGACAAAGTAGAGAAAGGACTTGCTGCAGCCGCAGATATGCCGCAGCGAGTTGTTTACGTGAATGGAGATGATGCGTCATCATCCGGATCAGGCGTTGCGGGAAGCAGGAAGGCGAAACCGGAGCTGCCGAATGCAATTCCGGAGGATGTGCAGGAAGTGGTGAAGAATTTCCGTTCTATCGCAGATGAAGCGTCAGGTATGATCAGAGGCTTTCTTAAAAAAGCAAGACTGAGTCTTGGTGGTGACAATCGCTTGCTGATTGTACTGCCAGATGCTATGTCGGCAGATATGGTTGGCAGAGAAGATCATGTGCAGGAACTTGAACAGCTCATTGAAGAGAAGATTGGAAAGAAAGTCGAGGTAGATGTCCGCCATGTAGAAGAGGGCAGACACTTTGAGGATACATTTGTGGACATAGAACAGAAAATAAATATGGAAATAACAGTGGAGGATTAGACATGGCAAAGCGTGGAGGATTTCCAGGCGGCGGAATGCCGGGAAATATGGCGAATCTGATGAAGCAGGCACAGAAGATGCAGCGTCAGATGGAAGAGCAGCAGAAAGAACTTGAGACAAAAGAGTTCACAGCAGCTGCAGGTGGCGGAGCAGTAGAAGTAACTGTATCCGGCAAAAGAGAAGTAACAAAAGTAAAACTTGCAGAAGAAGTTGTAGATCCGGACGACATTGAGATGCTGGAAGACCTGATTGTAGCAGCGACAAATGAAGCACTGCGTCAGGTTGAGCAGGAGACAAATGCAGCAGTATCTAAGATGACAGGCGGATTTGGCGGTCTTGGAGGCGGAATGTTCTAATGGATTACTACAGTAATCAGATCAGCCGTCTGATCGAGGAGTTCTCGAGACTTCCGGGAATCGGGAATAAATCAGCACAAAGACTTGCATTTCATGTGATCAATATGCCGGTAGAACAGGTAGAAGGACTTGCGAATGCAATCGTAGATGCCCGAAAGAATGTCCGTTACTGTAAGGAGTGCTGTACGTTGACGGATAAGGATATCTGCCCAATCTGCAGCAATCCGGACAGAGATCATAAGACAATCATGGTAGTGGAGACACCGCGTGATCTGGCAGCGTATGAGAAGACCGTTTCCTACTGCCAGGAAAAGGGTCTCGTTGTCATTGGCGATATCAAACGAGGCGATATCGGTTCTACTTCTGAGGCGTATGCAGTCGGCCACCTCGGCCACGTGCAGGTGGGAAGCAAATCCTACGCCGGATTCCATGAGGATTTTGCAACTGTCAATCCGTATCTTGGATCTGACGGCGTAAAACCGTTCATCAAGGTCTGCAAAGAGGAGAAAAAAGGCATCTTTGTTCTGGTAAAAACCTCGAACCCGTCCAGCGGCGAGTTCCAGGACCGCATCATCGACGGACGTCCGCTGTATGAGTGGGTCGGCGAGCAGGTTGCCGCGTGGGGCGAGGAGCACATGGGCGATGATTACAGCTATGTGGGAGCTGTTGTCGGCGCTACGTACCCGGAGATGGGCAAGGTGCTGCGTAAGGTAATGCCGAAATCCTACATCCTGGTACCGGGCTACGGTGCACAGGGCGGAAAGGGAAAAGACCTCGTTCACTTCTTCAATGAGGACGGACTGGGTGCAATCGTAAACTCTTCGAGAGGTATTATCGCTGCTTACAAACAGGAAAAATATGCCGAGTTTGGCACTGAGAACTTTGCGGATGCTTCGAGAGCAGCTGTAAAGGATATGGTTGAGGATATCAGCGGGGCGCTTGCTGCTGCAAAATAAGAATACAGGGTGAAAAGCTCAGAAGGTCTGCCGGGTAGATGTTATGTCCGCCGGAGGATATTTTGGGCTTTTCGCCGATTCAAGAAAATAAAAGGAGTGTTCAGCTTATGAAAATCAAGGAATGCTGTACTGTGGAAAGTCAGGAGTGCATTGCAAAAGGAATTTACAGCATGTGGATTTCCACGAAAGTGATTGCGAAAGAGGCGAAGGCCGGCCAGTTTATTTCTCTGTTTTCGAAAGACGGCAGCCGTCTTCTGCCGCGTCCGATTTCTCTTTGTGAGATCGACCGAGAGGGAGGAAGACTTCGGATTGTCTACCGTGTGGCAGGTGCAGGAACGGAGGAGTTTTCGCATCTGAAAGCGGGGGATGAGGTTGATATTTTAGGGCCGCTTGGAAATGGATTCCCGATCGAGGAAGGTAAGGGAAAACGTGTGATGCTGATGGGCGGCGGTATCGGTGTTCCGCCGATGCTGCAGACGGCGAAGGATCTTGGAACGGACACGATCATCTGCTGTGGTTACCGCGATGAGTTGTTCTTAAATGAGGAGTTTGCTGCGGCAGGCGATCTTCATATTGCAACGGAGGACGGAAGTGCCGGTGTGAAGGGCAATGTGATGGATGCGGTGCGCGAGGATCATCTGGAAGCAGATGTAATTTTTGCCTGCGGTCCGGCTCCGATGCTGCGTGCGATTAAGGCGTACGGTCTGGAAAAGGGAATTCCATGCTGGATTTCGATGGAAGAGAAGATGGCGTGCGGCGTTGGCGCATGTCTTGCGTGTGTCTGCCAGTCGACTGAGGTGGATGGTCATTCACATGTGCACAACAAGCGGATCTGCAAGGACGGACCGGTCTTTTTAAGTACGGAAATTGAGCTGTAAGTGACGCGAGGAGGAGAAAAAGCGATGAAGACAAGTGTGAACCTGGCGGGTGTGGAACTGAAGAATCCGGTTATGACGGCATCTGGTACGTTTGGCTCCGGCGCGGAGTACAGTGAGTTTGTGGATTTGAAGGAGCTTGGCGCGGTTGTGACGAAGGGTGTTGCGAATGTGCCGTGGCCGGGGAATCCGACGCCGCGTATTGCGGAGGTTTACGGCGGAATGCTGAATGCGATCGGGCTGCAGAATCCTGGTATTGATGTGTTCTGTGAGAGGGATATTCCGTTTTTGAAACAGTTTGACACGAAGATTGTGGTGAATGTGTGTGGACGGACGACGGAGGATTACTGTGAGGTTGTGGAGCGATTGACTTCGGAGCCGGTGGATCTGCTGGAGATTAATATTTCGTGCCCGAATGTGAAGGAGGGCGGTATTGCGTTTGGACAGGATCCGAAGGCGGTGGAGGCGATCACTAGGGAAGTTAAAAAATATGCGAAGCAGCCGATTATTATGAAATTGAGCCCGAATGTGACGGATATTACGGAGATGGCGCGGGCTGCGGAAGCCGGCGGTGCGGATGTGCTGTCGCTGATCAATACGCTTACTGGGATGAAGATTGATATTGAACGGCAGAAGTTTGCGATTGCGAATAAGACTGGCGGTATGTCGGGGCCGGCGGTGAAGCCGATTGCGGTGCGGATGGTGTATCAGGTGGCGCAGGCAGTGAAAGTGCCGATTATTGGTATGGGCGGTATTGCGTCGGCGGAGGATGCGCTGGAGTTTATTCTGGCGGGGGCTACGGCGGTTTCGATTGGGACGGCGAATTTCTTTAATCCGTATGCGACTGTTGAAACGGTTCGCGGTATCGAAGAGTATATGAGAAGGCATAAGGTTGACGATATTAATTCGCTGATCGGGGCGGTGAGATAAGACGGACGGCCTCGAGCGGCTTCGCATCTGCGGTGCGGCGGG
>ERZ773107.2414-NODE-2414-length-13965-cov-10.211287_pt1 | contig 13965 bp, 11 predicted proteins | sample MGYA00580571_ERZ773107 | MGnify/ENA primary metagenome ERZ773107 (study PRJEB29015, sample SAMEA2737843) | human gut metagenome | biome: human gut; feature: human-associated habitat; material: faeces | place: China | collected 2012 ... | reverse complement strand
AGGTAACAGCCAGACGGCAGCCACGGTGACCCATCATGGGGTTGAACTCGTGCAGGCTGACAACAACGTTGTTCAGCTCCTCGGTGGACATACCCATGTCCTTAGCCAGAGCCTCGATATCCTCGGCCTTGGTGGGCAGGAACTCATGCAGCGGCGGATCCAGATAACGGATGGTCATCGGACGCTCGCCCATGATGCGGTACATAGCGGTGAAGTCGGCCTCCTGGAACGGCTCGACCTTAGCCAGGGCAGCCTTGCGCTCCTCAACGGTACGGGCGCAGATCATCTCACGGACAGCCTTGATGCGGTCCTCGGCGAAGAACATGTGCTCGGTACGGCACAGACCGATGCCCTCGGCACCCATGTCAACGGCGTTCTGCGCGTCACGCGGGTTGTCGGCGTTGGTCATGACCTTCATCTGGCGGTTTGCGTCAGCCCAGCCCATGAAGCGCTTGAAGTTGGCGTTCTCGGTGGAAGCGACGGTAGCGATCTGGCCCTCGTAGATGTTGCCGGTGGAGCCGTCGATGCTCATCCAGTCACCCTCGTGGAAGGTGTGGCCGTTGATGGTGATGACCTTGGCGTCATAGTCGATGGCGACGTTGTTATCGTTGCCGCAGCCGGAGACGCAGCAGGTGCCCATGCCGCGGGCGACAACAGCAGCGTGGCTGGTCATACCGCCGCGGACGGTCAGGATGCCCTGAGAGACCTGCATGCCGACGATGTCCTCGGGAGAGGTCTCGAGACGGACCAGAACGACCTTCTTCCAGGCATCGTCCTTGACCTTCTCCTCGGCCTCCTCAGCAGAGAATACGACGCGGCCGCAGGCAGATCCCGGAGAAGCGGCCAGGCCCTTGCCGATTGCCTCGGCGGCCTTCAGAGCGGCAGCATCAAACTGCGGGTGCAGCAGGGTGTCCAGCTGCTTGGGCTCGACGCGCAGAACAGCGGTCTTTTCGTCGATAACGCCCTCGTCGACCAGGTCGCAGGCGATCTGCAGAGCAGCCTGGGCGGTGCGCTTGCCGTTACGGGTCTGCAGCATGAAGAGCTTGCCATCCTCGATGGTGAACTCCATGTCCTGCATATCCTTGTAGTAGTTCTCAAGGCGGGTAGCGATCTCAACGAACTGATCGTAGACCTCGGGCATCTCCTCATGCAGCTTGCTGATGGGAGAAGGAGTACGGATACCGGCGACGACGTCCTCGCCCTGAGCGTTGATCAGGTACTCGCCCATCAGCTTCTTCTCGCCGGTGGCGGGGTTACGGGTGAAGGCAACGCCGGTGCCGGAACGCATACCGGAGTTACCGAAGGCCATCTGCTGCACGTTGACGGCAGTGCCCCACTCGTAGGGGATCTCGTTCATCTTACGATACACGTTGGCGCGGGGGTTATCCCAGGAACGGAAAACGGCCTTGACGGCACCGATCAGCTGCTCCTTGGGATCCTGCGGGAACTCCTCGCCCTGCTTCTCAAGGTAGATCTGCTTGAACTCCTTGACGAGCTCCTTCAGGTCGTTGGCGTCCAGCTCAACGTCCTGCTTGACGCCCTTGCGCTCCTTCATAGCGTCGATGCGCTCCTCGAAGAAGCTCTTGCCCAGCTCCATGACGACGTCAGAGTACATCTGGATGAAGCGGCGGTAGCAGTCGTAGGCAAAACGGGGGTTGTTGGTCTTTTTGGCCAGACCCTCAACAGCCTGATCGTTCAGGCCGAGGTTCAGGATGGTGTCCATCATGCCGGGCATGGACTGACGTGCGCCGGAACGGACGGAAACCAGCAGGGGGTTCTCGATGGAGCCGAAGGTCTTACCGGTCTGCTCCTCGAGGATGCCCATGTATTTGAAGATGTCTGCCTTGATCTCATCGTTGATCTCACGGTTGTCAGCATAGTACTGGGTGCAGGCCTCGGTGGTGATGGTGAAGCCCTGCGGAACCGGCATGCCGGCGTGGGTCATCTCGGCCAGGCCGGCACCCTTACCACCCAGAGTGTTCTTCATGGTGGTCTGGTCGCCGCCGAAGGCGTCATGGCCCTCTTTGAACAGGTACAAGAATTTCTTGCTCATAGTTACCTCCCAAATTGGTGACGTGTTTGCATCACATAAATCATGTTTGCATAGTCCATTATAACAGACTGAAAAGCAGATTTCCAGTAGATTGTTAAAAAAATGCTCAATAGTTTCGTCGAAAAGTTGCCAAACTTTTTTGGTATATCTATTGCAATTTGCACAAAAATCGTGTAAACTATAATGGGTGGGAAGTTTGAAATATTTTTCAAATCGTTCCCTTTTTTGTTTTTCATCTTGCTAAAATCAGCCGTGTGATATACAATATAAAGGTATAGATTCCGCCGGGCCCTGCCCGGATGCCGCCGCCCGCCGGGCGGGCTACTATAAAAGGTATATAAAGGAAGATGTGTTATGTCTACCGCAAAAGAGAAATTTGAGCTGGCGCAGCAGCGCTACGCTGCCACGTTTGAGCGCCATCTGGACAACGGCGTGAATTTCATCAGCCGTGATGTCTATATTGAGCCGGAGGTCATCATTGCCCCCGGTGCCACCATCCTGCCGGGCTGCATCCTGCGCGGCAAAACGGTCATCGGCGCGGACTGCGTCATCGGCCCCAACACCCTGCTGGAGGATACCGTGGTCGAGGCAGGCTCCACCATCAACGCCAGCCAGTGCTACGAGAGCCACATCGGCCCCAACAACAAAATTGGCCCCTTCACCCATGTGCGCACCGGCACCAAGACCGCCGAGGGCTGCCATCTGGGTGCCTATGTTGAGACGAAGAACGCCGACTTTGCCGAGGGCAACACGGTCAGCCACCTGACCTACATCGGTGATGCCACTGTGGGCAAGTACTGCAACTTCGGCTGCGGCACCGTCACCTGCAACTATGACGGCGAGGGCAAGTACCACACCACCATCGGTGACTATGCCTTCATCGGCTGCAACACCAATCTGGTTGCGCCGGTCACGGTGGGTGACCACGCCTTCACGGCGGCGGGCTCCACCATCGGCCATGACGTGCCCGCCGGTGCGCTGAGCATTGAGCGCGCCAAGCAGACGGAAATTGACGGCTGGGGCGAGAACAAGCTGCAGAAGTACATTGCCAAAAAGCAGAAGCTGGAAGCCGACAAGAAGAACAAATAAGGGACTGCATCTATGTTAGGAATGACCTCCGGGGCAGACTGGCTGATTGCCGGGCTGGGCAACCCCGAACCGAAATATGACGGCACACGCCACAATGCCGGCTTTGAGGCGCTGGATTATCTGGCCGCCCAGTGGCACTGCGATATTGCCAAAGCCAAATGGCAAGGCCTGTACGGCACGGCGCAGGTGGAGGACCACAAGGTGGTACTGCTGAAGCCGCTGACCTATATGAACCTGAGTGGGCAGAGCATTGCCCCGGCGGCGAATTTCTACAAGATCCCCGCCGACCACGTGATTGTGCTGTGTGACGACATTACCCAAGAGCCGGGGCATCTGCGCATCCGGCCCCACGGCTCGGCGGGCGGGCACAACGGACTGAAAAGCATCATTGCCAGCCTCGGCACTGAGAATTTCAGCCGTATCCGCATCGGCATCGGCGCCAAGCCCAACCCGCAGTATGATCTGGCCGCGTGGGTGCTGGGCAAGCTGCCCCCTGCCGACCGCAAGGCCATGACCGACCGCTACCCGGACATTGAGGACGCCTGCAAGCTGCTGATGAACGGCAACCTGCAATATGCCCAGAACAAGTTCAACCACTGAGGGGACGTGCAACCATGAGTAAAATCCGTAAAAAAGCCATGCTTCGTCTGGTGCTCTGCGCCGTTGCGCTGATTGCCTGCATCATCTTCAGCGTCCTGCTGCTCAGCGGCACCTTTGACGGCAAGACCGGCGGCAGCAGCGACCCCGCCGGGGACGTTATCTCCGCCGATGCCTCCGCCATAAGCGACCCGACCGCCGACAGCTTTACCGCTTCCACCCCGGAGGAAACCCCCGCGGAGGAGGCACAGCCCGAGGCTACCCCCGAGCCCACGCCGGAGCCGACCGCTGTGCCCACCTATGACGGTCTGAGCGTGCAGCCCACCACCTATTACAATGAGGGTGAGCAGCCCGGCTACACCGTCACGCCGGACAACAACCTGAATATGCGCGCCGGCCCCAGCACTGACTATGATGTGCTGGGCAAGGTGCCCGCCGCCACGGCCGTGACCGCGCTGGGCACCAATGAGGACGGCAGCTGGGTTGTTGTGAACTACAACGGCATTTATGGCTGGCTCAAGACGGAGTATCTGAACAGCTGATACTCCCATACCCGATTTTCTGGTCAGACGTAGGGCGGCCTGACCTCCGGCCGCCGCGGCGGGGTGAGGTCACACCGCCCTACGTTTGTTTGTTTCAGCAGGTGCTTTTATGTTCCATGCACTTTTTACCAAAACGGACGAATACAAAAAGCTGGCGCAGGCGCTCGGTGCTCCGGGGGCTTGCGCCTTATTTGGCATACCCGGCGCAGGCCGGGCGCTGGTCTACGCCGCGCTTTCCCACGCTTTGGACAAGCCCTTGTGCATCGTGACCCCCGGCGAGGCCGAGGCCACCCGCTTTGCCGGGGATTTGAACGCGCTGGGCGTGGCGGCAGCGGTTTTCCCCGCACGCGATTACGTGCTGCGCCCCATTGAAGGCACCGGCCGCGAGTACGAATACCGCCGCCTTGCCGTGCTGGGCGACCTTGTGGGCGGGCGGCTGCAGGCTGTCTGCGTGCCGGATGAGGGTCTGACCCAGTACACCACGCCGCGGGCGGAGTTCTGCGCCAACACCCGCACGCTGCACCCCGGCGATACCCTGCCGCGGGCCGAGCTCACCGCCCTGCTGTACGGCGCGGGCTACACCCGGCGCGACCAGGTGGACGGCCCGGGCCAGTTTTCCATCCGCGGCGATATTGTGGACATCTACGCGCCGGATATGAAGCAGCCCGCCCGTCTCGAGTTCTGGGGCGATGAGATTGACACGATGCACAGCTTCGATTTGGCCACCCAGCGCCGGGATGAGCCGATTGAGAAGATTTACGTTTCCCCCGCCCGCGAGGTGCTGTTTGGCCAGCCCGCGCAGGCCGCGGAGCTGATACGCGCCTACATCAAAAAGGCCCGCGGCAAGCGGCGCACTGCGCTGGAGGCCTGCACCGCCACCGATCTGGCCCAGCTGGACGGCGGCGCTATGCCGGTGGATATGGACAAGTATCTGGCCCTGCGTTACCTCGAGCCCGCCACAATTCTTGATTATTTTGATGACCCGCTGCTGGTTCTGGAGGAGCCCGCCTCCCTGCGGGAAGCCGAGCGCGCCACCGCCTACCGCCGGGGCGAGGAGCTTACCGCCCTGATTGAGGACGGCGCGCTGGCCGCCGGGCTGGATAAGCTCTACGCCGAGAACAGCTGGCTGTGGGCGCAGACCGCCGTGCACCGCACGCTGTGTGCCGAAAACTTTGCCCGCAGTATGCCCGATGTACCGCTGAAGGTCATTGTCAACGCCACCGCCCACGCGCTGCCCGCGTGGAATGGCGAGGTGGCCGGGCTGCTGGAGGATATCCAGCCGCTGTGCAACGGCGGCGCGGCGGTCACGGTGCTGGCCGGAACGCCCCGCGCTGCGGCAGGTCTGGCCGCCGATTTGCACGCCAAAGGACTGAATGTCACCACCGACGCGGACGCCGCGCCCACCGCCGGGCTGGTACAGGTGCTGGCGGGGCAGCTTTCCGCCGGGTGCAGTCTGCCGTTTGCGAAGTATGCGCTGTTCACGGCGCGTGCGTTCGGGGTGAGCAGCACCCAGAAGCGGAAAAAGCGCAATAAGGACGCGCTGAACAGCCTGAGCGAAATCTCGGTGGGAGATCTGGTGGTGCATCAGAACCACGGCATCGGGCGGTATGCGGGCATCCAGCGGATGGCCGTGCAGGGTGTCACCAAGGATTATCTGCGCATTGAGTACGACAAAAAAGACGTGCTCTATGTGCCGGTCACCCAGCTGGATTTGCTGTCCCGCTACACCGCACCGGGTGACAGCGACAACGTGAAGCTGAGCCGTCTGGGCGGCACCGACTGGGCCAAGACCCGCAAGAAGGTCAAGGCCGCGACCGAGCAGATGGCCAAGGATCTGATTGAGCTCTACGCCCGCCGCAAGCAGGCGCACGGCTACGCCTTCCCCGATGATGACACCTGGCAGGGCGATTTTGAGCAGCGCTTTGCCTATGAGGAGACCCCCGACCAGCTGACCTGTGCCGTGGAAATCAAGCACGATATGGAGGAGCCGTGGCCGATGGACCGCCTGCTCTGCGGCGATGTCGGCTTTGGCAAGACCGAGGTCGCACTGCGGGCGGCGTTCAAATGCGTGATGGGCGGCAAGCAGTGCGCGATTCTGGCCCCCACCACGATTCTGGCGTGGCAGCACTTCAACACGGCGCTGACCCGCATGGAGTCCTTCCCCATCCGCATCGGGCTGCTGTCCCGCTACCGCACGCCGAAGGAGCAGAAGGAGACGCTGCGCGGACTGAAGGACGGCACTGTGGACATTGTCGTGGGCACCCACCGGCTGCTTTCCAACGATGTGAAGTTCAAGGATTTGGGCCTTGTCATCATCGACGAGGAGCAGCGCTTCGGCGTCAAGCACAAGGAAAAGCTGAAGGAGAGCTTCATCGGCGTGGATATGCTGACGCTGTCGGCCACGCCCATTCCCCGCACGCTGAATATGGCGCTGTCCGGCATCCGGGATATGAGCACCATCGAGCAGCCGCCCTTTGAGCGCCAGCCCATCGAGACCTACGTGCTGGAATATGACGAGGGCATTGTCTCCGAGGCCATCCGTAAGGAGCTGGCCCGCGGCGGGCAGGTGTACTATCTGCACAACCGCGTGGACACCATTGAGGAATGTGCCGCCCGGGTCGGCAAGATGGTGCCCGGCGCACGCATCGGCATTGCCCACGGCAAGATGACCGAGGAGCAGATTTCGTCGGTGTGGCAGCAATTATTGGACAATGAGATTGATATTCTCGTCTGCACCACCCTGATTGAGACCGGCGTGGATGTGCGCAACTGCAACACGCTGATCATTGAGAATGCCGACCGCATGGGGCTTTCGCAGTTGTACCAGATACGCGGCCGTGTGGGGCGTTCCTCCCGCCGGGCGTATGCGTATTTCACCTTCACCCGCGACAAGGTGCTGACCGAGGTGGCCGCCAAGCGGCTTTCCGCCATCCGGGAGTTCACCTCCTTCGGGTCCGGTTTCCGCATTGCAATGCGCGATTTGCAGATACGCGGCGCGGGCAGCCTGCTGGGCCACAGCCAGCACGGCCATATGGAGGCCGTGGGCTATGACCTGTATGTCAAGATGCTGGGGCAGGCGATTGCCACCGCCCGCGGCGAAGCCCCGCCCCCCGACAAGAGCGACTGCCTTGTGGACATTACCGTGGACGCCTTCCTGCCGGAGGACTATATCCCGGACGCCGCCGGGCGCATTGAGGCCTACAAGCGGATCGCCGCCATCGAGACCACCGCCGACGCCGAGGACGTGCTGGATGAGCTGATTGACCGCTACGGCAGCCCGCCCAAGAGCGTGCAGGGGCTGGTGGATGTCTCGCTGGTGCGCGTGACGGCGGCCCGCACCGGCGTTGCGGAAATCGTCCAGCGCGGCGACCAGCTGATTCTCTACTCGGACGTTGTCGGCCCGAAGCAGCTGGAGAAAGTCATGGCGCAGTACCCCCACCGGGTGCTGTACAACGCGCTGGGCCGCCCCTACTTCAGCCTGCGCGTGCAGAAGGGCGAAAGCCCGCTTGTGCTGCTGCGGGATGTGGTAACCCTGCTGCCGGGTGCGTAAATTGCAAAAAGAAAAGCCACTGTTTACAGTGCTTATGCTGTAAACAGCGGCTTATTTTTGTGGCAGGCGGGCTAAGCCCCCTTACTCAAACACATTTTCTGTATCTTCGGCTTCGTGTTCTACCGGTTTGCCCTCGCTGTCAATGCCGCGGCGATCCAGCAGATAGTGCACAAACTCCTGCGCCAGACCGTAGAGCGTGGCAAAGACCGGCACGCCGACCACCATGCCGACAATGCCGAACAAATCGCCGCCCACCACGATGGAGAACAGAATCCACAGCGCCGAGATGCCGATGGACGAGCCGAGAATCTTTGGGCCGATGAAGTTGCCGTCCAACTGCTGGATAATCAGAATCAACACGCAGAAGATGACCGCCTGCAGCGGATCTATCAGCAGCAGGATAAACACGCTTGGGATCGCGCCGATAAAGGGACCGAACACCGGGATAATATTCGTAATGCCGATAAACACGCTGATCAGCACGGCAAAATCAAGCCGCAGGATCGTCATGGCCACAAAGGTGATAACGCCGATGATGGCGGAGTCGATGATCTTGCCCACAAAAAAGCCCGTGAAGTTTACATTGGCGTAGTGGCAGATGCGCAGGGTGTTTTCGGCCACCTTCTCCGGCAGGAAGGCGTGCGCCAGCGTGCGCAGCTGGTGCAGCAGATGGTCCTTGTCCGCCAGCATGTAGATGCTGGCCGCGATCGAGGTAAAGATCGCCACAAAGTTGGATGCCACGCTGCCGATGCTCGCCACGATCTGCGGCATGGCTTCGGTTGCCATCGCATAGATTTCCTTGACCATTGCCTCGGAATCATCGAGCATTTTGGTGGCCTGCTGCAGGTCGATGCCGTACTCACTCTGGACATAGAGCAGCATATTCTGCACGCCCTGTATGTAGCTGGGGAAGTTCGTAAACAGCATTCCGATGCTGTTCACGATCTGCGGCACGACCAGCCAGGCCAGCAGCACAAGCAGCAGGATCGCCACGGCGTAGGCCAGCAGGATGGCAAAGCCGCGCGTGCCCTTCTTCTCCTTGAACAGCCTGATGTAGAAGAATTTGACCATCGGGTCAAGGATATAGGCGATGACCACGCCGCCCGCAAACGGCGACAGAATCCCGATAAAGAAGCCGATTTTGCCCAGGAAATACCCGAGGTTGTTTAAAATCAGATAAAATGCGATACAGGCCCCGACCACGCAGAACCAATCCAATATCGTCTCCGGCTTTTTGGACCAGATATGTTCGTCTTTCAAGCGCTCCGCCCCTTTTTATACCATATTATTAGTATTGTAAGCGCTGCGGGCGTACATTGCAAGAGATAACCTGTTAATTTTGTGTGTCCATGGGCGGGAAATCCCGGTCGAGGGCATCTGCGTCCAGGCCGCGGGCTGCCAGTCCGGCCCCCACCGCCTGCTTGAGCAGCGCCGCTACCACAGCCAGCGTGGGCACGCCCAGCGCCATGCCCGGGATGCCAAACCACGCACCGCCCACCACAATGGCCAGCAGCACACCCAGCCCCGGCAGGCCGGTGGCGCCGCCCAGGATGCGCGGCGCAATGAAGTTGCCGTCCACCTGCTGCACTACCAAAATGATGATGGCAAATTCTGCCGCTTTCCAAGGCGATTCCAGCAGCAGGATGACGATGCCCGGCACCGCGCCCAGAAACGGCCCCAGCACCGGGATGATGTTCGTCACGCCGACCAGCACCGCCAGCAGCGGCGCATAGTCCAGCCCGAAAACCGCCATCAGCGCAAAGGTCTCGCCGCCGACCAGCAGGGCATCCAGCAGCTGCCCGCCAAGGTAGCCGCTGAAAATGCGGTTGGCCAGTGCGCAGACAGCCAGCACACTGCCCGCCGCCCGGGGCGGCAGCGCTGCCCGCAGGCAGGTGTGCGCGGCGTGCAGCAGTTTTTCTTTGCCGGAGAGCAGATAGATACTGACCGCCAGCGCCACAAAGGCATTGGCGGCGGCGTCTGCAGCATCCCCCACCGCGCGGGCCGCCGTCTGAGCCGCCTGGCGGGAGAGCGACGCGAACCAGCCTTGCAGCTCACTCCCCACGGCCTGCACCAGCTGTTCCGCCGTGGCCATGTCGATGCCGAAGGTCGCCTGCACCCAGAGCAAGAGTTGGCGGATGGTCTCCTCATAGGCGGTCAGCCGTCCGGCAAAGGCGGTGATGCTTTGCACCAGCTGGGGCACAACCAGTGCAGCCAGCAGCGCCAGCACGCCGAAAAACAGCGCATAGCTGACCGCCATAGCCCCGCCGCGGCGGCCCCCAAACAGTTTTTGCGCAAAAAAGCGCGTGGGTATGTCCAGCACATAGGCCAGCACCAGCCCCCAGCCGAAGGGTGCCAGCAGCGCCAGCAGAGCGCCCAGCGCCATCAGGGCCGCGGGCAGCCGTGCCACAGCGGCAAACAGCAACGCCGTCCCCGCCGCCAGCACCAGCCAATCCCCCATCGTGCTCGGCGGGCGGTCAAAATATTTTTTCATTGTGGTTCCTCCTCTTTTATGCTACTGGTTTTACCGCAAAATTTACGGAAAGTTAGTAGTATTGTAAGCGCTGCGGGCGTACATTGCAAGAGCTAACCTGTTAATTTTGTGTGTCCATAGGCGGGCGGTCAAAAAACTTTTTCATTGTGTTCCCTCCCACTTTATGCTATACTGAATTTACCGCAAAATTTACGGAAAGCCGGTGTTTTCGTGAAGATTCTCGTCAGCGCCTGCCTGCTGGGTGTGGCGTGCAAATATTCCGGCGGCCACAACGCCTGCCCCGCCCTGCTGGATGCCCTGCACACCGGGGCGCACACCCTTATCCCCTTCTGCCCCGAGGTCTACGGCGGCCTGCCCACACCCCGCCCGCCTGCGGAGCGCGTGGGCGGCCGCGTGCTGACCGAAAGTGGCGCAGACGTGACCGCGCAGTATCAGCGCGGGGCCGCGGCTGCCTTGCAGCTGGCGCAGCTGTACGGGTGCGAGGCCGCGATTTTAAAGGCCAACAGCCCCAGCTGCGGCAGAGGTACAATTTATGACGGCAGCTTCACCCACACCAAAATCCCCGGTGACGGCCTGACCGCCGCGCTGCTGGCAGCAAACGGCATACGCATTTACAATGAGTATAATTTCAGCGAATTACTCCATATTGTTTAATTGTACCCGCATATCCTGTGCACGCCGCACAGCTTGCTCTTGACAGCGCCCCTATAGAATGTTACAGTGATGGTAAGCACTTCCCTGCTCTGAAAGGAGGCTCCCTATGTGGTTTTCTTCAATGTGGTTTGATACGGTTCTCTGGCTGGTTGCGTTCGCCGCCTTCATCGCGGTGGAGGCAGCCACCACCGCGCTTGTCTCAGTATGGTTTGCCGTGGGCGCAGCGGCGGCGATGGTTGCCAGCTTCTTCCCGATTGGCTTCGGCTGGCAGATGTTGATTTTCGCCGTTGTATCGGCCATCTCGTTCGCGCTGATGCTGCCCAACCTTGCCAGCCGCCGCGGGCAGCACAAGGCCCCTGTCACCAACGGCTCGCCCCTCACCATCGGCAAGCAGGGGGTTGTCCTTGTCGCAGTGGAGCCCGGGCTGCTGGGCCGCGTGCGAGTGGACGGCCTTGACTGGCAGGCCCGCGCCGAGGTACCGCTGGCCGTGGGGGACCGCTGCAAGGTCACCGCCGTGGACGGTGCCGTTCTCATCGTGGTGCCCGTGACCGCTGACGTGGCCGCGGTTTGATTTCCAAAAAAAAAGGAGGAATTTCCCATGCTGTTGATTTTTGCCATTCTGCTCATCATCATTCTGGTGGTGCTGGTGCGTTGCATCGTCATTGTGCCCCAGTCCAACGCCTATGTCACCGAGTGGCTGGGCGTCTACAAGGACACCTGGGGCGCCGGTCTGCACATCCGCACGCCGTTTGTGGAGCGTATCTCCCGCAAGGTTTCCCTGAAGGAGGAGGCTGCCGACTTCCCGCCGCAGCCGGTCATCACCCGCGACAACGTCACCATGATGATTGACACCGTTGTCTTTTTCCAGGTGTTTGACGCCAAGATGTACGCCTACGGCGTGAACCGCCCGATTCAGGCCATTGAGAACCTGTCCGCCACGACCCTGCGTGACATCATCGGCTCGATGACGCTGGACGAGACGCTGACCAGCCGCGATTTAATCAACACCAAGATTACTGCCAGCCTTGACGAGGCCACCGACCGCTGGGGCATCAAGGTCAACCGCGTGGAGCTGAAAAACATCGAGCCGCCGGTGGAAATCCGTCAGGCGATGGAGAAGCAGATGAAGGCCGACCGTGAGAAGCGCGCCTCCATCCTGCTGGCCGAGGGCGAAAAGCAGGCCGCCATCACCCGCGCCGAGGGCGAGAAGGAGTCCGCCATCCTGCGCGCCGAGGCCGTGAAGCAGCAGCGCATCCGTGAGGCCGAGGGCGAGGCCGAGGCCCTGCTGACCGTTCAGAAGGCGCAGGCAGACGCCATCCGCATGATCAACGAGGCCAACCCCAACCACAACTACCTGGCCCTGCGCAGCATGGAAGCGATGGAGAAGGTTGCCGACGGCAAGGCCACCAAGCTGATTGTTCCCAGCGATATGCAGAATCTGGCCGCAACGGTATCTGCCATCAAGGAGATTTCCGGCGAGGCCGAATAACCACAGCCCACCTCCCGCCTGCGGATTTTGAACCGCGGGCGGGATTTTTTTCTTGCGTTTTCCACAAAATCAGGGTATAATACAGTTATGTTAGTGTGCCATTTTGTGCAAACTACACTAAAATTATATGTGAGGTGTATCAGTTATGAAGGAACCTATGGTCATTACGATGGCGCGTGAATACGCATCAGGCGGCAGTGAGATTGCACAGGCCGTTGCCGATAAGCTGGGCATTCCCCTTTACAACAAGGAACTGATTACCCTTGCAGCCAAGAAAAGCGGCCTGACCGAGGAAGCTATTGCCGCCAGCGAGAACCAGCGCAGCGGCAGCTTGATTTACAGCCTGTACATGATGGGCAACACAATGCCGCTGGCCGATCAGGTCTACATCCTGCAGAGCAACGTCATCAAGGAGCTGGCTGCCGAGGGTCCCTGCGTCATTCTGGGCCGCTGCGGCGACTATGTCCTGCGTGAGCGCGAGAACGTCCTGCGCACATTTGTGTATGCGCCGCTGGAGGACCGCATTGCCTTTGCCAAGAGCCGCCCTGACGCCAAGGATATGCCCGACCGCCTGTGGGAGATCCAGCTGGCCAAGCATGACCGTGCCCGCGCAAGCTACTACAACTATTATACCGAGAACCGCTGGGGCGAGGCCAAGAACTATGACCTGTGCCTGAACGCCACCTTAGGCCGTGACGCCTGCGCCGACCTGATTGTGGCCGCCGCCAAGGCGATGGAAGCGGCCAACAAGTAAACTGCAAAAGGAGCTGCCACCTATGCTGCGCTATACCAAAAGCGGAATGATGCTGCTGAGCATCGCCTATATCATCATTGGCATGATGCTGCTGATTATGCCCCAGACCAGTCTGCTCTGGATTTGCTACGCCTTCGGCGCTGTGGTGCTGGTTACCGGCATTGTCTGCCTGATTCAGTACGCCCGCATCCGCGGTACCGGCTTTACGGCGCCGTTTATGCTGGTGGGCGGTGTCATTACGGCGGGGCTGGGCATCTTTACGCTGGCCAAGCCGCAGGTGGTGGCCAGCTTCCTGCCGGCTGTCTTTGGCATCTTCATTCTGGTGGACGGCCTGAGCCGTGTCGGCACAGCCATTGATCTGGCCAAGCGCAAAGGCCAGAAATGGTGGGTGCTGTTGCTGCTCAGCGTCGTCTCGGTGGCTTTGGGCGTGCTGCTGGTGCTGCATCCGTTTGATGCGGCGGTCAGCGTGGTTATGGTGTGCGGCATCCTGCTGATTGTGGAGGGTGCGCTGAATCTGGGCTGCGTTTTGTACGCCGCCATGGAGCTGCGCACACTGGACCGTATGGCCAGCGCCGCCGCCAACGCCGCCCTGTCCGCTTTGGGTGATGCACTGGACGAGACCGAAGCCGCCGAGAGCGGTATTCCCATGGACGGCCCCGTCGTCTACAACGCCGAGAGCAAGGATGTGTCCGACGAGGAGTAATTTTTCCGCAAAACCGTAGGGGTCGATGCTCGCATCGCCCCGC
>ERZ773107.2409-NODE-2409-length-13993-cov-9.585665_pt1 | contig 13993 bp, 13 predicted proteins | sample MGYA00580571_ERZ773107 | MGnify/ENA primary metagenome ERZ773107 (study PRJEB29015, sample SAMEA2737843) | human gut metagenome | biome: human gut; feature: human-associated habitat; material: faeces | place: China | collected 2012 ... | reverse complement strand
TTTTCTTTCCGTTGTTTTTGCAGGGAACAAGCCCGCTTTGCAGGAGATAAAGCGAAGTGCGCGTTCCGATATGGCATACGATGCGGAAATCATTGCGACTCATCGGGTCCGGATAGGGCGCTAGAATTTCTTCAATCTTTTCTGCCAAAGGGTCTTTGCTTACAGTTTTTTTCTTCATTTCGGGTTCTCCTTGTTTGCAAAGTGGAACCCGAAAAATCACTACTTCATTTTTTTTCTTCTTGCATTTTTTCTCATTCGTGTCCGCGAACCTGCACCATTATCCGGCTTTTTAGGTAGGGGTTATCTTGCATCTTATCTTGCATTTCTCCCAAAAAGTCGCCATTTTTGCCCCAAAACGGGTGATTTTGCTTATTTTCGTACCTACATTGTTTTTTTGTTGTGGAGCAGTATTATCCCTACACACATCGTTCAAAATCAGCGGACAAACCAGCCTGTATCAGCCTTGGTTATCACCATATTGCTTTTTCAAAGATTAACTCGAAATCAATTCGACAGCAAGCCACGTGGGTTCGCATCCCACCGTCTGCGCCAGAATGGGGCTGTTGCACATGTGACAGTCCCTCTTTTATTCGTAAATGCCGTCCACCGCGTTGCGGGCGGCAAACACGGCCTCGCCGCGGGTTTCCACGTTGGCGGAGGCGTGCGGGTAAAAGCCGTGGCTGCCGTGGCAGTCATACGGATTGAACGCCAGATTGCGCCGCTCTGCAATCTCCTCCGGTGTGGCAAGGCGTGCGCGCAGCAGGTGGCAGCTGCCGGTAAAGCTGCGCGGGTTGTAATTGACACGGTTATCGGCGGGCGGAATTGGAAAATCCATGCCGCGCTCCTTGATGTAAACCAGCACCGGGGGCATCGTGTCCTCCAGTTGCACCACGCAGTAGAGGCCCGGCTCGTCACATTCCAGCGCAATCCAATCGCCGTCCGCGTATGGGGCGGTGTGTACAAGAGATACACTCTCCCCGGCGCGGCTGACCGCCAGCGTGTCACCCGATGCGCTGATTACCTTCAGCTTGATTTCTGCCATACAGTCCTCCTTTACGGCCGTGGCGGACCGTTTTACCGTTCTTCCCCATAGTTGAAATACGCAAAGTCCGCATGGCTGCGGTGGGCGTCCATATCCTGCGCGCAGATACCCACCATCGCGCCGGTAAAGGCACAGCGGCCGCGGCGGGTCTCAACATAATCATCGCTCAGATGGTCGGCGGGCTGGGGGCCGCCCAACGGCTGCCAGCCGCCGTCTGCCTTATAGAAAAACTGCGCCTGTGCGCGGTTCACCCGCACCTTCAGCGCAACCTCCCCCTGCGGCAGGGAAACCGCCTCGCTGCCGTAGAAAAAATCCTTGCAATCGCACCGCAGAATACGCAGAATCCGGGTGTTCTGCACATCGTCCCACGTCACATAGGCGTAAATCCAGTTGCAGATATCGTAAAAGAGCACAAGGCCCGCCATCTGCTGGAAGTTATGCGGTGCAAAGTCGATTTTTGTCTCTGCCGTAAAGGTAAAGTGCTGCCAGCGGCGGGCAAACAGGGTCTGCTTGTGATGGCTGGAGAGCGTCTGCCCACCATACAGCCGCAGCCAGCCAGGGCGGGCGGACAGACTATAGTCTGTTTCGGGCACCAGCGGGGTGCGCAGTGTCTTGAAGGTGTGGGGCAGGGGCCTATCCGGCGCAAAGGGCACTTGGATTGGTGGCTGGCGCAGCCGATTGCGGATAACGGCGGTGTGCTGACCATCGGCTACGCCTACCCGAACATCCTGATGTCGGAAAACCACAACGCGCCCGGCTCGCCCTACTGGTGCATGAAGGCCTTTGCGTTCCTGATGCTGCCCGCCGGGCATCCCTTCTGGCAGACCCCCGCCGCGCCGCTGCCCGCATTGGATGCCGTGCGCCCGCTGCCGGGGGCCGAGATGCTGGCCCAGCGTGTCAACGGTATGGCGGTTCTGTACCCCGCCGCTGCGCGGATAAGCCATCCCTTTCCCCAGATGGAGGAAAAATACGCAAAGTTTGCCTACTGCTCACGCTATGCGTTCAGCGCAGCCCGCAGCCAGCGAACGCTTGAGGAGGCCGCGCCGGACTCGGTGCTGAGCTTTCGGTATCTCGGCCATATCTGGGTAAAGGGCAGGCCGGAAAGCTGGTCGATGACCGCAAACGGTCTGCGTGCCGTCTGGGCCCCGCTGCCCGGCGTGCAGGTGGTAACCGAAATCTCCCTTTGTGCCGAGGGGCATATCCGCCGCCATACCATCACAAGCACGCTGGCCTGTGAGGCGTTCGATGCCGGCTTTGCCCTGCCGGCAGACTGCCCCGGTACGGCGCACAGCTGCACAGAGCACACGGCCCGCGCCGCTGGCGTTGGAGCCGATGCCGAACACAAGTCTCCAATTCCCGAAAAGCTGTATCCCGATGATACAATATGCCGTCACTCCCGGCACAACCGTGCTGGAAACCAAGGTAACCTTTGCCTGCAATCCAGCGGCCGTGCCGTGCAGGATGTGCATATCTCCGACTGTGCGTTCACCTCGGTCTGCGCGGGCATCCGCATCGGGCTGAAGTCGATAGGGGAGATTTCTCAGGTGGTCATCTCCAACTGTACCATGCTCAATATCTGGCGCGAAGGCATCAAAATCGAATGTACCGAGGGCGGCTCCATCACGGATGTACTCGCCGAGAACATCACTATGCACAATGTCAGCCGCACGGTAACAGATTCCGCCGCCGTGCAGAATCACCATCAGCTCCGGGTGTTCTGTGCCAAACTCCAAGTATTTCATAGTTTTCCTCCCCGCTCCGGCTCACTGCTTCAGCTTCAAACAGAAATCGCAGCACTCGTCCCCGCGCACCAGTGTCTTTGTCCGGTGCCAGAGCAGCTTTGGGTACCGGGAAATCCTTTTCCGTCGTTTTATGGAATGTCTCAATCCAGTAGGTTCCGTTTCATTGTGTTCATTCATAATTTCCATAAACACAGCCGCTTTCTGAAAGCGCCCGGAAATCACGGCAAAGATTCGCTGCACGTCCGCTTCGGACAGATACATGGTCAAGCCTTCGATGATGACCAGCACCGGCACAGCTTGTTCCTTGATTTCACCGCCCCAGTTGTCCATGGCGGACATGGCAATCTGCGAAATCAAGCCGTTTTCCGGCAGCAGCTTTGCACGCACGGCCATCGTTTCCGGCACACCGGTGAGGTTCATTATTCGGACCGCCGCCGGAATTTCAATGGCGAAGCGCCGGACGCTTTTACAGCAAAAACCGCAACCCCTTTTTTTACAGGAGGTTGCGGTTTGTTGATTTTTACTCTATGTTCCCGGTTTCCCTATAGCTGCGCCAGACGTTCTCGAAGAAGTCGTCGTCCTCCGGGATGGGACGCGGGGCGCGCCAGGCGGTTTTGCAGGCGCCGTTTTCAAACCAGAGCTCTTGAATCAGCGGGTGCTCCGTCTCATCCAGTGCAAAGGTAAAGGTATCCGGCAGCTGGGCAAAGGGCTTGGTTCCGTTGGCCTTGTCGGTGTACAGCGCGCTGCCGCGGCTTTGGCCGCCGTGGGCGGTGTAGTCGGCCATGGCGGCCAGATAGGCGCGCTGGCTCAGCAGCATATCGCGCAGGCGGTACGCCATGGCAAGCTCGGCGGCGTTTGCCGCCTTGACAGTGCTGCCGAACGCGGCCAGCTGGCTTTCCACCGCCGTGCCGTAGGCCTGTATCTGCGCCGTGTCGCGGATGGCTGCACCGCAGCGGCTCATGCTCTCGGCGGCGGTCTGCCACAGCGTGCGCACATTGCCGGTGTCGGCCTTGCAGTGCTCGGCCAGTGCGGCCATTTCGGTCAGTGCAGCGGCGGCGGTCTTTTCAAAGCAGGCCGGGGCCTCGCCCTGACAGCGCGCAGCGATGTACTGCGCGGCACGGGTGCTGCCCACCTGCCCGGCGTTCAGCGCCGTGCCGCCCGGGCGGTAAACACCGTGGCTGGCAGCGACCTCGCCGACCGCAAACAGTCCCTTGACGTTGGTCTGCCACCAACAGTCGATGCCCAATCCCCCGTTGTTGTGCTGGGCGCAAAGGGCAATTTCCAGCGGCTGGGTGTACAAATCCACGCCCTTATCTTGGTAGAAATCAATCGCGGGCTTGTTCATATGGGCAAGGCGCTCGATGGGCGTGCCGAAGCAGGCCCCCGCCTTTTCCAGATATTCGCGTGCCTCCGGCAGCAGCGCCTTGTAGTCAAACGCGCCGCCCACCGGGTTGGTGCGATAGTCCAGATAGACCTTGCGGCCCTTGCAGCTTTCCAGATAGACCAGAATGTCAATAATCGAGCTGCCGCCCGCCACCTTGCGCACGTCAAACGGCCACTGGTAGCCCTTTAAGAACAGCTTGCTCAGCATATCGTGGGCATCGGTGAAGAAATCCATCAGGAACTCTTTTTCATCACTGCCGTCCGCCGCCGTGGAGTAGACGCGCGGCAGCACCTGCATATAGGTGCCGGACACGTTCCAGCGCGGTGCCACCGATGCAAGGCCGTACTGCCACTCGGTCAGGTTTTTGCCCTTGGCACCGGCCTCCAGCGCAAGGCCCGTTGCGCCGTACTGGCTGAACGGGTAGACGCTGTCGGCGTACATACCGGCCGGGCCGCCGGTGGCGTACACAACGTTTTTGCAGCGAATCAGCACAAAGCGCTCGTCCTCGCTCTGCGCCGTGACATTCAGGCAGAGCAGACCGCAGACCGTTCCGTTCTCGCTCAGCACTTTAATGACCTGCGTCTTGTCCAGCACCGGCACGTCCTTGGCCTGCACGGCTGCTTCCAGACATTCGGTCATCTGCTTGCTGGTGTAGGGGCCGACGCTGGTAGCGCGGCGGCGGGGGTCATGGTCGGTCTTGTAGCCGATATACTCGCCATAGCGGTTGCGCGGGAACGGCACACCCAGCTCGACCAGCTTTAGGAAGCACTGGGTCGAGAGTGCGGCCTCGCACAGCGCAATATCGCCGTCCACACATTTTCCCTCGTACAGCGTCTGCGCCATCTCGCGCACGCTGTCGGGGTCGCCGCCGGAAAGGGTCAGCTTGTAATAGGTCTGCTTGTCACTGCCGGTGTTACGGCTGGTGCCGCCTACTCGGTTCTCGGTCACAAGCAGGATATCGTGCTGGCCCAGCTGCCACAGGCGGTCTGCGGCGTTGAAGCCTGCCGCACCGCTACCCACAATAGCGGTGTTGCAGCGGTAAACCCTTGCGGTGTATGCGTCGGCGCGGAAAATCTCGTTTTCCATATGCTATCCTCTTACAGGCGCTGGATGTGGAAGCCGCCGTCCACATCAAGATAGTTGCCGGTGGTGTACTTCAAGCGGTCGCTGCACAGCAGGCTGACCGCACCTGCCACGTCCTCCGGCGTGCCCCAGCGGGCAATGGGGAAGGTGCCCTTTGCAATCAGGTCATCGTACTTGCCCTGCACCTTGCTGGTCATATCGGTGGCGATAACGCCGGGACGAACCTCATTGACGAGGATGCCCTCGGAGGCAAGGCGATCAGCGTAGAGGGTGGTCAGCATGGACACCCCCGCCTTGGAGACGCAGTACTCGCCGCGGCTGGTGCTGGACACCACCGAACTGCAGCTGGACACGTTGACAATGACGCCCTTGCGGCCGTCCAGCGGCTCCTGCTTAATCATCTGGTTGGCCACCAGCTGGGTCAGGAACATATTGCCCTTGGTGTTGATGCCGATTACGCGGTCGAAGCTCTCCTCGGTCATTTCCAGCAAATCGGCGCGCACCTTGGGGGCCACACCCGCGTTGTTGACAAGGATATCCACACGGCCGAACGCAGCCAGTGCGCCGTCCACAATCTTCTTGCGGTCTGCACTCTCGCCGATGTTGGCCTGCACGTAGGCACAGTCAATGCCCAGCGCCTTCAGCTCGTCCAGCGCGGCCTGATTTTTCTCCTGTGCGCCGGTGGCAACCATCACAATGTTGCAGCCGTCCAGACCCAGCTGCTTGGCAATGGCAAAGCCGATGCCGCGGCTGGAGCCGGTAACAATAGCAGTTTTTTTCATACCAGTTTACTCCTCATCAGCCGCGGAAGTTTGCGGGCTGTGTCTTTTTGATTTCCAAAAATTCCTTATAGAACGGCATAAAGGTCTTGCTGTCGCGGATTACGCAGCCCGTGGGCTTGTGGGCGCGAATCAGGTCGCCGCACTTGCCGCAGGTCAGGCAGACGCGCTTAGGGTCAATGCGGCCCTGCTTGATGATTTCGTTGGCAAAATCCGGGTCGGCAAAGGCCATACGGCCAAACAGCATACCATCGCACAGGCCCTGCTCCACCGCACCGGCGGTGAACAGGTCTGCGTAGGCGCGCAGATAGCTCGGGGCGGAGGCCCAGACGGTCATCTCCGGCACAGCCTTTTTTACATCGCCGATGCCGTGAATCATACGCGCCAGACCCACAAAGGGGTGCTCGTCCGGCTCATACTTGCCAAAATCAAACGGTCGGGTCACATGGGTGGTGGCGTAGGGGTTGCCCATCGTCAGATCCACCATGGAAAGGCCCAGTTCATTGTGTAAATCGCGCACAAGGCGGATAGGCTCGGTCAGGTCGGGGTTCGTGCCGCTTTCCGAGCTGACGCCAAAGCCCCACGGGTAGGCATAGCCGTCATAGATGCCGATGCGGGCCGTGACCATGAAGCTGTCGTCCTCATAGACCTTGGCGGCGCGGATGCCGTTTTTCAAAAGGCGGAAGCGGTTTTCAAAGCTGCCGCCGTACTCGCCGGGGCGGTTGTAAGCGGAGGCAAGCTCTGCCAGCAGGTAGCCGTGGCAGCTCTTGATGTCGATAGCGTCAAAGCCAGCCTCCTTGGCCAGCTGTGCAGCCTCGCCGAATTTTTCCTCCAACCCCTTGAGGTAATCGTCGGTGACGATGCAGGAATCGTCCGCGGCGCGGTACTGCTCCAGAATCGGGTGGCGGTAGGCAATCATCGGGGCGGGCTTGTTGCCGGGGTTTGAGTAGCGGCCGCTGTGGTTGGCCTGCATAATCAGATAGGGCGCAAAGCCGTTGGCCTTGATACCGGCCTCCTTGACAGCGGCGGTCATCTTCTTGAACTCGTCCAGCGTGTCGCGGGTCAGCAGCAGCTGCGTCTTGGAGGAGCGCCCTTCCTCGACAATCGAGATGGCCTCAAACCAGATGACCGAGCTGCCGCCGATGGCCTCGTTGACGTAGCGGCGGACGGTGTAGTCAGACGGTGCGCCCTCCGGCGTGGAGTCTGCGCCCTCCATCGGGGCAATGCCCAGACGGTTGGGGAAGGTCACCTTGCCGGCGGTCAGCGGCGTGGCCAGAATGTGGGTGTCCGCCGCAAACGGCAGGGACACGCCCAGCTCCGCCGCCTTGGCCTGGACCTCTTCCAGAGATTTGTAGTGGAATTTTTCGTGTGGCATTTTGTGTTTACCTCGCTTACTGGTTCTTGTCATCTTCACCGGCATATGCCTTGCGATAGGCCGAAGGGGTCAGACCGGTCGTTTTCTTGAACTGTCTTGAAAAATACGTAAAATCATCGTACCCACATTCGGTTGCAATCTGGGTGATGCTTTTATCTGTCTTTGCCAGCATCAGCTTAGCACGGTTGATGCGCAGAAGGATCGCGTAAGCGATAAGACTGTAGCCCGTCTCTTCCTTGAAAATATGCGCGATGTAATTCTTGTTCAAGTACAACTCCGCCGCAATCTTATCCACGGAGATATCCTCCGTAAAATGGTGGTTGATGTAGTTCATGATGTTGTAGGCCACGGTTACGCTGTGGCCCACCTTCATCGTCATAACATCGGAACATTCACGGTAAATCATAATGAACATCCGCCGCAAATCTGCGCCGACATAAAGCTCCCAATATTTCTTTTTACCATTATACTCTCTTTCCATCTCCAACACAATATCGTATAAATAATTCCATACAGGTTCCGATACCGTCAGCAGATGGGAAAAGTCGGGCGGGCGCTTGATGAAGGCTGCAATCACTTCCGGATATTTTACCTCATGATGGATTGGATTATTCTGTCAAAATGCCCGGCTCTCCGGATAGCCGGGCCCTTTGTTCTTTGCGATGTAATTCTACCATGCGGAATTGTCCATTTTCTTAGATTATTATGCCAGGAATTGGCACAAAATTGTTGTCATTTTCTTCACAGCCTGTTTCCTTGTCGAATATGTGCAATTTTTTCGTTTTGGTTTATGCACCCTGCACAAGAACCGCCCCGGTATTTTTTGACTGTCCCGCTTCTTTTGTGCAGTTAGTAAAATTTAACCCGCCAAATTTGTGCAGTTCTTCCTACGGTTTTTTACGCCGTCCCCACGTTTGGACTATTCTGTTTTTCACTTTTCTGCCCGGTTTTTGGATTATCTTGTACCGGCCAGCCTCAAATATACAGGCTCCGCCTGCCGCCTTCCCACAAAACAGCCCCCTGCGTTTCGCTCACAAAACGCAGGGGGCTGGTATTTTTTTGATAGCAGGTGTATAATGCAGCTCAGATTGTCGAAAAAGAGTGCGCTGCTCAAATATTATTGTTCGTGGGGGAATTTATATGAAGCGGAAAACGGTTGCCATGCGCTGGTTTTATTATCTGTTCGGTATGCTGGTCCTTGCGCTGGGCCTGATTCTGAACATTGAGGCTGGGCTCGGTTCCTCTGCCATTATGTCGGTTGCGTACACCGTCAGCCTTGTCAGCAGCCTGAATCTAGGCGATATGACGTTTATTGTCTACTGCCTGTTCCTTGCAGCGCAGATGATCATCAACGGGAAAAATCGCAGCTGGCTGGATTTGCTGCAGCTGCCGCTGAGCCTGGTGTTCACCCGGTTCATGAACCTTTTCAAGGCCATGATTCCGTATGAAAGCGGCTTTCTGCCCACCGATTTGCTGATGCTTGCGGGCGGCATCCTCCTGACCGGCATCGGGGCCGCTATGACCGTCAATATGCAGCTGATTCCGAACCCCGGCGACGGCATTGTCAACAGCATCGCCCGCCGCTGCGGCCGTGAGCTCGGCTTCTGCAAGAACTGCTTTGACCTTGGCTGCGTTGCGCTCTCCTGCCTGATCGGGCTTTTCTACGGCAACCCGCTTTTAGGCATCGGCCTCGGCACCGTGCTCTCCATGATTGGCGTAGGGCGTGTCATCGCCGTTTTTAACCATTTCTGTAAGAACTCTCTCGTCCACAGTGCCGGGCTGGATAGCTAAAGCAACGCAGCCACAACAGTTTCTGCAAAGCCGCCATTTTGTTCTAATTTTCTCTAAACAAGAAAAGCGGCTGCCACACAATGCGACAGCCGTTTGCAAAGGTTGTTTCTGCCGTGCATTTCTGTAAGCAGAAAATTGTCATGTAAATTTAGACTATACGATTCTCCCCATACAACCCCAGCACCATGTTATCCGGCAGCCCGGATTCGGGGTGACCAATCAGCCATTTATTCTTGGCCACCAGCAATGGGTCGGCGTGCTTTTCCGCCAACGCCGTGTTCGTTCCGCGCGGTACTGATTTTCACACGCTGCGGCGGTCGTTTGTTTATTCGGGCAGTCTGCCGTACAGTTCCATCAGGCCGTGTAGGCGGCGGGCCAGGCGGGAGTTGAACACCCCCGGCTCGGCGCGCCAGCACCAGTTGCCGCCCAAAGTCGACGGCGTGTTCATGCGGGACTCATGCCCAAGGCCCAGCACATCCTGCGCCTGCACAACGGCCAGGTCGGCCACGCTCGACCAGACACCGCGCATCATGCCCCAATGGAAGCCCTCTTTCTTCGTCAGGTTCAGGTAGCGCACGGCGCGCTCCACATCCTCGGGCGCGGCGGTCTCCATCCAGCCGTTGACCGGCTCGTTGTCGTGGGTGCCCACGTAGGCGATGCAGTTATTCGGGTAGCTGTGGGGGCGGTAGTCGCCGCCGTCGCGGCTGTCAAAAGCGAACTCCAACACCTTCATGCCGGGGTAGCCGCACTCTTTCAGCAGGGCGTTGACATCCTCGGTCAAAAAGCCCAGATCCTCCGCGATAATGCGGGGGCTACCCAGCTTTTTCTTGATGGCGGCAAACAGCGCATAGCCGGGGCCTTCGCGCCAGCGGCCATGTTCGGCGGTCTTGTCGCCGTAGGGGATGGCGTAATATCCCGCGAACCCGCGGAAGTGGTCGATGCGCACCACATCATAGATGCTGCACATATGGCGGATGCGGCGCACCCACCAGGCATAGCCGGTCTTGGCCATGGCGTCCCAGTCAAACAGCGGGTTGCCCCACAGCTGGCCAGTGGCCGAGAAGCCGTCCGGCGGGCAGCCTGCCACCTCGGTGGGCAGCAGGTTTTCGTCCAGCTGGAACTCCTGCGGGCAGCTCCACACATCGACACTGTCCAGCGCGACGTAAATCGGCAAATCGCCGATAATGTCGACCTTCATGCGGTTGGCGTAGCTTTTCAGCGCGTTCCACTGGGCATAGAACAGGTACTGCACCACCTGCCAGAAAGCCACATCGTCGGCGTACTGCTCGCGGGCGGCCTTCAGGGCCTCCGGCTCGCGGCGGCGCAGCGGCTCTTCCCACTCAAGCCAGCAGGCCCCGCCGTGGGCGTCCTTCAGTGCCATGAACAGCGCGTAGTCCGGCAGCCAGAAGGCGTTTTCCTTCACGAACTTGCGGTAGGCGGCGTTGGGCTTTGCCAGCAAACGGCTTGCCGCGCAGCGCAGCACCTTGTAACGTTTTTCGTACAGAGCACCGTAGTTGATGGTATCGGGGGCGGATTCCCAATCGATGTTCTCATATTCCTCGGGCAGAAGCAGGCCGCGCTTGGCAAGCTCGTCGAGGTCGATAAAATATGGGTTGCCCGCAAACGTCGAGAAGGACTGATAGGGGCTGTCGCCGTAACTGGTGGGGCAGATGGGTAAGATCTGCCAATATGCCTGCCCGGCCTTGGAGAGGAACTCCACAAATCGGCGTGCCTCCGCACCCATAGCGCCAATACCATGGGCCGAGGGCAGGCTGGAAATAGGCATCAAAATGCCGCTTGCTCTCATCAGAGAAAACCTCTTTCTTTTGAATGTAAACGCGGGGTGGGTGCCGGGGACGCCGCCCCCTACAACAAGCTCCGCAGGGGCCGGGTATGCCCGGCCCTCAGCCTTCCGGCAAACGTGCACCTACGGCAAGGCCGCGGGCCGCACACGTGCGGCCCCCACATGGCGGCGCTGTTTTTGCAAAGTCGTCAAACCTTCCTCACACTCTCCCCTTCGATCAAATCAAAGGGGACGACTTCGTGTACGGCGCGGCCGGGTTCTTCAATGCAGTGCAGCAAAATTTTTGCACTGCGCTGGGCCAGCTGCTCCATATCCTGCCGGATGGTCGTCAGGCGCGGGATGCTGTACTGCCCCAGGGCAATGCCGTCGTACCCGGCTACCGAGATATCCTGCGGCACCCGCAGCCCATGATCCTGCAAAGCGCGGATGGCCCCCAGCGCCATCAGGTCCGACATGGCGAACACTGTCGTAATATCGGGGCTGTGGTCCAGCAGATACTCCATCGCCTCGTACCCGCTGCGCAGCGAGAACCGTGCGTAGGCGTACTGCTTTTCCATCTCAAAGGGCAGGCCCAGCCGCAGCATGGCGCTCTGGCAGCCTGCCAGACGCGCAAGGCTCGGGCGGGACTGGCTCGGCTTGCCGCCGATGATGCCGATGCGCCGATGGCCCTGTTTGTACAGGTACTCAATCATCTGGTCGGACGCCGCCATATCATCGACCGACACGCTGGAAAGGTTGGCGATGCGCAGCGTGGCCGCGCTGTTGGTCAGCAGCAGGCAGGGGATGCCCAAATCTTCCAGATCAGGGGTGAAATACTCCAGGTTCGACCCCAGAAACAGGATGCCGTAGGGCTTACGCTCCGCACAGATGCGCCGGGCCTGGGCGACCTCGTTGGCTTCCTCGTCGATGTAATAGACGGTCGCCACGTAGCCGCTCTCTTCAATCACGCTCTGCAACTGCTCTAAAATATCGGCGAACAGCATATTCTGCGTGCCTTTGACAATCAGGGCAATGCCGTCATTGGCCTGCTGTTTTAAATGCTTTGCGTTTGCGTTGGGTTCATAGTTGTGGCGGTTCACGACTTCCAGGATTTTCTGCCGCGTCTCGGCGCTGACGCCGGGGGCGTTGTTCAGCGCCCGCGACACCGTACCGATGGCAAAGCCGGATTCCCGCGCAATATCTTTGATGGTCATAAAACCGGACCTCTTTTCTGGTTCGGCTGAGTTTACCCCTTGACCGCACCGGCCACAACGCCGTCAATGATATATTTCTGGCAAATCAGGTACAGCACGATGACCGGCAGCACCGTAATCATGATGCAGGCCATCATGGGGGCCATTTCCACCTTACCGTAGCTGCCGCGGAAATACTGGATCGCCATGGGAATGGTGCGGTAGGTCTTGATATCCAGCACCAACGTGGGCAGCAGGTAGTCGTTCCAGACCCACATCGTTTCCAAGATGGCGGTGGAGATCATCGTCGGCTTCAGAATCGGGCAGACGACCTTGAAGAAGATTTGGATGGGATTGCAGCCGTCAATCATGGCGGCCTCCTCAATGGCGATGGGCATGCTCTTGACAAAGCCGGTGAACATGAACACTGCCAGGCCCGCGCCGAAGCCCAGATAGATGATGCAGATGTTGTAGGGGTTATTCAGTTTTAAGGTATCCGCGGTCTTGGCCAGCGTGAACATGACCATCTGGAAGGGAACAATCATGCTGAACACGCACAGGTAGTACATACCCTTGCCGAGCACGCCCTGCACGCGGGTGATATACCATGCGCACATCGAGCAGCACAGCAGAATCAGTGCGACGGACGAGACCGTGATGACTAAGCTATACCAGAAAGAGGACAAAAAGTCCATTTCCTGAATGCCGTAAATGTAGTTTTTCAGCCCGACGAAGGTTTCGGCGTTCGGCAGTTCAAAGGCGTGGGTCGTGGTGATGGCACGCTCTGTCTTTAAGGAGTTCATCAGGATCATGAACACCGGGTACATCCAGGCAATGCACAGGATGGTCAGCAGGACTGACAGCACCGCATTGATGCGGCGGTCTTTTTTGGTAGCACCCATTATGCCTGCACCTCCTTAGAGCGGGTAAAATGCAGCTGCAGCAGCGAGATGACAACCACAAACAGGAAGAATACGACGGCCTTTGCCTGGCCGATGCCCTTCCACTGGGGTCCAGAGCGGGCGTAGAAGGTATCGTAGATGTTGTAGGCCAGCATCATGGACTGTTTGGCGGGCTCGCCTGCCGTCAGGGACAGGTTCTGGTCAAACAGCTTGAAAGAGTTGGTCAGTGTCAGGAACGTGCAAATCGTCACGCTGGGCATAACCATGGGGACCTTGATTTTAAAGAGAATCTGACTGGAGGTCGCACCGTCGATGCGTGCAGCCTCGATGAGGTCGGTGGGCACGTTCTGTAAGCCGGCGATGTAAATAATCATCATGTAGCCGATCTGCTGCCAGCACATCAGGACGATAAGGCCCCAGAAACCGTAGGTGGCGTTCAGCGCCAGCAGCGACTTGCCCCAGGCAGACAGCAGGCCGTTGAGCAGGATCTGCCAGATGTAGCCCAGCACGATGCCGCCGATGAGGTTCGGCAGGAAGAAGATGGTACGGAACGTGTTGGTACCGCGCATACCACGGGTGAGCAGCAGCGCAATGGCGAATGCCAGCACATTGATGAGCACGGTGGATACGACGGTGAACGCCGCCGTGAACCAGAATGCATGGGTGAAGGTGTCATCCATAAAAATCATCTTGTAGTTGCTCAGCCCCACGAACTGGACGTTTTTGACCGTCGTGAATTTGCAGAACGACAGCCCGGTGCCCCAGATAAAGGGCCACACAAAGCCGATGATAAAGGCTATGAGGGTGGGCAGTACAAAGACTGGCCAGTAGCGTTTAATGGCTTTTTCCATGGAAAAGCCCCCCTTTGTTTAGATTTCCTGTTGCAAAAATGCAGCGGGGCGGGCGACTCCGCCCGCCC
>ERZ773107.2391-NODE-2391-length-14073-cov-3.874304_pt1 | contig 14073 bp, 9 predicted proteins | sample MGYA00580571_ERZ773107 | MGnify/ENA primary metagenome ERZ773107 (study PRJEB29015, sample SAMEA2737843) | human gut metagenome | biome: human gut; feature: human-associated habitat; material: faeces | place: China | collected 2012 ... | reverse complement strand
GCGCATCGAAGCCGCCTATCGCTACGACGTATCGTTGGCGCAACTGCTCGAAGCCGCCGGCATCAGCGACGAATTCACCGCCTACATGCGCCGGCAGGACGCCCGCCGCATCACATTCGAGAAATAGTAAAAACGAAAGAGATATGAAGAAGAAAAACATCATCGCTGTCCTCGTCGCCGTCGTCGTCATCATCGCGGCAGTCCTATTGGTGAGCCGTTATTTGAAGGCCAGGACGCCGATCCTCCTTCAAGGCACGACGGAATGTACGACCTATAAGGCTTCGTCGAAAATCGCCGGCCGCATCGTCGACATGAAGGTCGAGGAGGGGCAGCGCGTCGAGCGTGGCGAACTGTTATACACGCTTTCCACGCCCGAACTGGACGCCAAACTGCAACAGGCCGAAGCGGTGCGGAGCGCAGCGTCGGCAATCGACCAGAAAGTGCTCTCCGGCGCCCGCGTGCAGCAGATCGAGGCCGCGATGAACATGTGGCAGAAGGCGCAGGCCGGGCTGGAACTGGCCCGCAAGACCTACGAGCGCGTGCAGAACCTCTACAACGACGGAGTGGTTCCGGCGCAGAAGCTCGACGAGGCCACGGCCAACTACAAGGCCATGGAGGCCACGGCGCTGGCCGCCAAGGCGCAGTACGACATGGCGACGGACGGCGCCCGCAAGGAGGACAAGGAGGCCGCCGCGGCCCGCGTCCGCCAGGCCGAAGGGGCTGTCAGCGAGGTGGAGTCGTACATCAGCGACGCGATGGTCTATTCGCCCGTGACGGGCGAGATCTCGACGATCATCGCCGAGGAGGGCGAACTGGTCGGCAGCGGCTATCCGGTGGTGGCCATCCTCGACATGAGCGACCTGTGGGTGACCTTCAACGTGAAGGAGACGCTGCTTCCGGGCCTTCGGATCGGGACCCGCATGAACGGCTACGTCCCGGCGCTGGACAGCGACGTGGAGTTCGAGGTGACCTACATCTCCCCGCAGGCCGATTTCGCAACGTGGTCGGCGACCCGCACGCAGGGCGGGTTCGACATCCGCACCTTCGCCATCAAGGCCAAGGCCGTCACCGAGGCCGCGAACATGCGCCCGGGCATGAGCGTGCTCGTCGACTGGGACCAAATCGGAAAGTAAGCGATGCCCGGATTCCTGCACAACACCTGCGCCGTGATGCGCCGCGAGACGGGCCGGATAACCCGTCAGCCGATGTATTTCGTGCTGATGATCGTCCTGCCCGTGGTGTCGTTCGCGTTTTTCGCCCTGCTGTTCAACCAGGGTGCAATCCGCAACATCCCGATCGCCGTCCTGGACCAGGACAACACGACGCTTTCGCGCAAGGCCGTGCAGATGATCGACGACACCCCGACGGCGATGGTGGCCTACGGCATTCAGGGCATGGACGAGGGCGAGCGGCTGATGCGCGAAGGGCGGATCATGGCCATCGTGCAGATTCCGGCCTTCTTCGAGAAGAACATTTTGAGCAACAGCCAGACCCGCCTCGAAAACTACGTCTCGGGAACGAACATCACGGTCAACGGACTGCTGTCGAAGGACATCCAGACCGCCGTGACGACCTTCACGGCCGGCATTCAGCTCCAGGTGCTTATGAAGCAGGGGCTTACGCAGCGGCAGGCCATGGCGCAGCTGATGCCCGTGCGCTTCGACAAGCACGTGCTCTTCAATCCGCACATCAATTACGGATACTACCTCTCGCCGAGTTTCATGCCCATGATGCTGATGATCTTCGTGGTGATGGTGACCGTTTTCGCCATCGGCACCGAACTCAAGCACGCCACGGCCCGCGAATGGCTCGGCACGGGAAACGGTTCGGTCGCGGCGGCGCTCGCGGGCAAGGTGCTGCCCATCACGGCGGTGATGTTCCTGATCTCGCTGGTGATGCTGGTGATCAACTTCAAAATCGTGGGAACGCCGCTGAACGGCAGTCTTGCGGTGATTCTCGCCGGCACGCTGCTCTTCATTTTGAGCTACCAGTCGATCTCGGTGCTGATCGTCTCGCTGCTGGCCAACCTGCGCCTGTCGCTCTCGATCGGCGGCGGATATTCGGTGCTGGCCTTCACCTTCTCGGGACTGACGTTCCCGATCATGGCCATGTGGGAGCCGATGCAGTGGGTGAGCAAGATCTTCCCGTTCACCTTCTACACCGATATTTTCGTCGACCAGATGCTCCGCGGCACGCCGTGGGTCTACTCGCTGCCCGACCTCTGCTACATGTCGCTGTTCATCGTTTTACCGCTCCTGTGCCTGCCGCGCCTGAAAAGGGTCTGCACGGAGGAAAAATTCTGGGGGAGATTGTGATATGAACCGATTTACGAAACAAACAGCCTCTTACTGGAAACAGCTCGGATCGGTCGTCCGCAACGAGTTCCGGACGATCTTCAAGGACGGTGGCGTGATGCTGATTCTGATTTTCGCCCTGATCATCTACGCCACGGCCTACTCGCTGGCCTACGGATCGCAGGTGCTCCGCAACGTGCCGATCGGCGTGGTGGACGAATGCCGCACGCCGACCAGCCGCAGTCTGATCGACACCTTCAACGCCGGGCCGAACACCTATGTGGCCTACAATCCGACCTCGATGGAAGAGGCCAAAGAGCTGTTCTACGGCCGCAAAATCTACGGCGTGGTCTACATTCCGTCGGACTACGGGGAGAAACTCTACGGCGGCGAGCAGGCCAACGTGGCGATCTACGCCGACGCCAGCTACTTCCTGATGTACCGCCAGGTTTTCCAGGAGGTCGTGACCTCGATCGGCAAGACGGGGGCGATGGTCGAATTCCAGCGCCTGATCGCCAAGGGGGCCAACATCCCGCAGGCGCAGGCCACCACCCAGCCCGTGATCTACCAGTCGCACAACCTGTTCAACCCCTATCTGGGCTACGGCACGTTCGTCATGCCGGCGATCATCATGGTCATCATCCAGCAGACGATGCTGATCGGCATCGGCATGATCGGCGGCACGTGGCGCGAATTCGGACTTTACCGCAAACTCTGCCCCGCAGGGCGGCGGCGGATGTCGACGCTGCCCATCGTCCTGGGACGCGGACTGGTCTACGCGCTGATCTACGCCGTGACCTGCACCTATATCCTCGGCCTGCACTACCGGCTGTTCCACTTCCCGATGAACGGCGCGACGGGAGCCGTCATGCTCTTCATGGCGGCATATCTGGCGGCCTGCATCGCCATGGGCATCGCCGTTTCGACGCTGTTCCGCTACCGCGAAAACTCGCTGCTGCTGTTGCTGTGGACCTCGATCCCGGTGCTGATGCTCAGCGGCGTGTCGTACCCGCGCCAGGGCATTCCCGACTGGCTGTTCAACCTCGGACAGCTGTTCCCGAGCAGCCACGGCGTCAACGGCTTCATCCGTATCCAGACCATGGGGGCCTCGATCCCCGAGGTTTTCGCCGAAATCAAGTGGCTCATCATCCTCACGGTCGTTTACGGCGGACTGGCCTGCATCGGCATTCACCAGGTGATCGGCCGCGAACAACGGGAACATCCCGCCCGGAAGGAAAACGGGGACGAAGGGCGCTAACGGCTCCGTACACACGCAAAAAGAGACGCCGGATTTTGGTCCGGCGTCTCTTTTGTGAGTAAACGGCAGTCTAAAATTTATCGGGATTTTCCTCCTTATACTGCTTGTAGGAGATATACGACAGGTATCTATCCACCGTCGCCTTGTCGGTGGCGATATGCCCGACAACCCGGCAGTAATCCTCGTAAACGCCCTTCGAAGTCTGTCCACCCATGTATGCAAAGGGTTGCCGGCCTTTCATCACGAATACGCCGTCCTTATAATAGAGCAGTTCGAGCGTCGTCCGGGCGGCATACTGATCATAGTTGGCGGTCTTCGCACTCTCTTCGATCCCGGGATTATAAAGGGCCAATGTATTCTTCATTTCACCGCTGACACTCCATTGATTGCCTTCCGAATATACCGTCGGGCCGGGAATATGCATAAGCGTAAAGAATGTACGGCATATACCAGTGGGAAGAAGCATCATGCTATTCATGAGAGCCGCTCCGTCCATAACGCCACTCTCGGTTTTTCCATTCGTATAGGTTATATCGATGTCGTCAATCAGCCAGACACCCCGCTGTGCGTCCGCTATGAATACGGTCATATCGATTTTTCCATCGTAACCGATCATCAGTTCGTGGATTTTCGCCTCCACCGAAGTTTTAGGAACAAACTCGGGATCACCTTCGCATGCCGACAGCATCGCCGACGACAGGACTAAAATTGTTATCAACTTTTTCATAAGAAATCATGATTTAAATTACTATCAATACGGGGTAAACGGATCGATGTTATCATCTGCAATCCATCGAAGATATATCCATTGCCAGAAGCGACTCCATTTCCAGGAGCAAAATAGCCATCACAACTGCCATCCCAGCCCCAATTATAATGGACCAGATTGGTTGTCTGAACGGTAGAATTTGTCAGCACATATTCATAGTGAGGAATCAGACCGGGTTCATCGTTATCTACCAGCCTCTCTTCGTAATATTCCGTACCGATACGCGAATAGATATATCCATCGGCAATCCAAGCGTGGCCTCCTTCTGAAATATCATTCGCCCTTACATAAACGGGGTGTGTTTCGTCCAAATTGGTTCTAATTGAAGCTATCTCATAGCTTGCAAGGCCCGAAGCGCAACTATAGCCAAAAGAGATCATACAACTGGGCACATTAGATGAAGCAGCACCACTTCCTGTCCTTTTATCATTCTCATATTCTGGATAATATCTCATCCCGACCCGTTGTCCGATTTCCCGCATCAGTGCGGGCACTTGGTATACGTATGGATAACTTATCATCGAAGTCCAGTTCAAAGCGATCGTTTCTCCCGCATGCGGAGCATCGGTGTAGGTCGTCGTGATCGAAGCCGGGAAACGGTAATAGGCCATAATCTGTGCAATGGCTGTCGCCACGCAGCCGGAATACCCATTGCTGCAATAGTCTCCGTAGGGAGATCTTTGCCCCCACCTGACCGGAATAAGCGGGTCGCAGGAGCGGGATTCATTGACCTCCACCGTCTTGAATTTAGGCGTAGTGCGTATCGTGTCGAACTTCGGCGGCTTTATCACGGCCAGACTTTGCGCCATGGCGTCCATATAGAAATCGAAATTCTCCACGCCGGTCGGTTCGCCGTAGGTGTAGTTTCCCTTTTCGGCGACAGCCAGCACAGGATCGACGGCGCGGTTGGCGGCAATGACCGAAAATCCGTCGTTGTTCTCAAAATTGAAAACATACATCAAAGTGTCGCTCCCGGCGCCGCTGCGCGTGGACGGGGTAGTGACGCATTGGCCGCGTTCGCTGCGGATCGAACGGGCTGTGGCCGAGCGGGTCTGGCCCCGGTCGACAAGGGCGATGCTCTTCCGGGCAAGGGAAAGGGCCTCTTCATAACTGCGCGTCGGCAAGAGCACAGTAGGCCGAGCGGGCTGTTCCGGTGCGACGGCGGACGATTCGTCGTCGATTTTCGCACACGAAACGACACAAATCAAAGCAAGGGCAACCAATACGGAGGTCCCCGCCTGTTTCATTGTACTTGTTTTCTCCATGGCATCATCATTTAATCTGTTAGCACATATGTTGTTCGCCCAGAGCGATTTGGCGGAAAACAACCGCGAAAGGCCATCATGCGGAGATACAGTCACATACAAATATCGCCAAAATTTTTGGTATATACAAACATCTTACTGAAAATTTTAAAATCAAACATACTATTTATAAAAATTCATTTCCATTGGCGGAGGCTGAAAAAAAGCAGGTTGACGAAGATCGCTCTCGTCAACCTGCTCAATCCGGCCCGGGACCGGTTTACCGCGGTCCGTGGAACATCCCCGGAGGAGGTCCGCCCGGCCCGCCGGGTCCCATGCGGCGGGAACCGGAGGTGGACTCGACACCGTCGTAATCCTTTATATTGCGCGAACCCTTCTTGCCGAAACGGCGCAGGTTGTAGTTGAACTGCACCATATAGTAGCGGCCGATGACGCTGTTGGTCGAGTTCTGCGTGTAGCCCGAACCCGTCGAGCGCGAGAAGGCCCGGTTCTGGTTGAAGAGGTCGTTGACGCCGACCATCACTTCGCCGCGCTTGTTCCTGAAGACCTTCTTGCCCAACCAGACGTTGCACAGGAGGTAATCCTCCGAGTAATCGTTCGTGAAGCCGATATACTGCGAGTAGGCCGCGCTCGCCGTGAAGGTGAAGCCCAGCGGGAAGACCACCTTCAGGTTGCCCTGCGCCGTGTGGTTGAAATAGCGGTTCTTCGACTTGTCCGCGTTCAGCGAGTTGGTGGCCTCGTTGTAGGTGCCGTTCCACGAGAGGGTGAAGTCGACGTTCTCCGAAATGTTGCTGCCCAGCACGGCCCGGAAGTCGTATCCCATATTCTTGGTGTCGTTGCGCTCGCCGCCCGAAATCATACCCGTCGCCGCGTCCACCGTGCCGCCCAGCATGCTGGGGGTCTTGGTGTAGATGACGCCCGCCATGACGTTGAAATTCGATTTGAGGAACCCGATCGGCAGGCCGTAGCTCAAGTGCGTCCGCAACTGCCAGTAACCGTCGAGATTCTCGGTCGTCGAGTAGAAATTGGGCGAATAGGCCTGTCCGTCGATGGTGATGTCACCGGGTCTTTGCACCAGATGCTGGGCCGTGTAATCCAGCGTCGTGTTCATCGAGAACATCCACATGAAGGTTCGGCCCTTTTCGACGTTGGAGTTGGTGTAGTGGAAATTCACCCGGTGCGAGTAGGTCGGCTTCAGGTTCGGATTACCGTGGCTGATGTTTTGGGCGTCCGATACGTCGTAAACGCTTTGCAGGTCGGTGATCGACGGGCTGTCGGTGTAGGACGAGACGAAGAGCCGCAGCGAGTTCTCGCGGTTGATGTTCAGCTGGCCCATCATAAAATAGGTCATGTTGTTGTAGGCGTGCTTGATCTTCTCGGCATCGTCGCGCACGATCTGTCCGTCGAGGGCCGAACGCTGGTAGTAGACGTTGGCGATGAACGTGTTGCGCTCTTTCGAAAAACGGAATCCGGGCCCCACGCTCTGCGTCAGGTAGCCGCTCTCGTAGGAGTTCGACAGCAGGGGATTAAGCACGCCGCCCGTGAAGGTGTCGTCGTCGGTAACGAACGATCGCTTGTCGCGCTCCTGCGAATTGTAGGAAATCCGGTACTGGAGGCTCACCTGCGCGTATTTGGCCACCGGCTCGGTGTAGGTGAAACTGCCGCGCAGGCTGTACGACGACGAGGGGGCCTCGGAGCGCAGGTAGCGCAGGTCGGTGTAGTCAGCGGGATCCCATGCGAGGGGATCGTCGCCTGCGCCGGGACGAACGTCCGAAATGGGCTTGACGTTCGACCACGAATTCGAATTGTTCGTGTTGTCCGAGTAGCTGAACGACCCGTCGAGGGTGATCGTACGGCCATCCTTGCCCAGTTTGGTGCGGTAGACGGCGCTTGTACCTACGTTGTAGCCGTGGCGCAGGGCGTCGCTGAAATTGTCCGTGCGGCTGTAACCGCTCTCTCCGTATTGCCAGCCCAGCGTCTCGCTCCACGGGTCGTTGGACTGGTAGCTGAAGCGCGGGCGGATCATCAGGTTCTGGTTCTCGGAGATCTTCCACTCCAGACGGGCGTTGAACCGGTGGTTGTAGCCCTTCGTGTCGGAATAGCCGTTGGTCGACAGCGTATCGGGGATCATCGGGGCCTCGTACCATTTCTCCACCGTCGAACGGTTCTCGGTATTGGTGTTGTTGAAGAAATAGCTGCCCTGGAACGTCACCTGATTGCGCTTGCCCCACGTATCGGAGTAGTTGACGCCGATGGCGTTGACCGACGCCACGCCGCTCTGCGGGCGCACCATGTAATTGCCCATGCCGCCGCGACGTCCGCCACCGCCGCCCGAGACGCCCAGAATGTCCTCGAACGAGAAATTCTGCTGGTTGACGTTGTTGAACAGGCCGATGAATGAAATACGGCTGTCGCCGCTGAACACGTTGGCATTGCCGCCGGCGATGTATTTGAACTTGTCTTCGGTCTCGGTGTCGGCGTCGTAGCCGAATCCGGCGTAGAGCTTGCCGAACTGGCCCTGCCGCATGCCCGGACGGGTGACGATATTGAGCGCCTTGTAGCCCTCGCCGTCGTCCATGCCCGAAAATTCGGCCGCGTCGGAGAGTTTGTTGTAGACCTCCACGCGATCGACGGCCTCGGCCGGAAGCGACTTGATGGCCGTGGTGACATCCTCGCCGAAGAACTCCTTGCCGTCGACGAAGACCTTCTTGACCGTCTCGCCCTGCGCCTCGACCGTGCCGTCAGTGACGGTGATGCCGGGCATCTTCTTCAGCAGCCCTTCGACATCGGCGTCGGCCACGACCTTGAACGCTCCGGCATTGTAGCTCACCGTGTCGCCCTTCTGTGAGGTGCGCAGCGCCTTGGCCTCCTTGACGACCGTTTCGATCTGCACGCCCGGCTTGAGTTTCAGCAGTCCGAGGCTGACCTTCGAAGCCGAGACCCGGAAGGTCGTGTCGAGGTTGTTGTAGCCCAGGAAAGCCACCGAAAGCGAATATTCGCCGTAGGCGAGCGACGGAATAGACACCGCACCCTTGAAGGCCGAGGTGAAATACTGTTTCTTCTCCGGGGTTTTCACAGGCGTGAGCGTCAGCACCGCTCCGACGACGCTCTCCCCGGTGTCGGCGTCGACGACCGTGGCTGTGACGCCGCCCCTCTGGGCGAATGCCGCGGCGGCGAAAAGCGTCAGCAGGGTAGTCAGTAGTGTTCGTTTCATATCTTCTGTTTGTGTGTATCTCTTTTTCGGCGGCGAACCGGCTGAAAACGCGCGTCCGTTCCGCCCGCCCCATGAAGCGGGCTTCTCAAGCCCGGGCGCAGAACCGGCCCGATAGCGTTTCCCGTTTCATCCGCCCGTAAATTGGGCTTCTCAAGTCCGGGCGCAGAACCGGCCCGATAGCGTTTCCCGTCCCATCCGCCCGTAAGTCGGGCTTCTTAAGCCCGGGCGGCGTTGAAAACGGGCGTAAAGTTAATTCTTTTTATGCTTGTTTTGCGCCCCGCACGGGGCGAATCGGCAAAAAAAGGGCGTCAGTCGACCAAACCGACGCCCCGGCCGTAACAAGCCTCAAGAGACCTAACCTCACTCCTTTCCCTTCTTGTCCTTCTTCGGACAGGGCTTGTCACAGCACTCCTTGCCGCCTCCGCGACGGTCGCCTTTTTTCATCATCTGGGGACCATGACCGCGCTGGCCGGGCCGCGGAGCCTGCATCTGCGACCACTGCACGAACTGTTCGGTCGTCAGGATCGACTTCATCTTTTCGGCCTCGGCCTTGCGCGCCTCCCGCATCTTCTCGCGCATGGCCTGCATCTCCTTGATCTGCTGGAAATTCAGGTTGTAAACCTCCTTGGCCTGCGCATCGGTGAGCTTCAGCTCCTTCTGCATGCGTTCGGTCATGCGCTGCGCCATCTGTTCCACGGTCGGACGCTCCTTGGGAGCGGCGGCCGGCTTGGCCTCCTGTGCGAAAGCGCCCGTTCCCGCCATCAGGCAGAGGGCTGCGGCAACTGCAAAAATCCTCTTTTTCATAATTTTTCGAATTTGGTTGTGCATCACTTTTTTTGTTTTCCGGCAATCCGGTTTCCCGGAGTTCCTGATGCAAAGGTAACGCCAAAACGAAAACCCGGAGCCAGGCCCCGGGTAAAACGGCAGAACGGCGGGGTCAACCGCCTATTCGACAGGGTGAAGCGACCGCAGCCACGCCTTGAATTCGGGAACGCGGGCTTTGGAAATGACAATCCGCTCGGGCGTTTCGACAGTGAGGTGCAGCGTGAGACGGCTCCCGAACCACACGGCGATCTCCTTCACGGCCTGCCGCGCGACGATGAACTGGCGGTTGGCCCGGAAGAATTCGGACTCGGGAAGCAGTCCCTGCAACGCTTCGAGGGTTTTGTCCAGCGGGTAGGCCGCGCCGTCGAAACCGTAGGCCGTGACCTTCTCGTTCGACGTGTAGCAGTAGGCGATCCTGCTGCGGTGCAGCGGGATGATTTTGTCGCGCACATGCACCAGGAAAACCTCCTCGCGGCGGCTGGCGGCCAGCGTGCGGACCCGCAAGCCGTAATCGCTGCGCTCGACCGACGTGAGGCGGTGCAGCTTGGCCAGCGCACGGCCGACATCCGAAGCGTTGAGCGGCTTGAGCAGGTAGTCGATGCTGTTGACCTTGAAAGCTTCGAGTGCATACTGGTCGTAGGCCGTCGTGAAGATCACCGGGGCTGCGATCTCCACGGCGTCGAAGATGCGGAACGAATCGCCGTCGGCCAGGTGGATGTCCATGAACAGCAGGTCGGGGTGGGGATTCGAACGGAGCCATTCGACGCTCTCCTCGACGCTCTCGAGCGTCGCCACGATCTCCACGTCGGGAGCCGTCTGCCGCAGAATCGCCGCGAGGTTGCGCGCGGCGGCGGTTTCGTCTTCGATAATCAGGGCTTTCATCATACGGAGGGATTTTGCAGCGGCATGCGCACGGAGAAGGTGGCGCCGTCGTCGACGATTTCGATGTCGCTGCCCGTGATCAGATTCCAGCGGTTGCGCAGGTTCTCCAGCCCGATGCCGGTCGAAGGTTCGGGTTCGAGTTTGGGAACCTTGGGGTTCGACACCACGAGCAGCCCCTCTTCGGTGCGGACCGAGATGTGGAACGGCTTGGTGCGGGTGATCGAATTGTGCTTGACGGCATTGTCGATCAGCGGTTGCAGCGAGAAGGCCGGGAGTTTCCACCCGAGGTATTTCTCGTCGACGTCGATGTCGAAAAAGAGCTTGTCGGCGTAGCGTATCTTGAAAAGGTAGCTGTAAGCCTCCAGGAATTTCAGCTCCTCGTCGAGGGTCATCAGCATGCTCTGGCCGTTCTGGATGATGTAGCGGAACGTGTACGAAAGCTGGTCGATGTAGGTCAGGGCCTTCTGGTCGTGCTTCTCGCGCACGAGCATCGCCAGCGAGTTGAGCGAGTTGAAGAAGAAATGGGGGTTGATCTGCCCGACGAGCATGTTGTAACGCGTGGTGAGGTTTTCGTTCTTGAGCCGCTCGTTCTCGACGACGACGGCCTGCCGCTGGGAAATCAGCACGTAGATGCGCCCGTAGAGCATCGACGCCACCACGGCGAACGAGCATTTGAGCAGCAGCATGTAGTCGAACATCCGCCCGCTCATAAAGTTCAGCCCGATGCGCCCCGTGTGCCACTCCGTGACGGGAGCCACGCAGTAGAGCGCGGCCGCCGCGACGCAGCACCACAGGCAGCGGCGCACGAAGCGCGACATGGAGTAGTTGCGCCTGACGGAGGTGAGGATCGAGAGCATGACGAACGACACGACGAGGTAGTAGAACAGTTGCAGGAGCAGTTCCGTCATCTTCGAAGGCCCGTTGTAAAGTTTGCTGTAATCGAACTCCGCGCCGTTGCGCGTGCGGATTTCCGCCAGCATCGGATGCGCCTTCTCGGAGCGCGGCGGCATCAGGTCCGCGACGATCCGGTCGCCGGGCGCGATCTCCAGCCACCGCATGCGCCGCGTGGGCACGTAGACGCTGTCGCCGTTCTCGTAAACCAGATACCCGTAGCCGTCGGGGTGGACCGAAAGCACGCCCTCGTCGGGCCGTTCGACGGCTCTCTGGTCGGAAGGGCGGGGCTGGCTGTCGCTGTTCAGGTCCACGAGCATCAGCAGCACGTAGGAGAAATTGACCACCAGGCTGATCGCCACGGCAACCAACAGGTTGAGCACCAGATCGGCGTATTTCGATTGCAGTTTCATATAGGGTAGTTATCGCTCTAACTAAAAATTACCGGATTTCGCTTCGGACGGTCGTAGCCGCCGCCTACGGCGGCTCGGGTCTCTTCCGGGGAGGATCCGGAGCGGGACGGGCCTGCGAACGCGGTTTCCGGCCGCGTCCTGCCGTGCCGCACGGAAACCGGTCACTCTTCCGGCTCGCCGTACCAGGAGGCGTACAGCATATAGTCGTGGGCCGTGCGGCGGATGATCTCCTCGCGCTGCTCCGCAGTCACCTCCTTGACCTTTTTGGCCGGGACGCCCGCATAGACCGAGTTGGGTTCCAGCTGCGCGTTCGAGAGCACCAGCGCGTTGGCCGCGATGATGCACCCCGAGGGGATGCGGGCGTTGTCCAGAAGGGTGGCGCCCATGCCGATCAGGCAGTTGTCGCCGATCACCGCGCCGTGGATGATGGCGTTGTGGCCCACCGAGACGTCGTTGCCGATGATCGTCTGCGAAGGGTGCTTCGCCTTGTCGTAGATGGTGTGGAGCACCACGCCGTCCTGGATGTTCGTGCGGTCGCCGATGACGATCCGGTTCACGTCGCCCCGCAGCACGGCGTTGTACCAGATCGAGCAGTCGCGGCCGATGGTCACGTCGCCCAGAATGACGGCCGTTTCGGCCAGAAAGGTGTTCTCTCCGATCACAGGCTCATGCCCGCGGACTTTTCGTATAAGCGCCATATCTGAATTTCTGATTTTTAATTCTTAATTTCTCTTGGCTTCCTGCCACAGCTCCTCCATCGCGCCGAGCGACATCTCGTGAAGCGTATATCCTTTTGCCGCAGCGCGTTCCTCCATGTAATTGAAGCGTTGGATGAACTTCTTGTTCGTGCGTTCCAGCGCCGATTCGGGGTCCACGCCGTAGAGGCGGCAGGCGTTGACGAGCGCGAACAGCAGGTCGCCGAATTCGCCTTCGAGGTCGGTCTTGCTGCCCGATTTCATCTCGGCTTCCACTTCGCCCAGCTCCTCGCGGACCTTGTCCCAGACATCCTCCTTCTGCTCCCAGTCGAAACCCGCCCCGGCGGCCTTTTCGCCCATGCGGTAGGCCTTGACCATCGCCGGGAGCGAGCGCGGAACACCGCCCAGCGTGCCGCTCCGGCGGTTCTTCTTGCGGAGTTTCAGCGCCTCCCAGTTCTCCTTGACCTGGTCGGGCGTGTTGGCGTGAATGTCGCCGTAGACGTGAGGGTGGCGGTAGATCAGCTTGTCGCACAGCGCGTCGGCCACGTCGCCGAAATCGAACGCGCCCTCTTCCTCGCCCAGTTTCGAATAGAACACCACGTGCAGCAGCAGGTCGCCCAACTCCTCCTTGATGCCCTCCATATTGTGGTCGGTGATGGCATCGGCCAGTTCGTAAGTCTCCTCGATGGTGTTGCTGCGCAGCGAGTCGAATGTCTGCTCGCGGTCCCAGGGGCACTCGCGGCGCAGGGTGTTCATCACCTCCAAAAGACGGGCCGTGGCCTTCAGACGTTTATCTTCCATGTCGCAAATTATTTTTTCACACCGGGCGCAGAAGCGGAATCTGTCCGTGATTCGCCGCCGTCCGCCCGCTAAAACCGTGGTTTTACTCCGGCAAAGGTAGCACATTCGGCGGAAAAAAAGTAACTTTGCGGGAAACAAAATCCTCACGTCGCATGAAATTACGACTTCTGATCCTCTTGACGACAGCCCTTTGCGGCCTGTGCACCGCCGCGGCGCAACCCGCCCCGGAAAAGACGACGCCCCGCGAAGCGATCTTCACGTTCGGTCCCGGAACGACAATCTCCGCCGACCGCGAACTGGCCCCCCTGGCCGAATACGCCGCCGAATACCTCGGGTGCGGGGTCCGCAACGGCATGGCGGGGGAAGGCTCCGTCGTGCTGACGCTCGACGCCCCGGACGGGGAGCCGTCGGAGGCTTACACCCTCGACATCACGCCCGACCACATCCAGATCGGAAGTTCCACCTGCGGCGGGGTTTTCAACGGACTGCAACAACTGTTCCGGCTGCTGCCGCCCGAAGTCTACGCCCGCAGGGGGATCGCCCCGGGAACCGGCATCGCCTGCGTCAGGATCGAGGACAAGCCGCGGTTCGGCTATCGGGGGATGATGCTCGACGTGGCGCGGACGTGGATCGGAATGGATGAAGTGAAACGTTATATAAACCTGTTTTCCTACCACAATATCAACAAATTGCATCTTCATCTTTCGGACGACGAGGGGTGGCGCATCGAGATCCTTTCGCACCCCGAGCTGACCGAGATCGGCGG
>ERZ773107.2389-NODE-2389-length-14075-cov-11.886947_pt1 | contig 14075 bp, 10 predicted proteins | sample MGYA00580571_ERZ773107 | MGnify/ENA primary metagenome ERZ773107 (study PRJEB29015, sample SAMEA2737843) | human gut metagenome | biome: human gut; feature: human-associated habitat; material: faeces | place: China | collected 2012 ... | reverse complement strand
TTACAATGTCCGGATACTCCGCAAACATGAGCTTGTACATTTCTCTGATTTCTTTACAATCCATTCGATCACCATCCTCGAATTTTGACTTTCGCATATTTGCGATGCAAATATAGGATACTGCGCTTTTATGCGAATGTCAATAGTTTTCGCAAAATTGTTACTTTTTTCTTGCGCTTTTATGTTATGGTGTGGTACAATGAGGAAAATCCTGCAAAGAGAGTGAACTGAAATGAATATCGGAGAGAAAATCAAGCGCATCCGCCAGCACCGCCGCATGACCCAGAAAGAGCTGGGCGAGTTGGTCGACCTCAGCGCAAACCGCATTGCGCAATACGAGATGGGTTACCGCGTACCAAAAAAGCCCCTGCTAAATCAGATAGCAGAGGCTTTGCGTGTTTCCCCGTTGGCACTTTCCGATGGCGGAAACGGCCCGGCAAACGATATTCTGGAGCAGCTTTTCTGGCTGGACGAGGAGCAGCCCGGCGTTATCAAGCTGGTCCCCACCGAGCGCGGCACAGCACGGTATAATGCCAACCCAAGCTTTGCGCTGCACTATGATGATAACGATAGCTGGCCGCCGCGCTCCCCGGTGGCCATGTGGTTCGATGATACGATTTTGGATGACTTCCTAAAGGATTGGGCTGCGGTTCAGAAGAAGTTGTATGCAGGGGAAATCACGCAGGCAGAGTATTTTGAGTGGAAGGTTATGTGGCCGGATTGTGATGATCTACACATATAAAAGAGTTTTTCTATCTACACCATTTTTCCTATGTCACAAAGAACATAGTTGCTCATAGGATTGCGCATACAAAAAGGAGTCTTTTAAATGAGTTTGGGTTTATATGTTTCCAGCTTCTACTTTTTCCGATCGGGCAAGAATAGCTGTTATTTAGGGCTGAATGCCCCTGTTCAATACAATGATACGCAATACTCTCAGGCAATAGATTTTTTTGAAGACTTTTTTGAAGTTCGCCGCACAATGGAAACTCTTGAATCCGAAAAGAAGTTATATTATATTGAAACAAACCCTAATTGGCGCGGAGAAACCGACAAATTCTCTTACATTGCTGCTTGCATACATTCGGGAAATTATGGGATAGAAAGCGACATATACGATGCAACATCTCACGAACGAGTTGGTTCAATTGAAAAGAATCAAGCAGGAATAGTTCCTTTCTTTGTATTTGTTGCTATTCCAAAAAAAGAGACGTCAACAGAACCCATTAACAAGGGTTTAATCCTTTTCCAATCTATGGGGATATACGGTACCAAATCTATCACCTGTAAGATGATAAATGAGTTTGCAAAAGATAAATGAACGCAACTTTTCACACGTGTAATGTATCTCCCAGTGAATTCTTAAAAGCCTTTTTTGATTTAGGTACACTCAAACGGTTGAAATTGACCCGTAATCGCACCTCAGAAGACAACAGCGACCAATTGAGCGGGATTTCTTACGCCAAGGAAGAGCGAGTCTTGTCCTCCTTTCTCGGAAGAGCAGCCAACACTTTTATTGAGCGTTTAATCCATTTCGGTTTAGACAAGTCTGCGATTTTTGAATTAGAAAACGGCATATCTTACGACAATGTTACTGCAACAATAGACATCGGAGATGGTAAAGAAAGAACGGTTAATCTGCATAAATACGATAATCTGAGCATTCTTGAATACATACCCAGCCAATACGAAAAAGAGAACGGTCATGCTGACGAGAATACCATCATTTCGTACTTATGTGCACGCGCGACAGAATACATTGAAAAAATGGATATGACTATTCATGTGATATCAAGACGCTAACGGAGGAGCTATCATGAGCGAAACACATTTTTGTGGTGCCTTGATTCTTGCAATCACATTCCTACTGATTATACGCTATTCTTTGCGAAAGAAAAATTCTTTTCTGAACATCCGTGAAATTGTCTGTGATTACTGGAAAATGCTTTCTTCTTTACGCCATCGCGTAATTTTTATGGCAACACCAATTAGCTTTGGAATTGGTCTGACGTTAATTTCCCCAATTAGCACGAGTGTTCTGGAAACGGTATGTACGGCAATTTCAATTTTGCTGGGGTTATTATTTGCCACATTAGGTGCAATCGCCAGTGGAAATGCGAAAAAGGAAAAGGATTATCCCGCCTACGGTACAGTGTTCAACGAGACAATCAACATCATCCTATATTTATCTTGCTTGTCCATTGCAGATTTAGTAGTTCTTTTTATAGGACTGGCGCTTGTGCCTTTATCTGGGACTTTTCAGCAAAATTGTATTGCCGCACTGCATTCTATCGGCAGCGTTACAGTATACTCTTTAACATTTTCGATTTTTTTGAATTGCTTGATTGTAATCAAGAGAATCACGCGATTACTTACAATATAGTGTAACCTATAACTCGTTCGAAATTAGAGAATATTACCGTGTACCCAAAAGCCTCTGCCAAATCAAATAGCAGAGGCTTTGCGTGTTTCCACAGTTCCACTTTCCGATAGCGATAATGGTCTGAAACGATATTGGGGAACCGCTTCTTTGATTGGACGGGTAGCGGTCCCCGCTACCAAGCTGATACCCGCTGAATATGACACAGCACAGTATGAAACCAATCAAAATCGTACTATGACGATAATGACAATTGACCATCGTGTTCCACAGTGGTTATGTAGTTCGATAATACTATTTCAGGCGATTTTCTGAAGGATTGGGTTGCGGTTCAGAAAAAGTTGTATGCAAGAGAGACTATGCAGACTGAATATTTTTTTAAGGAAGATTATGTAACCTAATGAAATATATTAAATACGAGGAACAAGACTGCGATAATCGACCGAATTTGCTATAACATCCCATCTAGCAACCTGCATTTTCTTGATTTTTCTTCCATCACCAAAGTCGAGTAAATCTGTTCGAGATAAATTGTTCAGAATTTTATTTAGGCTTCCAATCCCCGCAGAAGACAAAAGAAACGCCTCCGCAGGATTACACAATTTACAATATGCCCAAAGCTGCCCCAGGTCGTGTAAATTTAGTTGCGTTTTTTTTGCTTCGATAAAAGCAATTGCAGTTTTGTTTCCCTTTATATATCCCTAGGACATCGATCTGAAATTGTAGTCAGTTAGGAACAGCGGCAGTTATACGTTGATGTCTGTTGACTAATAGCAGTCATACATCAACTGGTGACAAATTGTCACCAGTCGATTATGAAGCGATAAAAACAGCGTCCCCAGTGAATTTAGGGGGACGCTGTTCCTATATATCCCATATGCACTACTTTTTTCAGATAGCTTTTCCTGCTGATTAAACTCTTTGTCAAGGGTGACCGTCTTTGGGAGGGCCTGTAACTATCTAGAACATGAGGACTATCAGCAATAGAAGCCGTAACTGTGGAGTTGGCCGCATTGATGGGAACACTTGCGGAATTGTAACTATACAAACAAAAGACCAGCTAGGTCTCTTAGTTTACATAGTGGTAAGAGGCTTATCACATCATATTGAATTCATTATGTTCAGTAGGCTCTGGTAGCTGTCAACATCATGGTATACGACATGGCTGGTAGACATCTCGTTGAACAGTTTTTTGGCGCAGGAGATTTTTGCCTGCTCGATGGGGCGCAATTCAAGGGTCTCCATCGTGCCTTTGGTTTCTGCCACAAAGAAAATGTGCTTGACGGTGCCTTCGTAGAATGCGATTGCCCAGTCTGGCGAATAGTTGCCTACCGGCGTGGGGATCTGGAAGGTTCGGGGCAGCTTGGCGTAGACACAAACTTCCTCCGCAGCATCCAAATCTTCGGCAAACTTACGCTCAATACTTTTTTCGGCCGAGCCATCAGTAAACACATAGTCTTGAATTGCCTTCTTGGCAAGAAACGCCTTATCAAAGCTTTGGGTAGCCTTTTCTGCCGTAAAGATAGAGCTGTCGTATTCTCCCTCAATGGTATTGTAGGAGATATGCTCCACAATCATAGTGGCCTTCTGCTCATTGATCAGCCGGATCACTTTAGAAATAAACTCCTCCGGGTTGTTCTTGAACATATAGAGCTTGTCGGCACGGATACCTTGCAGGATAGCGGATGCCGATTTGCGTGTCAGCTTTGCGCCATCGGCAATTTTGCCAATCAGGTCATATTTGATCTGGCTTGTTTCTGCGTGCTTGAGGGTTTGTGTCCGGGTCTTTTCGCCCGTAAAAGAATCGCCGCGGTCAATTTCGTACTCATTCATGTTCGCCTTTTGGCGTCCAATGGTAGTCGTGTACTGCAGTTCCGAAACAAACAGCTTTTCATCAATGTGGGCAATGGCCTTGCGAATCAGCTCGGCGCTGTCGAACTCCACCGTGTAGGCATACTTGTGGTTGATTTCACGCCACAAAGCCTGAAACTCTTTCTTGGCAAAATTCTCATTCAGCGGATTTTCCTTCACCTTCGATTCGTGACCATCGGTGAACATATCCTTAAGAACACTGTCATCATAAACCGCCTGAACAAGCGTATGAATCCCTTCGGACATAGGTTTCAGCTCATCGGGCAGCTCCGCGACCTGATTCATTGCGACATCTCGGCGATACTTGTCCGTGACCCTGCGCTTCATATCCACATAGCCGTTCTGAATCAGATAGAACTCTATAGCATCAGCCTTTTCACGGTCAATCAGGGTAGGCACGTCGTTTACCTTAGCATACTTGCCCTTGAAGTACTCACTCGTAGCAACCGTGGGTCGGTCATAAAGCACCGTTTTAATATCCGATTGCAGGTTCGCAACGAAGGTCTTGTAGCTCTCGCTGGCAACAACCGTCAGTGTGTTGATTTCATGCACACTGTCCCCGCAGCTCTGCACATCCATGCGATTTCCGTTTTGGTTGACGCAAAGCCGCAGACCGCGACCGACTTCCTGCCGCTTTGCGGTATTGCTGTCAGAATGCTTCAAAGTGCAGATTTGGAACACATTCGGGTTGTCCCAGCCCTCGCGCAGAGCAGAGTGGGAGAAAATGAACCGCGTAGGTTCTTCAAAGGACAGCAGCCGTTCCTTGTTTTTCAAAATCAGGTCATACGCTGATATATCATCGGAGAACTCGCTGCCGCGCTTGAGCTGGCTGTCAATGCTGCGCCCGGTTTTCTTATCAATGCTGAAATATCCCTTGTGCACACGGCTGACATCGCTGCAGGTAGACTTCAAATACTTCTGGTACGGCGTATCGAGCAGGGTTGTATACTCGTTCAGAACATTGATGTACTCCTGCTCAAACATCTGGCCATACTCGCCCAGAACCTCATTGCCGTCAGCGTCATACTGGCGATACTTGGCAACCTCGTCAATAAAGAACAGGGACAGGCACTTGATGCCCATGTTGTACAGCTTTTCTTCTTTTTCAAAATGCGACAGAATCGTTTCACGAATCTGAATGCGGCGCATATCTTTTTCGGACACATCGCCCACCACATCGCCGGCCTTAATAACCTCGCCGTTGGTAAAGGTCACAGTGCCACGCAGCGGGTCAATTTCGGAAATGGTATAGCCCTTGTACTGCTCCATTTCCTGCGAAACGTAGTAGAGGTCATCGCCGACGCCAAGGATACGGTTTTCACGATTGATGGACTTGTTGTAGGCAATTTCCAATTCAATTTTAGCCATCGGCGGCTTTTTGCTGGAAAGCACGATTTGCTCCAGATACAAATAACTGTCCGTTCCGCGGAAGTTCTTGACCTCGAAGCCCTTGACCTCAATTTTCTTGACCAGCCGTTTGTTAAAGGCATCCAACGCATCCAGCACATACACCAGATTGTGATGCTTTGCGTGGGTGGCAGAATAGTTGAGCGCGAACAACGGGTTGAAATTTTTCAACGCCTTTTGCGTTACATCGCCGCCCATTTTCTGCGGCTCGTCCAAGATGATGATAGGGCGGTTTGCTTTGATAACATCAATCGGGCGGCGAGAGCCGAACTCATCGCGCTTTGAGTAAATGATGCGCGCTTCTTTGCTGCGTCCGTCCTCTTTCAGAGAGGATGCAAACGCCTGTGTGTTGATGATCATCACATTGATGCCGGAGTTGGAAGAAAAGTTGTCGAGTTGGTTCAGGTTGGAGCTGTTATAAACGAAGAAACGTGCCTTCTTGCCGTAATACTCCATAAAATGGTCGGTGGTGATTTCAAAGGATTTTTTCACGCCCTCACGGATTGCAATCGAGGGAACGACCACAATAAACTTGCTCCAGCCGTATTTCTTGTTCAACTCGAACATGGTTTTGATGTAGACATAGGTTTTACCAGTTCCGGTTTCCATCTCAATGTCCAAGCTGCAGCGCCCCATGTCGTTTACTAACTCTGGGGAGAGCTTGATGTTGTTCTGGCTTTGCAGCGTGTGGATGTTTTGCAAAAGCTGATTATCGGACAGCGCCACAACCTCGTTTTTATACCCAGAATCGCGCAGCAAATCTTCCAACTCCATTTGTTCTGGGTTGTCAGCAAGCGCCAAAAAACTCAGCTGCTGCGGCTTCTGGTTCAGGGTGCCTGTGTCGCGGATATATGATACGCCGTTGCTGTACGGCTGCCCTGCAAAGACATTGACTACAGCGTCCACTGCATCGGTCTGGTATTGCTGTATCTTAAAATTAAACTTCATCCTTGTGGTTCACCTCCTGCTCCAGCATAAGAAAACGGTCAAAATCGCTCTGGTACAGGCGATCCTGTACCAGCCGGTATTTTTCATACTCGGTTTCTGCGTGGAGCTTTGCCTGCTCGGCGCTGATTTTACCGGTTCCGGTCAGCAGCTTTTCGCCATTAAATTCCAGAAAACCGTCCAGACGCCTTGACCAATCCTCCATGCTCATGGGGATTTTGCGTCGCGCCTGCAATTCGGCATAGTCCAGATACAGCGACACGATGCGCTCCAAATAGTCCATTTCCTCTTGGCTCAGGTAGTTTTTAGCAACGGTCACATCGGCTTTCAGAATTTTTCCATCCGGGGCATTCTCCCAAGTAGTCAGCCCCATGTGTTCTTTGGCGGCATCGGCGCGCTCGTAAATCAATTCGGCTGCCGTGTGGCGATGCACGGCAAAGTGCATCTTGTTTTGCACAGTCTGGAAAAACTGCCGCGTTGTTTTGGCATTTTTGTCGTAGTCGAACGCAGTGGCATACAAATCCGTAACCTTTTGGTAGAACTTGCGCTCTGACAGACGGATTTCCCGAATCTGCTGCAGCTGCCGCTCAAAATATTCATCGGTGAACATATGGCCTTTTTTCAGACGCTCCACATCCATTGTCCAGCCCTGAATGGTGTGGTCTTTGACAATCTGTCCCGCCCATTTGCGGAACTGCACAGCACGCTGGTTGTTCACCTTGAAGCCCACAGCAATAATAAGCTGTAAGTTGTAATGCGTCACTTCACGGTTGACCTGCCGTGCGCCCTCTGTCTGAACTATTCGGAATTTCCGAATAGTTGCCTCCTCTGTCAGTTCTCCGTCAGAATAAATCTTTTTGATATGCTCATTGATGGTGGGAAGTCCCACATCATACAATGCCGCCATCATCTTCTGCGTCAACCAGATATTCTCGTCCTCATACCGCATTTCATAGCTGGCATCGCTCTCGCCGGTGGAGGCCACAAAGGTCAGATACTCGGCGGCAGAGCTATGAATGGGAAGGTTCTTTTTCTTGTCCGTCATATCACAGCACCTTCCTGACGGTGTCGGGGCTGTAGGTGGCGAAAATCTGGTCGAAATTGGTGGCTACGCTGTCGCTTGCCATGGAGCTGTCGCGCATGACAAAGTAGTACGACTTCTGTTTGGCAATGGCTTTGATGGTTTCCTCCGAAACATCGCTATCGAAACAGGCAATCAGATAGTTGTCCTCCACATTGAACACCTTCTTGCCGGCTATGGTGGTTTCCTCAATTTTGCTGGAGAGCAGCACACCCAAATCGAGCATTACTTGGAACAGCAGATCCTCCGGCGTTCTGTCCTCTTTGATGTTATCCTCAAGGCGGGAGAACATATTGACCTCATACTCCGCAGGGTTATAGTAGACATCCTTCATGTTGGAGGTATCGCACTTCAACACGCGGAAACCGGTGTCGAGTTTGGAATTAGGAGTTAGGAGTGAGGAATTATCAGCGTTTTCCTCTCTGATTTTTTTGCCGGCGCGGCGGATACGCTCCTTGCCGATTTCGCAGATGTTTTTATAACCGGCTTTATAGGCTTCACTCTTTTCGTCGCATTTTTCAGGAAGCTGCACCATGATAAACTTGCGGTGTCCGCCATCCTCGGCGTTCAGTTGCATAACAGCGTGGGCGGTTGATGCTGAACCCGAAAAAAAGTCTAAAACAATGCAATCTTTGTCAAAATTCGTCCCGGATTTAATAAGTTCCTTTATGTAGTTTTTAGGTTTAGAATAATCAAACAGTTTTTTTGCGCCAAAAATTTTATCCAACTCTTCATAAGCATCTTCATTTGTTCCGTTGATTGACACTCCATTGACAAAGCTACCAAAGCCTTTGAAATTATCATCGTCATATACACGGAAAGCTCTAGGATTAAAATTAGAAGTATTTATTACTATTCTTCCACCTTTTTTAAGTTCATTATCAAGGAATTTTTGAGACCACACAAAATGTGCGTTTAAAACAAACTCAGAAACAATAATACCATTTTTAACTTTGATTTCGTTTTTTAATATAACAGGATTTACCGCTTCACCGTATGTGCCAGCAGAGTAAATTCCATCTTGTAGTTTGGTAGAAACTGAATTTGCTTTAAAACGCAATTCACCCATAGGGTTCGTTCTTTTAATGATGGGTTGAGATTCATTTTCTTCCGCTTTTCCTCCGAAGAGATAAGCTTTTTCACTATTTTTTGAATATACAACACAATATTCGGTAAGACTAATTAGTTTTTGAGATAAGAAACTTCCTTTGCGTTTTTTTGCCCAAGTAATTATACCTAAACAATTCTGTTCGCCAAAAATTTCATTGCAATTTTTAATTAAGTTGTGAACTTCATTATCATCAATACTAATAAAAATAACACCGTCATCCCGCAGCAAATCCTTTGCTAACTTCAACCGCGGATACATCATATTCAGCCAATCGGTATGGAACCGCCCGTTTGCCTCGGTATTCTTTTCTAATGCTCCGACAATCTGGTTTCCATCAGCATCATAATTTCCGCTGATGCCATTCCATTCCTCATTCCTAATTCCGAATTCATCATTATAGACGAAGTCGTTACCTGTATTGTATGGCGGGTCAATATAAATCATCTTGATTTTACCAAGATAGGTTTCCTGCAAGAGTTTCAGCACTTCGAGGTTGTCGCCCTCAATATAGAGGTTTTCGGTGGTGTCAAAATCCACGCTGCCGGTGCTGCAATAAGGTTTTCCCTCACTATCTGCCCCGGTAGGAACCGTTTCATCTTCACGAACAGGGCGCAGCGTCTTGTTGATGGGTGCATTGGCAAGCAGAACGGACTTCTTCTTGTCCGGCCAAGTGAACTGATAGCGCTCCTCGTTGCCGTCCACGACCTTACAGGAAATCTCCTGCATCAGCACATCCTTATCAATCGCCCGCACAACCTCGCCGTTCTCGTTGACCGTTTCCGTCACCGCATTGGGAAACATCGCCGCCAACTTCTTAAAATTTTCATCAGCCTTGTTCGCTGTCTGCATTTTCAATTTGTCCATCGTTGTGTCCTTTCTCTTTTGTTCGCATCAAACTTTTCATTTGTTCCATTACTATTGACTGACTATTCTGAAACGTTTGCTGCTGTGTCATCAAATCGACCATACCTTTCGGCATATAAGGATTTTGTATGGATTCCCAAGTAATATTTTTATATCCCAACGATTTAGCCATCTTCTCCAACAGCTTTTCTTTCTCTGTTTTCATTTTCAGCAAATCTGTTTCTGTTGGATTTTCTATACGCATTTTGTCAAAGCAGACTTTCCACTGATTACAAACATCTTTATCATCTGCAAAAACAACATCAATCAAATTCATAGCCTGAACACTATCATTTGTCCACCCATATATACGACTCGTCATCAGAATTTTGAATATCTGTATTTTGTCTTTTCGCTTTTGCTCCCGATCTTGCAGTTTTTGCCCGATATAAACAGCTGCAATCGGCACAACTATAAGGGCTATCAAATTTATGATTTCCATACCCATTATTCTTTTCTCCTTTATCGGCTATCGGCGACTTGTTTTCTCTGTATATGCTTCTCTCTTTCGATATAGTTCCTGTAATTCTTCCAACGTATAATTTTCAAACAACAATGCGTTTCTCTCTTTTTCTAAATCGGTCAAGTAAGCATAAAATCGCTTACAAAGAATTTCTTCTATTTCCAGTTGTGCTTGCATTTGTCGTGCTGTTTCCTTGGTGTCATTTTCTGAGGTATCCCCATCCTGGGCTAACGTAAATGACAGCATCAGTCCCATTGCAGACGCGTTAAGCCTTTGCGCATTTTTTATTACATCATCTACTAACGAGTTATATCCTTTATCCATATTTAATTGCTGCCACAGTACCTGATATGATGTACGTATCTGACTAGATCTCAATATTGAATAATAGGCGTATGGTTTTTCTCCTTTTGCGGTGTCCTTATAATCTGCAACTAAATAATTACAAGCACACGCATCAAAAAATGTCTGAAACTGAGTCCTTAACAAATTTATTCTCTCTGATTCATGTTCTATCAGTTTTGATGTAATTTGCAGTTCATTTGCACGGGTACTTAGTGCCTCTAACTTTTCCTGTGTCGCATCATTTTCATTCTTGAATCTTTGATTTTGCCACAATGCAAGCAATCCCAACAATATTGTCGATGAATATGTTAATATATCACCCGCACTCCATTTTGCCTGCAAAAACGGTTTCGGAGCCTCTAAGCTAAAAAGGAATTGCAAAACAGCTGCAAATACAATGCTTACAAGCCCCCATATAAGAATCCATCCATACTTTTTGCAAATTTTCTTTTTCATTGGCCTAAATTTCCCTTCTTTAGCCGCTTTATTTTCTGTACCAGTTCAAACTTCTTTTTCGGCTGTTTTTCGGCCCGTGCCTGCTTTTCCAGCTTGGCGATTTCCTTTTCAATCCTCTGTCGACGCTCATCGGCGACAATCTGCTCATCCAGAGTGTTGCCGTCTGCAATGCTCACCTCACCGATGTCCACCACGATATTTTCCCAGACTTTATCAAGGGTCAACCCCCGCAGCTCTAGGGTGCAGCTTTCGGTAGGCTTCCAATCCGTCTGCAACAGTTTGGTGCGGTAGACAGCCAGCTTACTTTGTCCTTCAAATTCCAGCACAAACAGAATGTTCTGCGGAATCAGCTTCGATAAAGCGGCAATCGTTTTCTCGTCAAAGTTCTTTTTCTTGAGCGCAACAAGCAAAACAAAGAAACTGCCGACTTCCTCTCCGGCAGGAATGTTGATTCGGCTCGGAGAAATTTCGTTTACAATGACGATGCGGGATATATCTGCATCGACTTTGTCTTTGGCCGCTGTATTCATCTGAAATTTGGCATAAATCGCCTTTTTAGGCAGCTGCTTATTCATTTCAGTTGACTTTGGAAGTCCGAGCATGGTATCACCTCACCGCACGACTAAAAAGCAAATCAGCTCAAAGTCGTCAAGTCCTTTGATTTCGTTTGTCAGGAAGCTGATCTGCCCGCCGCCCAAAAAGCTGTCAATATCGCTCTCGTCCTTTACCTCGATGATTGAGGCAATAGCGTCGCCAAGCAGTTTGGAAAGGCGGGACATATTTTTGCCATCGCGGGTTTCCTTGTTAAACGGCTTATATGCTGCAGGAACCGGCGCTGTCTGCCCTTTGCAGAGAAAACGCATTTTATCGAGCATCTGCTTCGGGGAAAGATGGTTACAGACAACCTCGCCGTCATCCCTGATATAAACCATATAGAAGGGATGCAATCGGTTCTGGTTGTCGATGTTTACGCTGTTGGAGCGATTTTTCAAAACGAAAATCACACCGGCAGGTGCGTCCTCACCGGCAGGAACAACCGAGTGCAGACCGAAAGGCGTTTTTTCGATATCCGGATGGTTCTTGACATATTCCAGCAAATCCAGACGGAACTCGTTGAGCCCCAAATCCATAATGGAAATGCCGGTGGTCATATCCTCAATATCGACAACCTCGTCCTGCAGGCGCTTCAGCTGTGCTTTTCGGTATTCAAGGTCGGTCTTTTCGTCATTGCTGAGCAGGTTATCGTCGCCCGTGGCGGTCATATCCACGATTTTCATACGGGTTTCAACTCTGGCTTTCAGGTTGATATAATCGTCAAGGGTCACATCAGGCCAGAAATTCACAAGCTGAATAACCTTGTTGCGGCTTCCGATACGGTCAATACGCCCGAAGCGCTGAATGATGCGAACCGGGTTCCAGTGAATGTCGTAGTTGACGAGATAATCGCAGTCCTGCAAGTTCTGACCTTCAGAAATGCAGTCGGTGGCAATCAGAATGTCGATTTTCGTATTGTCGCCGGGCATCAGCAGCTCTTTGTCCTTGGATATCGGAGAGAAGCAGGTCAGAACCGTGTTTAAGTCAGACCGCAATCTCGGGCAGGTGGTGCGCCCCTCCACATTGCCGGTGATCATGGCGGTATTCAGACCAAATTTTTCTTTTACAAAGGGACCGACATTGTTGTACAGATATTCCGCCGTGTCAGAAAACGCCGTGAAAATGATAATTTTCTCGTTTTCGGGATTGATAGGCGCAGTGATTTTATTGTTGATCACACGGAAAAGCTCGCGCAACTTCAAGTCGTGCTCCGGCGTGATGTCGCGCACCATATAAGTAAGCAACTCCAGAACTTCGGCGTCTTTTTGCAGTTCCTTGCGCCACGACTCATAGTCCATATCCGCAAGGTCGATTTTGACCTTTTTGCCAAACGCGAACAAATCGTCGGTATCCTGATCGTCGCCGTCAAACTCGTTCACATTGGAAATGTCCGGCAAATTCAATGTGGTGCCCGTGTGGTGGTTAAAACGGTTGATGGTGTCGATTGTGCTGTCGATAAGCTCTTTGATTCGTTCCAGCGTTAAATTGAACGAATAGACAGAGCTTTCCATACGCTTCATCAGGTTGATGGCCATCAATCGCCGGATGCCTTGCTCGCGGCTGGCCTGCGTAAAGCCCACATTGACAGTGTTGTCACCGTAAAGCTCCGCGTATTTTTCCATTCTGCTCGGCAGAATAAAGTGGGAAGGCGTGTAAATCGTCAGATTCAGAAGCATCAGCTGCTCGAAAATCTCGTTGTAGTTGATGGCATCCTTCAAATCCGTCAGGTGCGGGCGCAGAGAGATAGGCTTCAGGCGCGTGGGGAATGTGCCGATGGCGCTTGTGTCATAGTATTTCTGAATGTGCTTGCGGGAACGGGCAATCGTGACGCTGTCCAGCAGCTCAAAAAAGTCGAAGTCCAGCATCTTAAGCAGATTTTCGGTTGTGCGGTCGCAGGGCTCCCACTTGCTCCATGTATTAAATGCTCGCTGCGCATTTTTGAAAATTTCGTCAATTGAACGGCTGGTATTGAGCTTTTCGTCAATATAATCGGTGTGCCCTTCATAAGCCAGGGCAAGCTGATTTTTCAGGTCATTGAAGCGGTTGTTGACCGGTGTGGCGGAGAGCATCAGCACCTTTGTTTTCACGCCGGCGCGGATGACCTTTTTCATCAAGGTTACATAGCGATTATCCTTGGTTTCTTCATCCGGGTTTTCAATCAGCTTGCCGCCATTGCGGAAGTTGTGGGATTCATCGATCACGACAAGATCATAGTTGCCCCAATTTAATCTGCTAAGGTCCAGACCGTTTGAGTTGCCGTGGGTACGGTTCAGGTCGGTGTGGTAAAGCACATCGTAGCGGAGTCTGTCGGCAGCAATCGGGTTGTTGACATAGTTGTCCTTATAGGTGTTCCAGTTGTTCGTCAGCTTCTTGGGGCAAAGCACCAGAACGGATTTGTTACGGTTTTCGTAATATTTTATAACGGCAAGCGCAGTAAAGGTTTTGCCGAGACCGACGCTGTCCGCAAGAATACAGCCGTTGTATTTTTCGAGTTTGTTTATGATGGCGAGAGCGGCAT
>ERZ773107.2388-NODE-2388-length-14082-cov-5.123904_pt1 | contig 14082 bp, 15 predicted proteins | sample MGYA00580571_ERZ773107 | MGnify/ENA primary metagenome ERZ773107 (study PRJEB29015, sample SAMEA2737843) | human gut metagenome | biome: human gut; feature: human-associated habitat; material: faeces | place: China | collected 2012 ... | reverse complement strand
CACCGCCGGGCTGGAGCTCAACGGCCTGCCCACCCTGCCCATTGATTACGAATAAGACGAATAAGCAGATACGCAAAAACGAGGAGCCGCAAGGCTCCTCGCTTTTTATGCTCTGTTACTGGATGTCTTTGCCAAAGTAGAGGCCCACTTCCCCGATCTTCTTTTTGCGGAGGAGGAAGAAAGTGGGGATGAGATAGACCAGCACGGAAAGCAGCATGGTGGAATCGTAGCTGCTCACGGCAGTGGACATATTCTCGGTGCCATACAGGCCGCCCGCCAGCAGAGAGGCGGCGTCCTGCGCTCCATGCAGGAAAACCAGCACCCACAGGTTGCCCGTGCGGAAGTAGATGGCCGCAAACAGCACGCCCAACGAGCCCGCAAACACGCACTGCATCAGCACGCCAAAGGGAGCGCTGGACAGGATGTTGGTCAGGTGCGCCCCGCCGAAAAAAAGCCCGGACAGCAGGCAGGCTTTCCAGATGCCCGCACGGCTGGTGCCGAAGTGCTCCAGCAGGGTCTGGGCGATGACGCCCCGGAAGAGAAATTCCTCCGCCACGCCCACCGTGAACATCCCGATGAAATACCACGCGATCTGCCAGCCGGTGCGCAGGGGCCGGTCGGTCGGCATCCCGAACAGCAGCTTGCCGTAGAGGGTGTAGCAGATCATGACAAAGGGGAACATGCCCACCAGGATGCCATTGAAAAAGCCGCTGCCCCGGCGGCGGAGCAGCCCCAGCCTGTCGGTCTTCTTTAAAAAGAACACGGCCACCAGCGCTCCCAGCAGCTCCTGAATGGCGCTGAGGAAATAATCGTCCACCCGGGTCAGGTCCACTCCCAGCATGGCCAGCAGCAGGACCAGCAGCACCGGCACCACCATCAGCACGGCAAGGAACACCACTTCCGTCAGCAGGCAGTACCCCACCGGGTGCGCCCTGCGCAAGCGTTTCAACATCAGCAAAACCTCCCGTTCATTCGTGGCTCTATTCTAACATACTTTTCCATCCGGCGCAAATCTCCGCACCCGGAAAACGGGCTGCGAAAAAATCCGAAAAAAAGGTTGACAACCACCGGGCAATATAGTATAATATCCCTTGTCAGCGGCGGACACCGCTCCTGGCAAAACCGAATATTGGGGATTTGCATAGTGGTAGTGCGGTAGACTCTGACTCTACTTGTGGGAGTTCGATTCTCTCATCCCCAACCAGTTACCGCAGCCGAATAAGCTGCGGTATTTTCGGGGCATAGCGCAGTTGGTAGCGCGCCTCGTTCGGGACGAGGAGGCCGTGGGTTCAAATCCCGCTGCTCCGACTGAAAAAGCACGTTGGTTTGATGAAAACTGATGTGCTTTTTTGTTTGTCCGGCAAAATGACGAATCGATTTTGAAAAAGTTCCAAAAATATTCCAAAAATTATTTCAGATGCAAGTAATGTAATCCGCTGGGGGCTGACTCTAGCGGATTTTGTTTTTGTAAGGAAACCATGGGCCAACTCCCCAAAGCGACCATTTGCAATTTTGCAATGTTGATGATATCAGATGTAGATATGATGAAAAATTCCAAAATGCGCTTTGCGAGGTTGATGCTGAGATTGCAAAGTTGAATCATGAGTCTTGAGCAGCTCCGCTGGGTAGTGGGGCTGCTTTTTTGTTTCTATGGGCATAAAAGTACCCGCGTCTCTGGCGGGAGAAGCGGGCGTGGTTAAAAAGTAGATTATACATCCGTGTAAGATGGAATCTCAGATAGTTCCTGAACATGACGTAGTACGGCAGAGCGTCCCCTATCATTCATTACGGCCATCAGTTGGAGGACTTTTTGCACATTAGGGTCCTGAAAATCTGGATAAGGAAGAAGAGGATCGGTTTGTTTGGGAAATAGTTGGTCAAGGACCTCATTGGAGCCAACAAGATACTTGTCAATCGCTCTATTTGTCTCTTCACTAGCCCAAAGTCTTTTTTGTAATGATGTTACAGTGTTTCCAAATGCTTCCTCTTCGCGAACTTTCTCATCTAAGACCTCTTTAACTTCCTCGGCAGCATCATGAACTCTTTCATCGTGCGCGACAAACAAATCGGCATAGCTAACAGGCTCCCCTTGCCGAAGAATTTCCTCGCAGTCTGGATTTAACGCCAGAGCGATGCGCTTCATCGTGTCAGGTTTGGGATTACGCTTATCTTTTTCCCACTGAGCTATGCCAACAGGAGAAATATTAAGCCTTTCTGCAAGTTGCTTCTGTGTGAGACCACTTTTTTTTCGTGCGTACAGTAAAAAGCTTCCAATACCCATTGTACCTTACCTCCTACCTATAGGATATCACAAGAAAATCAAAAAATCAAGAAAAAGAATATTAAAATGATTGACTTTTTGAGCGAGATGTGCTATTATTCCAATTGTAAATCAAATCATTCATAAAATGCTTTACAAGGAGGCGGAACGATGACCGAACAAACTTTGCCGATGGCTGACATGATCAAGCCGGAGAAAGACCCTCCCTCTTCAAGCATCGAACCACCTATTAATAAGGAACCCACGGAAGACCACGACGCGGAAGTGGTAGCATTGACCCCGGACGGCAGCGGATTCCAACTGATGAGCGCCGTCAAGGCCAAGGAAGTCGAGTGGGTTGTGCCTAATTTGATTCCAAAGGGAGAGGTCTCCATTCTCGGCGGTGACGGTGGCGTAGGCAAGGGCTTATACATTGCTCAGTTAGTTGACTATGTGACAACTGGAAAGGCTACGAATTTTTTCTCAGAGCCCGCCACAAGCACAGGAAATGTTGTGATCTTTTCCGCCGAGGACCAGCTCGATACTGTTCTGAAGCCGCGTCTGGAAGCAGCTGGAGCTGATCTTAATAAGGTATGGGCGGTTGAACCGGGGAGCTATTTTGAAGACACGGGAGAAATGCCGTATCTGGATGACCCCAAAACCGTAAATCGGATTGTTGCCACAAGGCCCTCGCTGGTGGTTTTTGACCCGATTCAACAGTTTCTCTCCCCCAAGGCCGGACTGAACAGTCGGATGAAAATGCGAGAAGCAACCACTTTGCTGAGAGCTGCCGGACGAGAACACGGCTTTGCGGTGCTTATGGTAGTGCATACCAATAAAAGCACAAATACATCTGGTCGGAAGCGGCTGAGTGGCTCTGCGGACCTCTGGGACGTCGCACGCAGCGTGATGGTTATGGGGCGCACCAAGAACGATGGCAAAGTCTACGTTTCCCATGAGAAAGCCAGCAATGCTACCCCGGCGGAAACGGTTCAGTTCACAATCGCGGAGGCAGAAGCGCAGGGAATTTCAACGGCAATGGCTGTATTTGATTCAACCTCGGAGTGGAAAGATGCTGACTTTATCAATGAGAAGCCCGCCCGGTCCACAAGAAAAGCCGACGATGTGCAGGAGATGATTGTATCTATCTTGTCGGAAGCTCCTGCCGGGCAAATGGCAAGCAGTGAGCTCCAAAGGCTGGTTATGGGCAGAGCGCAATGTTGTGAGAGTACTTACAACCACGCCCGAAGTGCACTGAGGCGAACAGGCGTTATCTGTAACAGCCGTCAGGGTGCGGTGGGTGGGAGTGGGCGCTGCTTGACAGCGCTATCGGAGGCGAAGTGATGTGTTTGCAAGGTTGATGAAAACGGACGATAAAACGTCTGGAAATCAACTTTGCGAACGAAAGGAGGTGATGCGATATGGACGGTTTGAATCGTCTAATGAGGTTCTGAGAATGTAGGGGCTGTCTCGGCTTAATGGGCTGGTCGTGAAAGCCTGAATAACAACAGCACAGAGAAATTTTAAAGGAGTACCAATTATGTATTTTAATTATGACAACACCGTAACAATCGAGACCACTGGAAAGGATCATGCTGGGGCAGCCACTTGGGCATTATGTGATATTGTAGAGGGAAAGGCATTCGTAGATGACAGATGAATCCAATCTATCGGGCGGGGGTGCAAGCCTCTTAGTGAGGGAATGAGACTGTTTTTTGCAGACGACCCGGACGATGTACCTGATACTGATATCAGCATTATTCCTTTTTTGAGTGATGATGGAAGAGCACTACTGAAAATCGTATGTCACTCGATGCAAGGTGGAGTTAATCCTCCTGTAGAGGAAGAGCCATTTGACGGAGAGAACGCTTCCCTGGAACCCGACGACGATTTACCATTTTGAGGCAATCACATGACCAATCGCAAGTTTATGCATCTAGTCACACAAAAGGAAAACCGCCTCTCCTGTTCCCGCAGGAAAAGCGGCCTTAAGTGGGAATATCTATGCTTACTATATTTCCGTTTCCTAGTGTAACAGAAGTCGGCATCATTTTCAACTAAAAATTTGGGCTGGTATGCGTCTGGCCATCCCAATTTGATAACACAAACACATGGCTCAGGCCAAAACTTGGGCCATGTATTTTTATTATAAAGGAGAACGCATGAGAACACGCTGGCCATTCGGGGGCTTTTTTCTGAAGTTCACCGATGAGAAATACGGAACACACGAATATGAAGATTACCTAAAAGAGTGCAGGGAGCATCCATTCACAGCCGAAGAGGAACAAGAGTGGAAAGAAAACTTAAGAAAAGCGCATGAGGAGTTGGCTCGGATACTTGAAGAGGCCGAGCGAAAAAAGAAAGACAATATCCACCCGATGTTAATCAAGCGTCCTTATGGCTGTGTAGAACCAGAGCCACCCGATTTGACTCTCTCCAGCCTGCCAAAAGAAACTCCATACGCGTGCAGCAATGAGGCTGAAAATGCATCAACGGATACTGCTGAAGAAGACTCCGCCGATATCGAAGTAGTGCCGCCTGAAGCTGTTGTCCTTATGCCTACACCCGCTCGCTCTGCTGAAACGCCAAAGTATCTGTCCGATAAAATCGGCGAAAGTTTTCAGGGCTGGGGGAACGGCCGCGTTCTTGTGGATGCCGGAACAGGGTGCGGCAAAAGCGAATTTGTTATCAACGGGCTGGCGCGTTGGGCTGTTGGGAGAATGTTAAAACTGGACCATAAAAACCGTATCCTCTGCCTTTGCCCTCTTACAGTGCTTCATACGGATTTGGAAAACCGCCGCAGAGAAGCATTTCTGGCAGAGTTTGGCGAAGAAGTGTCTGATGGATGGGATTTATATGAAGGGATTCTATCCGTTGAAACTTACCAGTACATTGAAAAAATCTACAAACAAAATCCCGAATATTTGCAAAAACTTCTGGCGAGGAATAGAATTATCGTAGCGGATGAGTGCCATTATTGGTCAGAATATTCATCATTCAACCCCAACACTCACGATTCACTAGACATTCTCTTGCAAGCAGAAAAGGACCATACAGTGATCTATATGAGTGCGACAGGGCAAAAGACTTGGAAGCTTCTGGAAGATGTTAGTGGTCGAAAACCAAATCAAGTTTACCAGATGCCGCAGAGTTACCACCATGTAAAAAACGCTTATTTCTATAGCCGCTATAACTTGGTGACGATTTTGAAATCACTCCCGGCGGGGGAAAAGGCAATCGTGTTTGTGGAGTTGGGAGACGACCTCGCTGAGATGAAGAAAATATTTGGTGATGCTGCCGGGTATTACTGCTCGCCGAACAACGAGAAGTATCACAAAGAGTTTAGCAATCTGACTGCCTGCATCAAAAACGGAAAAACTCAAAAGGACATTATATTTGCAACAAAAGCTGTCGGCGTAGGAATTGGCCTCAAGGACCGTGGATTGAAGCACATCTTCATTGACCAGTGGAATCCGATTGAGATAGCACAATCTCTTGGACGAAAGCGGCCACTGGATGATGAGGATACCTGCACCGTTTATTTTCGGAATTACGGACTGGATTGGTATTGGGGAACCAGAAGCGGGTTAAAAAAGTTCCGAAATATCTTAGCGAACAAGTTGAAGCCAGCGGAAGCCTATATGGCAGGCCCAGAAGAATTCGAGCAATATTTGAAGAGCGCAACACCAGAAGTAATTCAAAGGAGTATCGATAAAAGTAAAATATTGGAGCACAATGTGGTTGAGGGCTATCATCTTAACCCACTTGGTGTGAGACAGGTGCAGGACGAAATTGCCACACTGGACGATATTATGGCGACAGCCGACTACCCAAAATCGTTTGAAAAATACGCGTTATTTGATTTGCGTCAGCCCATCAAAGCATATCGTTTTAGAGACCTTGAGCAATGGCTCCACGCGCACTTGAATCAGCCAATGGAGAAAGAGCAGCTACGTGAAAAGATTTTGCAGTTCGGCTATATTGAACCGTATAAAGACTATGATATTGGCCAAGCAAAATTAAACGATTATTTACTGGGCTACCATATCGAAATTATGAGTGGCAGAGACAAAAAGAGAAAAGGAAATAGAGATGGAACATTCTGGATGTTGACACAAATCAGTGATTGAGTGGGGCAAAAATTATCCTATACTATATAGAAAGCAGTAGAAAAAATGCCCCAAGTCCACACAGACAAGCCGAAAAGCAGTGTATGATTCTATTCGACTCCAATGATCTGATTGCATAAATTTATCTGTGCACTCACAAAATCAGCCCTACTACTCATCACGAGCAGCGGGGCTTTGTTGTTGCCTGACTATGTATCACCACTCATATCCGCAGTTTTTACATTTGAACTGACGCTTGACCTTATTTGAAAAAATGCCGAACAGTGCGAAAGATACTGCTTTAGATGTACCAGAAATTTTCTCGATATCAGGGCTGCCACAGGTTGGACACTTGGGAACATATTTAGGTGTCGGCTTCTTTTCAGGCGGCTTACTCCCCTGCTCTGCTAAATATTTTCGAATCTGAGCATCAACACGGTCTGCTTTTTCAATCCATTCAGGATGGTTTCCTGGTCCATACATAGGTTTGTATTCTTTCGGTTGTTTCATTCCAGCCAATATCTTGGCTTTACCATTATCATCTGCTTTAATCCATTTCATATAATCAGTTAAAAGACATCCACAGTGAACACAAACGAATTCAGGCCACCATGCCAATCTTCCACAATGCGGGCAAATTTCAATTGTTTTATTATCCATAATTCTTTTTCTCCTCAAGAAAATCGATATTATCTTTCCTGACGGCCTGCGGCGCTTAGAAGTTGCTGCCACAGTTCTTACAATGCCACTGTTTCCCTATCTTACCGCTGGCAGCGCCCACAAGAGACACAGACACGGCGCGGCTCACAGTGCTGATCTTCTCGGTGTTGGTGGATTTACAGTAAGGACAGACGACACGCTTACCGCTGGCAAGATCTTGCTGGAGTTGGATATTGGCACGCCATTCGTCGGCTTGTTTTTGTTGTGCTATAGCGTCTAGTCTATTTTCATTTTCAACCATTTGTTGATATCTTTCCCGCCTTGCGCGTTCATGAATACCTGGGTATTTTTGCTCAACAAGATAATCCTCGTACTGTTCAAGAAAAGAAGTATTGATTCTATTAGTTGATTTATCATTAGGATTGTTTGGATTGTTGCTATAAGACCAACTTTGAACTTGTTTATATCTTTGTATAATTTCGTTATTTCCTTTGTTTTCTTCTAAAATATGATCAACAATGTACGCATATACGACACCTGCATAAAGTTGATCTTCTGTTTTTATATCCCAGTCATTATGAAGATAATTATACTGTGGATATTTCTTTAAAAGACGTTGTCCTTCTCCTGTTAACGCTCCTTTTGAACAAATACCCCATGTTGTTGCTTTCCCATTCTTATAGTCTACATCTGAAAGTTTAAGTCCTTTGATTTTAACACGCATAGTTATTCCCTCGTTGACAAATAATTCCTACCGACCATTAGAATTATTATACATTTTGACAATCAACAAGTCAATGAACGCTTCGCGTAGAAACGACAACTTTTGTAAAATCACTCACGAAGAGCTATCTTTTCAGCCTCCAATTGCTCCCGTATTATCCGTTCTAAGGTCGGGCGTGTGACGTGAAGCGCCTCGGCCAGCTGCCCTTTGTTTATCTCACGGCGGGTGTACCGGGCATAAAGCTCTGTGAAGTTATCAGGTATAGCCACTTTCTTTCGGCCCTTGTAGATACCGTTCCGCTTGGCAATGGCGATACCCTCCCGTTGGCGGTCCAGCAGGTTTTGGCGCTCAAACTCATTGATAGCAGCTATCATGGTGAGCATAAGCTTCCCGGTAGGTGTCCCGGTGTCCAAATTCTCTTTATTGCTGACCAGATGCACACCCTTGGCCTGTAACCGCTCCACAATCTCAAGCAGGTCCCTAGTGCTGCGGGCAAGGCGGCTGAAGTCGTGGATATAGACGGTATCACCCTCCCGTACATAGTCGAGCATAGCTTGGAGCTGGGGCCTGTCCATACTCTTGCCGCTGATTTTTTCGGTGAACCACTTCTCGATGCCGTGCTTTTTGAGCGCTTCGATCTGGCGGGCTTCGTTCTGTTCTTCGGTGCTGACGCGGACGTATGCAACTTTCATGGTAGTACCTCACTGGTTGGCAGAAAAATAGGGTCAGGGATAAGCAAAACTTTTGAAAACAAAACCAAAACTAACCCTAAATTTCAAGATTCTGATGGTGTTCTGGATGCAAGATAGGGCACACTCTACTTTTCAACTGCGCTCCCCCTTAACCAGATAGTCCAGCGTGGTATGGAAGTAGTCAGCCAAAAGTGAAGCGGACTGCAAATCAGGTGTTCTCCGGCCAGTCTCCCACAGGCTGATAGCCCGGCGGGACAGGTTGAGGTCATCGGCTAACTGCTGCTGTGACAAGCCTGCATCTTTGCGCAGGGATACGATTCTGGTGCTGATGGTTTTCATGATATTCTCCCTTTTTTGTATGTGCACTCACAAAATGGACTACTCTCACTCGTCCCTTGCCTCTCAGATCGGAAGGGATACTTAGTCAGCCTTTACGAACAGCTCCATACAGTCCGCACAGATGACTCGTACTTCCTTGGTACTGCGAATAATAGTCCCGCACTTCGGGCATACCCACCGCCGGGTGCTGCTCTTGGCCTTGGGTGGCTTTGGGGCTCCTGTCTGGCTGCTGCCCGGTCCTTTGCTGGCCGTACCTGTGCCGCACATATCTGCCCACGTCAGGCCCTCCGTCATCTGGATATCCTGCCAGCCCATAAAGATGATGAAGTCTAACAGCTCTTCGGACGGGCTTGTAATGGTCCAACCGTATTTCTCGTGATGGTCAATGACTAAGCCGTGGGCCTCTGCGGTGGCCTTAAAGCGCTTGTTTTGATAGGCTCCGCTCTGGCTGGATGTATCGCGGATACCGTGAACCAGATTGTAAAGGTGTGCCATCTCGTGCAGCAGGGTGGCCGTGGTGTTCTCAATGGGGCGGTCCAGTGTTGCGGTGGAAATGTTGATCTCATACCGCTGCTCTGTGCCCTGTTCGGTGCTGACAGTCCAAGTTTTGACCGTGGTGATGTGACCATAGGCAGAGGGCGTCTTTTTCAGAGTGATGATGGGCTCCGGCAATTCGCCGTTGTAGTAATGCTTGTTGAGCTCCCGGAACATCTTTTCGAGCTGGCCTGCGGTGCGGCTGGTCTTAATGGTGCTTTTCATGGTGAACAACCTTTCTCTTGATAAAAAAGGCCGGGACAGGTATACTAAAGATGCATCCCGCCCCGGCGGGCTTGTTAGAGGCTCTGTACAACGCTGACTTTGGACGGTGGGCGCTGTATGGGGCTTTTCTTAGTTGATGGTCAAGCGCTGGCCTGTGACGGTTTTGCTGTACTGGGCGTACAGGTCCGGGGCAACTGTCTTGATGGCTTTGCTGTCCAGTCGTGTGCTGGAAAAGTCAGACAGCCGGACCTTGTGGCACCCAATTTCCAAGTAGCTGGTGGAGCGCTCTGCGAGTGCTTCCTTGATTTGGGTTCTGAGTGCTTCCTGTTCGGCCTGCGCTGCCTCAATCAGCTGGGCAGCTTCCTTGTACTGCTCTACAAGGGTAAGTAAAATGTCATTGCTCATGTGTATAGACCTCCATGTTTGTGTGTCGTTTGGGGAATGTGTGTTCCCGATGGCATGAGTGTATCACTACTCGTACGAGTATGCAAGACGGAATAGTGCACAAGAACAAATCAACATTTCTATGCAAAATGCATACTCGTACGAGATAGACAAATGACAAAGATATGATATAATACCTATAATAGTTAAGAGGAAGTTGGTGCGATTATGGGCGGAAAGACGAGTACAGCCAGCAAACGGAAATTTAACGATAAAACATATCAGCGCATTGTGCTTGACGTTCGGATTGACAGTGATGTGAACAAGGAAGCAATTCAGAAAGCAGCAGAAAAAGCAGGTCAAAGCTTGACGGAATATATGCTGGAAGCGGTGCGCCGTCGCATAGAACAAGAACAGGCTCTCGGGGGTAGTTAAAAATATGTTCTCTGTCGTTGTAATCCCCCAGTAGTCCAGTTATTCTATTTCCCCATGTCTAAAAAAAAAAAAAAATTAAATAACACCTTATGCCATTGCCAAACATAAAATTTTAAAGATTTTTGCAAAACACAATTACTATTCGGAACATTTAACTTGTGAGGTAAAAAATGGTTTCTCAATGGAATGCTTCTGCCACAGCATGTAAAACCAGTTCTAAATTGTTTGAGCCATTTGATATTAAAAGATTTGACGATCTCAGTGAAAAATATAAATTTCTGTCTGCGGAAGATAAAGGCAAATATAAATCAATGGACGACTATGTTGTTCAACATGACGGGCCAGAACTTTCGAATTTAAATCGCTCTTATATGAAACTAGTTAATGAAGTTAATTCTAGACTGATGAGCACTAGACTCCCTGAGCGGCTTCCAATAGACTTATTAATACAGAAAGATGCAGTACTAGATTTATTGGCTTCTCTGGAAAACGAGAATTACATTAAGGAGGTATATAAAACCAAAAAACATAAAGTAAAAGATGGCCTTAATACAACTGAAGCGATTTGCCTGATGGATTGTATTAAACAGGGTAGGAGTTTATTTCATGCTGGCGCATGTGCGGATACGATAGCAAAACCTCTAATAGAATTTTATGCAGCCTGCGCATACGCTTACGCAATAATCGTTATCAATTCGCCACTCCACAAATCTATAAAAACATTAAAAGGATCACATGGACATACTTATAATCATTCATCAGGAGCAATTGAATTTGGAGGAGATATTCCAAGCGGCACATTCTTAGATCTTTTATGTGCGTTATCTACAGCTCAAATTCGTAATGATAGTATAAACATAAAATATTCGCTTCTTCCATCAATTGATATGATTCAAAGAAATAGTATAAGTATATCTTTGATGGCTCTTTTATCAATGGTACCTGAGTTGAACGGGTACTATACACAAGTCGATACAAGTCATCATCTAGTACACAAATTAAGTGTAGATGCTGGAATCGTCAATTCGAAAGCAACTTATAACTTTTATATTGGAGATGGTATAAACAAACCAGATAAAGAAAAGCTCGAAAAGGCTTTTCATGTCACTAATATTTCTGAAAATCAAGGCAGTTATCAATTTTCTGTTCCATCGGAAGAAATCTCGACCATTATGCCGTGCGTTTACCATGATTTGAGAGGACAGCTTTGGTATATAGAATCGCCTATTGAGGGAATGGTTCTTCCTGAATTATGTCTTCATTTTTTGATTATCAGTGCATTGTGTAATATTATGAGATACTCTCCTCCTGAATGGAGCAAAATCCTTTCAAATAAAATATCTTCACAATTTTCTTTATTAATAAGCAAATATCTGCGACTTTTTGAATTAAAGTATCCTATACTTGTGTCTGAACTTGTAACCAATTTTTCTCCCATAATTACTGATAAATAGTTGAGTTTTGGAGGTACAATATGTGGCCTAGAAATAGATACAGAGGCCCGGGAGGCGGGCTCTATACTGGCCCAGGTGGTGGACTCTACACTGGTCCGGGTGGTGGTGCTTATAGAGGCCCTGGTGGCGGACTCTATATCGGCCCCGGAGGTGGGCTCTATACTGGCCCAGGTGGTGGACTTTATAGAGGTCCTGGTGGTGGGCTTTATACTGGTCCAGGCGGTGGGCTTTATAGAGGTCCTGGTGGTGGGCTTTATATGGGGCCGGACCAGAAGCCGTATATGTCCAATTGGCCGCCGCGTGAATATTTATTGCAGTATCTTTCGAATCATGGAATGCAACAATATGCAAAGTATTTACTTCAACATGGCTTCTAATGTGAAATTGAGAAAGCAGTGCAGCAAACTGCTGGTAAACAAATAAAAAGCTCTCCGCCCTTGATTTTAGAGCAGAGAGTTAGTAGTTTGTTCTCCCCAGAACAGGGAAATTGCCCGAAAGAGTATGTTTTCAACATCTTTCCACAATGTTTTCAACCGGGGAAATTGTAGGGTCAATAAGCCGAAAAATCTGCATGAATCCTAGAAAATCTCGGTCGATTGGCCGGGATTTTTTGCTGTTTGAATGGGCGAAAATGTGTATATCTCTATAAGAAAAGCACAGAAATCTGCCGCCATAAAATTTGTAGTCAACTTCACAATTTTCACGAGGCCCCAAACACCAATGCTTCCACCGCTGCCGCTGTTTCATGCTGGACTTCCTTGGTGATGCCGGTGTAGTAAGTCGCAGTCGTTTTGAAATCGGCGTGTCCCAGCAAGTCCTGTACGGTTTTAAGATTGGCCCCGCTCTGTAAGGCGAGGGTTGCAGCCGTATGACGTAGATCATGTGGTGATACCTTGGGCAGGTTGTGTCGGACTTCAAAATCATGCACCCATGAGGTCACTGTCGTCGGATAAAGGGGGCGGTATGGGTCCTCTGCATTGGAGAACAGATAGGCATTGGGTAAGAGCAGACCATATCGTGCGGTCTGTTCAATCTTCCAGTGTTTCAGCAGCTCTACAAGATAGGTCGGCAGTGCGATGGTCCTCACGCTTCCTGCTGTTTTGGGTTTTCCGATGTGGATGTGCGCAGGGCTTTTGGTGTCCTTAGTAACATTGCGTACGACGTTCAAGGTCTGTTCATCTAAGTCAATGTCACACCACTGCAGTCCGACGACCTCTCCCCGGCGGAGTCCAGTAAAAATCATCAGATTGACCATCGTGCGGTAAAATGGGGGCTCTTTTTCCAGACAGCGGAGGTATTGCTGCACCTGTTCCGGGCTGAGAAAGTCTTTCTCCGTTTCCAACTTATGATGTTCCTTATGCGGGACCAAAGAGCGTGGAAGTCGGTCCAGCGGGTTTACTGCCAGATAATCCACCACAAAGGCGTATCGCAGAATGTTTCGCAGCGTGTTAAAGCGGTGGTACTGGCTTGTTCCGCTCAGAGGCTCTGCACGCAAGGTATTGATGTATCGTTTAAGCACCTCGGTGGTAATGTTCTCCATCTTCATCTCCCCAAAGTACGGCAGCAGATATTTTACATGATATTCACAGTTTGCTATCGTGCTGGGAGTGTGTTGTCCATCGTGGATGTGGTCAGGGAGCCAATGTTCGTTGACAAATTCGGCAAAGGTGATTTTTCGTGCTCTGGATGCTCGGGCGGCACTCTGTCGGAGAAGTTCAAGGTTTTTGCAATAAAGCGAATAATCCTCGCATTCGGCCTCGGAGATTTCTCCCGCCGCGCACAAAGAGCGGTACTCGTCATACTGCTTGTGCTGCGCATCTGCCCATTGTTCCAGCTCTTTCTTTGCTGCTGCACGGGCTTTGGCAGGACTCAATGTGGGGTCCAATTTCGCAGTTTTGCTCAGGTATACATATTTCCCGGCGGTGCCCAATGTCATCTTGGCTTGCAGGCTGATGATCCGCCCGGCCTTGTCAAATCGTTCGGAAATGCCCTTGTTGGTGCTGTCAATGCTGTAATTTCTGGCCACTGTGATACCCTCCTGATTTTCGCTCTTTCGTCTGATTTGATTGTAACAGAAGGGTATGCAAATGGCTATTGACAGAGCGCCAAAGTTCCAAAAAAGTTCCAAAAATGGGCTGAAAAACGGGAAAATCCGGGCAGACAGACATAAATGCACTTTTGAAAATATGATGAAAAATCGCGAGATTTTTCTTTCGGGGCATAGCGCAGTTGGTAGCGCGCCTCGTTCGGGACGAGGAGGCCGTGG
>ERZ773107.2386-NODE-2386-length-14090-cov-29.301033_pt1 | contig 14090 bp, 12 predicted proteins | sample MGYA00580571_ERZ773107 | MGnify/ENA primary metagenome ERZ773107 (study PRJEB29015, sample SAMEA2737843) | human gut metagenome | biome: human gut; feature: human-associated habitat; material: faeces | place: China | collected 2012 ... | reverse complement strand
GGCGATTCCCAACTCCTCCGCGATGCGGCCGGCCAAAGAACCGGTAGTCCCGGTAGTGCTTCCGTAAAATATTCCTTTCATTTCCAAATTTGTTTTTCGTTTGATGCAAAAGTAGCAAACCGGCCCCGGCGGAAAAATACCCAGAAAAAGCGAAAAAAGAGAGCCCCGATACCTAAAACCGTCAACCGAGGTCCGTTCCTTGCATTACCAACGCCTTAGAAAAGAGTGCCGTAAAAAGGGCGTTTCGCAAAGTAACCGTTTCGTAACAATCGCTTAACGGGAGCGTAACAACAAACCCCTAATATTGCAACATCAATTTAACGACTAAAATTTCGAGAAGTGAAAAAATTGATTCTCATCGCATTGGCCGCCGTTCTGGCCGCCTGCGGACAATCTCCGAAAGGGAGCGGCCGGGAAAAACTGGCCGGCGCGGGCGCAACGTTCCCGCTGCCGTACTATAATCTTGCATTCAAGACCTATCGCGACAGCGTTCCGGCGGAAGTCTCCTACGGCGGTATCGGAAGCGGCGGTGGATTCTGCGGCAGAAGAAGCGGTGCTGTCCGCGGCCGATGCAGCAGAGCTTGCTGCAGTGCTGCCACAGGCAGCAAGGGAAACAGCCAGGCAGCCGGCTGTCAAAATAGAAAGTGCTTTTTTCATGGTATCTTCCTCCCAAATCTATGCATCGCTCACCGGCATCCACTATGCTGCATAGCCTTGGGTGGGTGTCCTCTCCGAAAAGCGATTTAGTGATTTAAAGTATAGCATCAATATCACGGCGCTTTAGAGCGCTAAATTTCCACATTTTGCACAATTTTAACAAAAAAGCACACCCTGCGTTCTGCCTTTGGGGCATTCGCACAGGGTGTGCAGTATCAATAAGACTTATAAAATGATATTTTTCTCTGTTTCAGCAATCGGGTGCTGGATTGCTTTTGTGTTCCTTGCCGTTTTGGCCTCATTTATGCAAAGATTGCCGCTTCGGTCTGGTTCAGGATGCGGATAAACGCCTCTCGCGTATCCGCCATACGCAGTTTTTCCGTCAGGCGGTGGTCGCTGAGCAGGTTGACAAGGCGAGCCAAAATCAACAGGTGGTCGCTCTGGCGGTCCGGCGGAACCGCAACCATAAAGATCATATCCACCAGCTTGCCGTCCGCTGCGCCCCAGTCCAGCCCGCGGGTAAGGGTCAGCGCGGCCAGCCCAAGCGAGGCAACGCCCGCATTGCAGGCATGCGGGATGGCAAGCCCTTCCCCAATGGCGGTGGTGCCGCCCGCGCGTTCACGCTCACACACGGCTTTATAGTAGGCGGTACCGTTGGTGATCACGCCGTTGCTCTCCTGAAGTTCCACCAAGGTTTCCAGCGCCGTCTGCACACTGGGCATCTCGGCATGCAGCATCACACTGTCACGGTTCAGTAAACGGCTGACTCTCAGCTGTGTCTGCTCACTTTCCCTGTGCTTCATACGCCCTCCACCTTGCTGATCAGCTTGTAAAGGAACTCGCCCACCGCGCCGCCGGTGCAGTCGCAGTTGGTCACTTCGTTGGCCGCTGCTTTTACTTCGGACGGCGCATTGGCCACAGCCACGGAATAGCCCGCTTTTTTCATGATTTCGAGATCATTATAATAGTCACCGATCACGATGGTTTTTTTGATGTTCTCGTTCAGGATATGGCAAAGCTCTTCCATTCCGGCTGCTTTGCTGATGCCGGAAGGCATAATTTCCAAGTAGATCTGGTTGGTAGGCAAAAAGTAATTATCCCGGCCAAAGTACCGCGTTTTGGCGTACTGTCCCGCTTTGCGGATCGTTTCCGGATCCCCGGCAAACACCACCTTCAGCCAGCCATCCGGCACATTTTCCAGCGGGCAGGCCACGCTTTCCATGTGTTCATCCACCTGGTGGGCGTGGGTATAGCTGCTGGCGTGAACAACATACATCTCCCCCGCACCGGCCATGACCTCTGCACCAATCTTCGGGAATTTTTGCAGCATATCGGCAATGGCGGCAGCGGCCTGTTCCTGATTCAGGCAGGAGCGACGCAGCACACGGTTGGTCTGGAAATCATACAGCAGCGAACCATTGCAGGAGATTGCTGGCAGTGAAAGCTCAATATCGCCCAGCGCCGCGCGGATCGACTCCGGCGGACGGCCGGATGCGACGGTAAAGCGCCCACCCATGGCGGTAAACAACCGGATGACGCTGCGGTTGCAGGCGGGAATGCCCTCCTTTGCAGTCAGCAGGGTGTTATCCATATCACAAAAAACCAGATAATCACTCAAACGCTCCATGGCGGCTTTCCTTTCTCAGACGGCTTAAGTAGTCCTGAAACCAGTCAGGCAGTGAGCTGTCAAACTGCATCCATTCCCCGGTGGCGGGGTGCACAAAGCCAAGCTCCTTGGCGTGCAGGCACTGACCGTTCAGGCTGCGGATACAATTTTTAGGCCCATACACGGCATCCCCAGCCAGCGGGTGGCCAATGGACGCCATATGCACCCGAATTTGATGGGTGCGGCCTGTTTTAAGCTTGCATGCAATGTAAGTAAAGTTGCCGAACCGTTCCAGCACCTGCCAGCCGGTGTAGGCATATTTGGAGTTCTGCTGGGTCACGGCCATCTTTTTGCGATCCTTAGGGTCACGGCCGATGGGGGCTTCCACAAAGCCGGTATCCTCTTTCAGGTTGCCATACACCACAGCGTGGTACACCCGATGGATAGAATGCACGCTCATCTGTTCGGTCAGTGCCTGGTGGGCGGCGTCCGTTTTGGCAACGACCAAAAGGCCGCTGGTATCCTTATCAATGCGATGCACAATGCCGGGGCGGATGGCCCCGCCGATGCCGGACAGCCGCCCCGCACAGTGCCACAGCAGTGCATTGACCATGGTGCCGTCCGGGTTGCCGGGCGCAGGGTGCACCACCATGCCTTTGGGCTTGTTGACCACCAGCAGGCTGTCATCCTCATACACAATGTCCAGCGGAATGTTCTGGGGCTGGGCTTCGATGGGCTGCGGGTCCGGCAGGGTGAGCAGAATCGTCTGCCCGGCTTTCAGCTTATCCTTTTTGTTCAAGGGGCTGCCGTTGCAGGTCACACTGCCCGCTTCGATCAGGTTTTGCAGCTGGCTGCGGGAAAGATCCGGGCACTGTTCCGCCAGCCAGCGGTCCAGCCGCAGGCCAACGCTTTCCGGCGCAAGGGTCAGTTCACGCTGTTCCATCTGTGGGCGCACTCCCCTTTTGCTGTTTTGCTTTTTGTTCGCGGCGCATATCCAGCAGCAGGCTGAGGACCAGCAGGCCCACGCCGACACAGATGCAGACATCCGCAAAATTGAACACCGGGAAATTGATGAACAGGCAGTTCAGGTAATCCACCACCACGCCGGTGCGGATACGGTCGATCAGGTTGCCAACACCGCCGCCCACGACCAAAATCCAAGCAGCACGCTCCAAACGCGGCATTTTGCGCAAAAGCAGCATACCGGCCAGCACAGCCAGCATCACACCGGTAACGATCACCAGCAGCGTACGCTTGCCGCTGAGCATGGAAAACGACATACCATCATTGAGCAGGTAATAAAATTCCAGCACATGCGGGATAAAGGGTTTGCTGCCAACCGGCAGCAGTTCCACGGTGGCCCAAAGTTTGATCAGCTGGTCAACCAGCATCAGGCCTGCCGCAGCAAGAATGGATAAAATGCCAACCAGCATAAACGCCTCCGTCGTCCGGGCCAATGCAGCGCTGCAAAATGCCCTGACAAAAACAGCGGTGCAAAGGCTTGATAAAAGCGCAAAAGCACCGCTGTAAATCATACTATGGCAATACCGCACAGTTCCTGTTTTACAGGCTTAAGCACTGGAACAGCGCTTAACATCATGCGGCATAGCCCTTTATTTGAAATTAACCAAGAACTTTCGCACAGCGCGGGCACAGGCCGTCTTCGCCAACAGCTGTGTCGAACTTCCAGCAGCGCAGGCACTTGTTGCCGGCAGCATGGGCAACGCTCATACCCAGGCCCTCGGTCAGACCCTTCACGCCGCCTTCGCCCTTGACCAGATCCACATGGGAAACGATCATCAGATCAGCCAGCTCATCCATCGGGATGGCGTTCAGGAAGTCATACATTTCATCGCTGCAGTACAGGGTAACGGCAGCTTCCAGAGAGGAACCGATGGTCTTATCGGCACGGGCCTGCTCCAGAACCTTCTTTACATCGTCACGCACAGCAATGATCTTGGCCCACTTGGCGTCAAAAGCGGCATCCTCATCGCTCTTGGCTTCCGGCATACGCTCCCAGCAGACATACTCCTGCATGCCTTCCAGCTTCGGGATGTAGCTCCAGATTTCCTGGGCGGTGAAGCACAGGATGGGGGCAACCAGCTTGGTGAAGTCAACCAGAATGCGGTACAGCGCAGTCTGGGCGCAGCGGCGTGCGTGCTCGTCCGCGCAGTACAGACGGTCCTTGATGACGTCCATATAGAAGTTGGACATATCAATGACGCAGAAGTTGTAGATTGCGTGGTAAGCGCGGGAGAAATCGTAATTATCGTAAGCGGCACGCACATTGGCGGTCAGGCTGTTGCAGCTCTTGAGTGCCCAGCGGTCGATTTCGAACAGCTGATCCTCGGCAACCATATCCGTGGCAGGGTTGAAATCGCCAATATTGCCCAGCATAAAGCGGGCGGTGTTGCGCATCTTGCGGTATGCTTCGGACAGCTGCTTGAAGATATTCTTGCCTGCGCGCACATCAACGGTGTAATCGCTGGAAGCAACCCACAGACGAACAATGTCAGCGCCGTAATCGCGGATGATTTCGGACGGCTCCACACCGTTGCCGGCAGATTTGTGCATCTGCTTGCCCTGCTCATCAACGACCCAGCCATGGCACAGAACGCCTTTGTACGGGGCAACGCCCTGGGTGGCAACGCTGGTCAGCAGGCTGGACTGGAACCAGCCGCGGAACTGGTCGGCGCCTTCCATATACAGGTCAGCGGGCCAGTTCAGTTCGGGACGTTCGCGGCAGACTGCGCTCCAGGTAGAGCCAGAGTCGAACCAGACATCCATGATATCGGGATCCTTTTCCCAGTCAGAAGCGCCGCATTCGCAGACCTCAGTCTTGGGCATGATCTCGTTGGCATCGTACTTATACCAGGCATCGGAGCCTTCCTTGCGGAACAGGTCGCTGACAGCCTTGATGGAAGCATCGGTGATGTGGTACTTGCCGCAGTTCTTGCAGTAGAACACCGGGATGGGCACACCCCACACGCGCTGACGGCTGATGCACCAGTCGCTGCGGTCACGCACCATGCCGTGCATACGGTCATGACCCCAGGCCGGCTGCCACTTGACTTCGTCAATGGCCTTATAGGCTTCCTCGCGGAACTTATCAATGGAGCAGAACCACTGTTCGGTTGCACGGAAGATGATGGGATGGTGGCAGCGCCAGCAATGCGGGTACTGGTGGGTGATGTGCTGCACGCCCATCAGGTGGCCGGACTGCTTGATGTGCTCCAGAATAACTTTGTTGGCAGCCCAGACCTTAAGGCCTGCAAACTCTTTGCCTGCTTCTTCGGTCAGGTAACCGCCATCGTCCACGGGGACAATAACGGGAACCTGCGGGTAGTGGTTGACGCAGACTTCAAAGTCCTCAACACCGTGGCCAGGTGCGGTATGAACGCAGCCGGTGCCGCCTTCCAGGGTAACATGGTCACCCAGGATAACCAGGCCCTTGCGGTCCAGGAAGGGGTGCTGATACTGCATCAGCTCAAATTCAGAGCCGAGAACGCGGGGCTCCAGAACCTCGTAATCCTCGATATGGCAGGCTTTCATGGTGGATTCCACCAGACCGGCAGCCATCAGGTGATATTCATCGCCGATTTTGACGAAGGCATACTCCAGGCTGGGGTTCAGGCAGGTTGCCACGTTGGCGGGCAGGGTCCAGGTGGTGGTGGTCCAGATCACGATCCATGCCTTGTCCAGAGGGATACCGTACTTGGCCAGAACACCGTTGGGGTCATCGGTGAGCTTAAAGCGGACATAGATAGAATCGCACTCGTCCTCGGCATACTCGATTTCGGCTTCTGCCAGAGCAGTACGATCCTCCGGGCACCAGTAAACGGCTTTCATGCCCTTGTAGATATAGCCTTTCTTGGCCATCTCGCCAAAGATCTCCACCTGGCGTGCCTCAAATTCGGGGCGCAGGGTCAGGTAGGGGTTGGCGAAATCGCCCTGAACGCCCAGGCGGGCGAACTGGCTGTTCATCACATCAATATGCTCGGTAGCAAACTCTTTGCAGATCTTGCGCAGTTCCAGCTTGGAAATGCCGGCCTTTTTATCGCCCAGAGAGGACAGAGCCTTCAGCTCAATGGGCAGACCGTGGGTATCATAGCCGGGAACATAGGGAGCACAGTAGCCCGACATGTTCTTTTCACGGATGATGATATCCTTGATGATCTTGTTCAGGGCAGTACCCATATGGATATTACCGTTGGCATACGGAGGGCCATCATGCAGAACAAAGCGCGGCAGATCCGCGTTATGTTCGATCATTTTTTCGTAGACGTGGTTTTTCTCCCAATCCTCCAGCATTTTAGGCTCCTTTTTCGGCAGCCCGGCACGCATTTCAAAGGGGGTAGCCATCTTATGGATGGTATCATTGTAATTCTGCGGCAAAGTTTCCAACTCTCCTCTATTTCCTTATTATAGCTGATATGGCGGCTTGTCCAAAGTGCAGTATGCCAGGTTGCCCCGGCAGTTCTGCACCGTTCAGGCAGGTCTTAAAATGCTTGGGGTGCGCGCACGCACAAAAGCGGCACCTCAAACATCATAATCAATGTCATCAAATGCGTCAAGCTCCGCTTTGGCAGGACTCTTGGTTTTGCGGGCATTTTTGCCCGTGCTGCGGGCCGAAGCGCCGCGGCTGCGGGAGCCGGATTTCTTGGCGGGCTTTTCCGGCATATCCCCGCCGTAAAGCCCGGCAACGGATGGCATATCATCGTCCGGCAGGATTGGCTTTGTTTTGGGGGCAAAGGCAAATTCTACCGTATCGATCTTTTCCTCGTCCAGCGGCTGGACAGGGGCAGATGCCGGAGCCGGTTCCGGCTCTTCGGGCTGGGCGGTTTTTTCCGGCTCAGCCTCGTAATATTCCGGTTCCTCATATGCCGGGTAGCTTTCCTCCGGGGCTGCGGGCTGCGGAGCCGGGACATCCTCCGGGATTGGCTGGTTGGGTTCCGGTTCCGGCTGCGGAGCCGGGGCAGGCTGTTCTACCGGCTGGGGTGCAGGCTGCTGCGGGATCTCCTGCGGTTCCGGCTGCGGCTGCGCGGCCTGCTGTTCTGCACGGTTGGGGTGATACTCCGGAATTTTGGCAATCATTTCGATGTGCTGGCGGTACAAGTCCATCAGGCGCTTTTTGAACGCATCCGCTTCCTGCTTTATTGTCACAAGCTCCTGCTGGGCCAGCTCCACCTCATCGCGGGCGCGCTGTTCACGATCCTCCGCCTTAATGTTGGCGGCACGGATGATCTCGGCAGCTTTCTGCTTGGCTTCCTTGATGACGTTCTCGCCAAGGCGCTGGGCATTGATCATGGTTGTGCTCAGGGTATCTTCGTCGGCACGGTACTGGTCAATGCGCTGGGCCAGTATGACCAGCTTTTTCTGCAGGTCATCATTTTCTGCGGCCAGGCTGTCGATGCTGTCCGCAACCTGTTTGAGGTAATCGTCTACGTCCTCACAACGATAACCGCGCATGGCACGGTCAAAGGTCACGCGGCGCACATCATCCGAAGCAATCATCCAAATTCCTCCTGTTTCGGGTGGCACACACCCGGAATGGTATCCGAAATTTTACCGTTCGGCACGGCTGCCGGGCTGCCCCGGCCCATGGGTTTCACATTCAGGTTTTATGTTCAATACTGATAAAACGTGATAAAGATGCGGTCCTTGCGGCTTTTGCCGCCGATTGCCACCAGACGGTAGCGCCCAACGCCCCGCACGGTGAAGATATCGCCTTCAAACACATCCTCATGGGCGGTGCGCAGCGGAACGTGGTTCACTTCCACCCTGCCGCTTTGGATTGCCTGCGCCGCAATGGAGCGGGAGGTGCGCATCATGACTGCCAATACGGTATCTGCCCGCAAAGATGGCACCGTTGCATCCTGCGTCTGGCGTTCCGGCCCGCGCAGGACTTCTTCCGGCACGGCATCGCAGCGCTCGACATGCACCGGGCTGCGGCCAGCTTCCGTCAGGTTGGAAGCAATAAAATCCGCCTTATCTTCCAACACAAAGGCATACACACTGCGGGCATCGGCCGGATCCGGCAGGATATCCCCCAAACAGGCACGATCCAGGCCAAGACCCAGGATTGCCCCCAGATAGTCACGGTGACCCGGCACGGCGCTGCCGCCCTGCTGCGGCGCTGTGAAATGCAGCACCGCAACTGGCTCTTCCGGCCAGGAATCCGGTGGTTCAATGCAGAGCACTTTGCGTTCCGCATCCGGCCAGCCGCCCTGAAAGCGGGCAAAATCGCAGCCCTCACGGTTGAGCGCGGCCTGCGCAAGGGCCTGTTCGCGATCCGAAAGGAAGCCCGTTGCCCGCGGGATGCCACGCTGCATGGCGGTACGGCAGAGTTCTTCCACCCGGCGCATCAAAAAGCGTTCATCCTCGTTCTGCGGCGGCACAAAGCCGCGGGTTCTTGTATCAGAAGAAGACGCCATTGTTCTCCAGCTCGTCCAGCAGGTCGCCCATAATATCAACGTTATACGGGGTAATGATGAATGTACTGGTTGCTACACGCTTGATCTGGCCATTATTGGCGTAAGCCACGCCGGACAAAAAGTCGATCAAACGGCGGGAGACTTCTTTGTTGGTGGATTCAAGGTTCAGCACAACGGTGCGCTTTGCGTTCAGCTGGTCTGCAATGGCAGCAGCATCGTCAAAACGTTCCGGCTTGACCAGTACAACCTGCAGCTGGGTGGTAGCGTTGATGTTGACCACCTTGTTGCTGTGCTGCTTAGCAGTTTCCTGCGTGGGGTAGGCTTCTTCCGGGGCTGGCGAACCGCCCTGACCACCGCCAGGGAAGATATCATCCTCTTCGTTATCATCCACATAGGAATCTGCTTCGGGATCCTGGTTGATTCCGAAGACGTTTCTCAAACCGTCTATCATGGACATGACAGTTACTCCTTACGTTTGCTTAGTTGTATAAATTGCACAAAAAAAGCCCCGATCGGCTTTTGTCACAACTATACAGTATTTATTATCTTCCATTTTTGCTTCGTTGTCAATACAAATATAACAGAATGTGGGGCAAAACGCCCGTTTTCTGTCCTTACAGCAGCTTGCCGTCCTGCAGGTTGCTGCCTTCCACGATCACCTCATCGTACAGGCGCAGCTCGTTATCCTCCCCCACTTTGCCGCCTTCCGGTACAAGGATGTAGGTATCGTCCTCATATAAAATGGTAATGCGGCGGAAGCGCTGCAAATCGCCGTATTTGACATATACGCCGCGCTGGCCGTTCACGATATGCAGGGCCCTGCGGTCAATGCGGATGCCCTGGTAGGTGTGCAGGCTGATTTCGGCTTCCTCATAATTCAGGCAGAGCACCTGAGCATTGATGCTGCGGCATTCCAGCGCCACTTTGGCAAGGCCGGTTTCTTCGTCGGTGGTCACATCCACCACGGTGGCAGCCAAAGGCTCTTCCTGTTTGCCCGGAACGCTGATGCTCACGCGGGACAGGCCGTTCAACCGCTCGGCAAGGTCTGCCGAACACACGGCATAAAACCGCCAGGAAAACCCGGTTACAATATGCCCGGCAAGGTCGGCATTGGACGGAGTCTCCCCTGCGTTGATCATCTTTTGCAGATCAGCCGGGCTCATGGCATCCAGCTCCGTGGGATCCCGCACCACCGGGGCGGCGCTTTCGGATGAGACAAAATACCCGTTGGTATCCGCTTCGATCGTCTGCAGGCCGTTCAGCTGGGCAGCAATGCCGTCCCGCTCGGCCTGCAGGCTGGCCAGCACCTCGCCAAAGCCCGCCGCCTGGCCGGTGCTGATCTGCAGTTTATTTTGCGCCAGCAAAAAATCTTCCGCAGCATCCTGAATTGCGCCATAAGATGCTGTGTCGATCTGGTCCAGCAGGTTATACAGCGCCGTGCGCGTCTGGGTGGTCAGAACCGAAAGATCGCTGCCGGAGGAATTTTCCGACTTTGTCAGCAGCAAAATCGCACGATCCAACCGGTCCAGCCGTTCCCGCATTGCTCCCTGGGAATCATCCGTATATTGTTCCGCCAGAATGGTGCCCGCGCTGACGCGCTCACCATCCTGCACCACATATCCCAGGTTGCCGCTGCCAGGCACATCCACTGCCTGGAACACTGCCACGCCTTTCAGCGTGATGTTATCCGACATGGTGTAGGCAATGGCGGTTTCGGTTTTGTAAGTTCGGTGGAAGATCGTGTAAATCTGGATACAGAGATACCCAAGCACCACAACCAGCAGCGCCGTAAACAGGGCAAAAAGAATTTTTATGAATGCTTTGGGCTGGCTTTCATTCTGTTCATGCATTGGGTATCCCCCCTTGGTTTTATGGCAACACCGCACAATTCCCGTCTTACGGCTTAAGCACCGCTCCGGCGGCTGCGGCACGGCATCTGCGTTGCCAAAATGCTCGATAATGTCGGGTTGCGGTACCCGCATCGTGCTTCGGGGGCAAAAGCCCCTCGCACTCTGCGACCGCTGCCCCTGCTTCGGTTCGCTGTTTCCGCCACTGGCGGCGCTCACCTTTGCAGCATCCAGTATTATCTGCGCTTTTGGCTTAGCAGCTGCCGCACCTCGCTCGCCGTATCGGCACTTAGAATTATGCGGTATTGCCTTATCTTTTATATATAGCGATATTGTTACTGCATTTCAAGCGTTGTTTTCCGCCAGGAACGCTTCGGTCTGTTCTGCCGCCTGCTGTTCCAGGTCTCCGTCTTCCAGGTAAAGCCACACAGCGTCCGTCTGGCGGCGGAACCAGGTCAGCTGACGCTTGGCATAATTGCGGGAAGCCTGCTTGAGGTGCGCAAGGCAGCTTTCCAGGTCTGCTGTTCCCTCAAAATATGGGAAGAACTCTTTATAGCCGATGGCCTGCGCCGCGGTGCGGTAGGTATCGCGGTGGTCATACACCAGTTTGGCCTCTTCCAGAATGCCGCTTTGCATCATACGGTCACAGCGGGTATCAATCCGCTGGTAAAGAAGGGTGCGGTCGCGGCAGGTCAGGCAGAGACAGAGTGAACGGTAAGGTTTTTCCGCCGGACGGGCGGCCTCGCGCTCAGCGCTCATCTTGCGGCCGGTGGCACGGTACAGTTCCAAAGCACGGATGACCCGAGGGGTGTTGTTGGGATGCACCTTGGCGGCATAGCCCGGGTCCACCGCGGCAAGTTCTGCATAGAGCGCCTGGGAGCCTTCCGCCTGCAGGCGGGCTTGCAGCTCCTGCCGGATGGCGGGATCCACTTTTTCCGGCGTAAAGCCAATGCCGTTGAGCAGGCTGGTAATGTACAGCCCTGTGCCGCCTACAACCAGCGGCAGCTTGCCCTGTGCCGTCAGCTGGGTGATGGTTTTCCCCGCAAGGGTGGTAAAATCCGCCACGCTGAACGCCTGTTCCGGCGCAAGGAAGCCGACAAGATGGTGCGGCACCCCCTGCATTTCTTCCGGGGTCACTTTGGCAGTGCCAACATCCAGCCCCTGATAGATCTGCATGGAATCCGCACTGATGATCTCGCCGCCAAAGCGTTTGGCCAAGGCGACCGAGAGTGCGGTTTTACCAGTTGCCGTCGGTCCGCCAATGGCAACCACGCGGGGCTTGGCGGCATTATACAAGGCGTCCAAACTGTTTTTCCAACTCCTTCCGGGTCAGCTTCAGCACGCAGGGGCGGCCATGGGGACAAAACGGCGGCACACTGCCGTCCATAATTTTCTGGGCCAGGGCCAGCATTTCATCGGTGGTGGTCCTGTCCCCCGCTTTAATGGCGGCGCGGCAGGCAATGGAATGCAGTACCCACTCGGTTTTCTCCCGCAGGGCATCGCGGCCGCCGTTCAGCAAATGGTTGGCCAGTTCCAGCACCATATCCCCTACATCGTCCACCGGCACATCCGCGGGAACGGCACGCACCACAACGGTAAAGCCGCCGTAATCATCCACTTCCACACCGCTGTTCTGCAAAAGTTCCTGGTGGGCCAGCAGGGCCTGCTTTTCCTCGGCGGAAAGGTTGACCTGCACGGGGACAAGCAACATCTGAGACGGCACGCTGCCGTAATCCTTGGCGAGCTGCTCAAACAGGATGCGCTCATGTGCGGCGTGCTTATCAATCAGACAAAGCTCATTGTTGCGCTCGGTGATGATGTAGGTTTTGAATACCTCCCCCACCACGCGCAGCGGCAGGCTGGCGGGTGCCGGGGCAAAGGTTGTCTGCTCCGGCGGGATGTCCGCCTGGGCAATTGGGTCATTGTGGGTGATGGGCAGTGCGCTCAGGCCGGTGGCAGATTTTTCCTCTTCCGGCAGTTCCGGTGATACAATATTTTCCAGCTGGGCCGGGGCAGGCTGCTGCGCGAGGGCTGTGGTTACAGCGGGTTCTGCCTTGGGCTGCTGTTCCGGCAGGTCGGGCAGAATGTCCAGCAGGTCCTCCTGTGCCGTGTGCGGCGCGGGGGCGGCAAACTGCGGGGTGCTGGGTGCATTAAATGGTGCCCGCACCGAGTTCAGCTCCATCACTCCGCTGGTACCGGGCAGCGTGCGGGCAGGCACCGGGGCCGTGAGCTTATTCAATGCGCGGTACTCTGCCGCGGAAAGGGTGTTGAAATGCTTTTGCGGCTGCGGCGGCTGGGCCGGTGCAACCGCAGGCCTCTGGGGGTTGGACTGTGCCGGAGCACTGCCGGGCAGCGTTGTCTGCTGCGGGGCGGGCTGGGGATTTTCTTTTGCCACATGGCCCAAATCAAAGCGGCACTCTCCGCTGCCGGGGGCAGCCAAGGCCGCGCGCACCGTGCGGTAGACCGCATCGAACACATCGCTTTCCCGCGCAAAACGGATCTCGGTTTTGGCGGGGTGTACGTTGACGTCCACCAGGTCCGCCGGCATATCAACGCGCAGGATGGCGCCGGGGTATTTGCCCTGCATCAGGGTACCCTTGTAAGCGTTTTCCAGCGCAGCCATCATGGTGCGGTTTTTGACATAGCGGCCATTGACGTAAAAATGCTGCGCACTGCGAGACGCCCGGCAGGCGCGCGGCGGGGTAACAAGGCCGGTCACTTTATAAACGCCGCCATCGCCATCCAGCGGCAGCAGGTCGCGGGCAAACTCCCGCCCCAGCACCGCATAGGCAGCGCTGCGCAGCTGGCCGTCACCGGGGGTCATAAACTGCTGCTTGCCGTCCCGCAGAAAGCGGAATGCAATTTCCGGGTGGGACAACGCTTCATGCAGAACGATATCCGCCACAAAAGTTCCCTCACTGACGTCCTTTTTCAGGAACTTCATGCGGGCGGGCGTATTATAGAACAGATCGTTCACCGTTACGGTGGTGCCGCGCGGGCGGGCGCCGGGCTCCATGCCCTGGGGCTCGCCGCCCTCAATGCGATAGCAGCAGGCGTATTCGTCCGCTTCGGTGCGGGTCAGCACCTCTACCCTAGCCACGCTGGCGATGGAAGCAAGCGCTTCGCCGCGGAAGCCAAGGGTGTGGATGTGGCCCAGATCCTCGGCACTGGCAATTTTGCTGGTTGCGTGGCGCACAAAGGCTTTATCGATATACTCTGCCTCAATGCCGCTGCCGTTATCCGCAATTTGCAGCTGTTGAATGCCGCCGCGCACGATGGAGAGCGTGATCTGCGTTGCACCGGCGTCGATGGCGTTTTCCAGCAGTTCCTTTGCAACCGAAGCAGGCCGCTCCACCACCTCGCCTGCGGCGATCAGTTCAGCGGTATGCTTATCCAGTACGCGAATTTCTGCCATGGGGTACCTCTTTCTAGGTCAGGGGGTGTTTTTCTGCTTAAAGTTTAGGGCAATACCGCACAATTCCCGCCTAACAGCTCAAGCACCGCTCCGGCGGCTGCGGCACGGCATCTGCGTTGCCAAAATGCTCG
>ERZ773107.2381-NODE-2381-length-14133-cov-3.730928_pt1 | contig 14133 bp, 10 predicted proteins | sample MGYA00580571_ERZ773107 | MGnify/ENA primary metagenome ERZ773107 (study PRJEB29015, sample SAMEA2737843) | human gut metagenome | biome: human gut; feature: human-associated habitat; material: faeces | place: China | collected 2012 ... | reverse complement strand
CGTCGAAAGCCGGCATGATCGGTCTGGCCAAGTCGATCGCCAAGGAGATGGGCCCGCGCGGCATCCGCGCCAACTGCATCGCTCCGGGATTCATCATCACGGACATGACCGACAAGTTGCCCGACGAGGTCAAGGAGGGCTGGTACAAGCAGATCCCGCTGCGACGCGGCGGTACGCCCGAAGATGTGGCCAAGGTGGCCCTGTTCCTCGCGTCGGACCTGTCGTCGTACGTCAGCGGCCAGGTCATCCACTGCTGCGGCGCGATGAACTGCTAACCGTCGGCAGCGAATCACGATACGGACGAGGTGGAGGGCCGCACGCTCTTCCACCTCGTTTGCTTTTAACGAACAGGATATGAAACGATTGATTCTTTGGATGGCGTCGCTCGCCGGCGGGTTCCTCCCCGTTGCGGCGCAGCCTTACGGGATTGCGAATCCCGATGCCCGGACGCTGGGCATGGGCGGCATCGAGACGGTGACATCGGCCGATGCGTATGCCGTCTTCAACAATCCCGCGGCGGGGCTTTTCGGCCGGCAGAAGGCGCAGGTGGCGACTTCGTTCTTTACCCTTTCGGACAAGACGACCTACTCCGCCGCCGGTTACTACAAGTTCAACATGCAGCATTTGCTCGCCGGCGGCTGGCGAACGTTCGGGTTCGACGAACGTTTGAAGGACAAGTCGGTGTCGCTGGCTTATGCCTATCGGCTGAACGACATCGTGGCGTTGGGTCTGACGGCCGATTACGCGCGTTTCGTGCGAGAGCGGAGCGGCAATGCGTTCTCGGCGGGCATTACGGCGCAGGCGGTCGTGCCGTTCGAGCGGGGCGAGAACTACTCCGCGCTGCGGCTGGGCGCCAAACTGACGGGGATCGGCGGATTTCTGGACGGTCCTGCGGAGATGAAGCTGCCGGTCGCATTCGCGGCGGGCCTACGATTTGTTTCTGAGCGATGCCCATGCGCTGACCTTCGCCGGCGAGTGCCGCTATACTTTTTCACCTGTTGCGGCGCGCGGCGTGGAGGGAGGCATCGGCATGGAGTACAGCCTGATGCAGTTGCTGCAATTCCGCGTGGGGTATCACGGCGGCGAGTCGCGGCTGTACTACCCCGACTATTTTTCGCTGGGCGTCGGCGTGCGGTTCATGCACCTCTGTTTCGACGCGGGATATACCGTGGCCAAGAAGGCTTCGCCCATGCACAATGCCTATTCGTTTACGATCGGGTTGGATTTTTAAGATCGTCGAGCAATCCTTCGCAGGCGTCTTCGAGCAGGTCGAGCACCAGTTCGAACCCTTCGTGCCCCTCGTAATAGGGATCGGGAACATGATCCCACTGCGGACTGTGGCGGCAGAACTCCGCCATGCGGAAAATCTTCCGCGCAGCCTCGCGCGAGGGAGCCAGCCGGTTGAGCGACTCGTAGTTCATGTCGTCCATCGCCACGATCATGTCGAAGCGGTCGAAATCCTCCTCCCGGACCTGCCGCGAACGGTGCGTCAGCGCATAGCCGCGGCGCGAGGCCGCGCTGCGCATGCGCGGATCGGGCAGTTCGCCGCGGTGTCCCCCGTAGGTTCCCGCGGAGTCGATCCCGAACGTCCCGGACAGGCCGCGTCGCTCCACGATGCGGCGCATGATGCCCTCGGCGGCCGGAGAACGGCAGATATTGCCGAGGCAGACAAACAATATTCTCGTTTTCATATGGTTGAAATTTCAGATGCTTTCCGGACCGACGCCCCGCAAGGAGCCGGAAAAAGGGCGGTTCATGGCCTGCCGTCATTGTCCGTTCCGGCAAATGCAGCCCGTCAGATGGTCGTTGACGAACCCCGAGGCCTGCAAATGGGCGTAACAAATCGTGGGGCCGAAAAATTTGAAGCCCCGTTTTTTCATGTCCCGGCTCATGGCGTCGGATTCGGGTGACGACGCCGGAATCTCGTTCAGGGAGCGGAAATGGTTGGTGATCGGCTTTCCGCCGGGAAAGAACGACAGCGTGTAGTCCCTGAAACTGCCGAACTCCTCCTGCACGGCGAGGAACAGCCGCGCATTCGTGATGGTCGCTTTGATTTTCAGCCGGTTTTTCACGATGCCGTCGAAGTGCATCAGCCGTTCGACATCGTCATCGGTCATCCGCGCCACCTTCCCGGCGTCGAAATTGCAAAAGGCCTTGCGGTAGCCCTCCCGCTTCCGGAGAATCGTTATCCAGCTCAACCCGGCCTGGGCGCTCTCCAGCACGAGGAATTCGAACAGCTTCCCGTCGTCGGTCACCGGTCTTCCCCACTCCTCGTCGTGGTATTTCACATACAGCCCGTCGGTTCCGCACCAACCGCAGCGTCCGTCTATCATATCCTGCATCGTCGTCCCGTTTGGAATACACCGCCAAAGGTAGCAAAAAGTCGGATGGATGCAAAATCGGGCCGCCCCGGTCGGCAAAACCTTCCGACCTGTGAAAAATGTCGTCACGGCGCCGGGGGCGGCGGAACTTCCGGAACGCGAATTGCAGGGAGCCGGGGCATGGGAAAACGAATTTCAGACTGGATCGGACAATACAGGTGCATGGACTGGGCGGTGCTCTACCTGCGGCTGTTCACGGGGGCTTCGATGCTGTTTCACAACATCGGCAAAATACAGAACTACAACGAGATAATCAGTTCATATCCATCGCCGCTTTACATCAATCCGCCGGCCGTGTTCGTCATCGTGACGGTCGCCGAGGCGCTGCTGGCCGTGCTGATCATCATGGGTCTCTGGGTGCGGATGTCGGCCCTCGTCATGTCGCTGGGCATCCTCCTGATGTTCGCCTGGGGCGGATTCGGAGCCGGAGAGCCGGAATTCGCGTGGCTCGGGATCTACGTATTCCTGATCGTTTCGGGCGGCGGACTGTACGCCTTCGACGCGGCTCTGCTCCCGTCCGACCGAAAAAAATGACCAATCGAACAATAATATGCACCCCCGCAATCTCCATTTTCGGAGAAATATTGTAACTTTGCCACGATTTGTTTTCATTAAAAACCAACAAAATCAGAACGTAATGAAGATGAAAGTGATTGCAATGCTGGCCGCCTTCGCGCTGACCGCATCGGCCGTTCAGGCGCAGGAGCTGCCCCGCAAAGTGCAGAACGTCGAGGTGCTCGATCTGGACGGCAAGCCGGTCAAACTCCCCTATTTCGGCGAAAAGAACCTGATGATATTCTACGTGGACCCCGACCGGCACAAGCAGAACGAGGATTTCACCATCGAACTGGAGCAGAACCACCGCGCCGAAAGCGACAATATCCACGGCTTCGGCGTGATGAACCTCAAGGACGCCCCGATGGTCCCCAACGGCATGGCCCGCAACATGGCCAAGAAACGCACGGCCAAGAACGGCGCCACGGTCCTCGCCGACCAGAACCGCATTTTAAGCACGGCGTGGGCGCTGGGCGACTGCAACAACCAGTTCGTGCTGATGATCGTATCGAAGGAGGGGGAACTGGTGTTCCTGCGCAAGGGCGAGCTTTCCGACGCCGACAAGGAGGCCTTCTACGAAACCATCGAAAAGTACAAATAGGCCCGGATGCTGCGCCGCCCCGCCGTTCTGCTCCTCATAAGCGCAGGCATGCACCTCACGGCGCATGCCCAGGAGACCGCCATCCGCTCCTCCGACGGCGACTCGCTCCGCTACTCCTACACCCCGCTGCCGCCGCAGGCTCCCGAAAAGAGACCCTTTCTGCGGCGCGTCGTCGATTATTTCGGGGAGTCGACCACCGACAAGACCTTCGAGAAAAAGATAGATTTCACCTTCGCCGGAGGTCCCAGCTACTCGAAGAACACGAGTTTCGGCATCGGGCTGCTGGCTGCGGGACTCTACCGCCTCGACCGCACGGACTCGATCACGGCGCCGTCGGACGTCTCGATCTTCGGCAACGTCTCGGTGTCGGGCTTCTATGCGCTGGGCGTGACGGGAAACAACATTTTCTCGCACAACAAACGCCGCATAAACTATACGGTGATGTTCGCCTCGGCGCCCCGCAGTTTCTGGGGAATCGGTTACGACGCCGGGCGGTACAATCCCGAGAGCACCTACTCCGAAAAGCGTTATCTGGTCGAAGGGCGCTACCTGCACGAGTTCCTGCCCCACGCCTACATCGGAGGACTGGTGAGCTTCGAGCATGTGCGGGGGCTGAAATTTTCAGACCCGGCCTACCTCGCAGGGCAGAAACAGCGCTATACGGCCACGGGCGTCGGCGCAATTCTGGAATACGACTCGCGGGACTTCATCCCCAGCCCGTTCCGGGGCGTCTACGTGAGTTTTCAGGAGACGCTGTTCCCCAAGGGGCTGGGCAACTGCGGCAAGACGCTGTGGCGCACGACCTTCACGGCCGACGCTTACGGGCAGATCTGGAAGGGCGGCGTTCTGGCTGCGGATCTGTATGCCGTATTCAACTCCGACGGCACTCCGTGGCCGATGCTCGCCCGCATGGGCGGAGGCCAGCGGATGCGCGGCTACTACCAGGGCCGCTATACGGACAACGACATGATCACCGTGCAGGTCGAACTGCGCCAGCGCATCTGGAGGCGGATCGGATGCGCGGTATGGGGCGGCGCGGGCAACGTTTTCCCCTCGCTGTCGCGATTCGACTGGTCGCAGACGCTGCCCAACTACGGCGCAGGACTCCGGTGGGAACTGAAAAAACGGGTGAACGTGCGCCTCGACTACGGATTCGGCAAGAAAACCAGCGGTTTCCTGCTGAACATCAACGAGGCTTTTTAAGAGAATTTGTATGAATGCCGATCTGAATAACGCGAATAAGACGAACCGCCGGAGGACGGTCAAGACCCGCAGCCGCTTCACGACGCTGCTGACCGTCTATTTCTTCGTGGCGCTGATCATCCCCAACTGCGTGCTGGCCAATACGGAGCCTTACTCGGTGTGGACCGTCGAGGCGCTGATCCTCATGCCGCTGGGATTCTACATGATGTGGAGCGTGGCGCTGCGGCGTTCGGGCGTGATGATCTGGCTGGCCTTCCCGTTCATCTTCTTCTGCGCCTTCCAGATCGTGCTGCTGTACCTGTTCGGCAACTCGATCATCGCCACGGACATGTTCACGAACCTGCTGACGACCAATCCGGGCGAGGCGGGCGAACTGCTGGGCAACATCTATCCGTCGGTGGTTCTGGTCTGCGTCATCTACCTGCCGCTGCTGTGGCTCGCGGCCCGCGAGATCGGACACAAACGCTACATCACGCGCACGGCGCGCATGAACATCGGTCTGACCGGGGCGGCGCTCTTCGCCGTGGGCCTGCTGGCCCTGTGGCCCGCCTACCACGTCAGCGAGGAGCGGCACGTGCTGCGCGACGAGATTTTCCCGCTCAACATCATGTACAACCTCGGGTTGAGCGGCTCGGAGTTCCGCAAGTCGTACAACTTCCACAAAACCTCCGAGGGCTTCACCTACGAGGCCGAACGCACGGCCGAAGCTCCGGGACGCGAGGTCTACGTATATATCATCGGGGAGGCGTCGCGCGCGATGAACTGGCAGCTCTACGGCTACGGGCGGGAGACCAATCCCCTGCTCTCCGAAGTCGGCGATCTGGTGGTTTTCCGCGACGTGCTGACCCAGAGCAACACCACCCACAAGAGCGTGCCGCTGATCCTCTCGTCCGTAGCCACCGGCGAACACGAGGAGCTGTACCGCCGCAAGGGCCTTCCGGCGCTCTTCAACGAGGCGGGATTCGACACGTGGTTCATCTCTAACCAGTCGCCGCAGGGCGCGATGATCGACCACCTGGCCCACGACGCCAGACACGTGATCTACATCCGCTCGCCGCGCCACGACACGCAGCTGCTCGACGAGATGCGCAAGGCGCTCGAAAGAAGCACGTCGCAGAAACTCCTTTTCGTGCTCCACTGCTACGGTTCGCACTTCAGCTACCACCAGCGCTATCCGCGCGAGTTCGCCCATTTCCAGCCCGACAACGACGTGGCGATCGCCCGGCAGCACCGTCCGATGCTCGTCAACGCCTACGACAACTCGATCCGTTACACGGATTATTTCCTCGCGCAGACCATTGATTACCTGCGGTCGCTGAAAGGCACTTCATCGGCCCTGCTCTACTGCGCGGACCACGGCGAAGACCTGATCGACGACGACCGCGAACGCTTCCTGCACGCCTCGCCCACGACGACGGCCTATCAGCTCTACGTGGCGTCGCTGGCCTGGTTCTCGGAGGATTACCGGACCCATTTCCCCGAAAAGGTCGCCGCCGCCGAGGCCAACGAGACGGCTCCCGCGACGACCCACGCGCTGTTTCACACGATGGCCGACATGGCTTCGATCCGCGGACGGTTCCTCACGACGAAGGTCTCGCTCGTAAGCCCCGATTTCGACCGCACGGCTCCGCGCCGCTACCTGAACGACCACAACGAAGCCGTGCCCTTCCGCAAGACGGGCCTGCGGCACGAGGACATGGAGGTGTTCCGGAGATACGGAATCGAACTTTAGGTTCCGATTTCAGGCGGCTATTTCCGCACATCCCCCGTTTTCGATTTCAGAGACGCCTATTCGCGCCTGAACGAAACGCGGCACGGATGGGCAGTATAAAAACACCCATTCGTACCGCGTGAGAGCAAGTGCGAAGACGCCCTATAAAACCGGAAACGATAAAGGCTGCCCCGAAGGACAGCCTTTATCGTTGTGCGGAACTCAATTATTTCGCAGCTTCTACGGAAACCTTGCGGAACTCCTTCATCAGCTTCGAAATTTCGAGAGCCGATTTGCGGGCGCGCGTGCCGGCAGCCTTGTTGTTCTTCTCTACCTGGGCAGCTGCGTTGGCTGCAAACACCTCAAACTCTGCGTTGATCTTTTCTACTAATTCTTTCATAGTTTTATTTATTAAATTGGGTTTGTTATCAACGCAAAGATATAAAAATATTCTAAACAACATCATTCGGAACGGGAAAAACAGTTTTTTTTGCAGGAAAAACCCTATTTCAAGGGGCTGACGGTACGTTTTTTGCCTTTCCTGCGGTGTAAAACATACCCTTATGGACAGACTTTTTCCCGCCGCATGTCTTTTCGCCGCGCTCCTCACGGGCTGCGCGCAACATACGCCGAAACAGGCGGCGCCTCCCCTGCGGGTCGGGGTGGCCGAAGCCGCCGTCGACAGCGTACCCAACCGCATGAGTTTCATCGGTTACCTCGCGAGCAACTTCGACGCCGTGATCCAGCCGCGCGTGAACGGCTACCTCTCGTCGAAGCAATACGGCAACGGCATGCCCGTACGGCGCGGCCAGCTGCTGTTCACCATCGACCCCGACCAGCTGTCGACCTCGATGCTGGCGGCCGAAGCCGAACTCGAATCGGCCCGTGCGCAGGCCCTCGAGGCCCGCAACAACTACGACCGCGCCGTGCCGCTGGCGCGCATCGACGCCATCAGCCAGTCGCAGCTGGACCAGTACACGGCCCAATGGAAGGCCGCCGAGGCCTCGGTGCGCTCGGCGGAGCAGTCGCTGCGCAACGCCCGCATGAACGTGGGATACACCGAGCTGCGCTCGCCCATCGACGGCATCATCGAGCACACGGCGGCGCACGTGGGCGACTACGTGGGTCCCGGCACGCAGTTCAGCGTGCTGACGACCGTGTCGAACATCGACACGCTGACGGTCGACGTGGCGATTCCGATGTCGCAGTACCTGCGCTATGCGGGCGACCGGACTTCGATCTACGACAACGAAGGGCTGCTGTCGGACATCCGTCTCGTGCTGGCCGACGGCTCGCGATACCCGCTCGGAGGAATCTACGACTACACGCGCAAGGATGTCTCGTCGACCACCGGGACGCTCGTCGTGGTGGTGATGTTCCTCAATCCCGACGAGACGCTGAAACCCGGACAGTTCGCCCGCGTGGAGGCCAGCGTGGGCCCCGTGCGGCCGCGCGTCGTCGTGCCCCAGCAGGCCGTGAGCCAGACGCAGGACATCGCGTCGGTGTGGGTCGTGGAGGCCGACAGCACGGTGCACTACCGCCGCGTCACCCCGGGCGACACCTACGGCGCGATGTGGTGCATCGACGAGGGACTCGACCGGGGCGAACGGGTCGTGGTCGCCGGGCAGCAGAAACTGCACGACGGCGCAAAGGTGATTCCCGAAAACCCGACTGCGCGGAGGACTGGACAGGCCGCCGCTGCGGAGCAGGCGGGCAAGCGTCTCGAAAAACGGTAGTCCTATGGAAAAATTCTTTGTTTCGCGCCCGATTTTCGCCATTTCGCTGGCCATCGTCATCGTGCTCGTCGGCCTGATCTCGATCATGGGGCTGCCCATCGAACAGTACCCCGACATCACGCCTCCGGTCGTGGAGGTGTCGGCCACCTACGACGGCGCCGACGCCGAGACGGTCAACAACGCCGTGGCGACGCCCGTGGCCCAGGCCGTGATGGGCGTCAGCGACATGCTCTACATGCAGGCCACCTCGGCCAACGACGGTTCGATGGTCCTGCAGGTCACCTTCGACATCGGCTCCGATCCCGACCTCGACGCCATCTTCACCCAGAACAACGTCTCGTCGGCCACGGCCGAACTCCCCGCGACGGTCACCCGGCAGGGGGTCACGACACGCAAGACCATGACGGGATTCCTGATGGTCTACTCGCTGCACAGCGACGGCCGCTACGACGGGGAGTTCCTCTCGAATTACGCCTACATCAATCTCCAGAACGAGCTGCTGAAGATCGACGGCGTGGGCAAGGTCTCGATCATGGGCGCGGGCGAATACGCCATGCGGGTGTGGCTGCGGCCCGACGTGCTGAAATACTACGGCATCACCGTCGGCGAGGTGACGGCCGCCATCGAGAAGCAGGGCGGCATCTACCCTGCCGGGCAGTTCGGCGCCGAGCCGGCTCCCGACGGCGTGGCCTACACCTATACGGTGACCATGCCGCCGCAGATCTCCACCGCCGCGGAGTTCGCCGACATCGTCGTGCGGACCACCTCCTCGGGCGAACAGATCCGCCTGGGCGACATCGCCGAGGTGTCGCTCGGCAGCCAGACCTACGGCGTAAGCTCGTCCTACGAGAGCGACCCGACGGCCATGATCGTCATTTACCAGCAGCCGGGCAGCAACGCCGTGGCCGTGGGCGGCAAGGTCAAGGCCGCGATGGAACGCCTCTCGCAGCGGTTTCCGGACGGCGTAGAGGCCGCCACGATCGTCGACAGCACCACGAGCATCGACGCCGGCGTGAAGGACATCTTCCGCACGCTCGTCATCGCCCTCATACTCGTCATCTTCATCATCTTCCTCTTCCTCCAGGACTGGCGCGCGACGGTCATCCCCCTGGTGGCGATCCCCGTGTCGCTCGTCGGCGCCTTCGCGCTGTTCCCGCTGCTGGGATTTTCCATCAACATCATCTCGCTGCTGGGACTGGTGCTGGCCATCGGCCTTGTGGTCGACGACGCCATCGTCGTCGTCGAGGCCGCGCAGGTCAATATCGAACGGGGCATGAAACCCCGCGAGGCGGCGCTGGAGGCCATGCGCAACGTGGCCTCGCCGATCGTCGCCACGACGGTCGTGCTGCTGGCCGTATTCATCCCCGTGTCGTTCACCGGCGGCATCACGGGGCGGCTGTTCCAGCAGTTTTCGGTGACGATCGCCGTTTCGGTGGTCATCTCAGCCTTCAACGCCCTGACGCTCTCCCCGGCGCTCTGCGCCCTGCTGCTGCGACGCCGGGAGCCGTCGCAAAAGGGATTTTTCGCCGCCTTCAACCGCTGGTTCGCACGGCAGATGGACCGTTACACGGCCTTCACGCCGACGCTGATGCGCCACGTCGCCCGCACGGGCGTGTTCGTGGCCGTGGTCCTCGGGGTGATCTTCGTCGTGTGGCGCAAACTGCCCGCGGGATTCCTCCCCGAGGAGGATCAGGGCTACGTGATGGTGATGGTCTCGACGCCCGAAGCCTCGTCGCTGCAAGTGACCCGACAGGCGATGGCCGATGCCGACGCCGTGATCCGCACGCTTCCCGAGGTCGCCTCGACGTCGTTCGCCGCGGGATTCAACATGATGGCCGGCATCGCCTCGACTTCGAGCGGCATCATCTTCGTCAAACTCGTCGACTACTCCGACCGCAGGCTCTCGGCCATGCAGATCGCCCAGCGGCTCACCGGAGAGCTTTACGTCGCGGTTCCGGGGGCCGAATGCTACGCCTTCATCCCGCCTTCGATTCCCGGACTGGGCGTCACCTCGGGCGTCTCGGTCGAGGTGCAGGACCTCGAAGGGCGCGGCACGGCCTACCTGATGGAAAACGCCGGGCGGCTGATGGATTCGCTGCGCAAAAATCCCGCGATCGCCTCGGTCACCACGCAGTTCGACGCCGGGGTTCCCCAGCGGCGGCTGCGTATCGACAAGCAGCAGGCGCTGGCCGCCGGCGTGGACCTCGGGACGCTCTACGGCGAGCTGACCACCCTGCTGGGCGGCGCGTACATCAACAATTTCACACGCTTCGGCAAACTCTACCAGACCTACATCCAGGCCGCGCCCGACTACCGCCTCGACCGGCGGTCGCTGGACAGCTACTACGTCACCTCGGCCTCGGGCGAGAGCGTTCCCGTGGCATCGCTGATCGACGTGGCGGACACCGTGGGCGTGGAGTACGTCTCGCAGTTCAACCTCTACCGTTCCGTCTCGCTCACCGTCACCCCCGCGGCGCGGGCCTCGACGACGACCGTCATGCGGGAGATCACCGCCACGGCCGCCGAAACGCTGCCCGACGACATCGGCACGGCGTGGAGCGGAACCTCCTATCAGGAGGCCAACGCCTCGAAGACCGGCGGGCTGGTCTACGCGCTGGCCCTCGTGTTCGTGTTCCTCGCGCTGGCGGCCCTCTACGAATCGTGGGGGCTGCCGCTGGCGATCCTGATGAGCGTGCCGGTGGCGGTGCTGGGCGCGGTGCTGTTCGTCGGCGGCACGCACCTGATGAACAGCCTGTACGTCAACGACATCTACATGCAGATCTCGCTCGTCATGCTGATCGGGCTGGCGGCCAAGAACGCCATTCTGGTCGTCGAATACGCCGACCGGCTGTTCCGCGAGCAGGGCGCCTCGCTGATGGACGCCGCCATCGGAGCCGCGAAACTGCGCGTGAGACCGATCATTATGACCGCCTTCGCCTTCATCCTGGGCGTCATGCCCCTCGTCTTCGCCAGCGGCGTCTACGCCACGGCCCGCAACATCATGGGCGTGGCCCTCGTGGGCGGCATGCTCTTCGCCACGCTGCTGGGCATTTTCGTCTACCCCGCGCTCTACTATTTCGTCGGGAAGATCGGCCGCTTCGAACAGCGCCGCGAACTTAAAAAACAGGAGGAGAACGCATGAAAACGCAACTTACGATAGCCGCCGCCGTGCTGACGCTGGCCGCCTGCACCCCGAAATTCTACCCGCCGCAGGTCGCGACGCCCGAAAGTTACGTCTACGGCGCGGGCTTCTCGTCCGACACGACGGGCGTGGGCGAACGCTGGTGGGAACTCTTCGGCGACACGACGCTTGACGCGCTGGTCGAACAAGCGTTGGCGAACAACCGCGACGTGGCCGTAGCGGCCGCGCGCGTCCAGCAGGCCCGGGCCAACCTCAAGACCGTAAGGGCGCAATACCTGCCGCAGATCGGCGCGGAAGCCACCGCCGAGGGCGAATATACGCCCGAGACGAAGATCGTGCAGTCGTATGCCGTCGAACCGACCCTCTCGTGGGAACTGTCGCTGTTCGGGGCGCTGCGCAACGCCAAACGGGCCGCAAAGGCCGAAATCGCGGCCTCGGAGTGGGCTTTGGCGGGCGTCAGGCTCTCGCTGGCCGCCGAGGTCGCCACGACCTACTTCACGCTGCTGGAGTATGAACGCGACCTCTCGATCGCCCGCCAGACCCTCCGGCTGCGGCGCGAATCGGCCGCGCTGATCGACTCGATGTTCCGCTACGGCATGTCCGACGGCGTGGCGCTGGAGCAGGCCCGGAGCCTGGTCTACACCGCCGAGGCGGACATTCCGCAGTACTGCCGCGCCGTGGAGCAGACGTGGCTTTCGATGGGAATTCTGTTAGGCGAGACGCCCTCCCGGGCGTGGCTTTCCGGAGCGGGGCTGCGACTGCTGACCGACTACCGCCCCGCGGACATTCCCGTGGGACTGCCCTCGGAGCTGCTCAAACGCCGCCCCGACATCCGCCAGGCGCATTTCAACATGTTGCAGGCGGCGGCGCAGGCCGGGCAGGCTCGGAGCGCGCGATTCCCGTCCATCTCGCTGACTGCCAAAGGAGGAGTTGCATCCAGTTCAATCAAAGGTTTAACTGCGGCGAACCCCTGGGCATGGGATGCGCTGGGTTCCGTCGCCGAGCCGATTTTCGGATTCGGGAAACTGCGCAACGCCGAGCGCGCCGCGATGGCGGCCTACACCCAGTCGGCCAAGACCTACGAGCAGACCGTGCTGACGGCGTTCGCCGATGTGGAAAAGGCGCTGGTGGCCATCGCCACCTACCGCAGCCAGACCGAGCGCACGGGCGAACTGGTGCTCTCCAACGACCGCATCGCCACGATGACCCGCGCGCTCTACCGCAGCGGACTGTCCGACTACCTCGACGTGATCGACGCCGAGCGCAGTCTCTACCAGTCGCAGATGTCGCACGTCAACCTCGTCGTGCAGCAGTATATCAACTACGTCACGCTCTGCAAGGCGCTGGGCGGAGGATGGACCGCCGCAATGCAGAATTAAGGATATACCTACTTATGGGGATTGCGCAAGTCGCCGCAAAATCGTATCTTTGGGCGCAAAAATGCAGTAGAAAAAATGCGCTTATCCGAACTGAAGACCGGCGAATCGGCGACGATTGTCAAAGTGATGGGCCACGGAGGCTTTCGCCGCCGCATCATGGAGATGGGTTTTGTCCGCGGACAGCGGGTCGAAGTGATTCTGAACGCCCCCCTGAAGGACCCGATCGAGTATAAAATCATGGGCTACGACATCTCGCTGCGGCGCAGCGAGGCCGATATGGTCGTCGTGCTCACCGACGACGAAGCCGGGGAGTACCTCGCGCGGCGCGAGCGCCACCGCCATCAGCACCACGCACACTCCGGGGAGTGCGGATGCCCCGCGGCGGAGACTGCGCCCGCGGAAATCCGGACGGAGGAGTTCGGCGCGACGGAATCCGACGAGGCGTGCTGCGCGAGCATCGACGAGGTCGTGGCGCGCCACTCCCGCACCATCGCCGTCGCGCTGGTGGGCAACCCCAACAGCGGCAAGACCTCGCTTTTCAACGCCATATCGGGCGGCCACGAGCATGTGGGCAATTACAGCGGCGTGACCGTCGGGGCCAAGATCGGCCACCGCACCTACCGCGGCTACCGTTTCGAGGTCACCGACCTGCCCGGAACCTACGCCCTCTCGGCCTACACGCCCGAGGAGCGTTACGTGCGTCACCACCTCGCCACGAAGACCCCCGACGTGGTGATAAACTCGGTAGTCGCCTCGAATTTAGAGCGAAACCTATACTTAACTACCGAACTGATTGATATAAACCCGCGCATGGTCGTGGCGCTCAACATGTTCGACGAGTTGCAGGACAGCGGCGCGAAACTCGATTACGACAGTCTGGGCCGCATGCTGGGCGTGCCGATGGTTCCCGTAGAGGCGCGCAACAACCGCGGCATAGAAGCTCTGCTGGACACGGTGATCGACGTTTTCGAGAACCGCGACGAGCGCGTGCGCCACATCCATATCAACATGGGCCCCGTGATCGACGAGGGGCTGCGCAAACTCAACGGCGACATGAGCGTCTTCCGCGACGAACTCCCGAAAAACTTCCCGCCTCGCTACTACGCGATGAAGATGCTCGAGGGCGACCGGCAGGCCGAAGAGAGCCTCCGCGGCTGCGAGCGTTACGGGGTGTGGGCCGAAATCCGCGACCGCGAGGCCCGGCGCATCGCCGGGGAGCTGGGCGAGGATGTCGAAACGGCCTTCGCCAACCAGAAATACGGATTCATCCAGGGTGCGCTGAAGGAGACCTTCACCCCCGGACGGCGCGAGGAGGTGACGACGACGGCCATGATCGACACCTTCGTGACGCACAAGCTGTGGGGATTCCCGATCTTCTTCGCGCTGATGTGGCTCATGTTCTGGTGCACGTTCAGCCTCGGAGCC
>ERZ773107.2377-NODE-2377-length-14162-cov-3.896647_pt1 | contig 14162 bp, 9 predicted proteins | sample MGYA00580571_ERZ773107 | MGnify/ENA primary metagenome ERZ773107 (study PRJEB29015, sample SAMEA2737843) | human gut metagenome | biome: human gut; feature: human-associated habitat; material: faeces | place: China | collected 2012 ... | reverse complement strand
CGGCAAGTCCCATTCTGCGTGCGATTTCAGCATAACGTTTTGCAGCTACAACGTCTTTTGCGTTGTATTTGATAACGTATGGAAGGTAAATTGCGTTAGCACATCCGTGCGGAATATGTCCTGTAGAGAATGCAGCACCTGTTTTATGAGCCATTGAATGAACGATACCAAGTAATGCATTAGAGAATGCCATTCCTGCAAGGCACTGTGCATAATGCATCTGCTCTCTTGCAACCATATCACATTTGTAAGATCCTGGCAGATAATCAAGAACCATCTCAATTGCCTGCAGTGCAAGTGGATCTGTGAAAGGTCCGTTCAGTGTGGATACATATGCTTCAATTGCATGTGTAAGAGCATCCATACCTGTATATGCAACCTGTTTAACCGGGAGTCCTGCAACAAGGTCAGGATCAACGATTGCAACATCTGGTGTGATGTTGAAGTCAGCCAGTGGATATTTCACACCAGTCTGATAGTTTGTGATAACTGAGAATGCTGTAACCTCTGTAGCTGTTCCTGAAGTTGTAGGAATTGCTGCAAATTTAGCTTTCTGTCTCAGTTCCGGGAAGCTGAATGGTGTGATCAGGTCTTCAAAGGAGATCTCCGGGTACTCATAGAATGCCCACATAGCTTTCGCTGCATCGATTGGTGATCCACCACCCATAGCAACGATCCAATCCGGCTCGAAAGCACGCATTGCTTCTGCACCTTTCATAACAGTCTCAACTGACGGATCTGGCTCAACACCTTCAAACAGCTGAACTTCCATTCCGCCTTCTTTCAGATAATTAACTGCTTTATCCAGGAATCCCTGACGTTTCATAGAACCGCCACCAACTACAAGAATGGCTTTCTTTCCTTTCAGGTTCTTCAGTTCTTCCAGACATCCTTTTCCATGATAAATGTCTCTTGGTAATGTAAATCTTGCCATTGCTGTTCTCTCCTTTGAAATTATGCTAGTTTACATGCTGCTGCAGAAAGCACTCACCTCTTCTGTCAGTTCGCATTATATCATTGTTAATTTTATAACGCAATAGTATTTTGAATTATTTTAATATTTGATATTTTTTGTCATTTACTCTATATTATTATCATATATCTGCTATTTTTCTATCATATGTCTGCTATTGTGCCAATATTTTCCATGTATTATTTGTTTATTTTTTAACATTTTTTAAAATTATAAACATCTCAATCCTGTTCTTATAAATCAAGAAATCGTATACTGTATAACATATAAACAAAAAAAGCCAGAAACACAACCTACCGTTGCATCTCTGACTTCCCATTCTGTAAATTTATTTTTGTCTCTACAAATTACTCAGCCTTGTTGTCCGTTCGCCTGACGAATCATTATTTAATATCCATGCAAATGCTTTCGCAGTTCTTATATCTGCTTCTTTAAAGTGGTTTCCTTTATTCCATTCCAGTATACAATTAATTCCATTTTCCAGCAAACAGCGATATTCCTCTTTGATGCAGTTACCGATTTGTGCCATAACAGGATTTCTTGTCTTTTCTTCTCTATCTCCGAGACTTAAATAAACGTTCTGACTTTTCATCTTATATGTCTTCATATAGTCAATGAAGCCAGGAAACCATACAGATGGGGATGCTGCTGCAACACCTGAGAATATATCTGTCTGGCAGGCTGCCCATAACGCAAATAATCCTGCAAGGGAATATCCACCTATATAATATTTTCTGTTTTTATCTGCGCAAAGTGCGATAATATTCTCTAACGTCTTTGACGCACCACCACCAAAATCCTCCGTCTTAAATACCGCCGGTGCTTTCCATGGAGACAGATCATCATTCCAGTTTTCTACCTTTGTCGCAATAAATCTGAATTCCTTAGAAGTCCTTTTTTCAATTTCTCTGACCTCATTCTCAAGACTTGCCAATTCATGTTCACCCGTTGGCTGAATCAGAACAGTATCTGCTTCTGGATTTCCATATTCATATGTGATCATCTTCTACCTGCCAATTCTCTTATCACAATTTCTATCCCGCCTGTTGGTGCGCAGAATCTCGGATCGCGTTTTTTACAGTTTGCATATGCTTCTTCCAGGTCAAACCATTCTACGGTTTCCACTTCTTCTTTCTGGAGAACCAGCTTTGTCTCATCTACAGGCTGACTGTAAATATACACAAAAGCGATTTCATTATCCCGGAACATTTTTCCGTAGAATTCTTTCTCATAGGATATACGAAAATTTCCGGCAAATTCCAGTTCCTGCGGCTGTGCACGGATTCCCAGTTCCTCGTGAAACTCACGTAATGCCGATTCCAGAGGCTCATCACCTGCCTGGATATGTCCCGCTGATGAGGTATCAAACATTCCCGGAAAGGATTCTTTATTCATAGCCCTTTTCTGCATAAGAACCTGATATCTGCCATTTACTTTCCGCACGATCCAGATATGTGCTGTCCTGTGGCGGATTCCCTGCGAATGAGCAATCGAACGCTCAACTTTTTCCCCTGTTGGATTTCCCTGTTCATCTACAATATCTATGTATTCCATTTGTTATTTCTCCAGTTAATTTTATTTTTTCATTTATTACTTTACAAGTTTAATCCTTAGAGCAGGGATACGCAATAAATATTCTGTAATTTAACCGAAAAGTAATTCCACTGACAGATCCGGAAGCCAATGTCACTTATCATCTAATCAGCCGCAAAGAACATAAAAATTTACTTCCATTTTAACAGGAGTGCCGAATTAATAATTACAATTACTGAACCGGCATTGTGTACCAGTGCTCCAACTACAGGGTTCAGAATTCCCGTGATAGCAAGAACGATTGCCAGAAAATTCAATGCCATGGAAAATGACATATTAATTTTAATAGTTGTCATCATTCTTTTTGACAATGCGATCAGATGTGGAAGTTCTTTTACTTCGTCATCTACCAGTGCAATATCTGCTGCATCCACTGCAATACCACTGCCGATTCCACCCATGGCAATTTCCACATCTGCCGCTTTCAGTGCCGGAGCATCATTAATGCCGTCACCGATCATGCAGACTGCCTCTTTTTGTGCCTGATATTCTTTTATAAAATTCATTTTATCTTCTGGCAGACAGTTTGCATGAACTTCCGCAATACTGATCTGTCCAGCAATCGTTTTTGTTGCATTTTTGTTATCACCGGTAAGTAAAACAGGCTGCACCTTTAACTCTGTCAGTGCTTTTATCATATCCTTACTCTCCTCTGTATATATTTTACTCTCCGAACGTATCGTATCTGATAAGACAATGTATCCGGAAAATCCATAATCAATTGCAATATAGATAATCGTACATCCTTTATTTATGTAACTGTCTGCCTGTTCTATATAATCTTCATAAACTAAAATGCCATTTTCTTCAAGCATTTTTCTATTTCCGGGAGTTTGACAGTTACATATCGCAAAAAATAGTCGCAGGCCGCATAAAACCTGCTTTTTTTTATGTCAAATTTTTAGTTTTTATGTATGTTATTTTATGTTATTGTGCGATATAATAAGAAGATAAGGGAGGGATGGTGCATGAACCTTCACATTACAAAATCTAAAAATGCTGAATCATTTTATATCTGTAGGTCTTATGCAAAAGATAATGGCAGTACGACTTCGACTATTGTTCGCAAGCTGGGAACTCTGGAAAATCTCCTGATCGAGCATGGGCCAACAAGAGATGATGTTATCGCCTGGGCAAAAAATGAAGTAAAAGCAGAAACCGAAAAATACAAGAAAGAAAAAGAAGCAAAAACTCTGCTGATCCCATTCCATACAGACAGGCCGCTGGACTATGATAAACAGGTCTTTTTCCGTGGAGGTTATCTCTTTCCACAGTCTGTTTATTATCAGCTGCAGATGAATAAAGTCTGTAGGAAATTAAAACAAAAATATAAATTTAAATACGATATCAATGCGATCCTTTCTGATCTGATCTATACAAGGATCCTGGATCCATGCAGTAAGCGTTCTTCATTCAGGACAGCACATGAGTTTTTAGAAAAGCCTTCTTATGAGCTTCATGATGTATACAGGGCATTAGATGTTCTTGGCAGCGAATGTGACCTTATTCAGGCTGACGTTTACAAAAACAGCCACTTTCTTGGAAAAAAGAATGACAAGATCCTTTATTATGACTGTTCCAATTATTACTTTGAGATCGAACAGGAAGATGGAATTAAAAAGTATGGAAAAAGCAAAGAACACAGACCCAACCCGATCATTCAGATGGGCCTGTTTATGGACGGGGACGGGATCCCCCTTGCTTTCTCCCTCTTTTCAGGGAATTCAAACGAACAGACATCCCTGAAACCATTAGAGCAAAAGATCCTCGAAGATTTTGAATGTCAGAAATTTATTTACTGCAGCGATGCAGGTCTGGGATCCGAATCTATCCGGGAATATAACCATATGGGGGAACGGGCCTATATTGTAACCCAGTCTATTAAAAAGCTGAAAAAGAAGAAAAAGAATGGGCTTTAAGCCCGCAGGGATTCAAAAGGGTATCTGATGATAAACCTGTTGATATCTCAAAACTGCCCGAAGACGACAAAGGACTTTATTACAAAGACGAACCATATACCACTAAAAAATTACAGCAGCGTTTGATCATTACTTATTCCCCTAAATATGCCCTTTACCAGAAATCCATCCGCAACAAACAGATAGAACGTGCACAAGCGATGCTGGATTCCGGGAATACAAAAAAGAACCGCAGGAACCCAAACGATCCAGCCAGATTTATTGGAACAACAGCAGTTACAAAAGAAGGTGAGACTGCCGATATCCAGCATTATCTTGATGAACATAAGATTTCTGAAGAAAGCCAGTATGATGGACTTTATGCAGTATGCACGAACCTGTTAGACGATGAAGCCAGCGATATTTTAAAAGTAAGTGAAGGAAGATGGCAGATCGAAGAATGTTTCCGGATCATGAAAACAGACTTTTCCGCAAGACCTGTTTATCTGCGGGATGAAAACCGGATCAAAGCACATTTTCTGATCTGTTTTCTGGCATTAATAATCTATCGTTTCCTTGAGAGAAAATTGAACTATAAATATACTTGTGAGGAATTATTAGATACATTAAAAGCAATGAATTTTGCAGAGATCCAGGAACAGGGATTTATACCTTTATACAAACGGGAAGCTATTACTGATGATCTTCATGAAGCCTGCGGCTTTCAAACGGATTATCAATTTATAACGAAAAGCAGAATGAAAACGATCCAGAAAAAAAGTAGAAGAAAAGAATAAATTACCATACTTCGTGACAATGAAAAAAATCGCCACAGCCCAGTAAATACAAGGGTTGCAGCGATTTTTTCTTTTACAAACTGTCAAAGACGGGATTATAGAATAGTTTTTTTTACTTTGTCCAGTAATTAGCAAAAAAAATCAGATTGTATTCAAAAACATACAATCCGATTTTTTTATTCCTTTTACTGTAACAGATAAACGAATCATTTTTATTCTTCAATATTATTTGCTAAAAAGATAATTTTTCCCTTCGTTATAAGTTCCCTTCATTGAAAGTCGAACAGCTAATTTCCCAGTCATCGGATCTTCAATACCTATACTGATCTTATATTTCTTTCCGGCCAGTGAGATCATCTTTTTTACCTGCATTCTTGTTTTTGTCTGTAAAGTTTCTTCCGGCAGAAGTGATTTTAACGAAATGTCAACCGCTTCTTTTTCAAGACTATTTCCATCCTCATCTTCTACCAGAACCCATACAGGCCAGTCTTCATAAAATGGTGCAACTCCATCATTCTTCCATTTAAGATTCAGGCTGACATACCCCGGCATCTGAATAAGGCTTGCTTGCGAAATCCACAAACGATATCCCATGCTTCCTAAAACTTTCCTATAACCGTTTTCATAAGTTTTATCCGCTACTTTCGGTCCAAGAAAAGTAGTATGTGCTTTCTTTATCAGATTTATTGTCTGATTCAGATTTGTGTCAAGCAGCGCTTTCATTGTAATTGAACTTGTAAACTCACCTCCGGAAGGAAATTTTTTCCAGAAATCTTTCATTGCGGATAACCCTTTTTTCTCATGAGTCTGGTCAAACTCACCGCCTTCATTGATCCAGCGAAACCATTCCTCTGTGCTCTCTGGCTGTCCGGTCATATCGTTGTAGAGACCTGTTCCATAATGTTCTCCCTCACTAAAAGGTCTTCTCATCAGTATCATGGAATCAGGGAATGCCTCTGTCCATGGAATCATATAACGTTCTCTTACAGATTCTTCTGGCAGACTCTGTATTCCTGCGGAAATATTTACATGCCATTCTCCCCAGTGCCCCAGACTTCCAAGTTCGATATAACTGACCAGTCCATCTCTGCCAAAATGCTCTCCAAGTGCATTAACTGCCCTTTTGTGATATTGTATCATCTGTTCATTATTATAATCAGGAGCATATCCCTTTCCATACTCCATATCATACCAGGTTCCCGCATGATCAGTTTTGTCATATAGCCATTGTGGAATGTCCATATGCTCTTCCTCCCCGGGAATGTCACACACAAACCTCAATACCAGGTGTTTCCCTTCTTCTCTCCATCTGTCAGTCTGATTTTCTCTTTCGATTTTCTCCCAGTCATATTTTCCTTCCTCCGGTTCCAGTTCAGCCCAGGTAATATCCATATACAGTAAAGATATATCCTCTCCTACTGTTTCTTCCCAGGCACAAGGTGCATATCCCATTAATGGATTTCCAAAAACTTCTTCTGTTTTTTCATATATCTGAGTTTTTCTTCCAAATACCATCCATACTCCTGCTGCTATAATAACTAAAAGTCCAAAACCCACCAGAACCAGATATCGTTTCTGACATTTAGCCATGATATTCTCCATTATACTGAATCAATGTAACATCTTCCACTCCACCGATATCCCGGATTTTTTCCATAAACTCCATATCATTCTGTCTGCAATATATTTCAACTGCCATTTCTGTTTTTTCATTGCGCATAGTTTTTGATTTTACAAAATATTTTCTTTTTCCAAAACAGCGGATAATTTCATCTCCCGCCTGAGTTCCCTGATAATGAATCACTGCAATATAAATTCTGCCATTTTGTTGTTTGTGATAAAACAGGGTGATCATCAGAATGATAATCACAGCTGTCAACAGAGTTAATGCATACATACCTGCGCCGGCCGTAATCCCCGATGTAATTGCCCAGAACAGATACAGAAGATCCATCGGATCTTTAATTGCTGTACGAAAACGTACAATAGACAATGCACCAACCATACCAAGAGAAATCACAATATTGCTGCTGATCGCAAGTGTTACCATACAGGTAAGCACTGTCATTCCCACAAGTGTAACTGCAAAACTTCTGGAGAAAATAACTCCAACATAAAATTTCTGATAAACCAGATAAATCACACTTCCCAAAATCAAAGCCACTGCCAGAGCAGCCAATATCTTAGGTATATCATACTGACTGAACATTCCTGATTCCAGTACAGATTTTTTTATCATATCCTGTACACTCATCTTATCATCCTCCCCTGTGTATCATACCAATACTCAAATCCATTCATGTACCGCGTTTTTTCATAACACAGTACATATTTGGAAACTGCTGTAAATTCTGCTGCCTGCGGCGGCAGAAGATTTCTCAGAATCTGAGGCAGCAGCTCTGTAAATTTCACTTCCATGATCAGTTTTCCCGGTTCCAGTACAGATAAAGCCGGAAGCGTACTGTCGAAAATATCATAGCTTCCAACAGCAGCTCTGACATCTGTATCAAATGTGATCCTGACTGTTCCCTCATCCATGATCCATGGTTCTCTCTCATAATCTACGATTGTTCTCGGCCGCATCATATTACTCATACATTCTGTGTAAAATTCCCTGCAAAGATTATACGGACTTTTCAGAAGAAATTCATACTCGCCGGAAAGAATTTTTTGCACCTCATCTTTTGTCAGCGGAGCATCTTCTTTATAAATATAACTGCCGAACTTCTTTTTTCTCTCCAGCTTGATACTTTCAGCACTATAATTATAAATTCGTATCCTGTATTTCTTCCTCATAAGAACGCCGCTTTCCTTTTCTTCATATGCACTGTTCCAGTAATCATCAAAATACAGGCTCCGTATCAGATATCCTCCATTTTCTGCATGAGGATCCAGTTTCATAAGTGGCTTCATCCGAAGATTCAGGACTTCTTTCTCACTGGTACTGATAAGATATTTCCATTCATTACGAAAATGTTCTTTCTTCCTGTCAGCCTTCTTCATAATTGTCTTCCTCTACCGTACTATCTTCTGTTATGTAAAAGCACTTCATACCATAATGCTTTCCTTCGTCTGTTACATAATAATCAAATGCATCCTGCGTTTTTCCAGATGTATTTGTTGCTCTTACTCTCACAAAATACTGTCCTGCATTCGGAAGTTCCATCTCCGATTCCGGAACAGTCAGGGTTGTGTTCTGATAGATCACATCCTGAAACAGATAATCTCGCGCAACCTCTACAGAATACGTAATGTCCTCTGCGTCCAGATCATAAGATACATCCCAGTTAAATTTCAGCTTATCACCGTCTATTGTCGGAACACCTATATAAAATGGCATTGGTGTTTCCAGACTTTCCAGATATAATTGATAGTTCTTCTCTATCTCATCAGGAAGTAATGCTGCAATCTGATCGTATTGTTCAGATGTAAGCGGTTCATACTCTGCATCAGGCATCGAATATAAATAGGGCTTCAGTACATTCTTATAGCTCTCTATCTTTGATGTTAGCATATCTTTGTTCAGATATTCCCTCAGATCCAGAATGGCATCATTTAATTTTTCCCGGAAAGACCGTGACTTCAGACACCTTTGAAACAGAATATTTCCCCAGTAATTACTGATTCCCTTTTCCCAGCTGCTCTGATCCGAAAAATTCCTTAATTCATATTCCGGTCTCATCAGACAGGTATCGTTATCCCAGGCAATAAAGTACCAGATATCTGAATTCAGAGGACTGTATAAATAAACATTTCTGTTCTGTGTATCTACGTTTCCCATCAGAATCTGAAATGCCATCCAGTAAATAATATTTTCTTCATCAAAATGTTCTTTCAGTACATCTTCAATCCCTATAGAGTAATCATTCAGATCTGTCAGCATATCGATCAATTTGGTATGATCTGAATCTCCTTTTATTTCCAGCATTTTTTCAAAGGCTGTCTTATCATATCCTGCATCATCTTCTTTTTTTATAATATCCTCGTAGCGATAAAATTCAAAAGAATTAATCTTATATAATTGTCCGTTTGAATCCAGTCCATGACTCTTTAATGCCGTCTTATTCAGTTGTTCAACCTGTGTATAAATTCCATAATCCTCAAATTTTCCACCTGATTCTTCTGTATTATCCTTTACATACAAATGCACAAACTGTGTACGTAAACCAACCATCTGAGGGATTCCCCTGATCAGATCATATGCCAGCTTATTTCGAAAGCGCATTCCTTCTGTCATATGTTTATTCAGGTTAATGGTTCTCTGGCCTCTCCACGTTCCTTTATTCTTTTTTAACTCAATTTTATAATTTTTTTGTGCATTCTGGCTGGATGTCTGGCCTCTGATCTGAACAGTTGCATTAGGCACGCTTTCTCCATATCCGACTTCCCCTTCTATCGGTCCATTCTCATCTCCCACCTGCAAAAGTCCTGCCACCTGATATCTCTCCACTCCCATATCTTCGTAGTCATAAACAGAATAGCTGTTAATTTCCTTCCATGTATGATATGTATTTTCGGATGAATTTCCCTTAGATACAGTAAGATACATGGTAACAACACTGGTATCATCATCATTTTCATACAAAGAATCCTTATCTCTTAAATGAATCTCATTGATTTCTGCTTTCTCTGCTTTTTCTGTCTTTACCTGTTCTGTTTCGTTATCTTCCTGTACTGCCTGATCCTGCGAAGAGTTTCCCGCTTTTTCCAGAGTGCAGCCTCCACAGAGAGAAAGACTGACTAATACTGCACTTATCAGATTTATTTTTTTAATTCCTGTCAACGTTCGTTCTCCTTTCCAGTTTCTCATCCATAAAACATCCGATTCTGGTAAATACCCCCGATTTGTCTTCTGCTACCACCGGCTGTATGCTGAGAATATAATATGGCAGACGTCTGGTATAACGTTCCAGACGGATCATAACTATAAAATAAAACAGTACACATCCTGCAAGAAATCCAAAGCCATAATATACCTGCGGACAAAACAATGAAATCACAGTAAACACAGAAGTTCCCACGGCAAAAATTACAGAAGCAGCCAATGCTCCCCTGTAATCTGTAAAATATAAAAGAAGCAGAAGCATCGTATTTGCAACTGCATAAATGCCGTAACCAACACAAAGTGTCCGGAAATATCCATACATCAGATCATTAAATCCCAAAGGAAGGTGCTTCAAAAGACTCTCACCCACTGAAATCGCCAATGCAGTAGTCAGTAACTGCTTCAAAGCGGTATATTTCAATTCTCTGTTCAGTACATCCAGCATTTCTGTACCAGCCTGCATAATATCCTTAATGGTTCCCCCATCATTAAATAAACTGTAATAGTTCCTGTATTTCGGATAAAAATTAACTTCTACAGAAACCACAAAATTTACAGTGGTAATCAGAATTGTCAGAAATGCAATCAATGCCGGTACATCATGAGACGGTGCCCCATAAAAAAGCCCTTTTACCTGTTTCCCCAGCGGTCCGGCCCACATGATCACAAGATGGGCAAACAGCCCGATATTAATGCAGAGTCCTGTAAATGCCAGAGGCAGAAACTCATCTGCCCATCTTAAAAATAAGAATGCACTGATATCACTTTGCGGAAAATACTCATACAGCAAAACAACATCCCATAAAAGCATGATCCCATATCCAATGCATACCGCAGCCATCAATGCCTCCACATGAGAAATTCCCAGAAACAGCAATAAGGCTCCCGAGAGAAAAGTAACAGCGATTGCAGCAAGAAAGGATAACATAATTCCTCTGTAATCTTTAATTGCAGTAAGATAACTCATTGCATTCCATGTAACGATCAGTTCTCCAAACAGCCCAAAACATAAAAACTTATCTATAAGCCCAACTCCGGAAAATATCAGAAAAATCCCATATAGAATTCCTCCTGCAATGAGCATTAAGCCTGTCGAACCCCAGAAAGATGACAGAACAGCCTCATTTTTTTCTTCATAAAGCATATCTGCAATAAATCTTGTTACTACCATTGATAAGAAACTGGTTACCGTCAATGATGCAAGAAGTGTATATGTGATCATGCAGACCAGTAATTCTCTGCTCTGTTTCGAAGCGCCTGTCCTGTCACACAAAAACATAACCCCCAGCAGAAGTACGATACCAAGCAGCATGGGACCGGTACAGATAATCCCTGCATATCCATAGGCGCGGAAAGAAGCAAACAGCCCTCTTCTGCTGAACAGTTTTTTGAGTTCAAATCCAATCCCTGCCATATGCTTCCTCTACCTCCCTGTAAAGTTTTCTGTATTCACTGATCATGCGCTCATGCCTGTAATATGCCTTAGTTCTTGCCTGTCCGCTTTTTCCCATCCTGATCCGCCTTCTCCTGGATTCACACATTTTTTCCATAGCGGCAGCAAGTCCATCCCTGTACATGGGCGGAACACAATAACCGGCACATCCAAAATTATCTCCTTCTTTTCCATTCAGAAGTTCCCGGCAGCACCCTACATCAGTCGTTACACATGGGCGTCTGGCTGCAAATGACTCCAGCACTGATAAGGGTTGTCCTTCTGATATACTGGTAAGGATCGTAAAATCCAGTTTTCTCATATACTGTACAATATCTACCCTTCCGGTAAAGACAAGGTTCCTGATATCCAGCTGCTTCACCAGAGCATAACACTCATCTGCATATTCCTCGTCATCTACCCCTCCCAGAATATGAAGTCTCACATTCTCCATTCTGGATGAAAGTTCATAAAATGCATATATCATAGTCTTTATATCTTTAATGGGTGCGAGACGGACTACCGCACCTATGTCTACCCATCCATCTTCCTCTTTCAAAGGAATCTGTGACAACCTGTCATAATTAATACCATTTTCAATTACTCTGCATTTCTCTGCATCACAGCCAATCTGTATTTGCGTAAGCATCGCATTCGTAAATAAACTGGTTACCCGAAAAGCCCTTTTATAAATTGCTTCTGATAACATATAAAAGAAAGAAATCCACTGTTTTTTAAATGATGGGATTACCCATTTTGCCCTGATGATCTCTTCCTCTCTTTCTCTTGTGTATATCCCATGCTCTGTAAGTAATACCGGTCTCCTGTAAACATATCCTCCAAGGCAGGCAAGAAGTCCCCCATATCCTGTTGAAATGGCATGATAGGTATCTGCCAGAGGAACCTCTGAACCCAGAAGATATAAAACCGGAAGCAGCATGGAACGCATTGTATGAAACGCGTCCGCAAATGCAATATACGGATATTTTTCCAGACAGCTCTCTGTTAATATATTTAAAAACTGCTCACTTTTCAGAAATGACATCGGATTCATTTTCCGGTCGTGATATAAATGAAACAATACTTCCCAGTCAGGATGACTGCATTCCATCAATTCTCTTAGACTCTTTGTTTCTTCTTCCGAAAAACGATTGATTCTGTGCAGCTGTCCTTTTTGATTTCCATGTTCCTTCAGTTTTAATGCATCATCCAGAAATACCTCATGGACTTCCACCACATTATCCGGCAGTTCATAGACAAATTTTCCACGGTCACATGCATGTGCTCCTATCACCCACAGTACAAACTCATGCTCTTTCATAACAGTGATATACTGATGCATCCATGTAGAAACTCCACCATGTACATACGGATAACAGCCTTCTAAAACCAGACAGATTCTCAATTCTCTCACCTTATTTCTATTTTCACTGATTTCTCTTTTGCCCGAAGCAGATAGAGATTTCCGGTAATATGCGTCAGTTCTCCACCTTCTATATTACCCGGAGTCCCTTCATTCATTCTTATCATAATATAAGCTTCATCATAAAAATTATCTAATTTAAGATTAAGTTCCTGATCTGATATATCCTTATCGATCACCAGCGCCCCATACCGCTGTATTGCGCCTGATAGTTCGGAAGCAGTAAGATTTCTCAGACATGGAGCTGAAGTATACAGCCAGTCCATATATTCATCCAGCCGTTTTTTCAGTTTCTTCCATCCCAGTCTGGCACCTCTGTCTTCGTCCAGCAGATCATCCGGATGCATAAAATGTGTATTGACAAAATGCATATTCAGTTCAGATATAGCCGCAAGTTCCATATAATCATCAATCACAGCACCTGAAATAATACGGGGTTGTTCCACAATTCCATCTTCTGCAACTTCAAACTCCTGTGTATATGCCATATCTCCGACAAAATAATTACTTGCAATTGTACGTATCTCCGGAAATTCTTTTACGATCATTTCCCGCCCTTCATCTGACAGCACATTAGACGGCGGTACATAAACAGACAACTCTGTCCCCGGAAACATCTCTTTTCCAAACCGTATCAGCTCTGTCATGGCTTTTTTCATTGCATCATAACTTTCCCATGTTTTATATGGAAGGATATTTGCATAATCCACATTTGACAGGCTCAATGGCTGATGATTATATCCATGATATCCCAGTTCTCCTCCCTGATGAAGCAGCATATTCCCAAAATACTGAAATCTCTGCACATCTTCCTGTTCCACAACATCTCCGGACACATCATCCTCATAATTATCAATAATAACACCTGTATATTTCACGCCGTGTTCCTCTGCCATATCCAGCATATCCGGCCACCAGATATTTGTATAAAACTCTTTGATGCTGAGACCATAATCACGTTTGATATATGTTCCATCTCCACTCGGTACAGGAGATGGAAAATCATCCAGATAAAAGGCCGATCCATTGATCACCGGATAGACTCCTATATCTGTCAGGAGACTGTAAGACGCTGCATAAAAGCCTCTTACCGCTTTTTCATATAACCCAAAATTATCTACTACAAACTTTCCGTCGCCGTATATATTTTCCCATATTAAAGGAATTCCTCCCGGCTCTTTTGCCCACGCATAGACCTGTGCCTTCTCGCTTAACTCAACC
>ERZ773107.2365-NODE-2365-length-14233-cov-3.259839_pt1 | contig 14233 bp, 9 predicted proteins | sample MGYA00580571_ERZ773107 | MGnify/ENA primary metagenome ERZ773107 (study PRJEB29015, sample SAMEA2737843) | human gut metagenome | biome: human gut; feature: human-associated habitat; material: faeces | place: China | collected 2012 ... | reverse complement strand
CGGAAGTCGTTTCCCATTATCCCAACCGTTTCTTTGTTTGCGGAATGTGTGAGTTTCGCAAGCCGGGCTATCTGGGACAGGCGAAAGAACTGATCGGGAAGGGATTTAAAGCGATTAAGATTCCTGCCCAGCGCTTACTTCTGAAAGAGGGACGGGTAATGTTGAACTGTCCTGAAATGATGCAGATGTTCCGGTGGATGGAAGAGCGGGGAGTGATCTTGTCAGTCGACTTGGCAGAGGGGGCGATACAGGTTCCGGAGATGGAAGAGATTATTCAGGAATGTCCTCGATTGAAGATTGCCGTCGGCCATTTCGGGATGGTTACTCTTCCGGATTGGAAGGAGCAGATTAAGTTGGCACGTCATCCGAATGTGATGATTGAGTCCGGTGGTATCACATGGCTGTTCAATGACGAGTTTTATCCGTTTAAAGGTGCCATAAAGGCTATTCGTGAAGCCGCAGAACTGGTTGGTATGGAGAAACTGATGTGGGGCTCGGACTATCCGCGCACGATAACAGCCATTACTTATAAGATGTCTTATGACTTTGTGGTGAAATCCCCGGAATTGTCGGAAGCGGAGAAAACGTTATTCCTGGGCGGGAATGCGCGGAAATTCTACGGGTTTGCAGAACTTCCGGAACTCCCATACATTAAAAATATGTCGGAATAGAAAGGAAACAGCCACTATACCGCTAAACAATCACTGTACACATGAAAAAGAATACATATACCATTCCTCTCGCACTGGTTTTCAGCCTTTTCTTCTTGTGGGCGATCAGCAGCAATCTGCTTCCCACAATGATCCGGCAGTTGATGAAAACCTGTGAACTGAACACCTTCGAGGCCTCTTTTACGGAGACCGCTTATTGGCTGGCTTACTTTATTTTCCCTATCCCGATAGCTATGTTCATGAAGCGTTATAGCTATAAGGCGGGAATCATCTTCGGGCTGTTGCTGGCAGCTGTCGGCGGATTGCTGTTCTTTCCTGCTGCCATGCTGAAAGAATATTGGGCTTATCTCTGCATCTTCTTCATTATCGCTACCGGAATGTGTTTTCTGGAGACAGCCGCCAATCCTTATGTCACCGTGCTGGGAGCTCCCGAAACGGCTCCGCGCCGATTGAATCTGGCGCAATCCTTCAATGGACTAGGCGCTTTTATCGCAGCGATGTTTCTGAGCAAGCTGATTCTAAGCGGTACCCATTATACACGCGAGACGCTTCCTGTTGATTATCCGGGAGGCTGGCAGGCTTATATACAACTGGAAACGGATGCGATGAAACTTCCTTATCTGATATTGGCTCTGTTGCTTCTTGCGATAGCGGTCGTATTTGTTTTCTCAAAATTGCCGAAGATTGGAGATGAAGGAGCGGAACCTGCATCCGGAAAGAAAGAAAAACTGATTGATTTCGATGTGCTGAAACGCTCGCATTTACGTTGGGGAGTCATCGCGCAGTTCTTTTATAATGGTGGGCAAACAGCTATCAACAGTCTGTTTCTCGTTTACTGCTGCACCTATGCCGGTTTGCCGGAAGATACGGCTACCACTTTCTTTGGACTGTACATGCTGGCCTTCTTGCTAGGGCGCTGGATTGGTACGGGATTGATGGTCAAGTTCCGTCCGCAGGATATGTTGCTGGTGTATGCTTTGATGAATATCCTTTTGTGTGGTGTCGTGATGCTATGGGGAGGAATGATCGGACTGTATGCGATGCTCGCCATCTCTTTCTTTATGTCTATCATGTATCCTACACAGTTCTCTTTGGCACTGAAAGGACTCGGAAATCAGACAAAGAGCGGTTCGGCCTTTTTGGTAATGGCAATTGTCGGTAATGCCTGTCTTCCTCAGTTGACAGCGTACTTCATGCACGTTAATGAACATATTTATTATGTCGCTTATGGCATACCGATGATTTGTTTTGCGTTTTGTGCCTATTACGGTTGGAAGGGCTATAAAGTAATTGATTAATAAATTTATCTCAAACAAATAAAATGAAAGCAGTTCAAATTGTCAACCCCTCCGAAATGAAGGTGGTTGAACTGGAAAAGCCGGCCGTCGGTGTCGGTGAAGTATTGGTAAGAATCAAGTATGTCGGCTTCTGTGGCTCCGATTTAAACACTTTTCTGGGGCGTAACCCGATGGTGAAACTCCCTGTAATACCGGGGCATGAAGTAGGAGCAGTGATTGAAGAGATCGGTCCGGATGTTCCGGCTGGCTTTGAGAAAGGGATGAATGTAACATTGAACCCATATACCAATTGTGGTAAATGTGCTTCGTGCCGTAACGGGCGTGTCAATGCCTGCGAGCATAATGAGACATTAGGCGTACAACGGAATGGAGTGATGTGCGAATACGCCGTGCTTCCTTGGACGAAGATTATCCCGGCAGGTAATATCTCATCCCGTGACTGTGCTCTGATTGAGCCGATGAGTGTAGGATTTCATGCTGTTTCCCGTGCTCAGGTCATCGATAATGAGTATGTGATGGTGATTGGCTGTGGTATGATTGGGATTGGCGCTATTGTACGTGCTGCCTTGAGAGGAGCGACGGTGATTGCGGTCGATCTGGATGATGAAAAACTGGTACTGGCTAAAAGAGTGGGAGCGTCTTACGCAGTAAACTCTAAAACAGAGAATGTACATGAGCGGATACAGGAAATCACCGCAGGGTTTGGAGCTGATGTCGTGATTGAAGCTGTCGGCAGTCCTGTGACTTATGTAATGGCTGTGGATGAAGTTGGCTTTACCGGTCGTGTGGTTTGTATTGGCTACGCCAAAAAAGAAGTCGCTTTTCAGACCAAGTATTTCGTCCAGAAAGAACTGGATATTCGTGGTTCCAGAAATGCATTGCCTGCTGATTTCCGTGCGGTAATCAACTATATGAAAGAAGGTAAGTGTCCGGTAGAAGAACTGATCTCAAAGATTGCAAAACCGGAAGATGCTTTGGAGGCAATGAAAGAATGGGCAGCTGATCCGGGAAAGGTATTCCGTATCTTGGTAGAAATGTAGATAATTTATTTTACAGAATCAACCGCTTAGCCCATTGTATTGAGAATATGAAGAAAGAATGATCCCGTTGGTTTTAAACCAACGGGTCGTTCCTTTAAAACCAAGACACCGTTCCTTTAAAACCAACAGCTCTTTTCTTTTAAAGAAATTCTAGATGTTTTTTATCTATTGAGAATCAACGTTTTACAGGTTGGACCTAAACACGGGTCAATAAATGGTTATCATTCTTTACATAACTGCGTGGCATTAAAAGATTGAAGTATAATTTGTGCTTTTAGTCTTTAGAATGTTCTTCTATTATTAAGGATGGAATGATAATTGGCTATGATATTGAATCAATCCTTCCATCGGACTTTGGAGAATCTTACCTATCTGAATACCTGTTTGTCGGGCAGCATCCTGTAGAATCTCTTTGTAACAGTAGGCTATCGATCCGATAAAGTGTACCGGATATTGCTTGTAATCATACTGCATCACATTCCTGCGAAAGAAAGCTATAAAGCTGTTCATAACTAATTGGCGGATAGCCGGTTCTTCCAAATGCTGTGCGATAAAAGGAGAGAGACTGGCCAAAAAACGATTGGGAAAGGGCTGGCGATAAACCCGGTCGATGATTTCGGGAGGCGTCAGATCGAACTGCTTCAGAAACTCTTCTTTCAAGGTGGCAGGAAGTTGATTTTTCAGAATATCTCCTACCAGCAGTTTTCCAAGTACGGCACCGCTACCTTCATCTCCCAAAATAAATCCGAGAGGAGAGATGTTACTGACGATCTCTTTTCCATTGTAAAAACAAGAATTGGACCCCGTCCCCAAAATACAGGCGATACCAGCCTTCTGGCCACATAGCCCGTGGGCGGCAGCCAGCATATCCGAATTAGCTTTAATATTCCCGATAACGGGCAGACTGTCTGCAATAGCCCGTCGGAGGACGGGAGCTTTCTCGGGTGTACAACCTGCTCCGTAGAAGTAAACTGCATTGAATTTCCCTTCCGGCAGTTGAGGCAGAAGGGAAGCTGTCAGCTTCTGTTGGATTTCTTCTTCCGACTGGAAGAAAGGGTTGATCCCTTTCGTTCCAAGTCGCTTGATAACTGCGCCGTTCAGTACGACACACCAGTCTGTTTTGGTAGAACCACTGTCTGCAATGAGTATCATATCTTAATGTATATTTTCTTTTTATATAGAATGTAGCCTATTGCCCAGTTGAGAAGGACAAAAAGCAGGGCAAATACAAGCGAGCCTCCTTTATCTCCGAAGACGGGTTGTAGGAGTGCGCTGTAAATATAGCCATGTAAAGAAGTCGCTTCACCTTGGTAGGTCATAGGAATGACTGCCAGCGTAATCGCCAGAATATCTGCCAATACATAAATAAATAGCGGATTTACTCCAAACGATTCGAAGAAACGGCTCCAGTTTTTATAACCTTTAATGTCAATGATCCATACGAGTAATGCCAGAAAACTGGAACCCAGACCGCAGGTTACGAGTACGAAGGAAGGAGACCATACTTTCTTGCAGATAGGGGAACCATAACTCAGTAAGAAACCTGCGAAAGTAAGGATAGTACCTATCAGGAACAAACGTTCCAGCTTCTCATGAATATCTTTTACTTCCATCAATAGCTTTCCGGCACAGAAGCCGATTAAGACGTGGGCGATGGCTGAAATAGTACTAAGCAGTCCTTCCGGATCAAGTATCTGACCGCCATAGATATGAGCTTGTCCTAATACTGCACGGTCGACGATGGAAAGAATATTTGTTTCGTCGTAGACATATCCATTGCCGAGGGCAAGGATTGCAAAATAACTAATGAGAAGTACAGCAATTAAATAAGGTATATATTTATGCTTCATGAGTAAAGCGACTATGGCAGTAACTCCATATCCCAAAGCAAGCCGTTGCATGACTCCGAGAATGCGAATCTGGTCGATAGGGAAGGGATCGTGCTGGAAGCAGAGAATGGAAAGCCAGCTGATGCCAATTCCAATCAGGAAAATGATCACGGTCCGTTTGAGAATTTTTAAACCCGCGGGAACACTGAAGGTGAAATTGTACTTTCTCAAAGAGATGTACGTGGAGATTCCCATAATGAACATAAAGAATGGGAATACCAGATCGGTAGGAGTTAATCCAATCCACTCGGCATGTTTGAGGGGAGCATACGCATGTTGCCAGGAACCGGGCGTATTTACTAAGATCATACCCGCGATGGTGATGCCCCGCATCACATCGAGTGCCAATAGGCGTTTGTTACTTGTTGTTACATTCATGACTGTTACTTTTTAATGTGTTAAGTTATAAGTAATTCAATTTTATCTCTTTTTTCCGAAGGAACTGTCCAGTCGATTGCGGATCATCCATGAAGCAAGGATGCCGGGAATGGTGCATACGCATACCCAGATAAAGAAGTTGGTGTATCCAAGATGTTCCTGTATCCATCCTGCCGGCATTCCCGGAAGCATCATGCCAAGTGCCATAAAACCTGTTCCAATGGCATAATGAGCTGTTTTGTGTTCACCATCTGCAATATAAATCAGATAAAGCATATAGGCAGTAAAGCCGAAGCCATATCCCAGCTGTTCGATGGCTACACAAATGGAGATTAGCAGGAGGTTGTCCGGAGTAGCTGCTGCCATCCAGACATATAAAAGGTCGGGGAGGTTGATAGCCAGCGCCATGGGAATGATCCATTTCTTAAAACCGTCACGGGAAACGAGGAAACCGCTGATGATGCCGCCTATCAGTAGGGCGGCTACGCCGATGGTGCCATAAATGACTCCGACGGATGCGGTTGATAATCCCAATCCGCCTTGTTCGGCACCATCCAATAAGAATGGAGAGGCTATTTTAGCAAGTTGGGATTCTCCCAACCGATAGGTGAGCAGGAAGAAAAACATAAGTCCCAGGTTTTTCTTCTCAAAGAAAGTGACGAATGTCTTAAAGAAATCTTCCAGTAACTTACCCGGTGTTAACCCCGGTCTTTTGACATCTGAAGCAGGGTGAGGGAGAATAAAGCGATGGTATAGTGTCAGTCCGAGGAATAATCCTGCCATCAGATAGAAAGTGATACTCCAGGCCATTGGAACATTGCCATGCGATGTTTCCAACCAGCCTGCCAACATAACCAGGATTCCCTGCCCGAAGATATTGGCGAAACGATAGCAAGTGTTTCTGATGCCTACGAAGAAGGATTGTTCTTTGTTGTTGAGGCCAAGCATATAAAAGCCGTCAGCCGCAATGTCATGCGTGGCAGAACTGAATGCCATCAGCCAAAAGAATGCCAGAGTGAGTTGCACATAGTGTGGAGTCGGGATAAAAAAGGCAATACCGGCGAAACCGGCAGCAATCAAACCCTGCATGGCAATAATCCAGGAACGCTTTGTCTTGACCAGATCTACGAAAGGACTCCATAATGGTTTGATCGTCCAAGGCAGATATAACCAGGAAGTATAGAGCGCTATTTCTGTATTCGACAATCCCAGGCGCTTGTACATGATAACGGCAATTGTCATCACAGCCACATAAGGCAGTCCTTCCGCAAAATAAAGAGTCGGAATCCAGCTCCACGGATTTCGATTGTTTCTTGGTATTATGTTCTTGGCATTTCTTGTTGATATCATGGCATTAGTCTCAGATGTTATTCATATTGTTTTTCAAGTCTGCTTCCGGGATAATAGTGAGCTAAAATATCTTTGTAATAATAACCTCGCTCTCCCATTACTGCCGCACCGATCTGACAAAGTCCTACTCCGTGTCCCCAACCGGCTCCCGTCAGTGTAAAGCGGGTTGGAACATTTCCCTCTTCTCCTTTTTCCTTATCCACAAGGAATGCTGAACTATAAAGATGGGAAGGCGACAATGTACGTCGGATCTCTAATTCTTTTCCGATGGTCAGTGTCCGTAAAGTACCTACTATCTTTAATCGTATCAGGCGTCCGGAAGTTCCTCGCTCTACAGGGATTAAGTCTATGATTTCCCCGAAATCAATTCCCGAACGTTGATGGATTAACTCAGCTAGTTCCTGTTGGCTATAACTGATTTTCCAACGGTAGAAATCAGTCGTTTCCTGATCGTAGTTATTAAGAACCTGACTCAGAATCTTTTTATCCTGCGTATTACAGAAAGCATCCGGAGAAGTTCGTATCCATCGGTCCGCTTCTTCTTCCTGCGTCAGATCGGGAAGCTGTATTGCCGGACCTGTTATTTGTTTCTCCGAATCAGAAGCATGGGATTCCGGTATGTAATCTCGTTTACCGGTCAGATAAGGATGCCTCACATTCTCCCAACAATTCTGAAACTCTTCCATTGCACCGCCACAACATTTGGAGAATCGCGCATCGCAAATCTTTCCTTCATACATCAGCACCTCTCCACGGGTAGCTGAAACAGCTTCGATAGCTTGTGGAGTAGAAGCACGGGTAATTCCCTGATAGCGCTGGCAATGATCATCCGCACAAACATCAAAGTGCGTATGCGCTTCATGATCATACCATTTGATAAGTTGAGAGTTGAGAGTGGAAAGTGGAGAGTTGGCTGCGCTGTCCGGCTGTATAGTAGCTTTCCATTTTTCATTCTCCACTCTCAATTTATTGATCAGCCAGCTTCTGGAAATGACTGCATGCGCTTTCAGTAGTTCCAAAGAGGCGGTGGCACTCATTTCTGATGAGATGACACTTGTCAGGTAATCTTCTATAGAGATTACATTGATGGCGGTCAGTGTCTCTCCTTCGACAATGATTTTCAAAGCTCCCTGGAAGCGTTGTACTTCTTTGCGTTCCCAATGAAAATTGATGCCGATGGTGACATCCTTTAGCTCAAAGAAGATCCCGGCATTTGGCTGAGGGTAGAATATCAATTCATCGTATTCTTTCCCTGACCAGTATATCTTTTCTTTTTGATAAACAGCCTTTTGTGCCCCTGAAACCTTTGTGCCGTCAGGAGTAGTGAAGCTTTCGGGAAAAGAAAATTCAATTTCTTTTCCCGAAAGGATACCGACTGTAATCTGAGGTTCTTCCATTTCTTCTTTACTAGGATGTTTGATCGGTGAGTGCTTTTAACTGTTCCTGTGACAAACTGACCTCCTTGTAAATCTGAGTGATTTTTTTAGCTGTTATCTTATCCAAATCTTCTTCTCTTACAATGGGGAATACGCCACACATCTCCGCAATAGCCGGGCTTATCAATAAGCCTTTTTTCCCTTGGGCATAATAACATTCCGGCCGATGTTTAGAACGTAGGAAAATAATACAGTTCCACTGTTTTATTTCATCGCCTCCAGTGCGGTTTACTGTTTCGAGTCCATACCAGGCAATCACATTGATTAAAGGTTCTTTGTCATGATAAATAGAAACTATCTTATCGTAAAGATACTCAAACATTTCAATGATCCCTCTTCTGTTTGGAGATGAAATGCCAATGCTCGTGGTGAACCCGTTTTCTAGATGACTATGTACGCTATCTTCAGAACTAAGCATGTCCGATATGAAAGTCATCCCAAAAGGATTGGCAATCTTTTCCTCTTTTCCTGCTGCCTGAAAGTGCATATGGTCAGGGGCGGAAGCTCCGCATTCCGGTCCGTTATATAAGATGAGGAACTCGTTCATGTTTTCGGCAAGGAAAAGCATATCCTCAAAACGGTTTTTGATGGTTTGCGGGGTATGTTCCTCTTCAATTATAGTCAGATGCCGGCGGAAAATCGGATAGGGATTGAGGCATATCTCATAATGTCCGAGTGACAAAGACGTTTGTTCTGCCGGGCGATTGTCATTGCACAGAAAACAAGGTCTTTCTTGTATGGACTGAGAGTCGGTCTGGGCCATTGTAGAGATTGCCCGTTGTGGATTTGGGAAGAATCTGACTCTCTTGGTGTCCCCTCCTAGTTTGAGTTCCAGCGTCTTTTCTTTTTTAAGATTCTGTTCTAATTCCTTATAATTCTTTTTTGCCAGCTTCCAGTCTTTTTTCTGTTTTTCTATCATCTCGTTGACGAGACGCTGAAAACTTTCATCGATGCTGTGCATCCGGATTCTTGCCTGTAACTCCCAGGTTCGGATACTGTCTTTGTAGAAATTGTTCCGGTTAATTTTTTCGATATCTAATGCTGCGTCAGAGTTGCCTTCCCAACGGCGGCAAAGATAGATTACATCATAAATACGACCGATCGTATATTCACGAGAAATACTCAGACCTATGGCATAATCTTCTCCATAACTGGTATTGGGGAATTTGATCTTGCGAAGGATGGGAGTGTAGAAGGCCCGTGGGGCACCCAACCCATTGATACGTAAAGCATTGTTGGGACCGTCCTCTACTGTCCACTCTTTATGGTCAATGACACCGGGAGCTATCTCGTTCATCTGAAAATCCGTCATTAGGTAAGTCCCTATCACCATTGCACAGTTCTGCTGATAGAAGGTATCGACGATTTTCTGTAAGGTATGCTCATCCTTATACAGGTCATCGCTATCCAGTTGCACGGCAAATTTACCGCATTTCTCATGGTGTACTCCTACATTCCAGCAACCTCCTATACCGAGATCATTCTCCTGGGGAATGATATGTATTAGTCTATTGTCCGCACTAAATTTCTGGAGGGCTTCGGTGGTACCGTCCGTTGAGTGATTGTCGATCACAATCACATTAAAGGGAAAAGTCGTTTGCTGGCTCAAAGCAGAATTTACGGCGTCACGAATGGTCCGGATACGATTACGGACAGGTATGATGACAGATGCTTCAAACTCAAAAGCTTCTCTGTCCAGGTTTACTGTTCGGGAAGAAGGTCTTACATAGGCATTGATTTCTTTCAGATGCTTGATACAAACTTTCTCCATTTCGATCTGTACTTCCCGATTTTTAGGATTTACGTAGTCGAATTGTTTTTCTCCGCTTTTCCGGGTATCTGTTTCTATTTCTGTGTAAAGGAACTCATTGATATGGATGATTTGAAATAGATTACCTAGCATCAGACGCATTTCATAAAATGCAGCATATTGGAAAACTGTTTCCTCCAGAATACTTGAAGCAAGGGTGAAAATTTCGGAATTGAATAAAAGCACCGAACCGAAATCAAAATCATCCCGGAGGCTTCCTTGTTGATAATCAATAACGGGAGCTTGTTTGAGAACTCCGTCAACCAGTTGGTAATGATCTGCGTATACCATTGCATTTTCTGAGGAACTCTGTATAATCTGTGTCATGCGTTCCAGTGCGTACAATCCTAGTTTTAGCGGGGTCTGTTTCGTGTAAAGCAAAAGATAGCTGGCATCATCTGCGTTGTCAGCAATTGTTTTAATCGTACTTGTAGAGTAGAGACCGTTAATGAGGAGACATTCACACCCCGGTAAGCAATCTTTGTTGGTATCAGCGCTTAGCAGGTAGATTTTGTTCACTAATTCTGAACCTTGCAATTCTTTTACAGTTTGTATCGTATCTTTCGGATTGCCAAAAGGTATGAAGCAATTGATTTTCTTTTTCATTTTAATGTTTTTTTATTAAAGAGCTGTTGATAGGGGCGGCTGACGATTTCCTTTTGATGAGCAGGCAAAGCCCCAGAAAAGTAAACGCGGCATTCAATATCAGTAACTCGTAGCTAATTTGATATCCATCGAACCAGGCTTCCGAATTACTTTGCAATACGTAGCAAAGTGCAGGAGAAAGAATGGCTACTAACGGAATATATGGATCATAAACTTGTTTTTTAGTAAAAATGCCGAAAGCGAATAGTCCGAGAATTGGACCATACGTATAGCTGGCCAGCGTATAAATCGCATCAATCACACTTGTATTATTCAGCAAATTGAATACGAAGATGACGATTCCCATCACGAACGCCATCCCGATGTGCACGTGTTTCCGTATTTTGCAGAGTGCCGCTTCGTCTTTCTTGTGCGCATTCAGAATATCTACGGTGAAAGAAGTCGTCAGGGCTGTCAAGGCCGATCCGGCAGCGGAGTACGCCGAAGCTATCAATCCGATAATGAACAGGATACCGACTATGCCCGGGAAGTAATTGCCTGTGGCGATCATTGGGAACAATTCATCGCTCTTGCCGGGATTCTCGATTCCCTGTCGGGCGGTGAAAGTATAGAGCAATACACCCAGCATCAGGAAGAGCAGGATCACGAAGAACTGTGAAATCCCGCTTGTAATCATATTCTTCTGTGAGTCACGGAAGTTCTTGCAACTGAGATTCCGTTGCATCATGTCCTGATCCAGCCCGTTCATGGCGATAACGGTAAAGACTCCTGCCAGGAATTGCTTGAAGAAATACCGCTTGTCATTGACATCGTCAAAAAAGAACATCCTGGAGAGATCGCTGTCTGAAATCGTTGAGACCAATCCGCTGAAATTCAGATGCAGGCTGGAAGCTATATAGTAGATACAAAGTACGACGGAGACTACCAGACAGAATGTTTTCAGTACATCAGTCCATATCAATGATTTCACTCCTCCCCGGAAAGTATAGAGCCAGACAATGAGTACTGTCAGTATGACATTGATTATAAAGGGAATATGGAAAGGCTCGAAGATGAGTAATTGCAAGGTCAGACATACTAAAAAGAGCCGCACGGCAGCTCCGAGCATTTTGGAAATAAAGAAAAACCAGGCTCCTGTCTTATAGGAAGAAGCTCCGAAGCGATTTTCAAGATATTCATAGATAGAAACCAGATTCATCCGGTAGAAAAGCGGAACGAGTATGAATGCGATAATGAACTGTCCGACGATAAATCCCAGTACCATCTGCAGGTAGGAGAAGCCGCTGGCTTGTACCATACCCGGTACGGATACAAACGTAACTCCGGAGATAGTGGAACCAATCATGGCAAAGGCGACAATATACCATGCCGATTTGCGGTTGCCGACGAAGAAGCCTTCGTTATCCGCTTTATGTCCTGCTATATAGGAGATAGCGAAAAGGATCATAAAGTATGCTATGATAGTAATAGATAAGATAATTGGACTCATATCTGTTGCTTAAAATTCGTTCGCGGGTGAATATATTCAAATATGCTTTTCCTACAAATTGTACAAATGTAGGGAATTTATCAAATAAATGCATCCTTCTTATGAGTTTTTTATTCCGGGTGTGCCACCTGTATCATTTCTCGATGAGTGCCAGTTTTTGTTGAGAGAAGGAAGTTCAGGAGATATCTTCTCTAATGAAATGCCTGTAGTGACTGAAGTGTCGTGCATCCAGTCTATGAAACGGCAGGTATCAATCGTGCGGGGATGTTCTTCATCAGTTGCCAAGGCAAGGTAACCTCCGTCGTTGCTCAGTTGCGGAAATTTGGATATTTCGGTTATACTTTTGCCGTCAACCTTATGCTTTCTGATCAGTGTAGTTGCGGAGTGAGTAAAACAAATATATCCTTTGCCGGGAATAACAAGGTTTGTATTTTCATCTTCCTGTTTGAGTATTGTGGTACTGAATATTTCTCCCGTTGCTCTCATTTTAAACAGACGCAGAGACTTTACAGTGATATCCTGATCAGCAGGATTATAGAATTCGATGTATTCGGCACCGTCTTTGGCATTGTCATACATCACTTCGTTGAATAGTAACATATTTCTCACATTGTCAGGATATTCCGGCGATTCCGGTGTGTCAGGCTTGTCCGGTTCATCCGGAACGTCCGGTATGTCGTCCGGTTCAGTACTTGTTATCACATCATCAGACAACTGTATATGATGGAAAGTGAAACCGTCACAGCGGCTTTTTGTATAAACGCAGTATATGCCGCAGCAGATTGACTTTGTGATACTTGCGTCTTTTATTTGTTTCTCCTTCGTATATTCGGTTTCCGTTTCCATGCGTGTCCAGAAAGTCCAGTAGCCGTTGGCGTCGCATTCTACTTTGATAAATAATTTCGGAGAATTATTTCCTTTCATGAGTTCTCTTCCCGAAGCCAGTAATTTGGATTGATTCCCATTTTGCCGGTAAAGTGCTACATTGTCTTTTGTTCCTCCTATCTGAATGTAATAGCCGTTCAGATCTCCGGAAAGTATTTCCGATGAAGAGGCTAAATAGAAACGGGCGTAATTATTGGCGGAAGGATTAAAGGTGAGCCGTACCCCGAATTCCCATCGGGTGCTTCTTACAGAAGAAGAGGGGATCGTGATATATGCTGTTCCTGCATCTTCCTGCGGATCATTCAAGTGTACGCCTTCTTTGGTATTAATCGTGAATTTCTCGGTTTCTCCTGTCCAGGGAAGTTCTGATGTTGAACTGTCCGGTTCAAGGCTCTCTTTTTCATCCTCAGGCGGAAGTGCACAACTGTATAATAATATAATGAGGAAACTCAGAAATGTACATGCCTTGCAAATTTTCATACGGCTTTAAATTAGTGTTGTTATCTACCGTATTTGTTTGTGTTCAACGCAGAGGCAATTGCGGATTGGATAATGTTCATGCTTGCAAAGGTACAGTTTCTTGTTGAATAAATGCGAAAGGTTCTTTATTGTTTTCTGTGAATGTTAGAAATAAAAGATACGGATTATACGAATTAACACGATAGCTTTATGCTTTCACAACGCTAAAACCGTGTTAATCTGTGTAATCCGTGCCTAAAAGTTATTATTCCTGTTATTACTCAAAGCGCGGCATCACATACTTGTCCGTATAAGAAGTGAAACTGATGCCGGGCATATAATGAGTATTCGAATTATTTTCCAGCTTCTTTATCAGTGAATAATCATCCGCGTTCAAAGCATAGTAATTATCGGAAGACGGACTCGTCACCCGTACCGTCCAGTCGAACATATTTCCAATGATGGTCAGCGCGTCCGTTTCGGGATTGAATGCAGGAACTCCTGTTTTCACCACATCATACGTGCGGCTTTTCAGCACATATAAAGCATTGTTGATATCTGTCAGGAAAGCAAGCGTCTTTTTATTTCTGAATTCCGTCAGATAAAGGTGCTCTAATGTTAATCCTTCCGGCAAAGTGATAGCACGAACGTAGGGACGCCCTTTCACCTGTTTCAGATGAAACAGACGACGGTCGGCATCCAACAGAAGGTATCCTTCGTCATACTCCTTCTTCACCGTCGGGTTTCCTGCGATCTCAATGGCCGGAAAGCGGAAATTCTTCTTGGTCATAGCTTCTGTAAACAAGAGGCTTTTTTCTGCATTCACGCTATTGGAAGCCATATCGATAAACTCAATGCCTTGCGAAGTAATGCGGAAAACATCATCCGGCATCTTCAGGTCTACACGCCCGGACATCGACTC
>ERZ773107.2361-NODE-2361-length-14254-cov-4.737517_pt1 | contig 14254 bp, 10 predicted proteins | sample MGYA00580571_ERZ773107 | MGnify/ENA primary metagenome ERZ773107 (study PRJEB29015, sample SAMEA2737843) | human gut metagenome | biome: human gut; feature: human-associated habitat; material: faeces | place: China | collected 2012 ... | reverse complement strand
ATCGTGGAAAAACAAATTTATTCTTATGACGAAGCCTACGAAGAATCTTTACGATATTTTCAAGGTGACGAACTTGCTGCAAGAGTTTGGGTAAACAAATATGCAGTAAAAGATTCTTTCGGAAACATTTATGAAAAGTCTCCGGAAGATATGCATTGGAGAATTGCCAATGAAGTGGCACGCATCGAATCGAAGTATCCGAATGCTTTAACAGCAAAAGAGCTGTACGATCTATTGGATCACTTCAAATACATTGTTCCGCAAGGTAGCCCGATGACTGGAATCGGTAACGACTATCAAGTTGCTTCCCTATCCAATTGTTTTGTTATCGGTGTAGATGGTGCTGCCGACTCTTATGGTGCTATCATTAAAATTGACGAAGAGCAAGTACAACTGATGAAAAGACGTGGAGGAGTGGGCCATGACCTATCCCATATCCGTCCGAAAGGTTCTCCCGTTAAAAATTCAGCATTAACTTCAACAGGTCTTGTGCCATTCATGGAACGTTATTCCAATTCGACCCGTGAAGTAGCTCAAGACGGACGTCGCGGAGCACTCATGCTAAGTGTATCTATCAAACATCCGGACTCAGAAGCTTTCATCGATGCAAAAATGACAGAAGGAAAAGTAACCGGAGCAAATGTTTCCGTGAAATTAGACGATGCTTTCATGCAGGCTGCTGTTGACGGAAAGCCATACTTACAACAATATCCTATTGATTCTTCCGACCCTACATTTACAAAAGAAATAGATGCTTCTACTTTATGGAAGAAGATCGTTCACAATGCATGGAAATCAGCAGAACCGGGTGTTCTGTTCTGGGATACAATAATTCGCGAATCCGTACCGGATTGTTACGCAGATTTAGGTTACCGGACCGTTTCCACGAATCCATGTGGCGAGATACCTCTATGTCCTTACGACTCATGCCGTCTCTTGGCAATCAATTTGTATTCATATGTAGTAAATCCGTTTAAACCGAATGCTTATTTCGATTTTGATCTGTTTAAGAAACATGTGGCATTAGCTCAACGTATCATGGATGACATCATCGACCTCGAACTGGAGAAAATCGAACGCATCATGCACAAGATTGATGAGGATCCGGAAAACGACGAAGTGAAGCGGGCAGAACGTGTACTCTGGGAAAAGATATATAAGAAAAGCGGACAAGGACGACGTACAGGTGTAGGTATCACTGCAGAAGGTGATATGCTCGCAGCATTAGGATTACGCTACGGAACAGAAGAGGCTACCGAATTCTCAGAAAAAGTACATAAGACAGTAGCTCTTGGCGCTTATCGTTCTTCTGTAGAAATGGCGAAGGAGCGTGGTGCTTTCGAAATATATGATAACAAACGCGAGCAGAACAATCCGTTCATCCAACGTTTGGCAGAAGCCGACCCTGAGCTATATGAAGAAATGAAGAAATACGGACGACGCAACATTGCCTGCCTGACTATCGCTCCCACCGGAACAACCAGCCTGATGACTCAGACAACTTCTGGCATTGAACCGGTATTCTTGCCAGTTTACAAACGTAGAAGAAAAGTGAATCCGAATGACACAAATGTTCATGTCGACTTTGTTGATGAAACAGGAGATGCATTCGAAGAGTATATTGTATTCCACCACAAGTTTGTCACATGGATGGAAGCCAATGGATACGATCCGTCCAAACGCTATTCTCAGGAAGAGATTGACGAATTAGTAGCCAAGTCTCCTTATTATAAAGCTACTTCCAACGATGTCGACTGGTTGATGAAAGTAAAGATGCAGGGAAGAATCCAAAAATGGGTAGACCATTCCATCAGCGTAACCATTAATCTGCCGAATGACGTAGACGAGGATCTGGTAAACCGTTTATATGTGGAAGCATGGAAATCCGGTTGTAAAGGTTGTACCGTATACCGTGACGGCTCCCGTTCCGGTGTACTTATCTCAGCCAAATCCGACAAAAACAAGAAAGAGGAACTTCCTCCGTGCAAACCGCCTACGGTCGTAGAAGTGCGTCCACGAATATTAGAAGCAGATGTTGTACGTTTCCAGAATAACAAAGAAAAATGGGTGGCTTTCGTTGGCCTGCTAGATGGACATCCTTATGAAATCTTCACCGGTCTGCAAGATGACGATGAAGGTATTTTATTACCTAAGAGCGTGACTAGCGGACGTATCATCAAAAATATAGATGAAGACGGAACGAAGCGTTACGACTTCCAATTTGAAAACAAGCGCGGATATAAGACGACTATTGAAGGATTGTCTGAGAAGTTCAATAAAGAATATTGGAACTACGCCAAATTGATTTCCGGAGTACTCCGTTACCGAATGCCAATAGAACAAGTTATTAAACTGGTAGGTTCTTTGCAACTGAACAGTGAAAATATCAATACTTGGAAAAACGGTGTAGAACGCGCTCTGAAGAAATACATCCAGGATGGAACCGAAGCAAAAGGCAAGAAATGTCCGAACTGTGGCAATGAAACTCTCGTTTATCAGGAAGGATGTCTGATTTGTACCACTTGCGGGGCTTCCAGATGTGGATAAACATTCTATAATATATGATCTTATCATTTAATATCGAATACCGCACCAATTGGGGGGAGGAAGTCAAGCTTGCAGGCTTATCGACGGAATCCACCCCAATGTACACTACAGACGGTATATATTGGACGGCAGAAGTGGAACTGGAAGTTCCTCAAGAAGGATTGACTATCCATTATAGCTACCAGATAGAACAAAACGGAATCGTCATCCGCAAAGAATGGAACAATTTTCCACGATGCCTTTTTCTATCCGGTACTCCTAGAAAAAAGTATAGAATCAATGATTGCTGGAAAAATATCCCGGAGCAACTATACCTTTACAGTTCTGCCTTTACAGAAGCATTATTATCACATCCCGAAAGGGAAGACATTCCGCAAGGGTATAAGAAAGGGCTAATAATAAAAGCTTATGCCCCGCGCATCAACAAAGATTATTGTCTGGCCATTTGCGGCAATCAGAAAGCACTAGGTAACTGGGATCCGGAAAAAGCCGTTTTAATGAGTGACTCCAATTTCCCCGAATGGCAGGTGGAGCTAGATGCAAGCAAGCTCAAATATCCTTTGGAATATAAATTTATCCTTTGTCATAAACAGGAAAGAAAAATTGAATGCTGGGAGAAAAACCCTAATCGTTATCTGGCAGACCCGGAAATAAAGACGAACGAGACACTCGTGATTTCCGACCGATATGTCTATTTTGATATTCCAATGTGGAAAGGTGCAGGAATTGCCATCCCCGTATTTTCTCTGAAATCAGAAAAAAGTTTTGGAGTAGGTGATTTCGGTGATCTGAAACTCATGATCGATTGGGCGGTAAACACACATCAGAAGGTCATCCAAATTCTACCGATTAATGACACGACCATGACCCATACATGGACGGACTCTTATCCCTACAACAGTATTTCCATCTATGCTTTTCATCCGATGTATGCGGATATAAAGCAAATGGGAACACTGAAAGACAAAGAAGCAGCCTCTAGGTTCAATCAGAAACAACAAGAACTGAATAATCTTACAACTATTGATTATGAGGCTGTAAACCGGGCTAAATGGGAATTTTTCCATCTGATATTCCAGCAAGAAGGGGAAAAAGTATTGGCTTCCGAGAAATTCAAGGAGTTCTTCGAAACTAACAAAGAATGGTTGCGACCTTACGCAGTCTTCAGCTATCTGCGTGATGCTTACCGGACCTCCGACTTCCGTGAATGGCCGAGACATTCTGTATACGATGCACAGGAGATAGAAAAGATGTGTCAACCGGAAACGGTAGATTATCCCCACATCGCATTATACTACTATATTCAATATCATCTGCATCTGCAATTATTGGCTGCGACAAAATATGCTCGTGAAAATGGGGTCGTACTAAAGGGAGACATACCTATTGGCATTAGCCGCAACAGTGTGGAAGCCTGGACAGAACCTCATTACTTCAATCTCAACGGACAAGCAGGCGCTCCTCCCGACGACTTCTCGGTCAACGGACAAAATTGGGGATTCCCTACTTACAATTGGGATGTAATGGAAAAGGACGGATATCGCTGGTGGATGAAAAGATTCCAGAAAATGGCCGAATATTTCGATGCTTACCGAATTGACCATATTCTCGGTTTCTTCCGTATTTGGGAAATACCGATGAATGCCGTACATGGATTGTTAGGACAATTCGTTCCCTCCCTACCGATGAGTAGAGAAGAGATAGAAAATTATGGTTTCACATTCCGAGAAGAATACCTGTCTCCATTCATTCATGAATCATTTCTCGGACAGGTGTTTGGACCTTATGTCAATCTCGTAAAACAAGATTTTCTCCAGTTAGTGGACAAATCCGGTATTTACCGTATGAGACCTGGCTTTGAGACACAACAAGAAGTCAAACAATTCTTTGCCGGTAAAAATGACGAAAACAGTATCTGGGTCCGTGATGGATTATATTCTTTAATCAGTAATGTACTGTTTATTCCGGACAATAAGGAACAAGGAAAGTACCATCCCCGTATCGGAGCGCAACGTGATTTCATTTTCCGTTCGTTGAGCGAAGAAGACAAGAATGCTTTCAACAAATTATACAACCAGTATTATTATCATCGCCACAACGACTTTTGGTACCAACAGGCCATGAAAAAGTTACCTCAATTGACACAATCTACCCGTATGTTGGTATGTGGCGAAGATTTAGGAATGATTCCCGCTTGTGTGTCCTCCGTAATGAACGAGTTACGTATTCTTAGTTTGGAAATTCAACGAATGCCAAAGGACCCGTCGTATGAGTTCGGACATTTAAATGAATATCCATACCGATCTGTGTGCACCATTTCCACTCATGATATGTCTACTCTACGTGGGTGGTGGGAAGAAGATTATCAACAGACCCAACGTTATTACAATACAATGTTAGGACATTATGGCACAGCTCCTGCCATTGCAACTCCGGAACTTTGTGAAGAGATTGTACGCAATCACCTCAACAGTAATTCTATTCTCTGCATACTGTCTTTTCAAGATTGGTTGTCAGTTGATGGAAAATGGAGAAATCCTAATGTGGAAGAAGAACGAATCAACGTTCCATCCAATCCACGAAATTATTGGCGATATCGGATGCATATCACATTAGAGCAACTGATGAAAGCCAAAGAACTGAATAGCAAGATAAGTGAATTAATACAATACACAGGAAGAAACCCGGAGAAATAATTTGACTTCTATCTATATTAAACACGGATTATACAAATTCCTTTTTAAATCTGTATAATCCGTGTAAACAGATTATTAAAAGAATGAAAGAGACCCCGAGTAAACGTATTGATTTTGTAGACTTAACTAAAGGAGTCTGCATCATTCTCGTAGTCATGACACATATTGGTGGAGCCTTCGAGCAACTCGATAGGGGCTCTATGTTATCCTGTTTCCGTATGCCACTGTATTTTTTTATATCAGGAGTTTTCTTTAAACCATACGAAGCTTTATCAGGATTCATTCTTCGGAAAATAAACAAGTTGATTATCCCTTTTCTTTTCTTCTATCTAAGTGCATTCCTCCTTAAATACATCATTTGGAAAATAGCACCGGGAGTATTCCATTTACCTGTATCATGGAAAGAACTTTTGATAGTATTTCATGGACATGACCTTATCAAATTCAATCCGCCGATCTGGTTTCTAGTAGCCTTATTCAACTGCAATATCCTGTTTTATCTAGTCCATTTCCTAAGAAATAAATATCTGCCTGCCATGTTTGCTCTTACCTTATTGATCGGGTGTACAGGATTTTATCTAGGTAAAGCACAAATAACACTCCCTCTCTATCTCGATGTTGCCATGACGGCTCTCCCTTTCTATGTAGCAGGATTCTGGATTCGTAGATATAACTTCTTCTTATTTCCACATCACCGTTTTGATAAGGTAATTCCGCTTTTCGTTTTGTTGGCATTGTTAGTCATGCATTTTACTGCTACTACATTGGGAATGAGAACAAACAACTACTCCGGGAATATCTTTCAAGTATACATCGCTGCATTCGCTGGAATATTTATGATTATGCTACTTTGCAAAAAAGTGGAAAGAGTAAAAATTATTTCTTATCTAGGAAGGTACTCTATCATCACCCTAAGCATACACGGTCCCATACTCCATTTTCTAGAGCCATTGATAGCACGCTACATTCATAATAGTTGGGCACAAGCAACAATGCTTTTGTTCATAACATTAAGTATATGTATTCTACTCACCCCCCTCTTTCTGAAAGTAATCCCGCAAATGGTTGCACAGAAGGACTTGTTAAAAATTAAACAGATTCATACTAAATAATAAATAGTATATGAAAATAAATAAAAGCTATATCTTTTTGAAAGGGATTCGATTTTACGCCTACCATGGAGTAGCCCCACAAGAGAATTTGATTGGTAATGAGTATATTATCGACCTAAAACTAGGTGTTGACATCAGCAAGGCGATGCAGACAGACGAAGTGACAGATACCGTAAACTATGCTGAGGTATATAACGTTATAAAAACAGAAATGGATATTTCATCCAAATTACTGGAACATGTAGGGAAACGAATTGTGAAGAAACTATTCAAACAATTCGCTACTATTGAAGACATTGATCTGTTTCTATCCAAACGAAACCCACCGATGGGGGCAGACATAGAATCGGCAGGAATAGAGCTCCATTGTAGCAGAAAATAAAAACGGACACGTCTGCCATTCCGAACCAATCAAGAATAACAGACGTGGCAATAAATTATGGTAAAAGTTCTATTGGTAGCTTATAATCTTTTCTTTTTCCTTCTATTCACAGATTCCACAGCTTCCGTTACCACAGGCTTATTCTGGAAACGTTTTGTATAACTGGAATAGTCAGGATGGATACGTTCGTAGTCAGGATCCATAAACAACGGGCTGGAAATAATATGATCCGCTGTTGAACGGTTACAGCAAAATACGATATTTTCCACACCGGCCAAACGAGTCAAAGCTTTTACATCTGTATCATGAGGTTGCAAAGTCATAGGATCAGTAAAAAAGAAAAGATAATCAATCTGCCCATCGACAATACGTGATCCCATCTGCTGATCACCGCCTAATGGACCGGATTTCAGTATTGTAAAATCCCATTCTACATCAGGATGTTTTTCTTTCAATGCTTCCAGTATTAGTGTCCCGGTAGTACCTGTACAATAGAATTTATTTCCCATCAACAATTCTGAATTCCACAACACCCACTCGATAAGATCTTTCTTCATCGCATCATGTGCCACCAGCCCGATGCCCCTTCTAACCTTTGCTTCCATTTCGTTATCCTTTTAAGTCCGACAATTGAGAGAATCGTTTGCATCCTCTCGCATAAAACTGCCACAAGATACTACTTTTTATCTGTTCAGGTATTAAATTCAAAGTTTTTTTTCTTAGGTTCTCTTCTCTTAATGAAGAAAATGACGGACAAATCCGTTTATATTCGTCCCGTGCACGAATCACTGCACGAGCATTGTCCCAATCCCCTTTCAGAAAGAAAGTAAGTGCCGCCACATAATCCAAACAAGTCCGAATACGCATCACTTTATTTAACTCCTCCTGCGGAAGATTCTTATAAAGCATGACAAGATTATTGCGGAAATTAAGAAAAGTCTTACGAGGATTCTCTTTTTTAAGCGTGGCTCCTCCAACATGATAGACTACACTTTGCGGAATGCAGACAATCCCACGTCCTCGAGAACGGAGTCGCCAACACAGATCTATTTCTTCCATGTGTGCAAAAAAGCGTCCATCCAGCCCTCCGACATCCAGATAATCCATACGACGAATAAACAAAGCAGCTCCTGTTGCCCAAAAAACTGGAATCACCGTATCGTATTGCCCTTCATCTTTTTCGACCGCTCCCATGATACGTCCCCGACAAAAAGGATAACCGTACTTATCTATAAATCCGCCTGCCGCTCCTGCATATTCAAAAAATTCCTTTTGGCGCTGACTTCGTATCTTCGGTTGGCAAGCAGCCACTTCAGGATGCTTATCAAGATAAGCAATCATCGGTTCCAACCAATGTTCCGTCACTTCAACATCCGAATTTAGAAGAACGACATACTCTGCATCTACTTGTCGCAAAGCCAAATTATATCCGTCCGCAAAGCCATGATTCTGTTCGAGTAAAATCATTCGGACGGATGGAAACTCCTGCTGAATCATAGTTACCGAATCGTCCGTAGACCCATTATCAGCCACACAGATTTCTATTTCTTTCCCCTCCGAATACTGAATAACAGATGGAAGAAAAGTACGAAGCATATCACATCCGTTCCAATTCAGAATGACGACTGATACTTTCATCTCTTATCTTTTCTCTTAATAAGTTCTTCCTGTTCTTTTTGTTCGCATTCCTTCTTCGTAAATTTCCAGCGCTTATGCGACCACAACCAATAAGCAGGTTCTCTACGAATGGTCTGTTCCAGTTCATGGGCAAACATATCCGTAATTTCTCCTTCGACTGTCTCTTTTGGAGCTTCAGTCATCAATTTAAACTCAGCCTCACAATATCCCCTACGTGTCTTCGTCAGTTCACAATAAAAGACAGGGAAGTTCATCATTTTTGCAATACGTTCAGCTCCATTCAAGAAAGCAGTCTCCTGCCCCATAAAAGTAGTCCAATACCGATCACCACTAGGCCATTGGTCTGTAATCAGACCTACTACCATATTTTTTCCTTCACGCTTCAATTTGATAATTTCACGTGCAGTAGAATGTTTAGGAATATTATATCCACCGAAACGGGAACGAATCTGCTTAAACAGTTCATTCAGATATTTATCCTTCAATGGTTTGTAAACTTGTACAGGTACATCGCCAGGCTTCATGACCGATCCCATTCCAATCAGCCATTCATAGTTGGCATAATGGGGAATCATCACAATAATACCTCCATACTTTTCCGTCAATTCCAAATATTGTTCTGTATTCTTATAAATCATCCTTTGGCAAAGATCTTCAGCGGACATATGCAACAGTTTCAGGTCCTCTAGCATATAATCCGAAAGATAACGATAAAATTTACGTTCTATCTGTAATCTTTCCGCCTCAGTCTTCTCCGGAAACGACTTTTCCAGATTTTCCCGAACTACCTTCCGGCGATATCTCCCCACATGATACATCAACAGATAATTGAAATCCGAAAGCACATACAATACCCGGAACGGAAGAGCTGAAAACAGCCACATTCCACCATATACCAGCCAATAGATAAGTTTAGATTTCATACTTATATCAGAATTGTGCCTTTAAGCGCTGTCTTGTCCCCATTAAAATCTCCCAAACGCACGTTGACCACTTGATTATCCAATGAGTTATCACTTTCCACTTCTACACGAATATAATTCTTCGTAAATCCGTGCATCGGAGTATTCCCCTTCGACTTTTCCAGCAACACCGGCATCGTCTGCCCGATATGGCGCGCATAAAAAGCCTGTGTTTTTTCATCCGAAAGTGCCAACAGCCGTTGACTGCGTTGATGCTTTTCTTCCGGAGACACCACATAATCTATTTTCAAGGCTTGCGTTCCGGGACGCTCGGAATAACTGAACACGTGCAATTGGGTCACGTCCAATCCGGAAATAAACCGATAAGCTTGCTCAAAAAACTCCGCGGTCTCGCCACGAGTACCCACAATCACATCCACGCCAATGAAAGCATCCGGCATAACCTCTTTGATTTTCTTCACCTTCGATGCAAAAAGAGCCGTATCATAACGACGACGCATCAATTTTAAAACTTCATTACACCCAGACTGCAAAGGAATATGAAAATGTGGCATAAAACTACGGGAATGGGATACAAACTCAATAATTTCATCCGTCAGCAGATTCGGTTCAATGGAAGATATACGATAACGCTTGATTCCTTCTATCTGATCCAACGCTTGCACCAAATCAAAGAAAGTCTCTCCCGTCGTCTTGCCAAAATCACCGATATTCACCCCAGTCAAGACTATCTCTTTACCACCTTCCGCTGCAGCTTGCCGAGCCTGTTCGACCATAGAAGCAATAGTTCCGTTACGACTCCTCCCCCTTGCAAACGGAATAGTACAATATGAACAGAAGTAATCGCAGCCATCCTGTACTTTCAGAAAAAAACGAGTACGGTCTCCCCGTGAACACGAAGGAGAAAACGAACGAATATCTTTCGTTGCAGTAGTTATAGCCTCTCCTTTTTCATGTTTCTGCAAATTTCCCAGATACTGCAGCAGTTCACCTTTCTGCTCCGCCCCCAATACAACATCTACTCCATCAATTTTTGCCACATCACCAGGCTTCAATTGGGCATAGCACCCAGTCACTACCACAAAAGCACCGGGATGTTGTTTCACCAATCGATGAATAGCCTGCCGACATTTTTTATCCGCCATCTCCGTCACCGAACAGGTATTTACCACACAGATATCTGCTTTCTCTCCTTTGCGCGCAGTCCGGACTCCTGCCTCACGCAGGATTTTACCGATAGTTGAAGTCTCTGAAAAATTTAATTTGCAGCCTAAAGTATAATAAACGGCTGTCTTATTTTGAAATACAGTGGTATCTATCATAAGCTGTTATAAACACATTAACTTTGCAAAGTTACACATTATTATTAGTAAAACACTTTAGGATACGAAAGTTTATTCCTATTTTTGCACAATTCACTAAAAAACGTGCAATGATTAAAGAGAATTTCATTAAACTATACGAAAATAGTTTTCGTGAGAATTGGGATCTGCCTTGTTATACTGATTATGGAGAAGATACCCAATATACATACGGTGAGGTAGCTGAGAAAATCGCCCGTTTACATCTGTTATTCAAACATTGTAGCCTTCGCAGAGGAGATAAGATTTCAGTTATCGGCAAAAATAACGCTCATTGGTGCATCGCCTATATGGCAACGATCACATACGGAGCGATCATTGTCCCTATCCTTCAAGATTTTACGCCTAATGACGTTCATCATATCGTCAATCATTCCGAATCTGTATTCCTGTTCACCAGTGACGGCATTTGGGAGAATCTGGAAGAGGAAAAGTTAACGGGGCTACGGGGAGTATTCTCATTGACTGATTTCCGGTGTCTTTATCAACGTGACGGGGAAACCATACAGAAGTTTCTGAAAAATACCGATAAAGAGATGCATGCTTTGTATCCGAAAGGATTTACCCGTGAAGATGTTCAGTACACCACTTTATCCAATGACAAAGTGATGCTGTTAAATTACACTTCCGGAACCACCGGTTTCAGTAAGGGTGTGATGCTGACAGGAAACAATCTTGCCGGCAATGTCACTTTCGGTATTCGTACCGAACTCCTTAAAAAAGGGGATAAAGTGCTTTCTTTCCTTCCCCTCGCCCACGCATACGGTTGTGCATTCGACTTTCTGACAGCAACCGCTGTCGGCACCCATGTCACTTTGCTTGGAAAAACGCCTTCTCCTAAAATTATAATGAAGGCTTTTGAGGAAGTGAAACCCAACCTTATTATTACCGTCCCGTTAGTGATTGAAAAGATATATAAGAATATTATCCAGCCACTCATTAATAAAAAAGGTATGAAGTGGGCACTCAATATCCCTCTGCTCGACACCCAAATCTACAACCAAATACGTAAAAGACTGATTGATGCACTGGGAGGACGGTTTAAAGAGATCATTATCGGTGGCGCCGCTATGGATAAGGAAGTAGAAGAATTCTTCTACAAAATCAAATTCCCTTTTACCATCGGTTATGGAATGACAGAATGCGGTCCGCTTATCAGCTACGCCCCTTGGGATGAATTTATACTAGGTTCTTCCGGAAAGATTCTGGATATAATGGAAGCACGTATCTATAAGGAAACCCCGGAAGCAGAAACCGGAGAAATCCAGGTTCGGGGAGAGAATGTGATGGTGGGCTACTACAAGAACCAGGAAGCAACGCAGGAAGTATTCACGCAGGACGGCTGGCTACGTACGGGTGACCTCGGTTCCATGGACAGCAACGGAAATATTTTCATCCGGGGACGACTCAAGACTATGATCTTAAGTTCTAGCGGACAGAATATCTTCCCCGAAGAGTTGGAAACCAAACTGAATAACCTGCCTTTCATTCTCGAAAGTCTTGTTATCGAACGCAATAAAAAATTAGTGGCACTTGTTTATGCCGATTACGAAGCGTTGGATTCTCTCGGATTAAATAATCCGGATAACCTGAAAACAATCATGGATGAAAATCTTAAGAATCTGAACAGCAACGTAGCCGCTTATGAGAAAATCAGCAAGATCCAACTCTACCCTACTGAATTTGAAAAAACGCCCAAAAGAAGCATAAAAAGATACTTATATAACAGTATTGCTGTCGATTAGCATGTTCTAAAACATATAAAAAGGGGAGAAAAGTAGCCAGTTACAAAAAAAAATATAAAAAAAGTTGGCGTTTCGAGAACAACATATTGAAAAAGTACATACCTTTGCATCGTTTTAATAAAGCAATTGATTGTATTACGTTTTTAAAAAGCAAAGAAAATGAAAAAATTAGTTTTGATGGCCGTAGCTATCGTAGCAGTATCATTCGCATCATGTGGTAACAAAGCAGCTGACGCAGCAAAAGCAACTGCAGATTCTATCCGTATCGCTGACTCAATCGCAGCAGTAGAAGCAGCAGCTCTTGAAGCTGAACAAGCCGCAGCAGCAGATTCTTTGAATGCTGATAGCACTGCAACTGAAACTGTAGCTGAATAATTCAGAAACAGCTAGAGAGAATTGAAAGTCTGCCATGCGAAAGCATGCACAGACTTTTTTTATGCCTTTATTTTAGCAAGCCACACGTTATTTAGCGTATGAACTTTTCACAAAAGGAGCGTTCAATAAATAATCCAGACTTTCTTCTGCACTTTCCTCTACCGGAACACTATACTTTTCGATTTCAGCAACGAGATAATTAACGCCTGCAGTTTTTGCATTCTTAAAGATAGCGTCAAAACCTACCATTCCGCTTTGTCCGATCTCTCTGTGATCCTTAACATGGAATATCTTGAAGCGGCCGGGATATTTATTAAAATAATCAACAGGACTGTTTTGTCCGCGAACTACCCAATAAAGGTCCATCTGGAAGAAAACATATTCAGGATTCGTATGTTCCAACATATAATCATACATCACTTTATCTTCTACTTTCTGAAATTCATGAGCGTGATTATGATATCCGAACGACAAACCTTGTTGTTTGCAACGCTTACCTATTTCATTATAATATGCACAATATGTTTCTAAATCCTTGAGCGTCTTAGGTACATCCATCCATGGAGCTACAATATATTTCATACCGGCAGCTTTGTGATCGGCAATACATTGATCCCACCATTCAAGTGACTTTGAATAGTCGCCGGAAGCCAATTCTTCTTTAGACAATTGTCTTGTACAATGTGAAGACAAGACTTTTAATCCTGCCGATTCGACATCTTTCTTAAATTGTTGGGGAGTACGGTCATAAAATTTACCGTTGTTATAATTGGCAGCTTCAACACCGGTATATCCCATGTTTGCCAATTTCTTCAGAAGAGCAGTATAAGTGGGGTCACACTTACCATTTTTGTTGTCTACCTTGTTCAATATATCTCTGACAGAATAGAGCTGAATTGCTACTTCTTTTTTAGCTTTTTTCTTGGTTTGTGCCGTTACTGCCAGTGGAATCATGAAAAGAGCAGCCAATGCACAGATATAAATTCTAGTTTTCATATAATAGATATTAGTGGGTTACAATTATTCAGGTTTACATAGAAAAAACAGGCACGGATTACACAGACTTCACGGTTACTCCATGGCAATCGCCATTCAAAAAAAACGTGAAATACACGTAACCCGTGCCTTTCTTTATTGCTATTCGATTAGTCCAAAACTTTCACGCGGATGTTGCGGAACCAAACATCGTCACCGTGATCTTGCAAACCAATGAAACCTTCGTGATTTTCGCCACCGCAATTATTCAGCAATTCAAATGCCAAAGGCCATTTTTCTTCACTGAACTTACTTGCTTGCAACATATCAGTCCATTGTTTTGTCCACAAATGATATTCAAGTACGTTTTCATCGTTTTGTCCATGAACCACTGTACCTTTATAAACCATAATCTTAGCCTTGTTCCATTCGCCAAACGGTTTAGAGTTTTGAGGAACTGCCGGAATCATGTCATACAAAGAAGCCGACTGACGATTGTT
>ERZ773107.2360-NODE-2360-length-14256-cov-6.596789_pt1 | contig 14256 bp, 10 predicted proteins | sample MGYA00580571_ERZ773107 | MGnify/ENA primary metagenome ERZ773107 (study PRJEB29015, sample SAMEA2737843) | human gut metagenome | biome: human gut; feature: human-associated habitat; material: faeces | place: China | collected 2012 ... | reverse complement strand
GGTAGTCTGCCCAGGCCTGGTAGCCTGCGGCGTTGAAGTGTACGCCGTCCTTGGTGGCGTAGTCATCGTACTGGCTGCCGTCGGCGGGATTGGTCAGCACCTCGCGCACATTGACGAAGTAGCAGCCCTTGCGCAGCGCCATATTGGCCAGCAGGTCGTTGGCGGTGGCAATGCGGGCGTTATCCAGGCCGGGCTTGCTTTGGACGACATCCTCCTGCACGCCGGGAATGGACTGGATATAGAAGGCAACGCCGGGGTTAAGCTGCTCGCGCAGCATGTCGATCAGACGCTCGTAGTAAGCGATGAAGCTCTCCTCGCTGCCCTGTACGACCAGGTTGTTGGTGCCCACCAGGATATACAGGTAATCTGGCTGGCTGGCCACGATGGTCTCCATAGGGGTCTCGGTGGCTCCGGTGACGGCATTCTTCACGCTGACGTTATTGACGAAGGTCTGCACGCCTGCGCTGACATAGGTGGCATAGTGGGCATTTTTGTAGCCGGTATCGTAGATGCCCAGGCCTGAAGCGATACTGTCGCCCGCGAAGGTGACGGTATCAAAGTAGGAGGACGTTACGGTGCCCAGCATGGGGACAGCTACCATGCGGTGGTCGGTGTTGAGGTATTCGGTATCGATGGTTTGCTCGACGGCCGTGGAGGTATCCCACACGGCGGTATCGACGGTCTGCACGATGCGGGCCGGGCCATCTCCTGTACTGACAGGCTCAGCGGGAGCAGCCGCTTCAACGGGGGCTTCGGACTCGGCCGCGGTGCTTTCTGAAGTGGAGACAGGCTCGGCAGCGGCGGCTTCACCCTCGGCGGGCTGAGCATCGCGCTGCATCCAGAACCAGCCGACACCGGCGCAGGCTGCAGCTAAAACAATGAGCAGTGCCAGCATCAGGCTGCGTTTGCGCTTTTTGCCGGCTACTTCATTGCGGTAGGTATAAAAATCAGACATTGAATAGCTCCTGACTTTCCGTAATTTTAGGACGATACTATTATACCCTTTTTTCACCCCGTCAGCAAGGGAAAGCACAATCTTTTACAAATGAAACAGGCAGTCTTTACATCAGGCTGAACAGGTCGACCTGGCTCGTCTCGGGCAGGCTGCCCAAAGCACCCACAGAGCGCAGCTTATCGAATACTGAGTTCGCCACGCCGCTGGCCTGCTGCAGCTCCTCAACCGAAATATACTCCTGTCCGTGCATCGTGGCTTCTTCCAGCGCCACGGCGGCGGCATCGCCCAGACCGCGGATGGCTGTGAACGGCAGGCGGACCTTGCCATCCTCCACCACATATTTGCTGGCGTAGCTCTTGCCCAGCTCGATGGGCAGAAATTCACAGCCGCGCTGCAGCATTTCGTTTTCCAGCTGCAGGCTGACAAGGGCGTCATCGTCCTTGGCGGTGCGCTCCTCCTTGGGGATTTTCTCGTTGTCCTTCAGGTGCTGCTTGGCCACGCGGACGCCGCCCACGGCGGCCTCGTAGTCAATATCCGCGCCGCGCACCGTAAAGTAGACCGCATAGAAAATGGCCGGGTGGTAGACCTTGAACCACATCAGGCGGATGGCCGCCATCAGGTAGGCCACGGCGTGCGCCTTGGGGAACATATACTTGATTTTGCGGCAGGATTCGATATACCAGTCGGGCACATCGTGCTCCCGCATGGCCTCCTCCCACCCGGGCTTGAAGCCGCCCTTGGCGACCTTGCCCTTACGCACGGCCTCCATGATGTCGAACGACATCTTCGGCTCCAGTCCCTTGCGCAGCAGATACAGCATGATGCTGTCACGGCAGCCGATGACCTCCGCAATCGTGCAGGTGCCCGAGCGGATCAGCTCGTCGGCGTTGCCGGTCCAGACGTCGGTGCCGTGGGACAGGCCGGAAATCTGAATCAGCTCCGAGAAGTTCTTCGGCTGGGCGTCCAGCAGCATCTGGCGCACGAAGTTCGTGCCCATCTCCGGGATGCCGAAGGTGCCGGTCTTGGAGCCAATCTGCTCCTCGGTCACGCCCAGCGCCGCCGGGCTGGTCAGCAGGCTGTAGACCTTCTCATCGTTCATCGGCACAGAGTCGATGGGAATACCGGAGTATTCCTCAAAATACTTATAGAAGGTAGGCACATCGTGGCCCAGCTCGTCCAGCTTGAGCAGCGTATCGTGCAGATACTTGAATTCAAAGTGGGTGGTCAACAGGCCGCCCTTGACGTCATCCGCCGGGTGCTGGATGGCGCAGAAATCGTAAATATCGAAGGTGTCCGGCACAACAACCATGCCGCCGGGGTGCTGGCCGGTGGTACGCTTGACACCGGTGCAACCCATAACCAGCCGGTTTTCCTCGGCACGGTTGACCGTCTTGCCGCGCTCCTCCAGATACTTTTTGACATAACCGTAGGCGGTTTTGTCCTGCAGACCGGAGACTGTACCCGCCTTAAAGACGTTTTCCTTGCCGAAAAGCTCCTCGGTGTAGCGGTGCACGTGGGACTGATACATACCCGAGAAGTTCAGGTCGATATCCGGCTCCTTATCACCGTAGAAGCCCAGGAAGGTTTCAAACGGGATATCGTGGCCCTCGACAATCATCGGCTTGCCGCAGACCGGGCAGGTCTTGTCCGGCAGGTCGAAGCCATCAAAGTGGATGCCGTCGTTAATCCACTCGCTGTGCTTGCAGTTGGGGCAGAGATAATGCGGCGGCATCGAGTTGACCTCCGAGATGCCGGAGAAGTGCGCCACAGCCGATGAACCGACAGAGCCACGGCTGCCCACCTGATAGCCGCCCGCGTTGGAGTAGGCCACCAGACGCACGGCAATGACGTACAGAACCGCGTAACCGTGGCCGCAGATGGAGTCGAGCTCTTTTTTCAGCCGCTTTTGCAGCACATCCGGCAGCGGGCTGCCGTAGTCCCGGGCGGCGTGCTTCCAGGTATCGTCGCGCAGCTCCTGCTCAGCACCGGGGATGCTGGGCGGGTAGGTGCCCTTGGGGATGGCGCGCAGATTGTTGTCAATCGTGGCTGCAATCTTGTTAGGGTTTGTCACCACAATTTCGTAGGCCTTTTCCTGCGGCAGATAGCTGAAGTCCTCCAGCATATCGGGCGTGGTGCGGAAGTACAGCGGAGCCTGATTATCGGCGTCCTTGAAGCCGTTGCCGGCCTGCAGGACCGCGCGGTAAATCCAGTCCTCCGGCTCCTGAAAGTGGGAGTCTCCTGTGGCGACAACCGGCTTGTGCAGGTCCTCGCCCAGCTGTATCACTGTGCGGTTGAAGTTCTTGATGGCTTCTATCGAGTCCACCTGACCGTTGCGAACCATAAATTCGTTGTTGCCAAGGGGCTGCACCTCAAGATAATCGTAATAATCGGCGATGCGCAGCAGCTGCTCATAGGGCTGGCCCGCCACAATCGCCCTGTAAAGCTCACCTGCTTCACAGGCCGGAGAGAGCAGCAGTCCCTCGCGGTACTGGTTCAGCAGGCTGCGCGGCACACGCGGCTTTTTGAAGAAATACTGCGTGTGGGCCGCACTGACAATGCGGTACAGGTTCTTCAAGCCCACCTGATTCTGCACCAGTATAATAAGGTGGTAGTATTTCTTTTTCAGCACCTCTTTGTTGCCGCCAAGGCCGGTGTTGATGGCCTCCACCGTGTGGATGTCTTTCTCCACAAGGTCGGTCAGCATAACCTCAAAGATGCGGGCCAGCGCCATTGCATCGTCCACCGCACGGTGGTGGTTGAAGGGCGGGATTTCCAGATGCTTGTTGATGGTGTCCAGCTTATAGTTGCGCAGCCCCGGGAAGAGCGCCTGGCCCATCGGCAGGGTGTCGATGTAGGTATTCTCGTCCCAGCTGACGCCCGCCTTCTCCCCTGCCTTGCGGATAAACAGCATATCAAAGCTGTGCGCATTGTGCGCCACCAGAATGTTATCGCCGCAGAATTCCTTGAAGGCGCGGATGGCCTCCTCCGGCGTGGGGGCATCGGCCACCATCGCATCGTTGATGCCGGTCAAATCCACCACCTTCTGCGGGATGGGCTTGCCGGGGTTGACGAAGGTGCAGAATTTCTTTTCCTCGTTGATTTTGCCGTTTTCCACATAGACGGCGCCGATTTCAGTCAGACGCTCGGTGTTGGGGTCAAGGCCGGTGGTTTCGGTGTCAAAGACAACGAAGGAGCCGGAAAGCGGCATTTCGGCCTTGCCGTAGACGGCGGGAATCATATCGTCCACGAAGTAGGCCTCGCACCCGTAAATCAGCTTGAAGTTGGGGTCGGTCTCGTGGATGGCATCGGTGGCCAGCATGGCCTCCGGGTAGCCCTGGCAGACGCCGTGGTCCGTGATGGCAATGGCGCGGTGCCCCATGCGATGGGCCAGACGCACAATCTTGCCGGGGTCATTGAAGCCGTCCATCGAGCTGGACTTGGTGTGCAGATGCAGCTCCACGCGCTTTTCCCCGTCCGGGGCGGTGTCCTGGCGTTGCTCACGCTCCACCTGCAGAACATCATACGGCATAATGACAAAGTCATGCTCGTATTTATCATACATATAGTTGCCGCGGACAATCAGGGTTGTGCCTGGCTTAAGGCCCTCCCACTTGGACATATCGGCGTCCTCGTCTCCCAGAACCTTGAGGTTGACCGAGCCCGAATAGTCGGTGATGGAGGTAAAGTAAATCTTGCGGCGGCTGCCCTTGACCTCGGTGGCAAAAACGTCGCCCCAGACCGTGACCTTGCCGCCGTCCCCCAGATCGTTGAGACGGCGGGTGTCCGCAGGCTTGAAGCTCTTACCGTAAAAGAGCTTGACCGGCTTGTTGGTCAGCGCCAGACCCTCAATCGTGAAGTCGGGCGGCGTCTCCTTGGCCTCGAACTTGACGGCGGGGGCCTTCTCCTGCAGATACTGCTCAAATTCCTCCTCGGTGCGCGCCTTGCCGCTGTCGGCCAGACGCACGATGGGCAGGCTGCCGGTGCGCTCCTGAATGAGCTCTGCCAGCACGCGGGGCAGTTCAACGCTTTCCAGAATCTGGCGGCCCGCGTTGACATGGATGGTAATGCCATCCTCCCCGAAGGTGACCGGCTGGGCCTTATCCAGAAAGCCGTTGACCGGCATCCCCTTCTCCTTCAGCTCCTCCAGCATCAGGCGCACAGCCTCGGGGGTGATGTTCGGGTAGGCAAAATAGCTGCGCACCTGCAGCTCGTACCCGGCAAACACCTCGCCAAGGGACGCACAAAGACGCCCGCACAGCGCCTGATCCAGGGGTTCAGCACTGCGCAGGCAGATGACGACCTGTCTTTTTGTGCGGTAAAGCTCCACGCGGTCTACAAGCACACTGCCAAAGGCGGCGCAGAACTGCTGGTCTGCCGTGAACTGCGGCCAGACCTGTGTGACAAATGGTTTCAAAAAGATACCTCACAAATCGGGTGTGGAAGGTTTGGTATGGGGCTCACATCTTATGGATTTCCTCCAGCAGCTGTCCGACAATATCGCCCTTCAGCATACGGATTTTCTCGCCGCGGATGAAAAGTAGTGCCTCGTCCTTGCCGCCCGCAATGCCGATGTCGGCGTCACTGGCCTCGCCCGGGCCGTTGACAACACAGCCCATAATGGCAATCTTCAGTGGCTTCTTGAATCCCTCGTCCCGCAGACGCTGCTCAACCTCGTTGGCAATTTCAATCATCGGGTACTGGGTGCGGCCACAGGTGGGACAGCTGATGATTTCCGGGCCGGCCACCGCATAACCGGCGGCGCGCAGAATGTCATAGCCCGCGTAGACCTCGTTCTCCGGCTCATCGGTCAGGCTGACGCGCAGCGTGTCACCGATGCCCTCCATCAGCAGACCGCCGATGCCCATGCCGGATTTAATCAGACCCATACGGTTGCCGCCCGCCTCGGTCACGCCAACGTGCAGGGGGTAATCGGTCTGGCTGGCCAGCAGACGGTAGGCCGCCATCATGCGCGGCACGTTGCTGGATTTTATCGAAATAACGATATTGTCAAAATCATATTTCTGCAGAAGGCGCACGTGGTACATGGCGCTTTCCACCATCGCCTCGGGCACGAGCGCGCCATACTTGGCAAGGATGTGCTTCTCCAGGCTGCCGCCGTTGACACCAATACGGATGGGCACGTTCTTGGCGTTGCAGGCGTCCGCCACGGCCTTCACACGGTCGTCATCGCCGATATTGCCGGGGTTGATACGGATTTTGTCCGCGCCTGCGTCCAGTGCAGCCAGCGCGGCGCGGTAGTCAAAGTGGATGTCCGCCACAACGGGGATGTCAACCTTCTCCTTGATGGCGGCCACAACAGCGGCGTCCGCCGGGGTGGGCACGGTCACGCGGACAATCTGACAGCCCGCCTTGGCCACGCGCTCTGCCTGCGCCACGTTGCCCGCAATGTCCTTGACAGGCACGTTCAGCATAGTCTGCACAGCAATCGGGTTTGTGCCGCCGATTTTGATATTGCCAATCTTGACTTCCTTTTTCAGTTGACGCTGCATCGTAGTCTCTCCTTATAAGAATCGTGATATATCCTGCATGGTGACCAGAAGCATCAGCCACAGCAGGGCCACCATACCCGCGGTGTTCACAAAGCCCTGTGCACGTTCCGGCACAGGGTGGCCGGTCAGTGCCTCCCACAAAAGGAAAAGCAGCTTACAACCGTCCAGCGCCGGGATAGGCAGCAGATTGAAGATGCCGACATTGATGGTCAGCAGAGCCATCAGCGAAAGGGCATCTCGCCAGCCATACCGCACGGCCTGACTGACCGCTGATACCGTGCCGATGGGGCCGGACAGCTCCTCCACGCCCGCCTTGCCGGTGAAAAGCTCCCAGAAGCCGCCCAGAATTGCCCCGCTGTAGTAGCGGAACATTTCCCCTGTCAGGGCCGCGGCATTTTTCGCGCTCATTCTCTGCGAAGCAACGCGGAAATCCGTGCCGTACAGCACATTTCCGTTTTCGTCCAGTGTCGGGGCCACCGTCACGGCGGGCAGGCTCACAACCTCACCGCCGCGCAGCACCTTCATGGTGTGGGTCTTTTCGGTGCCGTCAAAAGCGCCGGATAGGGTGTACACCGTCCAGCAGGGCTTGCCGTCAATCTGTAAAATCGTATCGCCCCGCTGCAAAACCGCGGCGCTTTGAGAGTTTTCGCCGAAGTCGGCAACCGTGGTGCTGCCGGTTCTCCCCTGCGAGAGCACCAGCACCAGCAGCACCGCAATGCCCAGCACAAAATTCATCAGCGCACCGCACAGCGTCACAAAAAAGCGCTGCCACGCGGTGGCCTCCTCAAATTTTCGGCCGCCTACCGCCAGCGGAAAGAGCACTGTTTTGCGCGGCGGAGGGGTGAACGGTGTAGCGTCCTCCCCTTCCTCGTCCTCCTCAGGCGGGCGGCTGAACAGATTGTAGCCGCCAAGCGGCAGCAAGCGGATAGAATAGGTCGTTCCGTTTTTTTTGGTGGACCACAGGCATGGGCCAAAGCCGATGGAAAACTCCTCGACAATGATGCCGCAATGGCGTGCCGCCATAAAATGGCCCAGCTCATGCACCAGAATGACGCCGCCAAACACGAGCAGCGATGCCAGCCCGGTCAGCAATGCAGTCATAGGCACCTCACAATGTTAAATATGGGCTTCCACATAGGCTCTCGCCATGCGGTCACATTCGTGCACATCGGCCAGCGTATAGTCCCCACCGAAGGAGTCGCTGTCCACAATGCCCTCGACCAGACGGCCTATATCCAAGAAGCCGATTTCATCCCGCAGGAAGTGCGCCACGGCGGCCTCGTTGGCACCGTTGGCGGCGCAGGGGGCCAGACCACCCTTGCGGATGGCCTTCTTGCAGGCCTTCAGGCAGCGGAAGGTCTCATCGTCCGCGGTCGCAATGCTCAGCTTGGTCAGGGCAGCAAAATCCAGCTCCGGCACGGGGCTGGGCAGGCGCTCGGGCCAGGTCAGCGCGTACTGGATGGGGATGCGCATATCGGGCACGCCGAGCTGCGCAATGACGGAATGGTCGGCAAACTGCACCGCCGAATGGATGATGCTCTCACGCTGAACCACAATCTGGATTTTATCCTCCGGCAGGCCGAACAGCCAGGCGGCCTCAATCAGCTCAAGGCCTTTGTTCATCAGCGTGGCGGAGTCGATGGTGATTTTGGCGCCCATATTCCAGTTGGGGTGTTTGAGGGCGTCCGCCTTCGTCTTGGTGCGCAGCTCCTCGGTGGTCATACCGAAGAAGGGGCCGCCGGAGGCGGTCAGCAGGATTTTTTCCAGCGTTTTGGCGCTGTGTGCATCCTGCAGGCACTGGAAGATAGCGCTGTGCTCGCTGTCCACCGGCAGCAGGTGCACGCCGTTTTTCTTGACGGCATCGGTGACCAGATGGCCACCGGTGACAAGGCTTTCCTTGTTGGCCAGCGCCAGATCGTGGCCGCTTTCAATGGCTGCCAGCGAGGCATCCAGACCCGCAATGCCCACAACCGCGTTCAGCACGGTGCCTGCGCCGTCCATCATGGCCAGCTGCTTCAGACCGTCCGCCCCCTTCAGCAAGGTGGGTGCCCCCGCCTGCCCTGCCAGTGCGGCGGACAGCTTATCGAAGGCGGCGGGGTCGGTGACAGCCACATATTTGGGGTGAAATTCCGCAATCTGAGCCAGCAGCTTGTCGACACTGGAATTGGCGGACAGGCCGAAAACCTCATAGCCGTGCATACGGCAGACATCCAGACTCTGGGTACCAATGGAGCCGGTGGAGCCCAGCAGTGTGATAACCTTACTCATGGTAACATTCCCTCACAGCAGATAAAAGAAGTAGCGCACCGCGATGGAGACAAAGGGCGCAATGAACATAACGCTGTCAAACCGGTCCAGAATACCGCCGTGGCCCGGGAAAATCGTTCCGTAGTCCTTGATGCCAACCTGACGCTTGACCGAGGAGGCAAACAAGTCACCCAGAATTCCCAGCACGGACGCCACGGCACCCATGCCCAGCAGCACCAGATAGTGGCGCGGCTGCACGCCGATGCTCAGCACATTGTAATGAGCAGACAGCAGCGAGTAGACCAGCGTGAGCACACAGCCCGCCAGCATACTGCCCAGCACGCCGCCCACGGCACCCTCCACCGTTTTGTGGGGGCTGACCACCGGGGCCAGCTTGTGCTTGCCAAAGGCACGGCCCGCAAAGTAGGCAGCCGTGTCTCCACCCCATGCAAAGCAGAGGATGAGCAGGATGAAGTAGATGGCATCATAGCGGTACTGGGTAAAGGGCAGCATCCGCTTCAGATGGATGAGCGAGTAGAAGCAGAACGTGATTACGGTTGAGAAGTAGACAAAGCCCGCCAGCTTACCAAAATCCAGCGTTTTTACGTTCCTAATCTGGCAGACGTTATAGAACAGCACCGTCAGAAACGCCGCCGGCAGCAGCAGGCTGCGCACCATCTGTGAGCTGCTGAGCATGACAAGCAGCGTCAGCGGTACGGCGGCCACATAGAGGTACCACTCCTTTTTGCCGAAACCCATGGCGGTGTACACCTCATGGATGGCAAGCAGACAGATGGCACTGAGTACGAGGTCAAACAGGAACGTGTCAAAAAATGCCAGAACAACAGCCAGAACGCTCAGGCCGACAACGGATGTGATGATGCGGGTCTTCATAAACGGTGGTTCCCTTTCGCGGAAGTGATTGGGCAATGCCGCACGCCGGCAAACGGTGATGCAGCCTGTCATAAGTTGTATTGCAACAACAGCCTATGCGAGCGTGCCGCATGGCATACCCGCACAGGCTATTGCTCACGGAGGAATCAGACCTCCATGATTTCCTTGTTCTTGTCGGCGCAGGTATCGTCAATCATCTTGACGTACTTGTCGGTCAGCTTCTGGGTTTCTTCCTCCAGCTTCTTCTGGTCATCCTCCGTCAGCTCGCCGGCCTTCTTCATGGCCTTGAACTTGTCCATTGCGTCGCGGCGGATGTTGCGCACGGCGGTCTTGGCGTCCTCGCCCTGCTTCTTCACGTCCTTGGTCAGCTGCTTGCGGCGCTCTTCGGTCGGTGCCGGGAAAACCAGACGGATAATCTGGCCGTCATCAATCGGGTTGATGCCGATGTCGCTGGTCTGGATGGCCTTGGAGATGGGCTTGAGCATCGAGCGGTCCCACGGGGAGATAGTCAGGATGCGGGCCTCGGCGACGGCGACAGCCGCAATCTGCTGGATGGGCGTGGGGCTGCCGTAGTAGTCCACGGTGACCTTGTCCAGAATGGCGGGGTTGGCGCGGCCTGCGCGGATGGAGGCCAGCTCATGCACCAGATGGTTGACACTGGCGTTCATTTTTTCTTCAAAGGGTTTCGTAGTGCTGCTCATAATCAGATTCTCCTTATTTTAAGATAGTATAGGGGGAAAATATGAATTTTTCAATTCTTATTCCTTGACGAGGGTACCGACCATCTCACCCTCGCAGGCCTTGGCAATGTTGGCGGGCTGGCCCAGATCAAAGACGAGGATGGGCAGGCCGTTGTCACGGCAGAGGGTTGCGGCGGTGGAGTCCATAACGGCCAGACGCTCATCCAGCACGCGGGTAAAGGTCAGCGTGTCATAGCGCACAGCGTCCGGGTACTTGTGGGGGTCCTTGTCATAGACGCCGTCCACCATCGTGGCCTTGAACATAGCATCGGCGCTGATTTCCAGTGCGCGCAGGGCGCTGGCCGTGTCGGTGGAGAAAATCGGGTTGCCCGTACCGCCGCCGAACACAACAATCTTGCCGCTTTCCAGCGCAGCAATGGCCTTGTCGCTGGTGAAGCACTCGGCCACCTGCGGCATAAAGGAGCTGGTCATCACAACGGCGTCCACACCCTGCTGGTGCAAGGCGTCCTTGACCGCCAGCGCGTTCATAACCGTGGCCAGCATACCAATCTTGTCCGCGTCCATGCGGTCCATCTTGCCGCTGGAACGGCCGCGCCAGAAGTTGCCTCCGCCCACAACAATGGCAATCTGGGTGCCCAGATCGTGCGCCGCCTTGATGCCCGCGCAGATAGAAGCGATGGTCTCCTCATCAAAGCCCGTGCCCTTGGGACCAGACAGAGCCTCGCCGCTGACCTTCAGAAGAATACGTTTATACTGAATTGCCATAAAAAACACCACCTGTAGTTATTTTGGCGGTTCACCGTGCCGCACAGGCATAGTAAACCATTCTTTTTGTAGTTTATTTTACAATACTTTGCGCGTAAAGTAAAGCGGTGGCGGTAAAAAAAGACGGCCGCCCGGTGCGGGCAGCCGAAAAGGTAGTGATATATCGTTCTTATCGTGTTTTTGCACTGTAGGGGCCGGGCACGCCACGGAGGGGTCAAGCCCCCTCCCTACTTTCTTTACCGGTTGGCCAGCAGCGCCAGCTCGCGCTGTATCAGCTGCCGCCGGGTGCGCTGCTCGGCCATGCGCTCCGCCGGGGATTCCAGCATCAGGTTTTCCAGCGGCGGGGCGGCGGGCAAGGTGAATTGCAGCTCGGTGCCCGGGCCCTCTCCCACAGCCAGCGCCCAGCCCATTGCTCTGGCGTAGGCGGCAATCAGCGGCAGGCCCAGCCCGCCCGCATGGAGCAGACGCTCGCTCCATTTTTCCTCGGTCAGCAGCGCTCTGGCATCGGGCGGCAGGCCGGGGCCGTTGTCCCGATAGACAAAGCAGCCCGGCGCACAGTGCAGCACAATGTGTGCTGCGCCATCCACGGCCAGCGTGTTGGAAACAAGGTTTGTCACAAGGCCGTTCAGCAGCGTGGCATCCCCCATTGTGGGCAGAAATTCCACCCCCGCGCAGCAGAGCTCCACGGTGAACGGCAGGCCGCAGCGGGCGGCCTCCTCTTGCAGAATGTCGCAGATTTCCCGCAACTGGCTGACCAGATCCATCGGCCGCGGCGTGCAGCTGCCGCGCAGAAGCGCCGCCGTGGCGGCGTCCGAGGTCTGGTCCCCCAAGCGGCGCAGGCTGAGCAGCTGTGTGCGCAGCTCGTCAAAAATCGGCTGGAGCTCGGCGCGCTGGGCCGGGCTGGTTGTCCGCTCCAGACTGTCCTGCAAAGCCTCAAAGGCATTCTCCATGCTGTCAAGAGAGCGCCGGAACCGCCCGCGCAGTCCTCCGCGCAGTGCCAGCAATGCTGTGTCGTCATCCTCTTTGTACATGGAGACACCTTCTTTACATTATAAGTATGGTTCTGCCCGGCTGCACAGCTCCTGCAGCAGCCCCGCCATCAATTGCCCATTGGAGAGCACGCCGTCCTCGGGCCGGCCGCAGCGGCGGCAAAGTGCCCGGTAGGGCTCCATGCCGCGCTTGGACATCTTCTGGGAAAGCCGGTTCATCGCCGAGGTCACCGTGCCGAGCTCAATGCCCTCCTCCGCGGCAACGTACTGCTGCAGCACGCCAATCTGCTGCGGGTGGTCGGCATACAGTGCGTAGAGCAGCATACGCTCCGCATAATGGTAGCCGCTCAGCGTGGCAGGGGCACCGTAGTCGTCCAGCACCGCATCACAGCAGCCGCGCAGATGGTACAGCCGATGCTCATCATCGGTGGAGCCCATACGGTAGATTTCATCAAACAGGCTTTTCATCCCATAGGGGCGCAGCATAATCTGATACTGGGAGAACAGCCGCAATGCCTTGCGGGCCGCGGTTTCCTCCGGCACCGGGACAACCACCAGCACGGCGGGCTCCGGGTCAAGGTGCATCGTGCTGATTTCCTGCAGAAGGCTGGTCACGGACGGCTTTGTGAGCAGCGCATCCAGCACAAGCACCCGCGGGCGCAGCCCGCCGTGCAGCAGCTCCAGAACCTCCTGCCCAGTGGCGGCCACCGCCGCCGCGCTGACCTCTGCGCCGTGCGTTTTGGCAAACAGCTTCATTGTGTCCCTGTCCAGTTTGGCGTTGAACGCAAACAGCGCCGTCACAGCGGTGGTCTTGGGCAGGGCGGTTTTTTCGTGCAAGGGGCGTTCGTTCAACAACACTGCCATATCAGCCCACCGCCGATCCACACAGGTCAACCAGAATTGCGGACACATGTACAGGGTCCACGGCATTTTCATATAGAAAACGTGTCAGCATCCCTGCGCGGTCCTCCTCTGTGTCACACAGCATATAGGCTGCCGCAGGGCCTCCCTCCCGCTGTACGCTGATTACAAAGGCGTCCTGCTCCCGCAGCAGCGTATAGGTCACGGTCCCGGCGCACTGCAGATCCGCCAGTGCGGAAAATTCTCTTCGGTAGCTTGCTATTGGTTTTGCTTCCATAAAGCTCTTCCCCCCACACGTTAGTATTATAGTTGTTTTTACTATAGTGCATCTCGCGCGTGGGGTTCAATCTGCACTGTGTATACGTTTTTGTACGGTAAGTGCAAGATTTGTATTATTATAGCACTATATAATAGAAAGCGCAAGAAATATCTGATTTTTCCCTTGTTACAATATAATTCGTATGTTATACGATGTGTACCTGGGCGCAGGCACAAAAATTCTGATTTGCTCTTGACTTTTTTACGGAAATGGTTTACACTAATCTAGTCGTCAAGACATGGGCCTGTAGCTCAGTTGGGAGAGCGTTCGGTTCGCATCCGAGAGGTCAAGGGTTCGAATCCCTCCAGGTCCACCATACAAGAAAAATCCGAACCTATTTCCGATTGGAGAAGAGTTCGGATTTTTTGTTTTCTTTGGGTACGATAACGAAGGCTCCTGTGGACGGCGTAAAACCCCGACACCTTGTCATAGACCGTAACCACACGACAAGAGTTTGGAGGACATAATATTGCAAAACTAAAGATGTCAATCGGCGTAATGCATTCGATCAGGCAAGAACTGGAACTCTAGGCATAAAACCGAAGTATGTCACAGAGATATTTGTGGACAAAGAGAATGCGGACATAGCACGCCATATTCTACATAGCCTATGACATGGTATTGCTATGAAGCAAAATTCTAGATGTCGGAGAATCTGAAATCATGTATAACAATAGACAAAATAACCGATTTAGCAAATTCATCGGTGCTATTGTAGTAAGTCTGCTTGTTCTTATCACAGGATGCTCATCTACTCAAAAGGGAACCAATTCAGCCAAGCTAATTACAGAGGATAGCTCAAATCCAGTCACTTTAACAGTCTACCTTACCGCTCACTATGCAAACCCCGATACACATTGTCCTATCTATGAAAAACTGCTAGACTACCAAAAAGAGAACCCTAATATCACAATACAGTTCGTATCACCCAAAGAAGGTGATACCGCAGAGCGTGAGGTTGAGATTCATCAGCTAAATACGGAAATCCTTTCAGGCAAGGGTCCCGACCTTTTTA
>ERZ773107.2353-NODE-2353-length-14304-cov-3.827146_pt1 | contig 14304 bp, 13 predicted proteins | sample MGYA00580571_ERZ773107 | MGnify/ENA primary metagenome ERZ773107 (study PRJEB29015, sample SAMEA2737843) | human gut metagenome | biome: human gut; feature: human-associated habitat; material: faeces | place: China | collected 2012 ... | reverse complement strand
ACGCGACCTCTTCGTCCCGAACGAAGCGCTCTACCAAGCTGAGCCACATTCCGATTTGCAGCGGTTTTTCAACCGTGCTCAACTATAATAGCATAGAAAAACGGATTTGTCTACTGAAAAAATGAAAAAAAAGCTATTTTTTTGTAAGCTTAAGTTGAACATGATTGTGAAAAATGATATACTAGAAAAATGGGACACAATGAAGACTGGATTTGAAAGGATAAAGAAATGAATTTAAAAACGAAAGAAATTACGATCTGTGCCATGTTTGCAGCGTTGATTGCGATCGGGGCATTTATTAAGATTGATATTCCACTGCCGATGTATACGATGCATTTTACATTTCAGTGGTTTTTTGTATTGATGGCAGGATTTCTGCTGGGGGCGAAGTTAGCTTCCTTAAGCGTGCTGGTATATCTGTGCATCGGGCTGACTGGTGTTCCGGTGTTTGCAGCTGGCGGTGGACCTACTTATATTTTCCGCCCGGGATTTGGATTTTTACTGGGCTTTGTGCTGGCGGCTTTTCTGATCGGACTGCTGACGGAGAAGCTTCGGGCTGGCAAGGTGCGCCAGATGATGATACCGGCGTTTGTCGGGATGCTTGCCTATTACGGTGTGGGAGCTGTTTATTTTTACTGTATTAAGAATTTTTACGCGGCAACACCGATGAGTTTTGCTGTGATTGTGGTAGATTATTGCCTGATCACGGTGATTCCGGACGGCATCTTATGCGTATCGGCAGCAGTATTTTCCGCGAAGCTGCGGCCGGCATTTATGCGTATGATGGAGAATGGAACGCAGACCGTAGTCTGTTCGGGTGAAAAAAGTAAGTAGGAGACAGGAATGAAGTATAAGATAGGAACAAGAGGATCAAAGCTTGCACTAAAGCAGACCATGGATGTGATTGCCAAACTAGAGCAGCTTTATCCGGAGGATGAGTTCGAGGCTGTCATTATTACGACTACAGGAGACAGGGAGCAGAAGAAGCAGTTAGACCAGATCGGATCCAAGGGTGTCTTCGTGCAGGAGATTGAGGAAGAGCTTTTAAACGGCACAATCCATGCGGCAGTCCATTCTATGAAGGATATGCCGGCGGAGGCAGAGCCGGGGCTCACTTTTACAAAGGCATGGAAGCGCGAGGATGAGAGGGATGTCTTAGTACTCAGGGAGGCGAAGTCGTTTGAGGAGCTTCCGGAAGGCGCTGTGATTGGAACCGGAAGCAGAAGACGCGCCTACCAGCTTCTGATGCTGCGTCCCGATCTTCGCATTGTGCCGATCCGGGGCAATATTGACACCCGCATGAGAAAGTTAGAGACACCGTTAGAAGACGGCAGCTTCATGGATGGCATTGTGCTTGCGGCAGCGGGACTAAAACGTATCGGAAGGGCAGAGGAGATCACAGAGTATCTCTCTGTTGATCAGATGATCCCGGCACCTGCGCAGGGAACGTTAGCAATCGAAGTAAAGGCAGATAACGAAGAACTGTTAGAGAAGTTTAACCGGATCAGTGACCCGGATACCGAATATACCGTGCTTGCAGAGCGAGGCTTTTTAAAGGCGATCGGCGGGGACTGTCATTTGCCGGTAGCAGCGTTCTGTGACAGGCTTTTAGATGGAAGCTTCCGCCTGCGTGCCCTTTTCGGGGATGAGAGCGGGGAACATTTAGCGAGAGCGGTTGTAACGGAGGCGTGTGCAGACGGGGAAGAGAAAGCTGCATTAGAGAGGCTTGTCACACGTACCGTGGAAGAGATCCGGGAGAAGTTCTGATTCACGTTTACTTTTTTTCGGAAATATGATATTTTGAGATGAGAAAAATGTGTTTGCACGGATCAGGGGAGCCTGATGCCAGTCAGAAAGGAAACAGTTATGGGAAGAGACGTCATTATCGCATGTGATTTTAACAGCAAAGAGGAAGTAATCAACTTTTTAAGCAAATTCGAGGATGAGAAGCCGTTCGTGAAGATTGGAATGGAGCTGTTCTACGCAGAGGGACCGGAAATCGTAAGAACCATCAAGAAGATGGGACACAAGATTTTCCTCGACCTGAAGTTACACGATATTCCGAACACCGTAAAGAAATCCATGGCAGTCTTATCAAATCTGGATGTGGATATGTGCAATGTCCATGCAGCAGGAACGAAAGCCATGATGTCAGCTGCAATCGAGGGACTTACAAGGGCAGACGGAAGCAGACCGTTACTGATCGCAGTTACCCAGCTTACTTCCACCAGCGAGGAAGTGATGCAGCAGGAGCTCTGGATCGACAAGCCGATTGACCAGACCGTTATGCATTATGCGAAGAATACAATGGAAGCCAGACTTGACGGTGTAGTATGCTCACCGCTTGAGGCAGGAAAAGTCCACGAGGTGTGCGGTGAGAAGTTCTTAACGATCACGCCGGGGGTACGCTTTGCAGATGGCGAAGTGGGAGACCAAAAGCGTGTGACAACGCCGGAGAAAGCAAAAGAGCTTGGATCTGATTATATCGTAGTTGGAAGACCAATCACTCAGGCGGAGGATCCGGTAGCTGCATACAGAAGATGCGTTGCAGAATTTGTCGGCTAGTGAGAGAATAAAAGAACGCCCGGACATTTTAGCCCCGGGCGTTTTTACTTCATGAATGTGAGGAAATGGAGAAAGAAAATGGCAGAGGAAGTTCAGGTACAGACGAAAAGAAGATGGAAAGGAACCAGCGGCAGTACGTTAAAAATGATCGCAATTGTGACGATGCTGATCGACCACATCGGAGCGGTAGTACTGGCACGGCTTCTGATCGTGCAGGGCGTTAATTCTATTGACACATCGAGCCAGAATGCGGTCATGCAGTGGCTGACACAGAATGCAACGCTTTATTATACCTACACAGCGATGCGGATGATTGGAAGAATTGCTTTTCCGATTTTCTGTTTCCTGTTAGTGGAAGGATTTTTACATACGCATGATGTGAAGAAGTATGCACTGCGGCTCGGGGCATTTGCACTGATATCGGAGATCCCGTTTGACCTGACATTTAGTGGGAAAGTGCTTGATTTTCAGTACCAGAACGTCTTCTTTACCCTGTTTATCGGACTTCTCACGATGATGGTGTATCATATGGTGGAGGAGAAGACAGAGTGGCAGCCGATCATCCGTGGACTTTTGTATGTTGTGATCCTTGTGGCGGGAATGGCACTTGCATGGCTTTTAAAGACCGATTATGCGGAAAAAGGAGTGTTTTGCATCATGGTTTTATACATGTTCCGGAAAAAGAAGGTAAACCAGATGTTAGCAGGATGCCTGTCTTTCTTCTGGGAGACACCGGCATTGTTCGCATTTATCCCGATTGCTTTTTATAATGGGAAAAGAGGCTGGAACATGAAATACTTTTTCTATATTTTCTATCCGGCACATTTGCTGATCCTTTACATGATCTGCTGCTTTATGGGGATCGGTGGAATCGCAGCAATTTAAAAAAATCTTAAGAGATGCTTCCTTGCATATCAGATGAAAGTTTATTAAGATAGAAGAAACGGGTAAAAATGCGATCCGTATACCAAAACGATGAGACCGCAGAACAGGAGGACTGGTTTGTGACAGAACAGGAACACAGAAGAATGGAGCGCAGGAGGCGCGAGGCTGCCAGAAGGAGAAGGGCGAAGGCAATCCGGAAGAGAAGAATCGTTCTTTTCATTATGGAGCTTTTCATACTGCTTCTGCTGCTTGGAGTGGTTTTCATCGTGACGAAGCTGCAGCGGATCAATAAGTCAGACCTTGATATGGACAAGGTCGAGATGAACGAAGATATTTCGCAGGAAGCACAGGAAGTCATGAAGGGATATAAGACGATCGCACTGTTTGGTTTAGATAACCGGAGCAATGGGAATCTGTCCAAGGGACGAAGTGATGTGATTATCATTGCGAACATCAACAATGATACGAAGGAAGTGAAGCTTGTATCAGTATTCCGGGATACGTTCTTAGACGTCGGGGAGGGATCTTTCCAGAAATGCAATGCAGCCTATGCGAAGGGCGGTCCGGAACAGGCGCTCACGATGTTAAATAAGAACCTGGACCTGAATATCACAGACTATGTTACCGTGGATTTTGAAGCGATTGTAGAGTGTGTGGATCTGCTCGGGGGCATTACGATCCCGGAGATGACGGATGATGAGGCGAGCCTGACCTGGGGCTATATCAAGGAGATCAACGAGCTGACAGGACATAAATCTCCGTATCTGGACAAGGGCGGAACGAATGTAGAACTGGACGGAGTGCAGGCATGTGCGTATGCAAGAATCCGTTACACAGCCGGAAATGATTACAGGAGGGCAGAACGTCAGAGAGCAGTTCTGGAAGCGATGGTGGAGAAAGCGCAGCAGTCCGATATTCTGACAGTGAACAAAGTGATCAACCAGGTATTTGGGGATATCGAGACAAGTTTTTCCAATGCGGAATTGGTAGCCATGGCAGCGCAGATGTTTAACTATAAGATCACAGACAGCACCGGCTTCCCATTTTCGAAGACAACCAGAATTGTCAGCAAGAAGAAGGGGGATGTCGTGATCCCGTGTGACCTGAGTGTCAACGTATCATTGCTGCACCAGTACCTTTTTGAGGATGAGGAGTATACCGTTTCGGATACCGTGAAGAAGAATAATGACCTGATTATTAAGGAGACCGGAGTTGGTCTTGAGGACAGGGATTAAACCGATAAAAGAAAAAGGAGGGCATCCTGCTTGAAGAAGAAGCGGGATGCCCATATTTATAACTCTGCGGACAAGGTTTTGTGCCATCCGGCACAGAAAATACGGTGAATGAAAGTGACAATCCATGCCGCAGAGATTGTATTTTGTCGGAACTGGTCCAACCCCAAAGTGCTTTGAAACCGGCAGCTCCTTTTGATGATATTATAATACAGGAAAAATGTGACAGAATTTTGGATGGAAAGTGAAGAATCTCTTAAGTGATTCTAAGAAATTTATAAAATGTTTTTGAGGACAGAGGAGAGACAGAATGAACAAATACACATTGAGGCAATCTATGCTTTTGTTATTAACGGCAGCTATCTGGGGCGTTGCATTTGTGGCGCAGAGTGTTGGAATGGACTATGTGGGACCGTTTACTTTTAATACAGTGCGTTCCCTGCTTGGGGGGATTGTACTGATTCCGTGTATTGTGCTGTTGAAAAGGATCAATGTCGGTTCCAAAGATACTGCAGGAGTGGCAGAATGTAAATCAGGGGATCCGGCCAGGCAGAGAAAGGTACTGCTGACAGGAGGTGTGGCGTGTGGAGTTCTTTTGTGTATTGCAAGTAATTTGCAGCAGTTTGGTATTATGTATACATCTGTTGGAAAGTCCGGATTTATCACGGCAATGTATATCGTACTCGTGCCGGTACTTGGCATTTTTCTGAAAAAGAAGGCAGGGATTAAGATCTGGTGCTCGGTGGCAATTGCTGTGGGAGGTCTTTACCTGTTGTGTATGACAGACAGTGGATTTTCCATTCAGAAAGGGGATCTGTTGCTGCTGCTCGGTGCGGTGATATTTTCTTTCCATATTTTGACGATCGATTACTTTTCACCGAAGGTGGACGGGGTGAAAATGTCCTGCATACAGTTTTTTACCTGTGGAATCCTGTCCATGGTCTGCATGTTCCTGTTCGAACAGCCACAGATCGGAGCAATCCTTCAGGCGTGGATGCCGATCGTGTATGCAGGAGTCCTGTCATGCGGAGTGGCATATACGCTGCAAATTGTAGGGCAGAAGGGAATGAACCCGACCGTGGCATCCCTGATTTTAAGTATGGAATCCGTGATCTCCGTGATCGCTGGATGGCTGATCTTACATCAGAAGCTTTCCGGCAGGGAGCTGCTCGGCTGTGTGCTTATGTTTGCGGCGATCATTCTGGTACAGCTCCCGGAGAGAAAGAGACCGTAACTGAGAAAAATTTACAGAAAAGCGGAGGATGTTAAAACATCGGAAGGAGAATGACGGTAATCTTCAAAAAACATGGTAAGCGGAAAAAAACTGTGTTATCATATTTAACAGAGGATTGCGAGAGTCGGATTTTTGACAGGTAAGACAAGCAGAGCGAACAAAGAGAGTAAGGGCAGGCAGGTGACAGGATTATGATGACATATTTCAGAACGGACGATCAGATCATCCATGAAGAAGAAAAGCTAAGCGACGGGGTGTGGGTGCAGATGATCAATCCGACCCACGAGGAGTGTGAAGAGATCGCGGAGAAGCTGATGGTGGACATCGACGATGTGAAGGCGGCACTTGACCAGGAAGAAAGTTCCCGTATCGAGTTACAGGATGGCTATACCCTGATCTTAGTGGATATCCCAACGATTGAGATCCGCCATGATAAGAAGGCATATACGACCATCCCGCTCGGCATTATTCTGACGCAGGATGTAATTGTGACGATCTGTACGGAAGACACCCCTGTTTTACAGAACTTTGTCCACAACCGCGTGAAAGAGTTCAGTACGAAGAAGAAGCTGCGTTTCGTCTACCAGATCCTGTATCGGACGACTGCCAATTATCAGACGAACCTGCGCATCATTGACAAGACGAGAACCGAGATTGAAGAGAGGGTCGGCGATGACACGGATGACTCCGATCTGATCAACCTGCACGAGCTGGAGTCCACACTGGTCTACTTTGCTACCTCCCTCAGGGCGAATGGCGTTGTATTAGACCGTCTGACACGCTACAAGCGGTTAGAGCAGTACCCGGAAGATAAGGAGCTGCTCGACGATGTGATTGTAGAGAACAGGCAGGCGATTGAGATGACAAGCATTTACCGTGATATCATCAACGGAACCAGGGAGCTGATGTCCTCCCTCTTAGACAACCGCCTGAACAATGTCATGAAGTACCTGACCTCCATCACGATTGTCATGGCAATTCCAACCGTCATCTCCGGTCTGTATGGAATGAACGTGGAAGAGAAGTGGATGCCGTTCGCGAACACGGCACATGGATTTCTGATTATATGTATCCTGACGCTGTTGATCTGCGTGATTACGATGGTGTTTTTGCGTAGGAAGAAGATGCTGTAGAGATAAAAGGATTCCCGGCGGGTATGGGATTATCGGTTGATGAAATTGTAAAAGCAGTGAATATGAATGTTGCTGCAGTAAAGAATTGGATGAAGGAATAAGAAAAAACAGAGAAGGATACATAAATTGGGCGAAGCAGTTTATGTATCCTTTTTGTATATGGTTCTATAAATTTTTAATAGGTTTTCTGAAAATCTGTTCTTCAATCATATAACAAAGCACCATATAAATTCCAGGGGTGCAAAAAAGGCTTGGAGAATAATAGACGACGATATCAAGACCACATGCAAACAGGAACAGCAGAAATGCAGGTAAATCAATATACAAATTCCGATCATAAAAATGCTGACGAACAGGAAAAGATAGGTAAAATCACCGGAGTTTTTTTGTATAGGAATTACGATGCAATATTCCTATAAAGCAAAAACGCTCCGCGATGATGCAACTGATGCATAATAACCGGAGCGCAGAGCGAATCTTAGAGGTCTCATTTCCCTGAAACAGAGGAGCGTACAAATTGCATAAATTCTATGGTAATATCAGAGTGTGAATTCTCGCCGGATGCTGCCAGCCAGATATCCGCATGTATTTCCGGTTCCAGATTTAATACTTTTACATGTATATTTCCTTCGAAGGTTTTGGCTAATCCCCCCATACAGGTTGTTACTGTGCTTAAATCATTGATGACAGAATCTTCCCAGCTTCCTTCACTGACAGAGAGTTTAGGTGCAATATGTGCTTCCTCAAAAAGAGCGGAAGTAAATTTGTGCATCAGTGAATTTTTGTGATAACGATGATAAAAGGTATCGTTAGAAAACTGCTGTAAGTTTGCAGAGTTCAAGGAAGCCAAAGGATGATTAGTGGGAACAACGATTCTCATACAATCATTTTCATAGAAGAAAGAATCGAATGTTTCAGCAGATCCCATAATATTACGCATGAAAGCGACATCTACTTTACCGGTATTCAGCATCTGGATCAGTTCATCTGTTGAAGCAATATGCACCTCCAGTGTTGCATTCGGATGACTCTTTTTGAACTCTGCTAGATGTGTTGTAATTCCATAATAGAATGGAAAATCTACGGTTCCGATGACAAGATGGTTTGCTTTTTTAAAGTGAATTCGTTCAATATCACGTTTAAAAGAATGCTCGTTCTCAAGAATGTTCTTTGCATAGACAACGAGAGCCTCACCGTAAGGTGTAAGTTTCATTTTCTGTGTTGTCCGTTCAAATAATGGAACTCCATAACTGTCTTCTAACTGTCTGATATGTCTTGAAAGAGTAGCCTGACTGATTTGCATCTGTCTCGCTGCTTTCGAAAAACTGTTTGTTTCTTCTAAGGTAAGAAATTCATTCAAAATAGACGTTTCCAACTTCACCCTCCGGTCCATGATAAGGAATATCATTGCTGTGTGTATCGTGTATTTCTATTGCGTAGTCTAAAAAGACTGCAGCAGGTTTCGACAGTGGCGGATCTTTCTGGTAATACAGATTTAAGTAAACCGGTGGTGTGGGTGTGATCTCTACTATTGCAACCCGGTGCTGCTTAATGGCCATAATATCGCTTGCAGTAGTCAGAGAGACACCGATACCTGCAGAGACAAGTTCTGCCAGATTATTGGTACCATGGATAGTGAAATCAACCTGTGGCTCAAAGCCGGCATTCCGGCATAGCTCCAGACTGTATTTGTAAAGAAAGGATCCCTCAGGAAAGAGAATAAACTTGTCATTGGATAATTCAGACAGATTTACACTCTTACGGTGTGATAATGGATGACTGAGCGGCAATATGGCAATCAGTCGGTCGGATGACCATGGAAAAAGGCAATAGTCATCGTTTGCCTGTGTGGAATCAACTGCAAAAACCAATTCATATCCCATGTGAAAGGCCTGCGGTAATGTTACGGTACGGCTGAATTCACCAGGTGAGATCGAATACTTTGGATAGCGATCCTGAAAATGGTCGGAAAGCATATTCACAATATGATCGCAGTTCATCGTGCGTGCGATCGCAAGCTTTACAATGGAAGAATTTTTGATCTCGAGCTCTGTAAGCTTGGCATCAAAATCTTTGCAGATGGATTTCATATTGTAGGCAAATGATAAATACAATGCACCATATTCTGTGAGCTCCACCTGTTTGGAACATTTGGAAAAAAGCTCATGCCCGATATCTTCATCCAACAGATGCATGTGTTTGAGGAGACAGGATTCGGAGAGATACAATTCGTCTGCAGCTTCAAATAAATTCCCGGTCTCGCACAGTTTTATAAATTCCGTATAATAACCTATCGTATTTAACATGGTGCACCTCCAACATAATAATCAATAGTATTTGACATAGTGTATCTCCAGATTCTATATAAAGAACCTTGTGCTATTTTTAAATATTAGCATGGGAAGAGAAAAAAAGAAAGAGGTGAGAAATGACTTTTATTCAGATAATGAATAAAGCAACAAGCAGAATGAGTTGAGAAGAATGTTTTTTTATGCTATGGTAGTAAAAATAAGAAAAGAGGTTAGAGGTTCGATGCAGGATACAAAATTTCATAAGATAACGGGAGCGGTAGTTTTAATACTTATTATTGTTATTTATTCATTTTACCGGATGCACGATACGGATGCCGTAACCATATCAGTGGGCGTAGATAACAGTAAAATCGGAATTGTAGAAAGTGGGAAAAATCCAGTGTTTATCGAACTTTGTGATGTTATTAAGGTGGAACTTGCAGAGGAGTACAGCCCGGATAACGGACAGGAATATGAAGTCTATACAGACGATAAAATTGGTGAATATATACTGATCTGGACCGAAGATAAGAAGTATGTTGTAAATACTAATAATAAGAAAACAACCAGGACAGTGTATGAGCAGATACAGAAGGCAATTGGAAAATGAGAGTGACTGAAAAAATAAAAGAGGAGATTTATTCAGATAATGGATAAATCTCCTCTTTTTTCGATTTGAAAATGCGAGTCTGAAAAATTATGATAAGTTTATCAAAAAGCAAAGGAGAAGGAATCTATGAAAAAGAAAGTGATTTCATTGATCTTAGCTGTGTCAATGGTGACCAGCATGACAGCTTGTGGAAGTTCGGGTGGGGGTACAACAAACAATAACAATGTAACTTCCCAGACAGAAACACCAAGTGAAGTAAAAAAGGATGCTGCGGTTGTTGAGAATTCAGTATCACTGACAGACAAAGCAAACATTGATAACTCTGTTGAGAGAGACAGTATCACAATTGGATGGCAGGATGCAACAACACTTGCTCCATGGGGAACCAATAATGATACACCAGGTAACTATGAAGTTTACGAGATGCTTTATGAATGTACATCAAGCGGTGAACGCTATGGAGTACTTGCAGATGAAAGCAAAGGTGATTTCGAACCTGGATGTGACCATGAGGATGGAACAGGAATTTATACTGTATATATTTACGATTATATTGTAGACCATGCAGGAAATCCAATTACAGCATCAGATGTTGCATTCAGTTACAATTATCAGTTTAACAATGAGACAACATCCGGATGGGATGATTTTATCGAGGCAACTGCGGTGGATGATTATACCGTACAATTTGAATTTTCAAAAGAGCAGGCAAACCTGGGATGGTTTGATAACTTCTTCTGCAGATGCTTTATCGTGAATGAAGACTCTTATAACGCATCTCCATCAAAGCTTGCAAATGATATGTGCGGATCAGGTCCTTATAAGTTCGTCAGCTACACATCCGGATCTAATCTGGTACTTGAAAAGAACCAAGACTACTGGCAGAAAGATGAACTTCGTCATCAGGAACAGCAGGCAAATGTAAAGAATATTACATTCCAGTTTGTATCTGAGAATGTTCAGCGTGTAAACGGTGTGGCAACAGGCTCACTTGATATGGTTCAGGATATGGCATTTGAGAGCATTAACGATTTTGTTGACGGTGGACAGTATGCAGATAAAGCAAATGTACAGGCTTATTCCCAGAAGTTCATTTATTATCTGGATCCAAACTGCAGCGAAGATTCTCCAATGCATGATGAGAATTTAAGAAAAGCTGTATTTTATGCGATCGATCAGGATGGACTGATCACAGCACTTGGCGGAGCTTATTCCAGATTATATGCCTATGCAAATGATTATTACAGTGATTACGACATGGTAGATTGGGCAAACGTTGATACATACAACTCAAAGACAGCGGTTGATCCTGATACCGTTAAACAGTATCTGGATGATTCTGATTATAATGGCGAGAAACTTACTCTTATGGTAATGAGTACCTTTGCAGATACCGCAACAATTATTGCAGCACAGCTTGCAGCTTACGGAATTAACGTAGAGTTACTTCAGGTCGATAACGCAACAGCAAATGCAACACAGGCTGATCCGACTGCTTGGGATATGACATTCGGAATGATGGCAGGAGATTACAATGTGCAGGCGTGGTTACACGACTTCTCCTATAACAATACATCAACCGGTGACCGTACAACTACTTTTATTGTAGATGATGAGTGGAATGATTTACTGGATCTGTGTAATACAGAAGACGGACATACTGCAGAAAATATGCAGGCATGGTGGGAGATGGCAGCAGAACATGCATACACAATGGGTATCTATGCAGGAAATAACTACAACATTGTACCGGAAGATTGCATTTATGTTTGTCAAGGTGACAAATTAAGATTCCTTCCAGGAGCATGCTGCTTCAAAGCAGAATAAATTGGTTAACGATGAGATAGATTTCGGGTCGGCACACGGCCCGAAATCTGTATAGAGAGAAAAGAGGAACTTATAATGTGGAAATACATTTTAAAAAGAATTCTGTGGCTCATCGTCATTATGCTGTGTGTGGCAGTGGTAATCTTTGTTATCCTCTGGTTTGTACCGGGTGATCCTGCCCAGATCGTTCTTGGAACAGGAGCAACGCAGGCGGATATCGAACGGCAACGGGAGATTATGGGATTGAATGCGCCATTTATCGTACAGCTTGGACGTTATTTACGAGACGTTTTTTTACATTTTGATTTTGGCAATTCTTATGTATATGGAACACCTGTTATTAACGAATTTGCAGCAAGACTTCCAAGAACTCTTGGACTAGGACTGATTTCCATGGCATTAAATATTGTCATTGGTATTCCACTTGGAGTGAATGCTGCAATTCACCGTAACAGTTTTCAAGATCAGGGACTTTTGATTATGGCAATGGTATTTATATCTGTGCCTCAGTTCTGGCTGGCACTCATGATGGTAGTACTATTTTCTGTCAAACTTGGCTGGCTGCCTCCATATGGAATTACCGGCTGGAAATGCTGGATCATGCCGGTGCTTGCCAACTCCTTATCCGGAATTGCAATGAATGCAAGACAGACACGTTCCGCAGTACTGGAAACGATCCGTGCGGATTTCGTTACGACAGCGAGAGCCAAAGGTTTATCAGAGAAAGTTGTGATTTATAAACATATGCTTCCAAACGCATTGATCCCGGTAGTAAACGCATTGGGAATGCAGCTTGCAATGGTAGTAGGCGGTACGGTTGTTATTGAACAGGTATTCTCATTCCCTGGTATCGGACAGTATCTTCTTACCGGTGTGAGCAGCCGTGATTATCCGGTTATTCGTGGATCGGTTCTTATTCTGGCGCTGTTCTCCGCAGTGATCACATTGTTGGTTGACCTGTTCTATGCATATCTTGATCCTAGAATCAAAGCACAGTATGTCAACTACGGAGCAAAGAAGAAGGGAGGAAAGAAATAATGGCAAAGCAAGATAAAACTCCCAAGCCAACGAGAAAGAAAAAGCAGACGCAGTTCTCCCAGATCATGGGGCGGCTCAGCAGAAACAAGGTCGCAATGGGTGGACTGATCGTACTGATCGTCATTATCCTGGCAGCAATTTTTGCCCCGCTTATCGCCCCGTATGATCCTAACTATATGGATTATACCGCCCTCAATCAGACTCCGAGCGCAGCACATATTATGGGTTGTGATAATCTCGGAAGGGACATATTCAGCCGTATTCTTTACGGAGGAAGATATTCTTTGTCACTCGGTCTGATCTGTGCCATTATCGGAATGTTTTTTGGTGTATTCTTCGGAACGATGGTCGGATATTACGGAGGACAGGTTGATAATATCGTCATGCGTATCTGTGATGTCTGGATGGCAATTCCGGCAACACTGCTTGCAATTATCATCTCTGCATCACTAGGATCCGGATTCGGATACACGATTCTGGCATTGACGGTTGGTGGAATTCCGGGATCCATCCGTGGAACGAGAGCGATGGCACTCAAAGAACGTGAGATGGAATATCTTGAAGCAGCAAAAGCGATGAACTGTTCCGAATTTAAAATTATGTTTAAACATATGATGCCAAACATTATCGCACCTACGATCGTGGGTACAACTGGACAGATCGGTGCAACGATGATGTCTGCAGCAGGTCTTTCCTATATCGGACTTGGAATTCAGCCACCGGCAGCGGAGTGGGGAGCAATGTGTTCCGCAGCGCGGGATTATATTATGAAATACCCTCATATGATGATCTGGCCGGGAGTTGCGATCCTTATAACAGTTCTTGCAATTAATATGTTAGGTGATGGACTCCGTGATGCAATGGATCCACGACTTAAGGACTAGGAGAAAAAATATGAGTGAAAGCTATTTGTCCATTCGTGATTTAGTAGTGGAATATTCCTCAGGGGGAGAGAGAGTTCAGGCAGTCAATGGAATTGATCTGGATTTACAAAAGGGAGAGACGATCGGACTCGTTGGTGAGACCGGAGCTGGTAAAACAACGATTGCAAAGTCGATCCTTCGTATTCTTCCAACTCCGCCTGCAAAAATAATAAGTGGTCAGGTAAAACTGGATGGAACCAATCTGCTGGAGATTCCGGAGCATGAGATGCAGAAAATCCGCGGAAACAAGATTGCCATGATCTTCCAGGATCCGATGACCGCATTAAATCCAACGATGACAGTTGGAGAACAGATTAACGAAGTTGTCTTACGGCACAATCATATTTCAAGAGAAGAAGCAACTAAGAGAACGATTGAGATGTTAGAGATGGTTGGAATCGCTTCCGTACGTTTTCATGATTATCCACATCAGTTCTCCGGTGGCATGAAGCAGCGTGTGGTAATTGCCATTGCCATGATCTGTAATCCGGAACTGATCATCTGCGATGAACCGACAACTGCACTGGATGTAACCATTCAGGCACAGATTATGGAACTGCTCAAAT
>ERZ773107.2341-NODE-2341-length-14403-cov-11.951491_pt1 | contig 14403 bp, 7 predicted proteins | sample MGYA00580571_ERZ773107 | MGnify/ENA primary metagenome ERZ773107 (study PRJEB29015, sample SAMEA2737843) | human gut metagenome | biome: human gut; feature: human-associated habitat; material: faeces | place: China | collected 2012 ... | reverse complement strand
AGCTGGCCATATTCTGCATATCAGCGGTGATGGTCACGGTCTCGGAAGCGCCGGGGGCGAGCTCTGCGGTCTTGCCGTAGTCCAGCAGCTGGACAGCGGCCTTCTCGACGCCGTGTTCCTTGTCGTAGTCGGTGTAGGGCAGGCTGACATACAGCTGCACAACATCCTTGCCGGCCACGCTGCCGGTGTTGGTGACGGTCACTTTGGCGGTGACGGTCTCGTTCTCAAGGTCCACATTCAGATCATCCAAAGTCTGGGTGAAGGTGGTGTAGGACAGGCCGTAGCCGAACGGATAAGTAACCTCATCGTCATAGTTCCAAGCGCTGCCGGTGGAGGAGCCCACGGTGGAGGAAGCGTTGCCTTGGTTCATAACGGTGTCAAAGTAACGGGTCTCATAGTACTTGTAGCCGATGTAGATGTTTTCTGCCTCGACAATGGCATCATTCATCTTAATATCGGGGTTGGCATTGGTCCACTGCAGGTCGCCGAAGTTCTGTGCAGCGGGAGAGTTTGCGTTCTTGACGGCATAGGTATCGGTCAGATGACCGGAGGGGCTGACCGCACCGGAGAGAATGTCGGCCACACCGTAGAAGCCGTAGCCGCCCGGCAGACCGACCTGCAGGATGGCGTCAACACCGACGTTGTCCTCGATCTCCTGCACCTCCATGGCGCTGGCATTATTCAACAGAACGATGACCTTGCCGCCGTTGGCCGCCTTGGCGGTGACGGCTGCATTGATGAGGTCGCGCTCGTCGTCGGACAGGCCCAGCGGGTCAGTCTGGTTCAGGTTCTGGGTGGGATCAACACCGGCGGTGCCGGGGTTGTAGCTGCCGTTTTCAGAGGCGGAGCGGGCAATCGTGACGATCATGACATTGTTGTCATTCATGCTGTCCTTCCATGCGGCGTTCTGGCCGTCCAGCGCAGCCTGACTCGGCTCCTTGCTGGAGAAAACGCCAGTCGTGGAGGGTGCCGTGATGTGGTTGTACTCAATCGTACCGCCCCAGCTCTGGACTTCGGACTTGAAGGTGGGCTGCAGGGCCTCGTACATATCGGCCACGGTCTGGTTCAGGCCAAAGCCCTTGGCTTTGAAAGCCGCGACCATGTCCACGGTGTCGGCATCGGTGCCGGTGTTCTCCACAAGGCTGGAGCCCATGTCGCCGCCCTGAACGGGATAGTAGCTGGAGAAGCCCAGAAGGGTGATTTTCTGGGTCTCATCCTTGGTCAAGGGCAGTGCGCCGTTGTTCTTCAGCAAGACGCTGCCCTCTTCGCTCATCCGCTCACCCACGTCCTGAATGCCGTGCAGCAACTCGGTAGTGGAGGTGTAGTCGGATTTGAAAGTATACAGGTCAGTGCCGTCGGAGTTCTCGGTCACGAGCTTGGTGCTCTTGGTGCCCAGGAACTTGTCAATGTCAGTACGGAATCCGTCCACGACTGTCGAGGCGCAGACGCTGAGCGCCAGCAGCGATGCCGTGGCTGTGGTCACGCCGCGCCAGACGCGGCGGCCGGATTTTTTCTTACTCATGTTTTTCCTCCTTGTGTATCCTTGTGTATATCGTAATCGCGTGTAGGGCGCGTTACTTCTTGCTGCGTTCCTTGATAGCCTTCTGCTCCTCGGGCAGGTTTTTCTCAACCGTCCAGAACAGGATCAGGATGACGGCACCGATGATATAGCAGACGGTCTCGACCCAGATATAGCTGACGGAGATCGCGGTCTGCACACTGGCGGTCTGGGCGGCGGTGCCCAGAGCGACGTCGGCGGCTTGGTTATAGCCGCTGCCGTTCAGCATGGCGCTGAAAATGGAGTTGCAGATCGGCGTGGCGGCGACCATAAGGGAGCTGTAGATGCTCATGGTCAGACCGTCGGTGCGGATGCCGGTGCGGTACTCAATGTGGTCGATAACGTCGGCAATCATGGCCAGGATCAGATAGCAGGCCGGGGAAGAACCCAGACACTTGAGGGCCACGCCGATGGCGACCGGCACGATGTTGCCGCCGCCCAGACCTGCGATGATGCCGCCCACGGCACCCAGCAGCATGAAGCCGCCGCAGACCAGACGCTTACCGAACTTGTTGGCCAGAGGTACCACAAAGACCGCAGCCACGGCCATCGGGATAGCGCCCATGATACTGAGCAGGCCCTGGGAGGCACCCCATGCGTCCGCTGTGCCGAAGAAAGTGTTGTCCAGAACCCATTTGCAGAAGTAGCTCATGGAGCCGTTCTTCATCGCGCCGCTCCACTGGAACAGCATATAGAACGCCATGACGATCCACCACATGCGGTCACCGGTAACGGCCTTGAGCTGCTCGCCCAGCGTGGCGGACTTGGCAGGGGTCTCGGTGTCGGCGCGGCCTTCCTCGGTGACGCGCTCACGGGTGAAGAGGAACTGCAGGTAGATGGTCAGTGCGCTGAAGATGGCGACGGCCAGCATGGTGAGGAACCACAGGTGCTGGTTCTCCTTCAGCGCGAAGGAAACGAGCATCGGGAATACCATCGAGCCGCAGCCCATAACGCCCAGACCCGCCACGTTGGTGAAGGAAGCCAGCGCACCGCGCTGCTTGCTGTCACGGGTGGAAACGGGGATCATGGTGGAGTTGGCGGTGTTGTAGATGGGGTAAGCGACTGCGTAGTACAGGTTGTACGCGATGGCGATCCAGACCATCTTGGCCATGCCCTCAAACGGCACGATAAACATCAGCACACTGGCGACGGAAAGGGTCAGCGCGGAGAGCAGGATCCACGGGCGTGCCTTGCCGGCCAGAGCCTTGGTGTGCTCAATCAGCTGACCGACGATGAGGTTGGACGCCACGATGAGCACCGTGGAGACCAGCTGCAAGGTCGTCAAAAAGCCAAGATCAAGCTTGAGGACATCGGTGAAGTAGTTCTGCAGGATGCTGGTGAAGATGCCCGAGGAAAGCAGTGCGCCGAAGGGGCCGATAAAATAGCCCAGCAGCATTTCCGGCATCTTGACGTCGTCGCTGGTGATACGGGACTTCGTCAGCGGCGAGGACCAGAAGTTGGATTTCGAGGTTGACATGATAGAGAGTCACTCCTTCTTTGTATATATAAGCAATTTGTTTACGCTATGCCTTTACGCCTTTGCCGTAACGGTATATTCCCCGCTGCCAAGCACCTTTTCTTCCCCGCTCGGCAGCACGACGGTGCATTCGGTGCCGACGGGCACCGCCACGGTCATCGTCATCTCGCCGTCCGCGATCTTCCACGCAGCCTTGATCACGCCGTAGGGCGTGCCCACCGTGCCTTCAGCCTCGGTGATGCCGCCGCCGACCACCGGCGCAAACTTGAACTTGCGGTACCCGGCCTCGGTGGGCTCCACACCCAGCACGCGGCGGTAGAGGAACGCGCCCACCGCGCCGCTGGCGTAGTGGTTGTACGAGATCATCATGTCGGTGCCGTCGTCGCCGATTGGGCACTCGCCGTTCTCGTTCAGACCATCCCAACGCTCCCAAACCGTGGTTGCGCCCACGCGGACCTCATACAGCCAGCTGGGACACTGTGTGTTCAGCAGCATCTTGTAGGCAGTGTCGGCGTGGCCGTTGTCGGCCAACGCAAACAGGATGTACGGCGTGCCCGGGAAGCCTGTGCCGATCTTGTAGTCGTTCTTCTCAACCAGCTTGACCAGATTCTCGGCAGCCTTCGCCTTGACGTTTTCAGGGAACATATTCAAGTACAGCGGCAGCACATAGGCGGTCTGGAATTCTTCCTTCGTCTTGCCGTTGCCGTCGGTCAGCACACTGCAATAGGCATCGGCCACCTTACGGCTCAGCTCCTTGTACTTGGCGGCGTCCTCGGTCTTGCCAAGGATGCGTGCAATTTTCGCCAGTGTGCCGCTGGTGTTGCACAGGGACGCCGTGGCGGTGTACTTGCTGCGGGCCTGCCACTGACTCATCTTCGGCACATCGGGGGCGACCCAGTCGCCAAAATGCAGCACCGACGGCGTGTGCCAGATGTAACGGTGCTTGCCGATGCCGAACCCGGCCCAGAAGCAGCACGCCTTGACGTACTTCTGCATGGTGGGGTACATCATACGCAGCACATCCAGGCTGCCCGTGGCCTCGTATAGGGCCCATGGCACCAGCACGCAGGCGTCGCCCCACCAGTCCACGGCCATCTCGGGCATTGTGGCGGGGAAACCGTAGCCCTGCACAGGCACGGTGTTGGGGATGCCGCCGGTGGGCAGCTGCTCGGCCTTGACGTCGCGCAGCCACTTCTCCAAAAAGCGGCTCAGTTCAAAGTTGTACAGCGCGGTGGGCGAGAACACGGCAATGTCTCCGGTCCAGCCCATGCGCTCGTCGCGCTGGGGACAGTCCGTCGGTATATCAACGAAATTCGACTTGGCGCCCCATGTAATGTTGGACTGCAGTTTGTTCAGCATCTCATTGGAGCAGCGGAAGGAACCGCTGTGCTCCACATCGGAGTAGAGCGCCACGGCCTCGATTTCCAGATCCTTCGCATCGACGCCCTTGACCCCCGCATAGCGGAAGCCCATATAGCTGAACCGCGGGCTGTAGGTCTGCTCGCCGTCGCGGCAGGTGTAGGTCGCCGTGGCCTTGGCCGTGCGCAGGAAGGTCGTGTTTAAGCTGCCGTCGGGGTTCAGGATCTCGGCGTGGCGCACGGTCACGACCTGCCCGGCCTTGCCGTTGAATTTGATGCGGACAACACCCGCAAGGTTCTGGCCGAAGTCATAAATCGTCTCGCCGTCGGGGGCGGTCATCACGGCCACGGGCTTGCGCACCTCGTGGGCCTTGACCGGGGCACCGTAGTCCGCCGTGATGGCGGGGGTGACTTTCAGCGTTTCGGGCGCGGCGTTGTGCCAATCGCTGATTTCCTGCGTGGCATCGTAGGTCTCGCCGTCATACAGATCTGCCATCCGCACGGGGCCGCTCTCGCTGACCTGCCATGTAGCGTCGGTGCCGATGGTCTCCGTCGTGCCGTCCGTGTACTCGATGCGCAGCTCGGCCAGCAGAGCCTGACGGTCGGCAGTCACGCGGTTTTTGCGGGTAAACACAAAGCTGCCCACCGCCCAGCCGCCTGCAACCGTGAAGGTCAGCGTGTCGTCGCCTGTCAAAAGTGCCGTTACATCGTATGTCTGATACTGCAAATAGGACTTGTAGCTCGTGAAGCCGGGGGCGAAGTATTGCTCGCCCAGCTTCTGGCCGTTCAGCTCGGCCTCGTAGATGCCCATAGCTGTGGCGTAGAGCCGCGCGCGGGCAATGGGTTTGTTCGTTGTGATTTCCTTGCGGAAAACCATCGGCACGGGGCTGACCTTTGCCTCGGTGAAGTGGTAACTCGGGTCGCTGATCCACCGGCCCTTCCAGGGCGTCTCCATGCGGCCTGTCTCAAAGGCAGTGGTGGCGGTGGCGGTCTCGCCTGCGTCGTCGGTGGCGTTCAGGCGCACGCTGTAGGTGGTGAACGGCAGCAGCGCAGGGCCGACGTAGGCAGCGCTCTGGCCGCTGGTCACATGGGCGGACCAGTCACCGACGGTCAACTCGGCGTCAGCCAACTGTGCGCCCCGGCGGTCACTGCTCAGGGAAAACCCGATGCGGGGTGTGGAGCAGTCGGTCACGCAGCCGGCGGCCAGATGCTCCACCGTCAGTCGTGTGATTTCAAACATGTGTTCTCCTCCTTCGTCGGACGGGAAGCCCGTCCGGAGATTCTTCTTTTTTCTGTAAGCCTACCATACCACAAGAATCGTGCGGCGGCGCATAATTTGCATGAAATGCGCTCTTTTTCGCACAAACGGTTTTTGGTTCCGTCAGGTTTCACAAGGTTTTGCGCTTTCTTTTTGTGCATATTGCTCAATGTGGCATCTAAGCATAGACTTTTTCCGCACAAACAAATGCCCCCTGCACAGCGTTTGCCGATGCAGGGGGCGTAAAACTTCATTTTTTATTCTTGCTGCGGCTGCCCCAGCGGAATCAGCACGCGCAGTTCAAACCAACCCTCGCGGGTCGTAATTGTCGCGGTACCGCCGTATTTTGCGGCGGCGTTTTGTATGCTTTTTACACCGAAGCCATGGTACAAGACATCCTTTTTCGTCGTGACGGGCAGGCCCTTCTCAAATTTCAGCTCACCGTCAAAGCAGTTTTCAATGCGGATGGCCGCAAAGCCTTTTTGCCTCGCCACGCTCAGGTGGATGAGCCTGCGCTCCGGGTCTGTGATTTTGTCGGTGCTCTCGATTGCGTTGTCCAGCGCATTGCCGAACAGGTTGCTGATGTCCATCACGTCCATAAAGTCCAGCGCTGTGCCGTCAGCAACGCAGGTCAATTGAATGTTTTTGGTGCGGCAGGTCAGACTTTTGCCTGTCAGCACCGTGTCCAGCACCTTATTGCCGGTGTCGTTCTGCGCCTCGTAGGCTTTGATTTCCTGCTCCATATTGTCCAGCACGGCATTGCGTTTCTCGCCGCTCTCGGCGCGAAGCACCGCAATTTGGTGCTTCAAGTCATGATATTTTTGGTTGATGAGGTCAATGCTCTCCTGCCGGATTTTGTAGTTTTCATACTGGATGTGCAGCATGTTCCGCAAGGCATCCGCCTCGCGCTGTGTCAATAAATCTCGCAGCTGCGATTGATATGCAAACAGCAGCGCCACGCCGCCGAAGTAGACAACCGTGCGCATTGTGTAAATTTCCATCGTGCCGCGGGCCGAAAACGGCGTGTTCAGCTGCGTATAGCTGATGCTGGACAAAATGTAGATGGCCGCCGCCATGACCGCCGCGATGCAGGTCGTGCGGGGCCGAATGTCAAACTGAATGCTGCCCGTGCTGCCGCCATCCTCCAGAAGCCACATCAGGCCGAAGATGATGCCGAACCCCGCCGCAATAAAGAGCACCAACGCAGGCAGGCTTTGCAATGCTGCGATGTAACGCGCAAAATATACATACATCTGCCATGTCAGCGCCCCGGCAAAACCCGCCAGAATAAACGCCTGCGTGCAGAAATACCCCACCTGCCAGCGGTCTGCACGGGTGGCCGCCGCCATAAAAAGCAGCATAAGTGCGACAGAAACCGCGTACAGCACATTGAACCGCCAGCCGTCAAAGCCGTCGGTGGCCACAAGGTAGAGTGCCAATGCCGCCAATGCACCGCCGTACAGCGCCGCACGTTTGACCCCGCCGTAGCGCGGAGGCAGAAACCGCAGGTACAAAAGGCAGGCCAGCCAGTCTGCCAGCGCCGTGACAAGGCGCGGAATATCCATCTCATAATAAGGAATTTTCAGCGGCATATCGTCACCCTGCCCCGTTGATATAGTCGTTCAGTGCATCCAGAAATGCCTTGCGCCGCGCTCGGGCCAGCGGCACACGGTCTCCGTGGACGACGGCATCCTCACCGTCCATTCGGTCAACGTGTTCCAGATTCACAAGGCAGCCCTTGTTTACGCGGAAATAACTGTCCTGCGCCAATTTTTCCTCGGTCTCCGTCATGGAGCCCGGGGCGGTCACCTCCCCTTCCGCCGTGTGAAACACCAAGTCATGCCCGCAGTTCTCGATCCAATAAATGGCCGAGGTGTCCAGCTTATGTGCCGTGCCGTGGGCGTTGATCTGCAAAAAGTGCCGTGCGCGGCGCGCCACGCGCTCCACGGCGCGGCCAAGTCTCTGCGAAAACGCATAGTAGCTGACCGGCTTCAGCACATAGTCCAGCGCATCGACGGCATAGCCCTTGATGGCATACTGCGGCGAATTTGTGATGAAGATAATGATAACCTCGGTGTCGACCTTGCGGATCTCCTCGGCAGCCATCATGCCATCCATAAACTTCATCTCGATGTCCATCAGGATGATGTCATAGACAGCCTTATAGCCAAGTGCGATCTCGTCGCCGTCGGAAAATTCTGTCACGGTAAATTTTTCGCCCGATACCGCGCTGTATTTGTCAATATATTCGCGCAGCTGGCTGCGGTAGAGCTCGTCGTCTTCGACAAGGGCCAAACGAATCATACCCGGCACGTCCCCTTTTGTTTTTATACTAAATGTAACACGTTCGCCGGAAAATTGCAAGGAAAGCCGTGGATTTCCATTCTTATCGGTTTTCCGCAGCCTTCGGCTGACACTTCCTACCGCCGGGCGCACCAATAAAAACCCGCATTGGTTTTGAATGCCAATGCGGGTTTTTGGTTTACGGGGCGGCAGACGGTCTTACGCTCTCATCAGCGTTCCCTGCAGGCTCTCCAATGCAGCCATGCGGGCGCTGACAGCAAAGACGCTGGCAACGTGGGTCAGCTCGTCGGACCGGATATCCTCCGGGATCGTGCGCGCCAGCACCGTGCAGTGGTCGATGGCGTCAAAGCGGACACCTGCTTTGCGGCACAGCTCCACCGTGCGGTGGGCACAGCCGGGCATCGTGGCCAGGGCCGCCACAGCGTCCGGTGCTTGGGCGGGGTGGGCTGCGCCGGTATCGCGCAGCTCCTTGTCCAGCACAGTGCCAAAATGCTTCACCGCACGGCGGTTCGCGCAGCCCGGCAGCGGATCCTCCGTTGTCAGGTCCAGCTCCACCGGCTGGCGGATAAAGTCCGTGTACTTCCGTGTCAGGCGGCTGTACTCCCGCTGCAATTCCTTTCTTGTCAGGTCCGTATACTGCATACTTTTCCACTCCTCTTTTACTTGCATCGACTATTATACACGTGGGAGTGGTGTATGTAAAAAGTATTTTCTGTATATCTGGTATACAAAATATACATGACAGACTGTTTTAGCAATTTTTTTGGATATGCAGCAAATGACAGCAGCCCTCTCCCCTGCTCTCACAGCTGCGCCAGCGCATCGCGCTCCTGCAGACGGAGGGCGGCGTGGCGGTAGCTGAACACAAAATAGACGATCTCTGCGGCGGCGGTCAGCGCCCAGGAGCAGGGATACAGCAGGTAGAGCGCCGGGATCGTGTGGAAGTGGGCAAAGATCGTGTAGACCCACGCAACGCGGAATACGCAGGACCCCAGAATTACGATGACCGTCGGCCCTACCGTCTTGCCGAGGCCGCGGGAGGCGGCAATCGTGCAGTCCATGAACGCCGAGGTGCAGTAGGCCCAGCCCATGACCATAATGCGCTTCATGCCCGCGTCGATGACAGCGCTCTCGGTCGTGAACAGCGCCAGGAACTGCCGCCCAAAGACGAGCAGCCCGCCGCCCAGCACCGCGCCCAGGCCAAACGAGTAGGCCAGCGCGATGAAGTAGCTTTTCTTGACGCGCTCCAGCTTGCCCGCGCCGTAGTTCTGGCTCATAAAGCTGGCGCAGGCCATGTAAAACGCCGCCATAGCGTCATAAATCATCGCGTCGGCGTTAGCTGCGGCGGAGTTGCCCTTGACCATCAGCGAGTCGAAGGAGTTGACGCCCGCCTGAATAAAGAGGTTGGCAATCGCAAAGATCGCATTTTGCAGGCCCGCGGGCACGCCCAGCATCAGGATGCGCTTTGTCATGTTGAGGTCCAGCCTTACCTTGCGGAAATCCAGCGCATAGCAGTCGCTGACCTTTGTCAGCGCGTGCAGGATCAGCCCTGCCGAGACGCACTGGGCAATCGTGCTGGCCAGCGCGACACCGGCGACATCGAGCTTGCAGACGATGACGAAAAACAGGTTGAGCAGGATGTTCAGCACGCCCGCAAACGACAGGTAGGCCAGCGGCTTTTTTGTCTCGCCGATAGCGCTGAACACTGCGTTGCCGAAGTTGTAGAGCGCCAGCGCCGGCATACCGAGAAAGTAGACCCGCAGGTACAAAATCGCACCGGGCAGCAGGTCCTCCTTGGTGTTCAGCAGCTCCAGCAGCGCAGGCGAGCCGAACAGGCCGACGAACAGCAGCAGCACACCGGCGGCCAGGCTGACCAGCAGCGCCGAATGGACGGTCTTGCTGACGTCCTTGGGGTGTCCGGCACCGTAAAAGCGGGCGACCAGCACGTTGACGCCATTGCTCAAGCCGATCAGAAAGCCGGTGAACAGTGTGACAAACGTCGCCGTCGAGCCCACGGAGCCGAGTGCCGTGGAGCCGGCGAACCGGCCCACAACGGCAACATCGGACATGTTGAACAGAATTTGTAAAAGGTTGGATAAGGCCAGCGGCAGGCTGACCAGCAGAATTTGTTTGGCCAGCGGCCCTTCGATCATGGTTTTGGATTTTGAGGTGGTGCTCATGATGGATGGTTTTTGCTCCTGTTTTAATTGTGACTGCACAGTAGGGGCCGGGCATGCCTGGCCCTCGCGCGTAAGGCAGATGGGTTCTTGCGGGAAACCCGCGGTCCGCACATCTGCGGACCCTACAGTTCTGCTTTTCGGTTTGTAGGGGTCGGCGTCCTCGACGCCCCGCGGGCGGATATGCGATCCGCCCTTGCAATTTTCCATTACATCTTGTGATCCGCAAAAATCGGGTCATCCTGCCACAAAACGACCCGGCCCGCTGCGCGGGTCTTGTTCATGTCAATGATGCGCTGGTTGCTCGACCCGCGGAAGCGCAGACTGATGTCGTACTGGTCCTGCACAAAGTCGCCGTCCACAAGCACATCTATATATTGTAAAAACTCGTCGGTGACCTCACATCGCCCGGGACCGGGCTGCCAGATCTCGTGCTCCAGATTGTTGCCGGTGTAGCACCAGATCGTCTTGTTGGGGTACAGCACCTTTACATTTTTAATAAAGGGCAGCAGCTCCCGCTGGTTCTCCGGTTCAAACGGTTCGCCGCCCAGCAGCGAAAGCCCATTGATGTAACCGGGGGCCAGACTCTCCAGTATTTCATTGCGAACTTCCTTGGTAAACGGCGCACCGTAGCCGAAATCCCATGCCACGGCATTGAAGCAGTTCGGGCAGTGGCGGCGGCAGCCGGAAACGAACAGGCTCGTGCGCACGCCCTCCCCGTTGGCAATATCACAATATTTAATGGTTGCGTAATTCATGGTGTTCTCCTGCGGGGACATCCCCATATCTTGTGTCGGGCGGGCGTTCCGCCCCCAAACCCTGACATAGTATACCAGCTTTGGGGGCATACTGCAAGGGGGAGCATGATTTTCGAAGAAGATATTTGCACGCTGCATCGACAAACTGTGTAGAACCACTCAAAATCACCAAAATTTCAGTCTTATTTTTGGCAGGGCTTTTTTGCACGTTGAGGCGACGAAAACGGAACATTTTGTTTTCGTTTGCTTGCCGGACACTATATCTTGTGGTTTTATGGATTGACTTTTTGCCCCCGGTGCGGTATTATAGTCTTGCTCGCAAAACGGGCAATTTACGAATCGGCATTTCATCTGTATTCTATACAGTTCGTATTGAACGCACTGTATTTATTTTTTTGTAAAGAGGAGTCACCATGAAGATCATCAAGCGCAACGGCAGCGAGGCTGTCTTTGACATTACCAAAATTATTGCGGCCATCACGAAGGCTAACAAGGTCGTACCCGATGCCCAGCGCCTGACGAAGCAGCAGATCATCGAGATCAGCGATCATGTGCAGGAGGTCTGCTATGCCCGCGGCCACGCGATGAACGTCGAGGAGATCCAGGACATCGTCGAGGACGCCATCATGGCCACCGGTGCGTATGAGGTTGCCCGCAGGTACATCACCTATCGCTACGTGCAGAGCCTCAAGCGCACCCACAACACGACGGACGACAAGATCCTCTCCCTCATCGAGTGCAACAACGAGGAAGTCAAGCAGGAGAACTCCAACAAGAACCCTACCGTCAACAGCGTACAGCGTGACTATATGGCCGGCGAGGTCAGCAAGGATCTGACCATGCGCATGCTGCTCCCCCCGGAGATCGTCAAGGCGCATGAGGAGGGCATCATCCACTTCCACGATGCCGACTACTACGCCCAGCACATGCACAACTGCGACCTCGTCAATCTGGACGATATGCTGCAGAACGGCACGGTCATCAGCGGCACTTTGATTGAAAAGCCGCACTCCTTCTCCACGGCCTGCAACATTGCCACACAGATCATCGCGCAGGTCGCGTCCAGCCAGTACGGCGGCCAGAGCATCAGCCTGACCCACCTGGCCCCCTTTGTCGATGTCAGCCGCAAGAAGATCCGCCGCGACGTCGAGGCCGAGATGAAGGATCTGGGCATTGACCCCGGCGAGGAGAAGATCTCCGAGATCGTGGAGAAGCGCCTGCGCGAGGAAATAAAGCGCGGTGTGCAGACCATCCAGTATCAGGTCGTCACCCTGATGACCACCAACGGCCAGGCTCCGTTCATCACGGTCTTTATGTACCTGAACGAGGCCGGTGACAACCAGCGCCTGAAGTCCGACCTGGCCATCGTCATTGAGGAGATGCTGCGCCAGCGTTACCAGGGCGTCAAGAACGAGGCCGGTGTCTGGATCACCCCCGCCTTCCCCAAGCTCATCTACGTGCTGGAAAACGACAACATCTATGAGGGCCAGCCCTACTACTACCTGACCAAGCTCGCCGCCAAGTGCACCGCCAAGCGGATGGTGCCCGACTACATCAGCGAGAAGAAGATGCTGGAATACAAGGTCGACAAGAACGGCGAGGGCCACTGCTTCACCTGCATGGGCTGCCGCAGCTTCCTGACCCCCTATGTCGACGAGAACGGCAAGCCGAAGTACTATGGCCGCTTTAACCAGGGCGTTGTCACCATCAATCTGGTGGACGTGGCCCTGTCCAGCGGCGGCGATTTTGATAAGTTCTGGCAGATTTTTGACGAGCGCCTCGAGCTGTGCCACAAGGCCCTGATGTGCCGCCACAACCGCCTGAAGGGCACTTTGAGCGACGCCGCGCCCATCCTGTGGCAGTACGGCGCGCTGGCCCGTCTGAAGAAGGGCGAGCCCATCGACAAGCTGCTCTACGGCGGCTATTCCACCATCAGTCTGGGCTACGCGGGCCTGTATGAGTGCTGCAAGTATATGACCGGCAAAAGCCACACCGACCCTGCCGCCAAGCCGTTTGCGCTGAACGTTATGCAGCACATGAACGACGCCTGTACTAAGTGGAAGAACCAGCACAACATTGATTTCAGCCTGTACGGCACGCCGTTGGAGTCCACGACCTACAAGTTTGCCAAGTGCCTGCAGAAGCGTTTTGGGCTTGTGCCGGGCATCACGGACCGCAATTATATCACGAACTCCTACCATGTCCACGTAACCGAGCAGATCGACGCCTTCACGAAGCTGAAGTTCGAGAGCGACTTCCAGAAGCTCTCCCCGGGCGGCGCCATCAGCTATGTGGAGGTGCCCAACATGCAGGACAACCTCGAGGCCGTTATCAAGGTCATGCAGTTCATCTACGAGAACATCATGTACGCCGAGCTGAACACCAAGAGCGACTACTGCCAGGTGTGCGGCTACGACGGCGAGATCAGCATCGTGCAGGAGGACGGCAAGCTGGTTTGGGAGTGCCCCAAGTGCCACAACCGCGACCAGAACAAGCTGAACGTTGCCCGCCGCACCTGCGGCTACATCGGCACCCAGTTCTGGAATCAGGGCCGCACCGCCGAGATCAAGGACAGAGTGCTGCATCTGTAAATTCCAAAATTATTGAGCATAGTCGAAATCAGCGGGAGCAGCCGTTTGGGCTGCTCCCGCTTTTGTGGTTATGCCGCAGCTGTGCGCACAATTCCTCTTGGCGGTTGCACTATGTCTGAAAACGTGCTATACTTATGATACACTACAAAATTGCAATCCAGTCAGTTGTTACTGGCTGCCTTGCCTGCTGCAAAATAACTTATCCGAAAGGAACGAGTGTATACAATGGGAAAATATTTTGGTACTGACGGCTTCCGCGGGGAGGCCGGTGTCAATCTGACCGCCGACCATGCTTATAAAGTGGGCCGTTTCCTCGGCTGGTACTATGGTATGCTGCGCCAGCGCAACGGCGAAACCTCCGCACCGCGCATTGTCATCGGCAAGGATACCCGCCGCAGCTCCTATATGTTTGAGTACAGCCTCGTGGCTGGCCTGACCGCCAGTGGCGCGGACGCCTATCTGCTGCACGTTACCACCACGCCCAGCGTGGCCTACATTGCCCGCGTGGATGACTTTGACTGCGGTATTATGATTTCCGCCAGCCACAACCCCTACTATGACAACGGCATCAAGCTCATCGACTGCTACGGCGAGAAGATGGACGAGGAGACGCTGCTGCTTGTGGAGGATTACATCGACGGCAAGCTCCATGTCTTTGACCAGGACTGGCCAGAGCTGCCCTTTGCCAACCGCGACCGCGTGGGCTGCACGGTGGACTATGTGGCGGGCCGCAACCGCTATATGGGCTACCTGATCAGTCTGGGCATCTACTCCTTCCGCGGCATCAAGGTCGGCCTGGACTGCGCCAACGGCTCCAGCTGGAACATCGCCAAGAGCGTGTTTGACGCGCTGGGCGCAGACACCTATGTCATCAACAACAAGCCCAACGGCCTGAACATCAACCTGAACGCCGGCTCCACCC
>ERZ773107.2329-NODE-2329-length-14465-cov-4.817210_pt1 | contig 14465 bp, 8 predicted proteins | sample MGYA00580571_ERZ773107 | MGnify/ENA primary metagenome ERZ773107 (study PRJEB29015, sample SAMEA2737843) | human gut metagenome | biome: human gut; feature: human-associated habitat; material: faeces | place: China | collected 2012 ... | reverse complement strand
CATCCCCCCCCCCCACATCATGGCCGTTGCAGCCATCAGGAATAGGATTTTTTTCATCATTGTATTGATTTGATTCTTAACCGCGCACCGTGCGCGACGGACAAAAATAGCAAAAATCGGCGAAGATTGTATACCCCCCCCCGATTTTTTTGAAACGGCTCTCCGAAATGCCGCGGGGCGCTCCTTTTCGGGGCTGCGCCTCGCTTTCCGGGCTGCTCCTCGACCTCTTCGGAATTGCTCTTGCCGACGCCGCAAACCGGGCATGTCCGGTCGTCGGGAATCTCCTCGGACGGCGTTCCGGGCGCGGCGGAAATCCGGCCGACGTCCTATACCGATAATATATATAGGCGAAATCATCCGTCCGCTCTTTTCGCAAAGCGGTTCCGGGGCCGTTTTTGTTGTCGTCCGGGCCGTTTCGGCCACTCCGTATCGGAAAACTATTTCACCGCAAACAGCTCAATTATCACTTTTATTGCTATCTTTGTCGATGATAGGAATCACCGACGGTTTCCTGTCCGACAAAAGCATCCGGAAATTGAATGATTCGGTAAATACAACATTATCAATGACTCCCAATCCGATTTTTATCGGGGGGGGGAATTTTTGATGGGCGAATCCTGAATCGGGTTCGCCGGTATTTTCGTGTACCGGACAGACGGGACTTCAAATGGCAGACGTCAAGACAGACAACATCTCCTCCACGGAATTCGGGAAGTTATTTTTCGAATTCAAGCCCCGTTTTATCGCCCTGGCATACCGCTATGTCCGCGATCGGGAGACCGCTGAAGACCTGGTGTCGGACAGTTTTATGACCTTTTGGGAAATGCATGAAACCCTGCCGGCGGACATCAATGTGCCGGCTTATATCCTCACTTCGGTCAAAAACCGCTGCCTGAACCATCTCAACGCCCAGATCCGCCACCGCAGGGCGGAACAGGACATGCATTCGACGCTGACGCGCCGGCTTCAGGCCGACGTGCGCTCGCTGTCGGCCTGCGATCCCGATCTGCTCTTCTCCGAAGAAATTCGCGCCATCCTGAAACAGGCAGTCCGCAAGATGCCGAAAATGACCCGCAGCGTATTCCTGTTAAGCCGGATCAGGAATATGACATACAGCGAGATCGCCGCCGAACTGGGAATTTCCGTCAGCCATGTCAATTTCGAAATCCGCCGGGCGCTCAACCTGATGCGCTCCGAACTGAAGGATTACCTCCCGGCCGTGCTGATCATCCTGATACTCTCGTCCCGGTGGTGAAATAGCGCCCCGCAGGGCTGTCAGGAGTCCGTTCCGATCTTTTTTCAAAAAAACTTGCATTTTTTACTACTTACCCCCTCCGTGTGTTTGTTATTACTATATAACACGAACACATGGACGATCTTTTATTGCAGAAATACTTGAGAAACGAGACCTCGGAGGAGGAACTCGTCGAGGTGCTCGACTGGCTGGACGCGTCAACGGAAAACCAGCGGTATCTCGATCGGCTCGATTATATTTCCAACCTCAATATCCTGGCCGGAGAGGCGCAGCCCCGTATCCGCAGACATACCGTTTCGCTCTGGAAGAGAACGGCTCAATGGAGTGCCGCGGCTGCGGCCGTGCTGCTCGCATGCGCCGGGTTGGGCCACTATATGGCCGACCGGATTCTCGAACGCCGTACCCGGGACATGATGGCCATTACCGCGCCCAACGGGCAGAGCATGTCCGTCACCTTGAGCGACGGGACGACCGTATGGCTCAATTCGGGCGCCAAGTTGGAATACCCTTCGATCTTTTCCAGAAAGACACGCCGGGTCAAGATTTCGGGCGAGGCCATGTTCGAGGTGGAACATGACGCCAGCCGTCCGTTCATCGTGGAAACATTCGCCTGCGATGCCGAGGTGCTGGGTACGAAATTCAACATCCTGGCCGATGCCCGGACCGCCGATTTCTCGGCGGCGCTGCTCGAAGGGCGGCTGAAAATCTCGAACCGCCTCGTCGGCGGCGAATCCTTCATTCTCTCGCCCAACGATCAGATCGACCTGGTCGACGGACATCTCAAACTCAACCGGATAACCGATCCGGACGACTTCCGCTGGGTCGACGGGCTGATGAACCTGAACACGCTGTCGTTCACGGAGGTGATCCGCAAATTCGAGAACTATTACGGAGTCCGGATCACGATCGACAATCCCGAGGATATGCCCGAACTCAAATACCACGGCAAAATCCGCGTGTCGGACGGTGTGGACCATGCGCTGAAGCTGCTCCAGATCACCAATAACTTCTCCTATACGCGCGACGACGAGACGAATACGATCCACATAAAAATAACTAAAATCTAAACCGACTCTATGGAATAAACCGCCTCTGCCTCAAGACACTTTTATGCTGCACCGCCGACGCGTCCGGACACGGTCGTGTCCGCCGGCGGGAGATAAACAGTGATTCGATTGCTAACCTATTGATCTTAAATCAGCAAACTTATGAAAAATTTAAGTATTAGGCAGATAAAATGCCTGATTACTCTAATTCTCGCCGTGTTCCTGTGCGGTGCGCCCGCCGTGGCCCAAACGCAGAAAATCGCGGTGAAGCTCGACATGACGAAGGTTCCGATGAAGACCGTCATGAACGAAATCGAAAAGCAGACCAAGTATCTTTTCCTTTATACGGACGAAATCGACACGAAACGCATCGTCTCGATCAAGGCCGATTCGAAGCCTCTCAACGAGGTGCTGCCGCTGCTGTTCAAGGACACGGACATCACCTATGAGATCACGGTTCCCAACATCGTGCTGTCGAAGCGCGTCGCCGCAGCGCGGCCGTCGGCCATCTCGGGCGTGGTGAAGGATTCCGGCGGCCTGGGCATTATCGGAGCCACCGTTCTGATCAAGGGCACGACCGTCGGAACGACCACCGGCATCGACGGAGACTTCGCCCTGACGGTCCCCGCCTCGGTCGACAACCCCGAACTGTCGGTCAGCTTCATCGGCTACGAAACCCGTGTCGTGCCCATCGGCTCGCGTACGACTTTCGACATCACGCTGGCCAATTCGTCCATCGAGGTCGAGCAGGTCGTCGTTACGGCCCTGGGCATCAAACGTGCCGAGAAAGCCCTGTCGTACAACGTGCAGCAGGTGAATTCCGATGCCATCACGGCCAACAAGGACGCCAACTTCATCAACTCGCTCAACGGTAAGGTGGCTGGTGTGAACATCAACGCCTCGTCGGCGGGCGTCGGCGGCGCTTCGAAGGTCATCATGCGCGGTATGAAGTCCATTTCGCAGACCTCCAATGCGCTTTACGTGATCGACGGCGTGCCGATGTTCACCAAAGCCCAGGAGGGCGGCACAGAGTTCAGTTCGCAGGGTACGACCGATCCCATTGCGGACATCAACCCCGAGGACATCGAGTCGATTTCCGTACTGACGGGTGCTGCGGCAGCTGCATTGTATGGCTCGGACGCGGCCAACGGCGCCATCGTCGTGACAACGAAAAAGGGACAGGCGGGGCAGCTCTCCGTCACTGCGACGGCCGGTGTTGAGATCATGACTCCGTTCGTTCTTCCCGAGTTCCAGAACCGGTACGGTACGGGCAACCTTACTACGCCGATCAACGTGGCCAGTTACAGCTGGGGTAAGCGGCTCAACCGCGCCAACCGATACGGCTACGATCCCCGCGAAGACTATTTCCGTACCGGCGTAGCCAATTCCGAGAGCGTTTCGCTTTCGACCGGAACGGAGAAGAACCAGACCTATTTTTCAGCCGCGGCCATCAATTCCAACGGCATCGTGCCCAACAACAGCTATGACCGTTACAACTTCACGTTCCGCAACACCTCCTCTTTTCTGAACGACAAGATGAGACTGGACGTAGGAGCCAGCTACATATTGCAGGAAGACTGCAACATGATCAATCAGGGAACCTACAACAACCCTCTGACGGGAGCCTACCTCTTCCCGCGCGGCGATGACTGGGCGGATATCGAAATGTATGAGCGCTACGATCCCATAGACAAGATTTCGAAACAGTACTGGCCGATGGGTGACGGCTCCATCACCATGCAGAACCCCTACTGGGCGAACTACCGCAACCTGCGCGAGAACCGTAAGGATCGTTACATGCTCAACGCGGCGCTGTCGTACGACATCCTCGACTGGCTGAATGTTTCAGGCCGCATCCGCATCGACAACTCGCACAACACCTACACCGAAAAGATGTATGCTTCCTCGAACGTGCAGCTCACCGAGCAGTCCGCCAACGGCCTTTACGGCGTCACCAAGACGATGGACCGCCAGGTTTATGGTGATGCTTTGCTCAATATCAATAAAACGTTCGGTGACGACTGGTCGTTGCAGGCCAACATCGGTGCTTCGTTCTCGGATATGAAGAACGACGCCCTGAAGATCCGCGGCCCCATTGCCGACGGTACGTCGGGCGAGAAGCAGGGGCTGGCCAACGTCTTCAACATTCAGAACTTGAGTAATTCGACCAAGACCGTCCGTAAGCAGGAAGGCTGGCGTGAGCAGACGCAGTCGATCTTCGCTTCGGCCGAGGTGGGATACAAGGGCACCTACTACCTGACCCTTACGGGTCGCAACGACTGGCCTTCGCAACTGGCGGGTCCGCATTCGAACGCCAAGTCGTTCTTCTATCCTTCGGTCGGACTTTCGGTCGTGTTGTCGCAGCTCATTCCCAACATGCCTGAAAATCTCTCCTATATCAAGTTGCGCGGTTCGTTCGCCTCGGTGGGCGTTGCCTTCGAGCGTTACATCGCCAACCCGCTCTATTCGTGGAACGAAAGCGGCCTGTCGTGGAACACGCAGACGCAGTATCCCACCTATCACCTCAAGCCCGAGCGCACCAAGTCGTTCGAGGTGGGTCTGACGATGCGTTTCCTCAAGCATTTCAACCTCGATTTCACCTACTACAATTCGCATACGTCGAACCAGACCTTCGACCCGCAGATCTCGGGCGGTACGGGTTTCTCCAAGATCATCATCCAGTCGGGTAACGTCCGTAACCAGGGTATCGAGCTGGCATTGGGTTATCGGAACACCTGGCGCGACTTCACGTGGGATACCAACTACACCCTGTCGACCAATCAGAATAAGATCATCTCGCTGGCCAACAACGTCATCAACTACGCTACGGGCGAGCGCTTCTCGATCGACCGGCTCAACATGGGCGGTCTGGGCGACGCACAGTTCCTACTGCAGGAGGGCGGTACGTTGGGCGACCTCTACTCCCGCCGCGATTTGCGCTACGACGAGAACAATGCCATTTACATCGACGAGAACGGAAATGTAGCTACGGAGACGATCCAGGATGTGAATAAGTATGTCAAGCTGGGCAGCGTACTGCCCGATGTCAACATGTCGTGGCGCAACGACTTCCGCTGGAAGAACCTGAACTTCGGCTTCATGATTTCGGCCCGTCTGGGCGGCATCGTCTACTCGCGTACGCAGGCCATGCTCGACCAATACGGCGTGTCAGAGGTTACGGCCGCGGCGCGCGATGCCGGAGGCGTGACGCTCAACGGCGGCGACGTGGTGGATGCCTACACTTGGTATTCGGCCATCGCAGGCGGCAATTCCATCCCGCAGTTCTACACCTACTCGGCCACGAACGTGCGGTTGCAGGAGGCTTCGATTGGCTACACGATTCCCCGCAAGCTGCTGCGTAACGTCTGCGAGATTACGGTTTCTATCGTGGGCCGCAATCTGTGGATGCTCTACAACAAGGCTCCGTTCGATCCAGAAAGCATCGCTACGACGGGCAACTACTATCAAGGTATTGATTACTTCATGATGCCGTCATTGCGCAACGTAGGATTCAATCTCCGTCTCAAATTCTAAAACAGCGACACGATGAAAGACAAATTGATAAAAGCGGCGCTCTCCTTCGCAGTTGTGTGCGTTCTGGGCGCATGCACCAAGAATTACCTCGACATCAACAGCAATCCCTACGAGGTGGACAAGGAGCAGATGGAGGCCAAGGACTACGCCATCGCCTCGGGACTCTCTGCCATGTTCGGGACCGTCGTCTCGACGGATGTCAATACGGCGCAGTTCACTGACTGTCTGCTGGGCAGTACGCAGGGCGGTTATTACGCTGATGCGAACAATGGCTGGACGAACACCATTTCCAAATACAACCCGACCGACAACTGGACGAACGTGTTCATGTACAGCGACAAAGTCATCCCGCAACTGTACAGTAACATGTCGAACGTGGAGGGGATTTCGGAGGATCCGCTCGTTTTGGCCATCCTCAAGATCGTGAAGGTCTGCGTCCTGAACCGTGTGACGGACACTTATGGCCCGATTCCTTATTCCGAGATCGGAAGCACCGGTAAGATCCAGGTGGCTTACGACGACCAGCCCAAGGTCTATTCGCAGATGTTCGATGAATTGGACGAGGCAATCGCCCTGTTGGACGAGAACATCGACAGGAGCATCACGAGCACGACCGACCAAGTCTTCGACGGCACAGCCGTGAAATGGTGCCGTTTTGCCAACTCGATGAAGCTGCGGCTGGCCATGCGGGTGGTATACACCGATTTCGTAAGCTCGAAGGGCCTCTCTCCGCAGCAGTTGGGCGAACAGGCCGTGGCGCACTCTGTCGGTGTCATGCAGTCGAACGCAGACAATGCGCAGCTTTCGTCCCTGGCCTTCGGCAAGGACGGCAATCCGCTCTATACGGCATGCATGTACAACTCCCCAGCTGGGTCGGTGACGGGCGGCGATTCGCATGCTGCAGCCGACATCATCTGCTACATGAACGGTTATGAGGATCCGCGCCGCGAGAAATATTTCAGCAAGGCACAGTTCTCCGGGGACAATGCCCTTGAGTATGTGGGCATGCGTCGTGGTATCGCCATTCCAGCGCTCAGCACTGTGGGGCTGCTCTATTCAGGCGTCAACTTCGTAGATGGCATGGCTACTCCGTTGCAGTGGATGAATGCCGCCGAGGTGGCCTTCCTGAAGGCGGAAGCCGTCGGCGTGTTCGGCTGGAACATGGGTGGCAGCGCTAAGACCTTCTACGAGCAGGGCGTCCGCCTCTCGTTCGAACAGTGGGGTGTTGCGGGCGTCGACGAATACCTTGTCGGCACCACTCTTCCGGAATCCTACACCGACCCCAACGGCGGTGCGACCTCCTATTCTACACAGCTCTCCCAGCTGGGGGTGGCTTGGAACGACAGCGCCTCGAAGGAGGAGATGCAGGAGCGCATCATCATCCAGAAGTGGATCGCCAACTTCCATCTTGGCAACGAGGCGTGGGCTGATTTCCGCCGTACAGGCTTTCCGCACCTGATTCCGGCCATGGAGTCTGCCGTGGGCAATAACTCGCAGGGCATCCGGAACCTTACGCTCGGCGCTCGCCGCATGTCCTATCCTGCGGACGAGGCGACCAACAACCCGGAGAACTACGCCAAGGCTGTGGAGATGCTTGGTGGCTCCGATAACATGGCAACCCGCATGTGGTGGGACTGCAATCCGGCCGTCAAATAACCGTACACACCGTTTAACCCATTAAAACGAAATTCGACATGAAACGCATATTCATTCCGTTCTTCGCCGCGGCGGCCCTGCTGGCCTCGTGCAGCGACTGGACGGAAGCCGAACACAAAGATTTTCTGCCGCCGATGAATCAGAATGATCCGGCTTTTCTGACATCGCTCCGGGATTTCAAGGTCGGCGAACACCTGGTGACGATGATGATCGTCCGGGGAACTTCGACCGCTCCGAACCGGCAGAACCAGCATCCGATGTCCATGCCCGACAGTGTGGATTACCTGCTCATGACCGACGTCGACGACCTGCATCCGGCGCTGTCGGACGAGATCGCCGAAGTACGTTCGAAGAAGGGTACCCGCACGCTCAACGTCGTGGACTATACGACAATCCGCAGTACCTGGGACGCCATGAAGGAGGCATCTTTCGGTACAGAGCACGAGGGCGACTATACGGAGGAGAAGTTCGCCGAGTACTGCAAGGCCGAGACTGAAAAGCAGCTTGCGGCCTGCTCCCGATACGGATTCGACGGCATCGTCGTCTCCTATCTGGGCGGTTACGACAGCAGCGCCGCAGCTCCGTTCGTCCTGGCGGCGGACACGTGGCGCCGCGACAATCCCAACAAGCTACTCTTCTTCCGCGGATACCCCGCCTTCATCACGAGCATCGAGAACCAGACGATTCTTGCGGAGTGTGACTACGTCATCATCCTGACTGAGGGTGCCTCGTCGTCGGTGGCTATCTCCCGTATGGTGCGCGACCAACTCGAAGAGGGTGTTCCGAGCAACCGGGTCGTGCTGGAAGCCTCCGTGCCGTCGATCGCCGACGGTGGCGACGACGCTCAGGTGGGCGCTTCGCTCCAGGTGGCCGCGCAGTGGGTGATGGATCCGAAAACCTCCCAGACTGTACAGTGCGATAAGCTGGGGCTCTGCGCATCGAACGCACAGGAAGACTATTTCAATACGCCAACATACAAGAGAATCCGCGAGGCGCTCGGCATCCTGAACCCCGAGCCCGAAGAGGAGCCCGAAAACAATCCCGAAAATAAAAACGACGATGAAAAATAAATTAGGATTCGCATTGTGTCTGCTCCTGGTAGCCGTATTCATGGGCTGCAAGGAGGATGAGGAGGGCAAACACCACTTCAGCAATCAGGTGTTCATCTCCGCCACGTCGTTCACCGACGACGTGTTTATCAAACGGGACAACCTCGACGTGACCCGGGAAGAGAGCTGCGACGTTACCGTCGCCATGGCCCAGCCCCGGGAGCGCGACATCACGGTCACGTTCGCCGAGGCTCCCGGTCTGTTGGAGCACTACCGGATGTTCTACGACGATCCAACGGCCGAACTGCTCCCTGCCAACGGCGGCTATTACGATTTCGCGGATAATTCGACTGTCATCACGGCCGGGATGGTGGAGAGTGCGCCGCTCACCTTCGCCTTTACGAATTTGGACAATCTGCCCATCGAGGAGAAGCAGCGTTATGTGCTGCCCGTACGCATCGTGTCGGCCGACGGCATGAATATCCTCGAAAGCGCCCGGACGGTCTACTTCGTCTTCTCGAAGGCCGCGCTCATCAACGTCGTGGCCGAGATGGAGAACAACTGCGCTTGGCCCGAGTGGACGGCTGATACCGAGGCGGTGAAGGACATGGAGACCTTCACGCTCGAAGCGCTCGTCTACGCCAACTCGTTCGACCGCAAGATCTCGACAATTATGGGCATCGAGGATACGTTCCTCATCCGTTTGGGCGACGACGGCCGTCCGACTAACCAGTTGCAGGTGGCCTTCGCCAAGAAGGTTTCGGAGGAGGAGACCTCGCCTGCACGCGGGAAGATTCCGGCCGAGGCCGACAGCCGTTATGACCTCAAGCTGTTCGTTTGGCATCATATCGCCGTCACATTCGATCGTGGCACTATCTGCGTCTATATCGACGGCAAGCTGAAGGATACGGTCAAGGCTTCAGTATCTGGTACCGACGGGCATGCCGTGATCATCGACAAGATCAACTTCGCCATTCCGCACTCCGACGAGACGGACGGCAAGGAGCGCTGCTTTTGGATCGGCCACTCGTACCGCCTCCAGTCGGACGGCGACTTGTTCTACGAGCGTCGTTTCGACGGCATGATGGGCGAAGTGCGCCTCTGGAACAAGGCCCTGACGGCCGAGGAGATCGCTTCCGAGAACCATTTCTACAAAATCGATCCCGCATCAGACGGACTGGTGGCTTATTGGAAGTTCGACGACAATACGAAAGGTAAGACCGTCAAGGATTATACCGGCAACGGCTTCGATCTGAAGACCGAGCGCGAAGTGAATTGGCAGAGCGTCGCGCTTCCCGAAGAGTGAGAGATTTATTACCTGAAGAATCGTAATTCCTTAACTTTAATTTAACCTTTTTAATTAACCTAATCAACCAAACATGAAAAGAAAGTCATTTCTGATGCTTTTAACGGGTATGTTCGCCATTTCATCGGGGGCTCTCGTCGGTTGCAACGATGACGATGATGTGAACAAAAAGAATTCCCTGTCGGTAACACCTGCGTCTGCTATTGAGTTCAAGGCCGGCGACAATCAGGACGTTGTGCTGACCGTCAAGACCGACGCCAAGTCGTGGGCATTCGAGAAGAACGGTGAGTGGATCGTCGCCAAGCAGGACGGCGACAAACTAACTGTGAATGCCCAGGCTAATACCACGGAGTCCGTACGTCCGGGCCGCATCACGATTACGGCCGGTAACGCCGAACCCGTCAACATCAACGTAAACCAAAAGGGGCTTGAAGTAGGTGAAATCGTACTGAGCATTTCGCCGTCGGATCCCATTGGGTTCGAGGCTACTGGCAACAAGGCCGTTGAACTGACCGTTACGACTAATGCACCCGACTGGACGTTCTCCTACCCCGAGGAGTGGATGACGGCCGAGAAGCAGGGCGACAAGCTGACGGTCAACGCCAAGGACAATACGGGAGATGCCCGTGTGGGGCAGATCGTCGTGACGTCCAGCGAGGGTGAGAAGACTGCGAAGATCGCCGTGTCGCAGAAGGCCGGCAGCGAGAATCCCACCCCGGGCGAGGAGATCGCCGGTTCGCTCTCGACGGCCGATGATCTGAACATCCAGTTCGCTCACGATGCCGTGGAGCCCGTCAAGAAAACCCTGACCTTCACGCTGGAGAAGACCGCTATGGTTGAGACCAAGGTGAAGCTCGTCTTCGACGAACGCCATGTCGAAGAGTACAACTTCGACCACGCTACCGAGTATGTCGTATTCCCCGAGAAACTCTGCACCATTGCGAACGACGGCGTGATGACTATCCCCGCCGGTGAAACCTCTGCGCAGATCGAGGTAACGCTCACGCCGAGTGCTTCCGATCTGGAGTATGTAACCACCTACATGGTTCCCCTTCAGGCCGTAGCCCAAACGGAGGGTATCGTCGTTAAAGATGAGGCTGAATACGTTGACTTCCTAGTTTCGCGCATTGGTTCGAAGAAGATCCGTAACATCTGTTATTTCGAGGTGAACGACTGCAACCCGCTCAACGCCATTGAGTACATTTTGGAGGACGGTCAGCCGTTTTTCGATGCTGTCGTGCTATTCGCTGGCAACATCAACTGGGATGCTTCGAAGCAGAAGGTCTACATGAATGCCAACCCCAACGTGCAGGCGTTACTCGACAACTCGGAGGAACTGCTCCAGCCGCTGCGTAAGAAAGGTATCAAGGTGTTGCTCGACATCTTGGGCAACCACGACCAGGCCGGCATCGCTGGTTTGAGCGACTGGGGTTGTGAGCAGTTCGGTAAGGAGCTGGCTCAAATCTGTCTCGACTATAAACTCGATGGTATCGGTTTCGATGACGAGTATTCGCGCTACTCCGGATCCGGAAAATGGTTCGCAGGCCCCAGCTCCCAGCAGGCCGCCCGTCTCTGCTACGAGACCAAAAAGGCGATGAAGGAATTGTGCCCCTGGGAGACTTGGGTACACCTCTATTACTTGGGCTATATCCAGTCCTCTCTGCCTTCGGTATTCATCGACGGTGTGGAGCATAAGCCGTCTGAATTCATTGACAACGTCTGCGCCGACTACGGCGGTTCGGCAAGACCGGTAAACGGTATGGGACTGAGCGGATGTGCCGGCAACTCTATCCAACTCAACTATGGCTACTCCATCTCGTCGTCTGGAGCCAAGGCACTGATGAATCAGGGTTACGGCTGGATCATGTGGTTCGCATTCGATCCTTCCGGAACCGGAACGGTCAGCAACAACCGTTCGCATTCGCTCCGGCAGTTCCGCAACGTGGCAGAGGGCTGCTACGAGCAGAGCGTACGCGATCCCAAAAATGTCTACAACAAGATCAGCGAGGGCCAATACGATCCCGCACCGCACCCGATCAACTAACTTGAAAACGAACGACTCGGTCGTGCGTTCCGGCTTCGGCCGGGATGCCGCCGATCGTTCGGTCGGAACCGGGCGAAGCCGTTTTCCGGTTCGCTGGTAATGAACAAATCCTTAAAACCTGAACGACAAGATATGAAAATTTCGAAAATATTTCTTTTTACCGCTGCTGCGCTCGCACTCTGCGGAGCCTGCGATGACAGCGACGACAAAGTGGATCCTTCGACTACCGAAGACAAGATTTCCGTTTCGCCGATGGAAGGCGTTGTGGGGAGTAAGGGCGGCGATGTCTCGGCCATGGTTACCAGCTCGGGCGCGTGGACGCTCGAAGGCGCCGAGAACGCTTATGTGCTCCCTTCGGCCGTTAAGGGCAAGGATGGCGACATCGTGGCCTTCACCGTGAAGGCCAACGACAAGGAGGAAGACCAGGTCTTCACCTATACGTTCACATGCGGCAAGAAGACCGCGTCTTTCAAGATTACGCTCAAGAAAAAGGCCTCCGAGACCGAGGAGCAGCTCGAACTCTTCTATGCCGATGGGGCGAACATCCTGTCCTGCGAAGGCGGCAAGGTGACGGTGCTGGTTACCAGCTCGGGCGCGTGGACGCTCGAAGGAGAGTCCGATTTCGTGACGCCGTCGGCTACGAGTGGAGAAGACGGTGCCGAGATAGTCTTCGAGGTGGATCCCAATGAGACCGAGGAGGAGCGGAGCGCCAACTACGTCTTCAAGATGGGCAGTAAGGAGGTCGAATTCCAGATCGTCGAGAAAGGCGAAACTGGCGAGACCATCGAAATCACGTCGAAGTCGGAAATGCGCCTGGCTTATACGGCTGTGGAGCGTTTGGCCGTGGAGTTGACGACGAATGTCAACTATCGCAACCTGACGGCCGAAATCGTATCGGAGACCGAGGGGTGGCTGACCTATACGATTGCCCGCCCCACCGAGGGCGGCGCCGAGACCGACGTGACGGCCTATTTCTCCATGGCCCAGAACGACGGTGAGACTCCGCGTGAGGCTACCGTGACGATCAAGGGTGTGAAGAACGGCACAGCCGTGCTGAAGGTAACTCAGCTTCCCAAGTCGAAGATCGAGCCCGAGAAGTTGGCCTATTTCCTAGATGTGGAGGCTCAGACACTCGATATTCCGGTAACGGCCAATGTCGAGTTCGATGTGACGGTAAGCGAGGGGGCGACGGGCTGGTTTACCTATAATAATGCCGACGATAGCGGCCTGCACTTCACAGTGGAGGCTCTGGTTAACGGATCTGCTCGCAGCTGCGATGTCGTGCTCACCGAGAAGAACGCTCCCGACAACTCCGAGGCGCTGACGGTCAACATCAATATTACGCAGAAGCCCAAGGGTCTGATCGAGTGTGTGGCCGACATGCGCCGCTCGCGTTGCTATTTCCCGTTTTTGAAGAATGGCGGAGCGCTCAACAGCTTGAAGAACGGCACCATGGAGGCGCTGGTCAATATTCAGGAGACGCGCGTATCCGGATCTTTGTCGACCATCATGGGTGTCGAGGGTAAATTCCTCCTCCGCCTGGGCGACGTCAATGTGCCTTGGAACCAAATTCAGCTGGCCATGCAAGGCGGAAACCGTACGGATACCAAGTTGAAACTCTCCGAACTGGATCGCTGGTACCATGTCGCCGTGACGTGGGACGATACTTTCGCTTATTTCTACATTGACGGAGAACTTTTGTATCGAACCGGTATCTCCAATTACTCCGGTTTTAACCTAGGTGTGGCATACGGCGGTTCCGAGAGCGACTACAACCGTGCTTTCTGGATCGGTTATGCCTACAACGCCGACCGTTTCTTCCCCGGTTATATGGCCGAGGTGCGCGTATGGAACCGCACGCTGACCAAGGAGGAGATCAATGCCGAAAACCACTTCTACTCCGTTCCGGTGGATTCGGAAGGTCTGGTAGGCTACTGGAAACTCAACGACGGAGCAGGTCAGATTATCAAGGATCATTCTCCTTCGGGCAACAACATGCTGGGTGAAATCAACGTCCACTCTTCGGGTGGTCAGCAGATCGGTGACCCGGGTATGAACTGGGTGGAGATGAGTCTGCCCTAATTTCGAGCGGATAAAATAAGCGTTGCCTGTCCGTCGGGAACGACGGTTCGTGTGTGGCAGCTGAATCCCATTCTGCTATGGGATTGAAAGAGCGTAACGACTCGATTTATCGAGTCGTTACATTCTTTATACAGTAGAGAAGGCAACAGTCTATTTTCAGCCTATTGCGTTCAAATACCGCATTTCAAATAACCTATCACAAGATACAAAAAATTTCGAACAGGTTTCTTTGTTAAAATACAAGATTGTATTTCGCGATTGTCGCACTATATCAGAATAAGTAATAACCTATTGTGATTTAGTATAAAACATATAAAAAAGTTGTTCATATCGGATGAAATCCGTATATTTATAATGTTTTAAGCATTCTTTTAGTTGTGTATTATGCAATCTCTTAGTCATCTTAAACATTCTCCTTTGGAATGGGTTCCGAGTTTGTACTTTGCGATGGGGCTTCCGTTTGTGGTTCTGAACATGGTTTCTGCGGTTCTGT
>ERZ773107.2328-NODE-2328-length-14478-cov-8.125217_pt1 | contig 14478 bp, 14 predicted proteins | sample MGYA00580571_ERZ773107 | MGnify/ENA primary metagenome ERZ773107 (study PRJEB29015, sample SAMEA2737843) | human gut metagenome | biome: human gut; feature: human-associated habitat; material: faeces | place: China | collected 2012 ... | reverse complement strand
AGAGCAGTATCCGTCTGCAACAGGTATCGTACGTCTTGCGAAGAGAAAGCTTGCAAAGTCAACTGATGAGACAAGCATCCGTGCCATCGAGAACCTTACTGCAAAGGATGTTTTCGATGCTGCAAAGGCAGGGGATCAAATCGCAATCGGACTTGTTGACGAAGTATGCGAGATCCTTGGATCCACACTTTCTAATATCGCTTGTGTTGTCAATCCGGAAGTCATTGTAATCGGCGGCGGCGTATCCAAGGCCGGAGCTATTCTTCTTGATAACATTAAGAAACATTTCGTTGAAACAGCATTTATGGCATGCCGTGATACCAAGTTTGCGCTGGCAGATCTCGGAAATGATGCCGGAATGTATGGATGTGTACAGATGCTGTTAGATTAAATAACAGGTTAAGATCTTTACGGTACACCTGAGAACGCCAATGTTGTCAGGCTGTGCAGATAAAAAGGGCGGTACTACAGAGAAAAAGTACCGCCCTTTTTTGCACCCGGTCAATCAGTCATAAAGTGGTGTCCCGTGTTTTACTTTTCTCCAGATCTTGTATCCAAGAATCCAGAACAGGGAAACTACAATATAGAGGGTGGAAAGAAGTCCCACCAGAGATCCGAAGATTGCGAAAATAATGAAACCGATATTCATAATGTAAATACTCCTTCTTTTTGTCTTATTTCTATTGTTCTTTTCTGTCTACTGAGTCATGATTTTCAAACCACCAGACAAAAACTCCGGCTGCGACAGCTGCGATAGCTAAAAAACCAAATAAAATATATTCTAACATAGAAAAACGCCTGCCTTTCTGTATTTTTGCGTACCAAAACAGACCGCCTGTCAAAGCGGTATTTTTTTAGATATACCTGGTAAAAGGGAAAAGTCAGCTGCGTTTTCTGCCATCCTGGTGGTGCATATACGCCACGATAATAGCAAGCCTGATCACGAGCCGTTTCTGCCGGATCTTAGCACAGGCAAAAAGAAATGGGGTAACGGACAGAAGAAGTTCTGCCAATAAAAAGAAAAGATTCCGTTCCTGCATCGAACGGCTGACGGAGCGCGCAGTCTCCCCGCGGAGAAAGACACTGCCGGAACTTAAACGTCCGAAGCTTTCCGAGCAGAGCTGCTCAGAGAGAGAACTAATCTGTGCAGAGGAACAGAGCAGACTGTCCTCCTCATGCATAATCCCGTACATCAAAGAGGAATCTGCCTGCGTACACTCGTAGCACATTCCTAGTAAGAGAACCGATATAAGAATAAACAGAAAAATATGTTTTGTTTTCTTATGGGAAATCTTCATGACAGTCTGCCTCTTTTTCACGTTCTGCGCCTATTGTAGCAGACAAAAACGGGGGATGCAATTCTTTTTTTAAAGACATACAAAAAGAAAAATAGTTACGTATAACGATAATTGGAAAGTGAGAAAAAGAATCAAAAACGAAAATCCACGAAAAAAAGTTAGATAAAACTTATACAATTTTTGCTGAAAAATGACATATCAGCACGTTAAAGCAGAAAAATACATACGCGATTTACAGTGATTCAGAAAATTTTTGATAACAATTCTCAATAAAAAATGTTAGGCTTGAGTAACCTGTATACATACCCTATAATGAGAGACGTCAAGAGAAAAGCAAACAATATGCAATTTCAAAGAAAGTTCACAATCAGCCTATTCACAAAAAGAAGCATGCATGATAAGAAGGCCTGGAAAACTTTGAATTACATAAAAAGAAAGCAGCCAGAGCTGCTTTCCAGAAATAAAGGAGGATAAAAACATGATTAACTGGAAAAAAGTAGCGTTATTTGCAGGTGGTACCTTATTTGGAACAGCAGGTGTGAAGATCCTTGCAAGCGATGATGCAAAGAAAGTATATACAGAGTGCACAGCAGCCGTATTAAGGGCAAAAGACTGTGTGATGAAGACAGTGACAACAGTGCAGGAGAATGCAGGAGATATTTACGAAGACGCAAAATCCATCAATGAAGAGCGCGCAGCAAAGAAAGAAGCAGCCGAAGTGGAAGATGCAAAAGAAGAAGCAGATGAGGCAGCCACAGCAGAGGAAGCTGCAGAACCAGTTGCTGAATAAGAGCTTTGAAGGCTGCCAGGCAGGTGAAAATCTGAATGGCAGCTTTTCTTTATGAGGAATGAGAAAAAATGAAATTTATTATCAAACATGAATCAAAAGGAAGAATCCGTATCCATGCGGTGCAGTATCGGATGACATATGTGCAGGCAGATACGCTTCTTTATTATTTACACAGCCAGAAGGAGATCACGTTTGCAAAAGTATATGACAGAACGTGTGATGCAACGATATCCTATGCAGGAGACAGAGAGCGGATTATCGAACTGCTCCGGAACTTCCATTACGAGAGAGCGGAGGTGCCGACAGGGCTGATCGAGACATCCGGAAGAGAGCTGAACAATTCTTATCAGGAGAAACTGATCGGACAGATTGTATTCCATTATGCGAGAAGAATAATCCTGCCGTACCCGATCCGGGTTTGCCTGACTATGCTCCGCTCCGTCCGTTATTTATGGAAGGGACTTAAGACACTGGCAGCCGGAAAGATTGAAGTTCCGGTATTAGACGCAACCGCGATTGGAGTATCGCTCTTGAGAAACGATTTCAATACAGCAGGCTCTATCATGTTCATGCTTGGCATCGGAGAACTGCTTGAGGAGTGGACCCATAAGAAGTCCGTGGATGATCTGGCAAGGACGATGTCCTTAAATGTCAGCAAAGTATGGATGGTCAGTGACGGACAGGAAGTCTTAGTTCCGACCACCCAGATCAAAGCGGGCGATGAGATTGTCGTACATATGGGCAATATCATCCCATTTGACGGTGTTGTGACAAAAGGGGAGGCAATGGTCAACCAGGCATCTTTAACAGGAGAATCCGTACCGATCCGCAAGACCCTTGAGAGCACTGCATATGCAGGAACTGTAGTGGAAGAGGGAGAACTGACTATCCTTGTAAAAGAGGTAGGGGGCTCCAGCCGTTTTGAGAAGATCGTAACGATGATTGAGGAGTCCGAGAAGTTAAAGTCCGGTGTGGAGAGCAAGGCAGAGCATCTTGCTGACAAACTGGTTCCATACAGTTTAGGCGGCACGATTTTAACATACCTTCTTACGAGAAATGCAACCAAGGCACTATCGATCCTTATGGTCGATTACAGTTGTGCATTAAAGCTTGCAATGCCGATCTCCGTGCTGTCTGCAATCCGTGAGGCAAGCCTTTACAATGTCACGGTAAAAGGTGGCAAGTATTTAGAGGCGATCGCAGAGGCAGACACGATCGTATTCGATAAGACCGGCACGCTGACCAAGGGCGTGTTTGAGGTCAGCGCCGTCCACCATAGCCCGATGGAGCAGGAAAAGCTTCTCGAGTACGCGGCGCTTGCCGAGTGCGCCTCGTCCCATCCTATCAGCAAGAGCCTGCAGAAGGCCTACGGCAAGGCCATTGACCGCAGCCGCGTTACAGGTATCGAAGAGATCAGCGGCCACGGCATCACCGCCACGGTCGACGGGCACGCCGTCGCCGCGGGCAACAGCAAGCTGATGGCGAAGCTCGGCGTCGAGTATCACGACTGCCACTGCGTCGGCACGATCATCCATATGGCCGTCGACGGCCAGTACGCGGGCCACATCGTCATCTCCGACGTCGTGAAGCCGCACTCCAAGGAGGCCATCGCGCAGCTGAAAAAGGCTGGCGTGGCAAAGACCGTCATGCTCACCGGCGACGCGAAGCGCGTGGCCGAGAGCGTTGCGGCGGAGCTTGGCGTGGATGAAGTCCGCAGCGAGCTGCTCCCGGCGGATAAGGTCGCACAGGTGGAAAAGCTGCTTGCCGCCAAGGGCAAACATGAGCAGCTGGCCTTCGTCGGCGACGGCATCAACGATGCGCCAGTCCTGACGCGCGCCGACATCGGCATCGCGATGGGCGCCATGGGCAGTGACGCTGCCATCGAGGCCGCGGACGTTGTGCTCATGGACGACGACCCGCTCCAGATCGCAAAGGCCATCAAGATCTCGCGCAAGTGCATCGGCATCGTGAAGCAGAACATCGTATTCTCGCTGATCGTCAAGTTCGGCTGCCTTGCGCTCGTGGCGCTCGGCATTGCGAACATGTGGGCCGCGATTTTCGCCGACGTCGGCGTGATGGTGCTCGCCGTGCTCAACGCCATCCGCGCCCTGAAATATAAAGACTGAAGAAATTCGCAAAAAGGCGTCATCGAAGATGACGCCTTTTTTGCCGATACGGAGGTCAAAATGGGCGGAAATCATTTGCAATTTACAGAGTTTGGTGTATAATGCAGATATATCCGATTAAGGAGGAACCATGATGCACAGAAAATTCCTTGCCCTTCTGGCGCTGCTGCTCTGCCTTGCGCTGTCCGTGCCCGCGCTGGCTGCGGAAGGACTTGCCGCCTTTCAAAATCCGCAGAACGCGCAGCCCGGTGCGTTTTCCGATGTTCCGTCCGGCAGCTGGTATGCAGCCGGCGTGCAGGCCGTTTCCCGCCGCGGGATCATGAACGGCACGGGGAAGACGAGCTTCTCCCCGAAGCAGACCGTCTCCTGGGCACAGGCCGTTGCCATTGCCGCGCGCATCCACGCCGCCTGCAACGACGGCGAGATCGCCGAGACCGGCGGCGCGTGGTACGAGCCATATATCGCCTATGCCACGGAAGCGAAGCTCCTGCCCTCCACGTGCCCGGACGGAAGGGCCGTCACGGCGAAGACCATCACCCGGCAGGAGCTGGCGGGTCTGTTTGCAAACGTGCTGCGCGCAGAGGATCTGCCCGCGATCAACGACCAGACCATCCCGGATCTGAACGCCGTGGATGCGGAGTTCCGCGAGGCGGTGCAGAGAATGTACGCCGCGGGCGTCTTCACCGGCATTGGCATCACGCTGAACCCGATGATCGCCTCGGCTGCCATGAGCCTTTCCAGCGTTTGCGTTGTGACCAATGCCCTGCGGCTGAACACCTTTAATCCCCGCAGCGCCGCCCATGACGCACCGCCCAAACACAAAGCCCCCGCACGGGAGCTGCCCGCAGAGACCGCGTGCGAAACCAGATCCTGCCCTGTGCAGGACGAAATAAAAACGGAGGAAGTTACTATGAAAAAGACCATCCATATCGAAGGCATGATGTGCGGCCATTGCGAGGCCACCGTGAAGAAGGCTCTGGAGGCCCTGGACGGTGTGCAGAGCGCCGAGGTCAGCCACGAGAAGGGCACCGCCATCGTCGCCCTGACCGCTGACGTGGCTGATGCCGACCTGAAGGCCGCCGTCGAAGCCAAGGACTACACCGTAACGGGCATCGACGCATGAGTGTGATCCGCCGCCGCTGGCATTTCACGGGAAATGTGCAGGGTGTGGGGTTCCGCTACTTTGCCCAGTGCGCCGCCCAAAAGCTGGGCCTGACCGGATGGGTCGCCAACAACTGGGACGGCAGCGTCACCATGGAAGCCCAGGGCGAACGTGCCGCGCTGGATGAACTGGTGCCGATGATCGAGCGCAGCAATCGCTGGGCGCGTATCGAGGGCATGACCACCGAGACCCTGCCGCCGGAAGAGCACGAGTATAGCTTTAGCACCAGAGGATAATGCAAAGCCTCCCCATTTTGGGGAGGCTTTTTGCATGGACGCGGGGTTTACCGAATGCCCGTAACGTGGTATAATAACCTATTATAGTATAGAAAAGGGGGCAGCATTTTGCCCGGAACATTATATTTGGTGGCAACACCCATCGGCAACCTAGATGATATGCCGCCGCGTGTGGCGGCTACCTTTGGTGCAGCCGATTTCATCGCGGCCGAGGATACCCGCGTGACCCTGCGGCTGCTGAACCATCTTGGCTTAAAAAAGCCGATGGTCAGTTATTATGAGCATGCGCTCCACCATGGCGAGGCCATCCTGCAGCGCATCGAAGCGGGCGAAAACTGCGCCCTGTGCAGCGATGCCGGAATGCCCTGCATCAGCGACCCCGGTGAGCAGATCGTCAAAGAGGCCCACGCCCGGGGCATCAAGGTAGTGCCGGTGCCGGCGGCTTCGGCCTGCGTGACAGCCCTCGCCGCCAGCGGTCAGCCCACGGCACGGTTCGTGTTCGAGGGTTTTCTGCCTGTCCCGAAGCGGGAGCGCCGGGAACGGCTGGACTTTTTGCAGAAGGAGACCCGCACGATGATCTTCTACGAAGCCCCCCACAAACTGCGGGGCACACTGGATGATTTGGCGGTGACCTTTGGCACGGACCGTTCGGTAAGCCTGTGCCGCGAGCTGACCAAGCTGCACGAAGAGATCAAGAAGACCACCCTCGGCGAGGCCGTCGCCTTTTACCGGGAAAACGATCCCCGCGGCGAGTATGTGCTGGTGCTGGCGGGTGCTGACCCGGCCCGGCTGGCCGAGGAAACCGCCCCCACACTGGAAGAAGCGGTGGCTGCAGCCCGCACTTTGCAGGCAGGCGGTATGCCGCCCTCGGCTGCAGCCAAACAGGCGGCGGCGGGAACGCCATTCAGCAAAGGGCAGATCTACAAAGAGCTGATCAAGTGAGGAACCTTCATGTCCGAGACCACAAAAATCTTAGTTATTTCCGATGTGCACGGCCGCATGCGTGACCTGCGCTGGGTGCTGCAGAACGAGACCGCCGATGCCATGTTTTACCTGGGTGACGGCCTGTATGACCTGAACGGTGCGCTGGAGCTGAACAAGACCCCCGTGCCGTACCCGATCTACCGCGTGGCAGGCAACTGCGATGTGGGGTATCAGGAACCCACCGAGGGTATGGCCCCCTTTGCGGGTGTGCTGTTTTTCTACACCCACGGCCATCATTACGGCGTAAAAATGGGCAGCGAGCGGCTGGCGGAATCTGCCGGAGAGCGCGGTGCCGATGTAGCGCTGTTTGGCCACACCCATCGGCGGGAGCTGGTGCGCGGTGTGGGCACGGCGGCTACGGTGTTTAACCCGGGCAGTCTGCGGGATGGCGGCAGTTACGGCGTCATCAAGGTGACGGACGGGCAATGTGAATTTTCATGGAAGCGGGTGCCGCAGTTTTGAACGAGAGCGTAATTTATCTGCCGCAGGTCGGCAGCACCAATGCCTGGGCGAAGGAGAACATCGCCCAGTTCGGCCCGGTGGGGGCCGTGTATACCACCGACCAGACCGCAGGCCGGGGCCGTCTGGGCCGCGGCTGGGTCGACGCGCCCGGCAAAGGGCTGTACTACACCGCCGTGATCAAAACGGATCTGGCACAGCCGTCTACGCTGCCGTTGTTCGCGTCCTTGGCTGTCTGCGACGCATTAAAGCAGCGTTATGGCATTGACTGCCAGATTAAATGGCCCAACGACCTGCTGCTGAACGGAAAAAAGATCGTGGGCATCCTTTGCGAAGTCGCGCCCGACGGGCACAGCCTGGTGGTGGGCATCGGCATCAACCTGGCCCAGCCGCAGGAATATTTCGATATGGCCGGCCTGCCCCACGGCACCAGCCTGCTTTTGCAGGGCGTCAACGTGGACCTGGACACCGATCCCGAATGGCTGGCCCAGTATATGACAGATTTCGGTTTTGACCGCGCCCTCTACACCTATGAGGAGCAGGGGCTTGCCCCCTACCGTGAACAGTACAAGGCCCAGTGCGTCAACCTGGGCCGCCGCGTTACCTATGATGGCGGCGCAGGTATTGCCAAGGACATTGACGAGGAGGGCCGCCTCATCGTTCACGATGAATCCGGCGACACCCACGTCTTCACGGGCGAAGTCAGCGTCAAAGGCATCTATGGCGCGGTGTGAGCATGGGCTGGGCTTTTGTTCCTTCTTTGCAAAGAAGGAACCGAAGAAACTCCAAACAAAAAGCAAGGCATGGGCCAACGGCCCATGCCTTGCTTTTTAATTGAAAGTTCTTTTTGTTCCTTTTCTTTCAAGAAAAGGGACGAAAGCTTAGCCCTTCTTCTCCTCGTCCAGGCGGTCGAGCAGATCCCAGACGCCCAGCATGTACTGGATACCCAGGGCACGGTCATACTTACCGTAACCGGGGCGGCAGTTACCAGGACCTTCCTCCCACAGCTGACGGCCGTGGTCAGGACGGATGCAGCCATCAAAGCCGCAGTCATGGTAGGCACGCAGGATCTCAATGATGCCGGTCTCGCCGCAGCAATCGCGGTGTGCGGCCTCGCTGAAATCGCCATTCTCGAAGTGATGGATGTTGCGGATATGGGCGAACGGGATACGATCGCAATGCTTGCGCACGATCTCAGCCACGTTGTTGTTGGGGTTGGCGTTCATGCTGCCGCTGCACAGGGTCAGGCAGTTGTACGGATCATCCACCATGGACAGGAAACGGTCGATGCTCTCGGCGTTCACCAGCAGGCGGGGCAGGCCGAAGATGTCCCACGGGGGATCGTCCTGATGGATGGCCATCTTGATGTCGCACTCGTGGCAGGTAGGCATGATGGCTTCCAGGAAGTACTTCAGGTTATCCCACAGCTTCTCCTTGGTGACAGGGGCGTAAGCCTTGAACAGCTCGTCCAGCTTAGCCATACGCTCCGGCTCCCAGCCGGGGAAGGTCATGTGGTACTTCTCGGTGAAGTCCAGGATATACTTGGCCATAGCCTTGTAATCGTCCTTGATCATATCCTTCTGATAGAACAGGGCGGTGGAGCCATCACCGACAGGGTGGAACAGGTCAGTGCGGGTCCAGTCAAAGATAGGCATGAAGTTATAGCAGATAACCTTAACGCCAAACTTGGACAGGTTGCGGATGCACTGCTTGTAGTTTTCGATATACTGGTCGCGGGTAGGCAGGCCGATCTTGATATCGTCATGGACGTTCACAGATTCAACAACGTCGCCGTTGAAGCCGTAAGCGTGGATCTGATCCATGACTTCCTTGATCTCGTTCTCTTCCCAAATCTCACCGGGCATTTTGTGGTGCAGAGCCCAAACGATGCTGGTAACGCCGGGAATCTGCTTGATGTCGCTGAGGGTGATGGGGTCGTTGTCCTCACCATACCAGCGCCAACCCATTTGCATAGGCATAAGTGTGTTCCTCCTTGATTGTTGTTTATCTGGGGCAATCTTGGATTCCGAGTCAATACGGGGTTTCCCCGGAATGCCTTTTGGTTACGCCTTCATTAAGCGTTGACAGCGTCGTGCAGGGTCTTGCGGACAGCGCCGGGGCCTGCGATCTCAGCCTTGAAGTAAGCCTTGACCTTGTCGGCCAGAACGGTCTTGGTCAGGTCAGAGCCAAAGATGGAAGCATTGCTCAGGATGCTGTCCAGCTGGTCGGTGCAGCTGTCGGGAGCACCGAACTTGATGGTAGCCAGCTTAGCCTGCAGGTCATCCTTCAGGGGGTCTGCAGAAACTTCAAATGCGTTGCCGTTGTCATCAACAGCCAGCAGGTAACGCAGCCAGCCAGCAATGGCCAGCGGGATGGACACCAGGGTGTTCAGGTCGCGGCCTTCAGCAACATAGCTCTTGATGGTCTCGCCAAAGCGGATGCCGACCTTCTGGGAAGTATCGGTAGCGATACGCTGCGGGGCGTCCGGCATGAACGGGTTGGGCAGGCGCTGCTCGACAACTTCATCGATGAATGCCTTGGGCTCCAGGATGCCGGGGTTGACCACAACAGGCAGGCCTTCAACATAGCCCAGGCGCTTGATGAGGGCAACGATATCGGCATCCTTCATCTCGTCGCAGATCAGGGTGTAGCCCAGCATGCAGCCGTAAACGCTCATGGCGGTGTGCAGCGGGTTCAGGCAGGTGGTGACCTTCATGCGCTCGGTCTTGTTGACGGTGTCGCGGTCGGTCATATAGACGCCGGCCTTTTCCAGCGGGGGACGGCCATTGGGGAACTTGTCCTCAACAACCAGGTACTGCGGGCGCTCTGCGTTGACAAAGGCAGCAATGAAAGTGTTCTTGCTGGTAACGATGGGCTCCATATCCTCGATGTTATCCTTGACCAGCTGCTCTTCCACGATCTTGTGGGGGCGCGGGGTGATCTTGTCGATCATGGACCAGGGGAATGCGATCTTGCTCTCGTCTTCCAGGTAAGCGATGAAGTCCTGGCCGACATAGCCCTTTTCAGCCCATGCCTTGGCAACGGTCATCACGCTGGACTGCAGCTTTTCGCCGTTGTGGGAGCAGTTGTCCATGCTGACAACAGCCAGCGGGGCGGCACCAGCCTGGAAACGCTCGAACAGCAGGGCAGCGACCATGCTCATGGCGTGGCGTGCGTGTGCCGGACCTTCGTCGATATCAGCCTGCACAACGGGCATCAGGCTGCCATCGGGACGGTACAGGGCATAGCCCTTCTCGGTGATGGTGAAGGAGATCATCTGCAGGCCGGGATCGGTGAAGATCTCCTTGAAGCGTGCCATCATGGCAGCGTCAGAAGAATCAGCGCGCAGGCCCTCGGCAACAGAACCGATGATCTCGCGGCTGGTGGAGCCATCCGGGTTCAGGGTGACCATCATGGTCAGATTGTCGAACGGGGTGTAGATCTTATCAATGATGTCATAGTCAAAGGTATCGGCTGCAATGATGCCGCGGTCCTGCAGACCTTCGTTCAGCAGGCGCTGCTGGAGAGCTGCGATAAAGCCGCGGAAGATGTTGCCTGCGCCAAAGTGGACCCAAACCGGATGCTCCTTGGTTTTGGCAGTCATAGCGTCATGGTCAAAGGCGGGCAGCTTAACGCCCAGAGCTTCCCATTCAGCCTTCTGGTTCTTGATGGATGCAGCGTTCATTTTCATGGCGAAACACTCCTTCAGATTTTGTTTTGTGATATCTTCGGTGGCCTTGCTTTGCAGCACGGCCGGTGTTGTTCATTCAAACTGTGGATAAGTATAACCCTTATTTTTTGCAAATCAAATTGGCGTAATTGCTTGAAAGATTGCAAAAATTGCGGTACTATGAAAGTAGAAAGAGAGATGACAGGATTATGGCAGAAAACAGCTTTCAACCCTTTACACGGCGGCAGACCATGATCCGCCGGGATTTTGAAATTTACCGCTACCGCTACATGGATGAAGTGGAGCTGCACCACCACGATTTTTATGAAATCTACATGCTTTTGCGCGGCAGTGTATCTTATACAGTCGAAAACCGCATCTTCCACATGCGCGCGGGGGATCTGATGCTGATCAGCCCGCTGGAGCTGCACCAAGCGCGGGTTGACAGCAATGATGAACCTTACGAGCGCATTGTGCTGTGGGTGGACCGCGGGTATCTGGAATCCCTTTCCAGCCCGCACACCAGCCTGACCCGTTGCTTTGACACCACGGTGCCCGGCCATACCAATCTGCTGCGCCTGCCCGGCCCCCGCAGCGCCGAGATGCGCCGTGAGCTGGACAAGCTGCGCAGCCTGCACATGCAGGAAAGTTATGGCAGCGACCTGCTGGCCGTTTGCAGCCTGGTGGAGCTGATGGTTGCCATCAATCAGAGCGCGGCGGACCGCAGCATGCAGAGCGCGCTTTCGGCCGATATGGCGTCTGACCGGGTGGTGGACGGGGTATTGAGCTACATCAACGAGCACTACAGCGAAGCCCTGACGCTGGATGCGCTGGCAGAGCGCTTTTTTATCAGCAAGTACCATTTGCTGCGCAAGTTTGAAGCGCAGGTGGGCACCACGGTGCACCGGTATATCCTGCAAAAGCGGCTGCTGAACGCCAAGCAGCTTTTGGCCGGCGGGCTTGCCCCCAGTGAAGTCTGCACCTACTGCGGGTTTGGGGATTACGCCAACTTTTACCGCGCGTTCCGCGCGGAATACGGCACCACGCCCCGGCAGTATGTACAGAGTTTGCGTGGGTAAAGTTCAAAAAACTGTCGTTATTGGTATTATAGCATACCCTGCCAATGGCTACAATAGGCGATTTTTCGAAAATTTTGGCAGGCAGTGCAGCAGCCGTGCTGCACCGCTGCACGCAAGGTCAAGTTTTCACTTTCCTTTTGCGACAAAATAGCGTACAATGGGGGCAGCTGTTTTTGGGGGTATCAGATACACCTTAACAGCTAAGTCGGGAGGTGGGCAGATGAACCAGCCAGACCCACAGCGCCGCATTGCGGGCGGGGTCGAATATGAATTGACGCGCCGCCGGGTGCGCAACCTGAACATACGGGTCCGCACGGATGGCAGTGTAGCCGTCAGCGCGCCGCGCCGGGTACCCTTGAGCAGTGTGGACGCTTTTGTGGCGGCGCATGCCGGATGGGTTGCCGCGGCGCAGGGCCGGATGGCGGTCCACATGGCAAACCGTGCCGCCGAACCGCCGCTGCCGAGCAAAGCCATCGCCCTGCACCAGATGCAGGCACTATGTGCGCAGTATTACCCGCTGTTTGCCGCCACCTGCCCGCGCGGAGAAATGCCCCGCATAGCGGTGCGGGACATGAGCACCCGGTGGGGGAGCTGCTCCCTAAAAACAGGAACGCTGTGTTTTGCCCTGCGGCTGTGTGTGATGCCGCTGCCCGCGCAGGAGTATGTGGTGGTACACGAGTTTTGCCACTTTGCCCACCCCAACCACAGCCCGGCTTTCTGGGCCGCCGTGGCCAGGGTGATGCCGGACTATAAGGCACGGCAGGCGCTGCTGAAAGGGAGATAGTACCATTATTTGGTTTCCATTCCCCATATATTGGCTGCCGTGATTGAAGAGTTCTATCGAACAGGTTCTAAGGCAACACCGCACAATTCCCGCCTGACGGCTTAAGCACCGCTCCGGCGGCTGCCGCACCTCGCTCACCGTATCGGCACTTAGAATTATGCGGTATTGCCCTAAACCGCTTTTTATTCTTTTTTAATTCAAATTTAATATCGAGGAGGCGCTCTGCACTTTGTCAGATTCCAAACGCTACTCCACGCTGGTGAACAACACCATCCTGTTTGCCATTTCCAACTTTGGCTCCAAAATCATCAGCCTGATTATTCAGCCATACCTGAGTTACGCGCTGGCCAGCCCGGATGTGATGGGTGTGACCAGCCTGATGCAGTCGGTGGCCAACCTGCTGATTCCGGTGGTCAGCCTGGGCGTCAGCTTTGCGGTGATCCGGTTTGGCCTGGACCGCAAGGTGGATAAATCCAGCGTATTCATGAACGGCCTTGCCACCATCCTGCTGGGCTTTGCCTTAATGGCGGTCTGCTGGCCGCTGGTGCGGCTGATCCCCAATGCGGCGGATTATCTGGTTCTGATTTACGCCTGTGTATTGATGAGCTGCCTGCGCACGCTCTGCACCCAGTTCATCCGTTCCCGCATGCTGAACCGTCTGGTTGCGGTGGATGGCGTTTTGACTTCCGCCACGCTGCTTGGGTTCTATTATCTGTTCCTGGATGTACTGGATCTGGGCGCGAACGGCTACCTGCTTGCCATGGCCTGTTCGGATGCGCTTTCGGCAATCTTTGTTTTTATTGCCGGGCACTGCCACCAGTATTTCAGTTTCAAAAAGTTCAACAAAGCCCTTTGGAAGGACATGCTGCGTTATTGCATCCCCATGATCCCGGCTTCCATCAGCTTTTGGATCATCAACGCTTCGGACCTGTTCTATGTACAGGGCATGTGTGACGGCATTGACGGCAAAAGCAGCACCTGGTGGGTGGGCCTGCTGAAAGCCGGGTATTATCTGCCGCAGATCATTACCATTGTGGGGCAGATTTTTTATGAGGCATGGCAGCTTTCGGCTGTGACAGAGGAATCCGAGCGTTCGGCGTTCTTCAGCAAGGTGTTCCGGGTATATGCGGCGGTCATGTTCTGCTGTGTGGCGGGCGTCATCTGGCTGTGCCAGCCCATGATGCACGTTTTCCGCGAGGATTACTTCCTTGGCTGGCAGTTTGTGCCGTTCCTGACACTGGCTTCCATGTGCACCTGCCTGAACAACTTCCTGAACAGCGTGTATGTGGTATACAAGCGGTCCACCAGTTCGTTCTACACCATGTTGGTAGGTGCCGTGGTTAATCTGGTTCTGAACTTTTTGTTCATCCGCTGGTTTGGGCCGTGGGGCGTTACGGTGGCAAGTTTCATCTCCCTGCTGATTGTTTTCCTGCTGCGTGCTTACTCCACCCACGGGCTGCTGGAGATCGACTTTCACCCCGCCTGGATGCTGCTGAACCTGGGGCTGATCTTTGTGGAGATTGCCATGCTGTTCAAGCTGGAGCACTGGGTGCTGCCGGTCACGGTGCTGACCTTTGCCATCTGCCTGCTGAACTTCCGCGAGGTGTTTGCCATGGTGGAAAAGCTGCTGGGCATGGTTCTGCACCGCCGCAAAAAATCAAATTAAGTTTTAAACAAGTTTTGTTTTTCTTGTTGAAAGATTGCCCGTGCGTTGTGCACGGGCTTTTTCTTTTCCGTTTTGTGGGCGGGTTCTATTATATCGTGCCGCACTATGATATAATACGGGTGATGATTATTTTGGGGCTTTGGCCCGTGGCAGCCTAAAACGGCACCGTTATATTTTTAGGGCAATACCGCATAATTCTAAGTGCCGATACGGCGAGCGAGGTG
>ERZ773107.2326-NODE-2326-length-14488-cov-3.337768_pt1 | contig 14488 bp, 12 predicted proteins | sample MGYA00580571_ERZ773107 | MGnify/ENA primary metagenome ERZ773107 (study PRJEB29015, sample SAMEA2737843) | human gut metagenome | biome: human gut; feature: human-associated habitat; material: faeces | place: China | collected 2012 ... | reverse complement strand
AACTTCTAAAATGGAAACTCGTTACCGGAAGTCTGTCGATACGAAAGATTCTCACGTTGTACTGCGGGCTGCTATCAAGGAAATAAAAAGAAACATTGTTATCATCGAAGCTAAGCTATATAATAAGGATAATGAAGTATGTACGGAGGCAGTTTGTACCTACTTTACTTTCTCACAGGAAAAGGCGAAAAGCGAAATGCATTTTTTGCACTGTGATGTAGAGCCGGAAGAAATACTACCTTTAATTTGAAATAAAAATTCAAGTTTTTGTGATAAATGTTTGGAAGTATGAAACAAATGCTTTACTTTTGTCGCAGTTAATAAAAGAAATATGAAATATACAGCTACACATCATCATCATCATTTTCCTAACGAATAATCGGTGGGCGTGGATGATATTGTGTATAACTATATAAACGATAACGAAGGCTTACCGAATGCGGTAAGCCTTTTTTGTTTTTCAACGCAGATTGTATTTGTAATTAATAATTAGTAATTAAATAAAGTCATGTTAAGAATCGCAGTACAAGCCAAAGGACGTTTCTTCGAAGAGACAATGGCACTTTTAGAAGAGTCAGATATCAAGTTAAGCACTACTAAACGTACCTTGTTGGTACAGTCTTCTAACTTTCCTATCGAAGTTCTATTTCTTCGTGATGATGATATTCCGCAAACGGTAGCTACCGGGGTAGCTGATTTGGGAATTGTTGGTGAGAACGAGTTTATGGAAAAGGAGGAAGATGCGGAAATTGTCAAACGTCTGGGATTCAGCAAATGTCGTCTGTCACTGGCTATGCCGAAGGATATTGAATATCCCGGTTTGTCATGGTTTGAAGGCAAGAAGATTGCTACCTCTTATCCGGTTATTCTTCGTAACTTCCTGAAAAAAAATAGCGTAAATGCCGAAATACATGTGATAACCGGTTCGGTAGAGGTGTCTCCGGGTATTGGATTGGCTGATGCCATTTTTGATATTGTAAGTTCCGGTTCTACTTTGGTCAGCAACCGCTTGAAAGAAGTGGAAGTTGTAATGAAGTCGGAAGCATTGTTGATTGGCAACAAGAACATGAGCGAAGAGAAAAAAGAAGTGCTCGAAGAATTGCTGTTCCGTATGAACGCAGTAAAAACAGCTGAAGATAAAAAATATGTATTGATGAATGCTCCAAAAGACAAACTGGAAGAAATCATAGCTGTATTGCCCGGTATGAAGAGTCCTACAGTGATGCCATTGGCACAGGAAGGCTGGTGTTCTGTTCATACAGTACTTGATGAAAAACGTTTTTGGGAAATTATCGGAAAATTGAAAGGACTGGGAGCAGAAGGTATTTTGGTACTGCCGATTGAAAAGATGATTGTATAAATAGATAGGAACGAAAATTCGTTCCTGATAAAATATGAACCATGAAATTGATTAAATATCCCTCAAAAGAGCAATGGACAGAACTTTTGAAACGTCCGGCACTAAATACGGAAAGTTTGTTCGATACTGTTCGTTCTATTATAAATAAGGTAAGGACAGAAGGCGATAAAGCAGTATTGGAATATGAGGCTGCTTTTGATAAAGTAACCTTGTCCGCACTTGCTGTGACTCCTGAAGAGGTTCAAGCCGCCGGGACATTAGTAAACGATGAACTAAAGGCTGCCATTTCTTTAGCTAAACAAAACATTGAAACATTCCACTCTTCCCAGCGTTTTGTCGGGAAGAAGGTAGAGACAATGAATGGGGTAACTTGCTGGCAAAAATCAGTGGGAATCGAAAAGGTCGGCTTATATATTCCGGGTGGAACAGCACCGCTTTTCTCAACTGTATTAATGTTGGCTGTTCCGGCTAAAATTGCAGGATGCAAGGAAATCGTACTTTGTACGCCTCCCGATAAGAATGGAGATATCCATCCGGCTATTCTTTTTGCCGCGCAACTGGCAGGAGTCAGCAAAATATTCAAGGCGGGAGGTGTACAGGCTATCGCTGCTATGACGTATGGAACGGAAAGCGTACCTAAGGTTTATAAAATCTTCGGTCCGGGCAATCAATATGTAACAGCTGCCAAACAATTGGTGAGTCTGCGTGATGTGGCGATTGATATGCCCGCCGGTCCTTCAGAAGTGGAAGTTTTGGCTGATGCATCTGCCAATCCCGTTTTTGTGGCAGCAGATCTTTTGTCACAGGCAGAACACGGAATAGATAGCCAAGCTATATTGATTACTACTTCCGAGAAGCTTCAAATAGAGGTGATGGCAGAGGTGGAGCGTCAGTTGGCCGGATTGCCCCGCCATGAAATTGCTGCCAAGTCATTGGAGAACAGTAAGCTGATTTTAGTGAAGGATCTGGATGAAGCGTTGGAGCTGACCAATGCATATGCACCGGAGCATTTGATTATAGAAACGGAAAACTATATGGAAGTAGCCGGGCGGGTAACAAATGCTGGCTCTGTCTTCTTAGGCTCGTTAACTCCCGAGAGTGCCGGTGATTATGCTTCGGGAACGAACCATACGTTACCTACCAATGGATACGCCAAGGCATATAATGGTGTGAGCCTGGATAGTTTTATCCGTAAAATTACGTTCCAGGAGATTCTGCCGGAAGGTATGAAGTCCATTGGTCCTGCTATTGAAGTGATGGCGGCTAACGAACAGTTGGATGCGCACAAAAATGCCGTAACTGTCCGTCTCAAAGCAATTCAAAATTCATAACTTAAAATTTAAATAAGTGAAAACATTACAAGAGTTAACCCGGCCGAATATTTGGAAATTAAAGCCTTATTCTTCGGCACGTGATGAATATAAAGGAGTCACCGCTTCTGTTTTCCTGGATGCAAATGAGAATCCGTACAATACGCCTCACAACCGTTATCCGGACCCTATGCAGTGTGAACTGAAAACACTGCTGTCGAAAATAAAGAAAGTGTCTCCCGAACATATTTTTCTGGGAAATGGCAGTGATGAGGCTATTGATTTGGTATTTCGTGCATTCTGCGAGCCGGGTAAAGATAATGTGGTCGCTATCTACCCTACTTACGGAATGTATCAGGTCTGTGCTGATGTGAACGATGTTGAATACCGGAAAGTATTGTTGGATGACGACTTCCAGTTTTCGGCCGACAAGTTGCTTGCAACTGCCGATGGGCACACCAAGCTTATCTTTCTTTGTTCACCTAATAATCCGACAGGAAATGACCTGCTTCGTTCTGAAATAGAAAAACTGCTGAACCGGTTTGAAGGACTAGTGATGTTGGATGAGGCTTACAATGATTTCTCCCAGGCTCCGTCTTTCCTCGAAGAGTTGGATAAATATCCCAATCTTGTCGTGTTCCAGACATTCTCCAAAGCTTGGGGGTGTGCTGCTATCCGCTTGGGAATGGCTTTTGCTTCCAAAGAAATTATAGATATTCTTAGCAAGATCAAATACCCCTATAACGTCAATCAGCTGACTCAGCAACAGGCCATTTCCATGTTGCATAAACATTATGAGATAGAGCGTTGGGTGAAGACGTTGAAGGAAGAACGTGATTATCTGGAAGCGGAATTTGAAAAACTTTCCTGTACCATTAAACTGTTCCCATCTGATGCGAATTTCTTTCTGGCAAGAGTGACGGATGCGGTGAAAATCTACAATTATCTGGTGGGGGAAGGGATTATAGTGCGCAATCGGCACAATATTTCACTTTGCTGCAACTGTTTACGTGTAACTGTCGGTACCCGTGTAGAGAATGACACGCTGTTGTCCGCCCTTAAAAACTATCAGGGATAATTTATGAAGAAGAAAGTATTATTTATAGATAGAGATGGCACTTTGGTGATCGAACCTCCTGTCGACTATCAGCTTGACTCATTGGAAAAGCTGGAATTCTATCCGAGAGTGTTCCGTAATTTGGGTTTTATCCGCAGCAAACTCGATTTTGAATTTGTGATGGTCACCAATCAGGACGGACTGGGTACATCTTCTTTTCCGGAAGAAACATTCTGGCCTGCCCATAACCTGATGCTTAAAACACTGGAAGGAGAGGGGATTACTTTTGATGAGATTCTGATAGACCGTAGTTTTCCTGAAGACAATGCGCCCACCCGTAAACCGCGTACCGGAATGCTGGCGAAGTATCAGAATAATCCGGAGTACGATCTTTCCGGAAGTTTTGTTATCGGTGATCGTCCTACTGATGTGGAGCTTGCTCGTAATTTGGGGTGTCGGGCTATTTATCTGCAGAATTCGACCGAAACACTGAAAGGAAAAGGATTGGAAGAAATCTGTGCCCTTGCAACGACTGACTGGGACCGGATAGCCGAATTTCTTTTTGCCGGAGAACGGAAAGCGGAAGTACGCCGTACAACAAAAGAGACAGATATTTATGTGGTTTTGAACCTGGATGGGAACGGTGCTTGTGACATCTCTACCGGTCTTGGCTTTTTCGACCATATGCTCGAACAGATTGGCAAACATTCCGGCATGGATCTGGTCATTCGTGTGAAAGGAGATTTGGAAGTGGACGAACATCATACAATTGAAGATACTGCCATTGCTTTAGGCGAATGTATCTATCAGGCTTTGGGGAATAAGAGAGGGATTGAACGCTATGGGTATGCTTTGCCGATGGATGACTGTCTTTGCCGGGTTTGTCTGGACTTTGGCGGACGTCCTTGGCTGGTGTGGGATGTGGAGTTTAAACGCGAGAAAATAGGAGAAATGCCTACAGAAATGTTCCTTCATTTCTTCAAGTCATTGAGCGACGCTGCAAAGATGAATCTGAATATCAAAGCGGAAGGACAGAATGAGCACCACAAGATAGAGGGAATCTTTAAAGCCCTTGCACGTGCCTTGAAGATGGCGATTAAGAGAGATATTTATCATTTCGAACTTCCATCTAGTAAGGGGGTGCTTTGACTGTTGCATGATTGGGCGGAAGCATTATATTTGAGATTAATACGTTGTAACATAGTGTATTTATATAGTACTGTGACATTTTTGTTTCTTCCTCTATAATACTTAGAATAAATACAAAAATGTCACAGACAAAATGCCTGCCAAAATGAAATTTCTGTCAGGAGGAATTATAAGTTTTCTATTTCTTTAAGCCACATGGCGAAACTCGCATCACTTGGCATTCTCCAGTCTCCTCTCGGGCTGATGGAGATGCTTCCCACTTTAGGACCGTCCGGCAGGCATGAACGTTTGAACTGCTGATTGAAGAAACGGCGGAAGAAAGTGGATAACCATTTCTTGATTGTCTCTTCATCATACACCCCTCCGAATGCGATATTTGCCAGATAATAAATCTTTGACGGGCGGAAGCCGAAACGCAGGAAATAATAGAGGAAGAAATCATGCAGTTCATAAGGACCTACCAGATCTTCCGTTTTCTGTTTGATATCCCCGTTTTCATCTGCCGGAATCAGCTCTGGACTGATAGGAGTATCTACTATGTCGAGCAGGGTAGCTTTGGATTCCTCATCCACGCCATTTTTTGCCACCCACTGTACCAGATATTTCACGAGCGTTTTGGGTACACCGGCATTGACACCATACATGGACATGTGGTCGCCATTGTAGGTTGCCCATCCTAAAGCTAGTTCCGACAGGTCTCCCGTACCTACAACCATCCCCCAGGTCTGGTTGGCTATATCCATCAATATTTGTGTACGTTCGCGTGCCTGTGAGTTTTCATACGTGACATCATGTACGTTTACATCATGGTCTATATCTTTGAAATGTTGGATGCAGGCATCCTTGATACTGATTTCGCGGATGGATATGCCCAATGAATTCATCAGATTGACAGCATTGTGGTAAGTCCGGTCAGTTGTTCCGAAGCCGGGCATGGTAATACCGAGAATCCCCTTTCTTGACCATCCCAGTTTATCGAAAGTCTTCACGCAGACCAATAAGGCCAGTGTTGAATCCAGCCCGCCGGAAATACCGACTACGGCAGTCTTTGCTCCGGTATGGACGAGACGTTGTGTCAGTCCTGCCACTTGGATGGAAAAAACTTCTTCACAATGTTCATGCAGTTCATCGTCTTGTGGCACGAAAGGATGAGCATTGAATTTACGGGTTAAATTCAGCTCTTTACTGTTTACAAACTCCGTTGCAATGGCAATCGCCCTTTTGCCTTCCAAGTTAGCTTGGCTGGCAGCGAAAGTCGTATTCACTCTTCGTTCCGCCCGGATACGTTCCACGTCAATTTCGCTTACAACCAATTGTTCCTCCATGCTGAAACGCTCGCTTTGTGCAAGAAGCGTTCCGTTTTCATAAATCAATCCGTTGCCTGCGAAAACCACATCTGTAGTAGATTCTCCGAAACCGCAGGATGAGAATACATATCCGGCGATACAACGTGCGGATTGCTGGCTGATAAGTGAACGGAGATAACTATGTTTTCCGATTCCTTCATTGTCGGCGGACATATTGAATATGATCTCCGCCCCTTGCAGTGCGAGGGAGGAGCCGGGCGGGATGGTAGCCCAGAGGTCTTCGCAAATTTCAATGCCAAATGTGGTGTCCGAAGTTTCAAAAAGGAGATTGGCGCCAATCGGGACAATTTGTCCGCACAGGCGTACCGTCTCAGTTCTTAATTGAAGTGCGGAAGTAAACCAGCGCTGTTCGTAGAACTCTTTGTAATTGGGCAGGTATGTTTTGGCGGTGACACCTAATATTTTCCCTTTTTGGATGGTTACGGCTGCATTGATTACCGTTGAATTGACGATAACGGGCATGCCGACAATGGATATGATATCCAGTTGGCGGGTATTGTTCATTATCTGCATTAATCCCATTTCGGCTTCTTCAAGCAGAAGTTGCTGGCTGAACAGATCACCGCAAGTATATCCCGTTATGCAAAGTTCCGGAAATACTATAAGCTTTATATTATTTTGAGCCGCGTCTTCGATTGCCTTTATTATATTTGATGTATTATAATCGGTGTCCGCAACCTTTATATCAACAGTTGCGCTTGCACATCTTACAAATCCGTCTTTCATAAATCAATTTCCTTTCTTTATTCTGTCCCAATAAACTTTTGCCGACTGTTCGGTTTTATTGTCCCCAAAATCGTAATATTTAGTGTCCCTAATGTTATTAGGCAAATATTGCTGTTTGACATAATGATTTTCATAACTGTGCGGATATTTGTACTCTGTTCCATGACCGAGTTTTTTTGCTCCGCCGTAATGCGAATCTTTCAGATGTTCCGGTATATCGCCCGTATCCATACCCTCAATATCACTCAACGCACTGTCAATCGCCATTATTGCCGAATTTGATTTTGGTGCGGTTGCAAGTAAAATAACCGCTTCCGCAAGCGGTATTCTCGCCTCCGGGAAACCAAGCTGCAATGCGCTGTCAACACAAGCTTTCACGACCGATATAGCCTGGGGATATGCAAGTCCTATATCCTCTGCCGAAATAACCAAAAGTCTGCGGCAAATGCTCGGCAAATCACCTGCCGAAACAAGTCTTGCAAGATAATGAACTGCCGCGTCCGGATCTGAACCTCTTATTGATTTTTGAAACGCACTTAAAATATCATAATGACTGTCACCGTCACGGTCGTAACGCATAGCTTTTTTTTGCGTTGCCTGTACCGCAGTGTCAAGCGATATGTGTATTTTTTTATCTTTGTTTGGCGGTGTTGCAATAAATGCAACTTCAAGCGAATTTAAAGCCTTTCTCACATCTCCGTTTGAAACGTGCGCCATATGCCGTATTGCGTCTTTGTCAACGGTTACGTCAAAGCCTTTGTAATCCGATTGCTTTAATTCTTCAACCGCTCTTTCAAGTGCCTTTTCAATCTCGCTCGGCTCAATCTGTTTAAATTCAAACACAACACTTCTCGAAAGCACCGCATTATACACATAAAAATACGGATTTTCCGTTGTACTTGCGATAAGCGTTATCTTGCCGTTTTCCATAAATTCAAGCAAAGACTGTTGTTGTTTCTTATTAAAATGCTGTATTTCGTCAAGGTACAGCAATACTCCGTCCATTGCCAAAAAGCTGTCAAGCGTTGATACAATATTTTTTATGTCAGCAACGGACGCAGTTGTCGCATTAAGTCTATGCAAAGTTTTACCCGTTTTTTGAGCGATTATGTTTGCAATGGTAGTTTTACCGACTCCGCTCGGGCCGTAAAATATCATATTCGGTACTTCGTCATTTTCGATTATGTTTCTTAAAATTTTTCCTTCACCTATAAGGTGCTTTTGTCCGACAACTTCATCAAGCGTCTTTGGACGTATTCTATCAGCCAATGGTGTTTTCATTGTGATTCTTTACCTCTTGTATAAGCTTATTAACTTCTTCTTCCGTAACCGTTGTCATTCCCGAACGCTTACATTCTTTCAGCTTTTCGGCATATTCTGCGGCTTTATCGTACTTGTTAAGTTTCATTGCAATCTGTATGCCGTGATAAAAACCCTCAACAAAGTTAGGTGCCGACCCGACAAGTTCATCAGATATTTTTTCTGCTTTTTCATATTCGCCTTTTCTGAAATAACAAATTGAAAGATTATCTTTTATGTCCCTGTCATCACTGTTGTAATCATAAGCTTCTTCACAAAGTTTTGTTGTTTCGTCAAGGTCATCGTTCCTAAGTAATTTAAAATAGCCAAGCATACCGTAAATACTTGAATTTCTGTAACCTTCGTTCATCATTGACTGTGCATCCTCAATCGCCTCGTCAAGTCTGCCCTGCTTATAGTAAACCATACATCTTTGTTGCTTTGCCAAATTCTTTTTTTCCGGTGCAAGCCCTTTTACTCTTATAATCGGATCAAGAACTTTTTCCGCCTCGTCGGCATAACCTGTACGTAAAAGCACATATGCGTAAGACGATTTCAACTTTACATTTGCTCTGCCCGTTTCACACGCCTTTTTATACCACTCTCTCGCACGGTCCTCGTCACCGATTTCAAATGCTTTGTTGCCGTTTATCGCATAATAGGTCGGCAAAAAATTATATATTCCCACACCTATAGCCACAATCGCAACGGCTATTCCAAGAAATACATTAAACTTAAACGCTACAATAATTATAGCAAGTGCAATAAGAACTGCAATTAAATTCATAAAAATCATACCTTTCTTTATAAAAATCAAGAGGCTGCAAGCAGCCTCTTAAAATAGTAGTCAAAACCGCTATAGTTTTGTCTTGATTAATATTCGGCAGTACCGACTGTTCTTGGGAACGGAAGAACGTCACGAATGTTAGAAACACCTGTAATATACATAACAGCTCTTTCAAAGCCAAGACCGAAACCTGCGTGTTTGTTTGTTCCGTATCTGCGAAGGTCAAGATAGAAATTATAATCTTCTTCCTTAAGACCAAGTTCTTTCATTCTTTCAACAAGTACGTCGTAATTTTCTTCTCTCTGGCTTCCGCCGATGATTTCTCCGATGCCCGGAACAAGCAAGTCCATAGCCGCAACCGTCTTTTGGTCATCGTTAAGTTTCATATAGAAAGCCTTGATTTCCTTCGGATAATCTGTTACAAACAACGGACGCTTAAATACCTGTTCTGTAAGGTATCTTTCGTGTTCTGTCTGTAAATCGCAGCCCCATTCCACCTTATTGTCAAACTTAACCTTACCGGCTTTTGAATCTTCGATAAGTATATTTACAGCCTCTGTATATGTTACATGAGCAAACTCACTGTTTACAACGTGGTTTAGACGGTCAAGAAGTTCCTTGTCGATAAATTGATTGAAGAACTGCATTTCTTCGGGAGCATTTTCAAGACAATAGTTAATGATATACTTTAGCATATCCTCTGCAAGTTCCATATCGTCTTTTAGGTCTGCGAATGCGATTTCAGGCTCAATCATCCAAAATTCAGCCGCATGACGTGTTGTATTTGAATTTTCGGCTCTGAATGTAGGACCGAATGTGTAAACATTTCTAAATGCCATACAGTATGTTTCAACATTAAGCTGACCGCTTACCGTAAGGTTTGCCTGTTTGCCGAAGAAGTCCTGTGAATAATCAACAGTTCCGTCATCATTCTTAGGGACGTTGTTCAAATCAAGTGTTGTAACTTGGAACATTTCGCCCGCGCCCTCGCAGTCACTTGCAGTGATAATCGGAGTATGAACGTATACAAATCCTCTCTTCTGGAAGAATTGGTGAATTGCATACGCAATCATTGAACGCACTCTGAACACTGCCGAGAATGTATTTGTACGCGGTCTTAAATGAGCGACTGTACGCAAATATTCAAAGCTGTGTCTTTTCTTCTGTAACGGATAATCCGGTGTAGATTCACCGTCGATTACAACGTTTTCAGCCTTTAATTCAAACGGCTGTTTTGCGTCCGGTGTAAGTACAAGTGTACCTGTTGCCGTAATTGCGGCTGCAATGTTTAGCTTTGAAAGTTCCGCAAAGTTATCAAGTTTATCCGACTCAATTACTATCTGCAAATTCTTAAAAAATGTACCGTCATTTAATTCGATAAAACCGAAATTCTTTGAAATTCTTATGTTTCTTATCCAACCCGATACTGTTATTTCTTTTCCCCCAAACTCATCCTGTTTTCTGAACAAGTCTTTTACAACTGTTTTCATAATCTAAATAATAATCCTTTCAATAGTTATTAAATATAGTAGCTCTGTGCCACCGCTTCGCCTTTTAGGCATCTCCCCTTAAGGAGAGGCTTATTATAGTAGCTTTATTCCTTTTTCTTCGCAAGTCTTACGCATATCGTCCGGCCATACAGATGCCTGTACTTCGCCGATATGAGCCTTACCAAGCATATACATACACAATCTTGACTGACCGATACCGCCGCCGATTGTATAAGGAAGTTCCTTATTAAGAAGTTTCTTATGGAAATCAAGTTCAAGTCTGTCCTCACAACCTGCAATCTTAATTTGCGAAAGAAGTGAATCTTCGTCAACTCTGATACCCATGCTTGAAAGTTCGTAAGCCATATCAAGAACAGGATAATAAACAAGAATATCACCGTTAAGCTCCCAATCGTCATAATCCGGTGCTCTTCCGTCGTGTCTTTGACCCGACTTCAATTCTTTACCGATTTGCATTAGGAATACCGCTTTCTTTTCGCGAAGAAGTTTATTTTCTCTTTCTTTCGGTTCAAGATCAGGGTACATATCCTCAAGTTCTTGCGTTGTTATAAATGTAATTTCCTCAGGGAAATTATTTTCAATACCGCTGAACTTTTGACATACTCTGCTTTGAGTCGACTTCATAGCGGTATATATACGTTCTACAAAACTCTTTAAAGTTTCAACAGTTCTGTCTGACTTATTTATAACAGCCTCCCAATCCCATTGGTCAACGTACATAGAGTGAAGATTGTCCACTTCCTCATCACGTCTTATGGCGTTCATATCTGTATACAAGCCCTCACCCGGATTAAAACCGTATCTGCCGAGAGTCATTCTCTTCCACTTTGCAAGTGAATGAACAATTTCAAGTGTAGCACCGCCGATACAAGGTGCATCAAAACTTACAGGACGTTCAACTCCGTTAAGATTATCGTTAAGACCTGTTTCGGGACGTACAAATAACGGTGCTGAAATTCTCTGCAAATTAAGTGCAGAAATTATTTCATGCTGAAATGTATCCTTTATAAATTTAATTGCTTTTTCCGTTTCGCGTCCGTTAAGATTTGATTTATAGTTTTCGGGAATTATTAGTGACATTTTTTATTCTCCTTTATCAATTATTTCAATATTGTCAAGCGTCTGTTTGAAATTCTGACGTATGGCATTAAGATATTCTTCACGGAGCTTTGCACGCTCCGTCATTTCCTCAGGCGTCAACCCATCGGAACTTCTTGCCTTTTTCGCAAGTTCATTTATTCTGTCAATTTTCTTCTTATCCAAAAGATTTACCTCCCCAAGAAAATATCACTACTACTATTCTAACCCATTTTGAAGAAAAATTCAAGTAAAATATGGGACAATGTGCAAAATTAATAGATTAGTCATAATATATATTACAAAACATTGAAAGGAGGCACTCACAATGGGCGAATGTTGTGGAAACGGTTGTCAAAGAGGCGGTTGCGATTTTGATCTTGATATGATTATTTGGGTTCTTATTATTATCGTTATCGTTACTTGTATGTGCAACAACTAATATTACATCAACTCCACTTTCAAAATATCAGTGGCAAACAGCGGTGCTTTTTCGGAAGCACCGCTGTTTTGCGGTATAAAAACATATTTTTAAGTATTATTTTTATTTTTTGAATAAAACTATTGACAAATGATATAGTATACCGTATAATGAATATATGAACAGTTATTCATATATTCAAGTATGGAGGTGCAGATATGAAAAAAAATAACGATAGTAATATTGCGGAAGATAATAAAGATGTCTGTTGTGAAAAACATGAACATCATCATGAACACGAGGACCATTGCGGTTGCGGTCACGATCACGAGGCTCATTGTGGCTGCGGACATGAACATCATCATGTGCATGATGACCACTGCGGTTGTGGTCACGACCATCATCACGAACACGAGCATGAAGACCATTGCGGTTGCGGTCACGATCACAATCATCACGAAAATGGCTGTGGCTGCGGATGTGGTTGCGGTTGTGAACATAGCGAGGGAAATGAAAAAGTTCTTATCATAAGACTTATAGCAGGTGCAATACTTTTTGCGGCAGGTATCGTAACAGAAAACGTACTTTCTTCCCCATTGATATCTGATATTTTATTTGTAGTCGCTTATATTGTTCTTGGCTATGATATAGTTTTGAATGCGATTAAAAACATATTCAAAGGACACTTATTCAACGAAAACTTCTTAATGAGTATAGCAAGTATCGGTGCATTTGCTGTCGGTGAACACCCTGAGGCGGTTGCTGTAATGCTGTTCTATCAAGTCGGCGAGGCATTGCAGGAACGTGCGGCACAAAAGAGCCGTAATTCAATTACGGAACTTATGGATATTCGTCCCGACTATGCCAATACAGAAGTAAACGGCACGATTACAAAAGTTTCTCCGTCTGACATTTCAATCGGAGATATTATAATTGTAAAGCCAGGCGAAAAAATTCCTCTTGACGGTACAATAACTTCGGGCGAAACATATCTTGATACAAAAGCACTTACAGGCGAAAGCGTACCGCGTAAGGCTGTTACTGGTGATACTGTATTGAGCGGAAGTTTGAATACAGGCTCACCTATATATATTAAAGTAGAAAAAACATACGGCGAAAGTACCGTTTCAAAAATTCTTGATATGGTTGAACACGCTCAAAGCAAAAAAGCAAAATCGGAAAAATTTATTTCCGTATTTGCTAAATACTATACACCGATTGTCGTTGCACTTGCGGTAATAGTTATGTTCGTTCCTCCCCTGTTTCTCGGAGATTTCAGAACTTGGATATATCGCGGACTTATGTTCCTTGTGGTTTCTTGCCCTTGTGCATTGGTTGTATCAATTCCGCTTGGTTTCTTTGCCGGTATAGGTTGTGCGTCAAAGAACGGTATTCTTGTTAAGGGCAGTAACTTCATCGAAAAGCTTGCTAAACTTGATACTGTCGTATTTGACAAAACAGGTACTCTTACAAAAGGTGTATTCGCCGTAAAAGACGTATATTCTGTTATCGACAAAGACGAACTTATAAAATATGCCGCTTATGCTGAATTTTACTCAACACACCCTATCGCAGTATCGGTTAAAAATGCTTACAAAAACACCGTTGACACTGCAAAAATCTTAAACTACACAGAAATTTCCGGTATGGGTATCAGTGCAGATATAGACGGTCATAAAGTTTTAGCCGGTAACGTCAGACTTCTTGAGAGCAACAATATCTCTCACGAAAAAGCAAAATCATACATCGGAAGTATTATATACATTGCAGTTGACGGAAAATTTGCCGGATATATCGTTATATCTGATGAAATCAAAGCTGACAGTAAAGTTGCAATTTCAGCATTGAAACAGCTTAATATCAAATCTGTTATGCTCACAGGCGACGTAAAGAGAAACGCCGACTATACCGCAGAGCAGATTGGTATTGATAAAGTTTATTCGCAGTTGTTGCCACAGGATAAGGTTTCAAAACTTGAAGAAATCCTTTCTTCTAAAAATCCTAAAAAGAATGTTGCATTCGTCGGTGACGGAATTAACGACGCACCCGTACTTATGCGTTCGGACATCGGTATTGCTATGGGCGGTATCGGTTCGGACAGTGCAATCGAGGCGGCTGACGTTGTTCTTATGACTGATGAACCTTCCAAAATTGCCAAAGCATCTAAAATCTCCGCAAAAACTATGTCGGTTATAATCCAAAACATTGTATTCGCTATCGGAGTTAAAGTTCTTGTTATGATTTTAAGCGTACTTGGCATAAGCACAATGTGGCTTGCAATTTTCGCTGATGTAGGTGTATCATTGCTTGCGATTTTAAACTCACTTCGAGCATTATATTACAAAGATTAATAACATACCACCATATAAGAGATGTCAAAACAAAAAGTTTTGACATCTTTTTTTGTTGTATTTTACAGTATTT
>ERZ773107.2320-NODE-2320-length-14542-cov-3.301857_pt1 | contig 14542 bp, 14 predicted proteins | sample MGYA00580571_ERZ773107 | MGnify/ENA primary metagenome ERZ773107 (study PRJEB29015, sample SAMEA2737843) | human gut metagenome | biome: human gut; feature: human-associated habitat; material: faeces | place: China | collected 2012 ... | reverse complement strand
TCAGCCATCTTCACTGCGAATCCATAAAATCCATGGCAAAATTCTAATGGCTTGATTTTGATTATGCTTCTTTCACTTTTCTACATACACAGTAGGTTATGAATAAAAACTATATAAAATTTTTTAGAAAGTTGTTTTTATAATAGATTCAATTTCTGGATATTTTTCGTGTAATATTTTAAAATATGTATTAGTACATCCTAAAGAAACAATATTATAGAGTATTTCCTTATATTTATTCCATGTTATTTCATGAAATGATTTTTCCATTTTTAATATTAATATTTTATTTATCATTGCAATATTTTTATGGGCATTTAATTTATTATCAGAATCATCTTCTTTCATTATATTTTGTAATAAATTAAAATTTCCATTCTGCATATCTTCATTGTAATCTTCATAGGCATCTATAATATAAATCCATTTTCCAAGATTAAAACAGAGTGAATATAAATTATCGTATTTTTCTATCACACAATCTTCTTTATATAATTTGAAAAATAACTGAAAAAGCTCAACAAAAAATTCACCAAATAAATTTGATAGTTGATCAAAACCAGCATTTTCTAATTCTAGAGAATTTATTTTGTTCATTAATTCAGATAATATATTTAATTTAACACCATATGTATTTAATATGTTTTGGTATTGTGAATTATGTTTGAAAAATTTTAATATAATTTTTTTGACATTATTTTTTTCATCTATAATATCATCTTCCAATTTAAGAACAGAAAGATAGTAATTTATAAATGCACAATATTCTATTACATTATTAGAAATACTCGTGTTTATTTTTTTGAATGGATTTGTTGGACATTTAAAAGATAGGGGTGTCATTTCTGTTTCAAAATTTTCGAGTACTAATGCTAAGAAAACCATGTCATAACTTAAAATTAAACGATAAACTATACCATATTTTTTTCCTATTCCTTGACATAGTGCACAATATTGTTGTTTGTATAGGCGAAAATCGCGTATTCTTAAATCATCTCTTTGTGTTTTAATATACCCTAACATAATTCATAACCCTAACAGAAACAATGAGAGATACCATTGCAAGCACTTATGCAGGTATCACCACTACAACACCCAGATAAACATAAACATGTACATAAGCAAGCACAACAACCACCATCATCGTCATCGTTATCATTGTGATGACAGCTATCATCATAACTATGCCAGTTGCCATCGCAACCTTCATAATATCCTGTAAGAAATATATTAGTTTTTTCAAATGGATTACCTGATAATTTTTCAAAAAGAGAAAAAAATTCTTTAAAATAATCATTTGGTAATTTCTCAAAAAAAGAAAACGCTTCATCTAAACGATCTAATTTTAACAACGCATATCCTATATTAAATACTTTTTCATCAGAATTAGGTAATGATTGTTCAGTTATCAAATATTGTTCTAAAGAATTTCTATCTAAATGATTGATTTTTTCTATTGAAGTGTTCAATGTCTGTTTCATATATAATCTCCTCCATCCGTAATTTTTAAATTATTTTCCTACTTGTCCTATGATAGGACAATATTACAGCGTATTCATTCTATCATTATTTTTGTCCTATGACAAGACAAAAATAAAGGAGATTAAAATGGCAAGAATAATTGATAGTAATGAAAAAAATTTAATTGGAAGTAACCTGAAAATATTAAGAAAACAAAAAAAGATGAGTCAACAAGAACTTTCAAATAAATTAGAAACATTAGCAATATATATTTGCAGAGGATCTATTTCAAGAATTGAAGATAAAAGTAGAACGGTAACAGATATAGAATTATATGGGTTATCTAAAGTATTGGGAGTTTCTATAGATTCGCTTTTTGAATATCCTATAGAATAAGTATTTCGAGATATAGAAATATGAAAAGACAGTTTCGTGTCATATCTTTTTTTGATAAAATGTAAAGTGATAAAATGATTTTTAGTTTATCAAATATATAACAATAATAAGATAAAAACAAAAAAGGGGTAACAAATGAACATGAATAAATACGTCAAAAGCTTGATCAAAAAATACAAAAATCCATCAATTATTGGTGAGAAAAGTATAGAAGAAGTGATTGCTTATTTGAAACAAAAATTTGTCATAAAAGATATCACACAAAAAATTTCAGATATAGAAATAAAAAGATTTAAATTCAACATCGTGCATTCACTCGATGGAGAGAATATTTCACCAGAAAATATAAAATTTTATGCATATCGTGTAGAAGATTCAACAGCAAGCAAGGAATATTATCAAGAAATGGATGATGAAGAGAAAATATACGTTTATATAGATGAAACTTCAGGATATATTGAATCAAATTGTAGTGGACTTTTTACAGAGTTAGCACTTTATAAAGGAATTTCACAATATGATTATGATAACAATACAGATAAGCTGATAGAATATTTAACACATTGTAAAGATTGGGAGGAAATCCAATGAATGATCAGTTTATACAGGGCATTATATTTGACTGGAACAAAATAGATGATGACAGTTACCTAAAACAAATAGAAGCATTAAAAGATGTTGAAAGACTAGAATTTCAAAATTCAATCAACTTTTTTGTTGGAGAAAATGGAAGTGGAAAGTCCACCTTATTAGAAGCAATTGCCATAGCTCATGGATTTAATCCAGAAGGTGGAACGAAAAACTATGTATTTTCTACGCATGATACACATTCAGAGTTGTGTGATGCCATCAGAGTTGTAAAAGGATATCGGAAGGAAAAATGGGGATATTTTCTTAGAGCAGAAAGTTTCTATAATGTTGCAACGAAGGAAGAAGAATATGGTGGAATAGATTCAGCCAGATATCATGAGAGATCACACGGAGAAGGTTTCTTGGCATTAGCACAAAATAATCTACAGCCCAATGGATTGTATCTTTTTGATGAGCCAGAAGCGGCATTATCACCACAAAGACAATTAACATTATTAATGGAGATATATAAATGTGCAAGAAAAGGAGCACAGTTTTTTATTGTTACACATTCACCGATTTTACTAGGAATCCCAGGCGCTGATATATATTGTTTTGATGATGGAAAGATTCATTTGTGCGAATATGAAGAGACGGAAAGTTATCAGATTACGGAGATGTTTATAAACAATCGGGAAGTATTATTGGATAGACTTCTAAAAGAATAGATGTAGAAATTCATAATTCATGCTATACTTAAAAATAACAGATTAAATAAAAGAGGTGAGATAAAATCATGGAAAATGAAACATATATGAAACGATTAAAAGACAGACTGCAAATAGAATTTAAAAAACAGGATCGAAGCGGAGTATACGGTTATACACAGAGGAGTATGGCGTATAATTCCAATCGAATTGAAGGAAGTACCTTAACAGAGAAACAGACAGCAAGTATGTTTGAAACAGGAACTTTATATGTGGATGATCCAGACATGATTTTTCGAACAAAAGATATAGAAGAAATGAATGGTCATTTCAAAATGTTTAATTATGTAATGAAATGTATGGAAAAACCTTTGTCAGAAGATATCATAAAAAATATGCACAAAAATTTAAAGGAAGGTGTTTTTGAAGATCGAGCAAACGGATATGCAATTGGTGAGTGGAAAAAGCGTGCAAACAGGGTCAGTGATATCCAGACAGCATTGCCACAAGAAGTTCCAGAAAAGATTCATCAGTTATTAGAGAAATATTGTAACACAGAGAAAATTACATTATATGATATTGCTAAATTTCATGCACAGTTTGAGAATATTCACCCATTTCAGGATGGAAATGGGAGAGTCGGGCGTATGATCATTCTAAAACAATGTCTGGACCATAATATTGTTCCAGTGATCATCCGTGATATTCATAAAGCAGAATATAATCGATATCTTAATAAAGCACAGCACGAACAAGACTATAAAGGATTAGAAGCTTATTTTGAAAAGGAACAGAAATATTATCAGGAAAGTACAATCCCAATGATATTTGATTATGATGAATTGTAGAATAAAGTTATAATTAATAGATAGTGGACAGGAAAGGAGGTTTGACTTTATGGCTAAAAGGTTTTGTACAACAGGAACATGTATCCCTGAGAAAAATTATATGGTCGATCTTAGCAGTAGAATTCAAGTGATCATTAATCAATATATCAAATCAGGACAATACTTTACGATCAATCGAGCCAGACAATACGGAAAGACAACGTTACTTTATCTTTTGGAAAAAGAATTGAGAAAACAAGATTATCTGGTTTTAAGTTTAAGCTTTGAAGCCGCAGATGAATACTTTGAATCTCTGGGAAGTCTTGCCGAAGGACTTTCACTTGATATTGAAGATTGCTTGCGAGAGCAAAATATAGATGAGAAAGTTTTAGAAGAATGGGATAACCCAATCTCTGAGAGATTTCCTATGAGATCATTAGGGACCAAAATCAGCAATCTATGCAGAAAATGCGGTAAAAAAGTAGTTTTAATGATCGATGAAGTAGACAAAAGTTCAGACAATCAGATTTTCTTATCATTCTTAGGACTTCTAAGAGAAAAATATTTAAAATGTCAGCAAGGAAAAGATGTAACATTTCATTCTGTAATTCTTGCAGGTGTTTACGATATTAAAACATTAAAGTTAAAATTGCATCCACATGAAGAATCTAAATATAACAGTCCATGGAACATAGCAGTTGATTTTAATATCGATATGAGTTTTTCTGTTGGCGATATTCAGACAATGATACAAGAATACGAGCAGGAACATCGTACAGGTATGGATGTAAAAGAAATCAGTCGGATTTTATATGATTATACGTCAGGATATCCATATTTGGTTTCAAAGATATGTCAGTTATTAGATGAAAGAGTTTCAAATATTCAAGCATGGACAAGAGAAGGAATTTTAAGTGCAGTTAAAGTTTTGTTAAAAGAACCAAACACGTTGTTTGATGATATGACCAAAAAGCTGCTAGATCATCCACAGTTAAAAGAAATGCTTCAAAATATATTATTTACAGGCATTGATTTTTCATATAAGAGAGAAACACCAATTATAGATTTGGGAGTTACGTTTGGATTTTTGAAGGATAAGAATGGAATTGTAGCAGTATCAAATCGAATTTTTGAAACACAGTTATATGAAATATTTTTAGCAGAAATGGCAATTAATAACCAAATGTATTATAGAAACAGTTGTATAAATTAAAAAACAGACCTCAAATTTTACAAGGTCTGTTTTTTAATATAAGAAAATTTTATATTAACAATATGAATACAAAAACAACAATAGAAGCAACCATCAATTTATACTCATCCGAAAAATTTTCTTTGTTCTGCAATTTTACGAGAACATGATATAAAAAGTAAAAAAATGCAAAAAAGCATAATGCTAAAATAAATAAAACAACAATATGTTCCATCATAACTACCTCCCATAATAAAAATCCTTAGTGTTTTATTTCTATATAAAATTATATACAAAATATTTCATATGTCTAGATATTCCTTCCCCTTGAAAATGCTTAATGATAAAAAAACTTAATAATGAACAATAGGTAAGTTTTGAGATAAATTGTTTTGTTTGTGGATGTGAAAGGAATATGATAAACTGATATTAAAATGATACCTATAAAACGTCTATTTAATAATAGGAAGAGGAAAGACTATGTACAAGATCAATAATTTCAGTGACAACGACGATGTAAAGATCATCGACAAATCAGGACCATTTGAAGTTATCGAATATCAGAGAGACTTAAGTGTCATGCCAGAAGATGCTCAGTTAGCATTTTTCTGCAGCCAGATGAATGTTAGAAAACGTCAGCTAAAATGCGAACTATCCAGAGGAAATGTAACCATTCAGTCAGGTGCCATGCAGTGGATGGCAGGAGATGTCTCTGCGACAACAGGAATTAAAGGAGCAGGAGATTTCTTATCCAAGACGATCCGTGGAAAAGTTACAGGAGAATCTGTGATCAAACCAGAATATACAGGAGATGGAACGCTTGTTTTAGAACCTACATATAAACATATCATTTTATTAGATCTTGACGAATGGGGCAATTCGATCGTATTAGATGATGGTTTATTTTTAGCCTGTGAATCTACATTGAAACAAAAAGCAGTCAGAAGAAAGACATTTTCTTCTGCATTTGCAGGCGGAGAAGGATTCTTCAACCTTGGATTAAAAGGAAGTGGAGTTGTGTGCATAGAATCTGATTGTCCAAGAGAAGAATTAGTCGAGATCACATTAGAAGATGATGTTGTAAAGATTGACGGAAACTTGGCGATCGCATGGAGTGGAAGCCTTGATTTTACGGTAGAACGAGCAGGAAAATCTTTGCTCGGCTCAGCAGCGAGTGGTGAAGGACTGGTCAATGTATACCGTGGAACAGGAAAAGTATTATTGGCACCAGTTGGGAATCAGGCAATGAAACCACAACAAGTGATAGAAAAAGAGCCAGTGATCGTTGGGGATGACGATGAATAAAAGAAAAAGATAAAAATAGAGCTAAAATATCAGACAGGTATCGTGATATTTTAGCTCTATTTGATTGCACGTATGTGTTAAAAATTCGATCAAGACGAAATCTAATTATGCAAAAATCTGATCCAATGTAACAAGTACACCATCCTCCTCATTTGATGGGCACACATGTTTTGCAGCATCTTTTACATTCTGAGGTGCATTTCCCATGGCATAACTTTGTCCACAGTATTTTAACATTTCAATATCATTGCCGCCATCTCCAAAAGCAACACATTGATCGGGTGAAATACCCCACCGTTTTACAAGTCGTTCGAGTCCTTGAGCTTTATGACATCCAGGAAAGATCAGATCGATCGAACCATGCCCACTGGTCGTTGGATCGATTTTCCCAGCGAGTCGTTCGCGGAAGATATCGTAATAATCATATGTTTTTTCAATAGGTACTGTTGGTGCAAACTTTAAAATCTGATCCTTGATTTCTTTGAAATCATCGACCCATTGCAGGCGATGGTAATAAATATTGGTCAGATCAAAAAAATCCTGATCGACACTGCCACGTTCGCAATAAGCACTATTGAGACCGCATACAACATTAGAGATTTCTGGATATTCACGACAAACGTCAATGACAAGATCAACGGTTTCTCTTGGAATATCAGCGGTAAAAACAAGTTGTCTCTGATCTTTTACAAAAGCACCATTTTCGGCCACAAAAGATAGTTCATCATAGTATCCAGAAAATAAGTCTCTTAATTGATAATATTGATTTCCGCTAGCTACGACAAAATGACATCCACATTGTTTCATTTTATGGAAGATCTTTTGAAATCTTTCTACATCATAAGTGTAGTCAGAGCGAACAAAAGTTCCATCAATATCAACAGCAACTAATTTTACATCATATTTTTTCATACTAATATATTCCTTTCGCAATTATTTACGCACTGCATTATCATAAAAACGGAAATAATCCGGGCGATGTCGTGATTGTGTATATTCAAACATGATCCCATCACTATTATAAGTCTGGCTGCTGATCACAGCAACGCAGTTATAATCATTGATATTAAGGTTTAGGTATTTTTCATCAATCTGCGTAACTTTTTCAACGGTCATGATTCGTTTGCTGTTTACGATCGTCATGTTCAAATCATGTTCAAGGTAATCGTAAATGGATTTCTCAGAGATTTCTTTTGTAAGACCAGGAACACACTCTTTTAAAAAATAATTATGATTAAGGATCAGAGGTTTATCATCAAAATAATGAATCCTTTGAATGTAATAAACCTGGGAACCGATGGGAAATCCCGTTTTTTTGGAACAACTTTCATTGATCGTAAGTTCTGTAAATAATACGGTTTTTGTATATGCGTTCATTTTATTTCTTTTTGCAGATTCACGAAAAGTTTCGATTTCACCGATCGTAAATACGCTTTGTTCCGAAGGACGGTAAATATTTCTCACACCTTTTCCCTGTACGGTCTGTACATATCCATCCGTTACAAGACATTGGATCGCACGGCGCACGGTATTTCTGGAACAATCATATGTCTGGACTAAAGAATTCTCAGATGGAAGAAGTTCCTGATATTTAAATATATCCTCTTCAATTTTTCGCTTTAAATCTTTATAAATGTCTTCATAGATGCTTTTTGGCATGTTGTACTCTCCCTTCGAAATTTTATATAAGTAATTATAATGAATTGTAAGAGAAAAAACAATACTTGTTTAAACAAATTCAAAATAATCTATTGACATGTTTAAACAAGTATGGTATAAATAAAACATAAGGTAACTTGTTTAAACAACCAATAATAAGAAAAAGGAGGATAACATGGGAAAATATGATCAGGATTCCAAAGAATTATTAAATCATGTTGGAGGCAAAGAAAATATTCAGGCAGTGACGCACTGCATTACAAGAATGCGTTTTGTATTGGCTGATCCATCAAAGGCAGATATCGAAGCGATTGAAGCGATGAAGGTAGTAAAAGGAAGTTTTACACAATCTGGACAGTTTCAGGTTATTATTGGGAATAATGTCGCAGACTTTTATCAGGACTTTGTAAAAGTTGCAGGCGTAGAAGGCGTATCAAAAGACGCTGTCAAAGAAGCGGCGAAGAGTAATCAAACATTGATTCAAAGAATCGTATCTGTTTTAGCAGAGATTTTTGCACCATTGATCCCAGCGATCATTACTGGTGGTCTGATCCTTGGTTTTAGAAACTGCATCGACAGTATGTATTTATTTGAGCATGGAACGAAGACATTATGTCAGATCAGTCAGTTCTGGGCAGGAATGGATAGTTTCTTATGGTTGATTGGTGAAGCAATCTTTCATATGCTTCCAGTTGGTATTTGTTGGTCTGTTACAAAGAAAATGGGAACAACACAGATGCTTGGAATAGTATTAGGACTTACACTGGTTTCAGGTCAGCTTTTAAATGCTTATTCTGTAGCATCTACTGCAGCAGCTGATATTCCAAAATGGAATTTTGGTGTTGTAAAAGTTAATATGATCGGTTATCAGGCACAGGTGCTGCCAGCAATTTTAGCTGCATTTGTACTGGTTTATTTAGAAAAGTTTTTTAGAAAGATCACACCACAGGTTGTATCCATGATCGTCGTTCCGTTTTGCAGTCTGGTCTTATCTGTCATGATCGCACATTTTGTTGTCGGACCGATTGGATGGAAGATTGGATCAGCAATTTCCGCCGTTGTTTATGCAGGAATTACAGGATCTTTCAAAGTTATTTTTGGCGCAATCTTTGGATTTGTTTATGCACCATTAGTTATCACAGGACTCCATCATATGTCTAATGCGATCGACCTTCAGCTGATCGCTGATTATAACGGGACTATGCTTTGGCCAATGATCGCGTTATCTAATATCGCACAGGGATCAGCTGTTGTAGGAATGATGATCCTTCAGAAGAAAAACGCACAGGCACAGGAAGTAAATATTCCATCTGGAATCTCTTGTTACCTTGGAGTTACAGAACCAGCAATCTTTGGTTTAAATCTAAAACACGGATTTCCATTTATCTGTGGGATGATCGGATCAGCCATTGCAGCAATCGTCTGTGTTGCTACGTCAACAACAGCGAATGCGATCGGTGTCGGAGGAATTCCAGGAATCTTATCCATTCAGCCAAAATATATGGGAAGTTTTGCAATCTGTATGTTGATCGCAATTGTTATCCCAATCGTATTAACACTGATCGTAGGAAAGAAAAAGTTATCCGAAGAAGAAAAGAACGGAAAAACGATCGCAGAAACAGAAGAAATTACAGAAAAAAGTGAGGCAGAAGAAAAAGAAGTTACACACCTTACTGCGTTTTTAACAGGAGATGTCATTCCAGTCAAAGAAGTGAATGATGGTGTATTTTCAGAAGGAGTGATGGGAGATGGAATTGCGATCATCCCAGAAAACGATACATTATACGCACCAGCGGATGCACAAGTTGCGGTTCTTATGCCGGGATCAAAACACGCATGTGGTTTAAAACTTTCCAATGGAATGGAAATCTTACTTCATGTTGGACTTGATACGGTCAATATGCAGGGAGATGGATTTGAATATTTGATCGAACAAGGACAGTTTGTAAAAGAAGGAACACCATTAATTAAATTTGATAGAGAAAAAATCAAAAAAGCTGGATACAGAGATGTTACGATCTGTGTTATTTCTGAAACAGGAAATGCAAAGAATATAACATTTGAAACAGGAACGACAGCAACAGCAAACAAGACACAGGTTGCATCCTGGGAAAATTAAAAGGAGATAGGTATGCACCATTTTAATAATAAAGTTGTTTATCAGGTTTACCCAAAATCATTTAAAGATTCTAATGGGGATGGTGAAGGAGATATCAAAGGGATCATTGAAAAACTGGATTACTTAAAAGAACTTGGAATTGATTATTTATGGATCACACCAGTATTTTTATCTCCAATGAACGATAATGGGTATGATGTTGCTGATTATTATAAGATCAATCCTCGGTTTGGAACAATGGATGATATGGATGAATTGATCAGACAATGTAACGAAAGAGGAATCGGATTAATGCTTGACATGGTATTTAACCATACATCAACCGACCATGAATGGTTTCAGAAAGCATTAAATGGAGAAAAAGAATATCAGGATTATTATATTTTCAAAGATGGAAAGGAAGATAAACTTCCGACAAACTGGGAATCTAAGTTTGGAGGACCAGCATGGGAATATGTACCATCCTTAAAGAAATGGTATCTTCATTTATATGATGTATCTCAGGCAGACTTAAACTGGGAGAATCCAAAAGTCAGAGAAGAATTAAAAAAGGTGATCCGTTTCTGGAAAGGAAAAGGAGTCAAAGGATTTCGTTTTGATGTTGTCAATGTTATTTCAAAACCAGAGGTATATGAAGATGATCATGAAGGGGACGGAAGAAGATTTTACACAGATGGACATCATGTGCATGAATTCTTAAAAGAACTGGTAAGAGATACAGGAATCGAAGATATGATCACAGTCGGAGAAATGTCTTCTACTTCCCTGGATAACTGTATTCGTTATTCTAATCCGGAAGAAAAAGAGTTATCTATGTGTTTTAATTTCCATCATCTAAAAGTTGATTATAAAGACGGAAAAAAATGGGAATTAATGAAACCAGATCATATGAAATTAAAGAAACTGTTTGAAGAATGGCAGGTTGGAATGCAGGATGCAAACGGATGGAATGCACTGTTTTGGTGTAACCATGATCAGCCAAGGATTGTTTCCAGATTTGGAGATGAAGAAAAATACTGGAAACAGTCTGCGAAGATGCTTGCAGCTACAATTCATCTGATGAGAGGAACTCCATATATTTATCAGGGAGAAGAAATTGGAATGCCAAATGCTCATTATCAGGATATCTCCTATTATAGAGATGTAGAAAGTCTGAATTATTATGACATTCTTTTAAAAGAAGGCAAAACAAAAGAAGAAGCCCTTCAAACATTGGCAGAGAGATCAAGAGATAACAGCAGAACTCCAATGCAGTGGTCAGAAGAAGAAAATGCAGGATTTTCAGATGTTACACCATGGATTTCAGTTCCAGATCATTACAGACAGATCAATGTAGAGAAGGAATTAGAAGATAAAGATTCCATTTATTACTTCTACAAAGAATTGATCAAACTTAGAAAAGAAAAGAAAGTGATTTCTGAAGGAATCATTGAATTTATTGAGAAAGAAGATGCCGATCTTTTGGCATATAAGAGATCTTATGAAGAAGAATCTCTGGTTGTATTTAACAATCTTTCAGAGAAAGAAAAAGTGGTAGAAATTCCTCAGGAATGGGCATCTTATCATAAGCTGATCGGGAATTATGATGCAGAGCATATCAAAGAAAATAAAGTGGTATTAAGACCATATGAAACTTTAGCTTTAGAAAAATAAATCAATAAATAAAAAAATAGCATTTGTTACAAAAAATAAGCAACAAATGCTATTTTTTGGTCTGATTTACTCGACATTAAAAAATGAAAAGCGTATAATATATTACATCACGTTAATCGTTTAAAGTGAAAAAGTAATAAAACACGAAAGAAGCAGTAGAAACATGAAAATTCTAGTATGTATGAAACAGGTACCAGCAGGTACCAAAGTTGACATTGACCCAGAGACAGGAGCAATGAAACGTTTATCCGGGGAGACAAGAACGAATCCTTATGATTTATTTGCCCTGGAAGCAGCCCTTCAGTTAAGAGAGAAAGTAGGGGGAAGTGTTACGGTTCTCACAATGGGGCCTCCTCAGGCAGAGGAGATGATGAGAGATGCGTATACGATGGGAGCAGATGATGCAGTCATTTTATCAGACCGCAAGTTTGCAGGAGCGGACGTGCTTGCAACATCTTATGCACTATCACAGGGAATCACAGCGATCGGAGATGTAGATCTTATTATCTGTGGAAAGCAGACAACCGACGGAGATACCGCACAGGTCGGACCAGCGATCGCAGAGCATTTAGGAATTCCTCATGCAGCATGGGTTTCTGAGATCGTAGATGCAGATAGTGAGGCTATTCAGGTAAAACAGGATTTAGTCAGTGTATCACAGACATCAAAGATTCCATATCCATGTCTGATCACAGTGGATAAAGATATGTGTGTCCCAAGATTACCATCTTATTTATTGCAGAAACAGTCTAAAGACCGCCCAGTCAAGATCATGACATTTGAAGATATGGCAGATCAGAACTTAAGCAAATACGGACTTGTCGGATCACCAACCGCAGTAGAGAAAATGTTTGCACCGCCAGAAGTAGAAAAGCAGGTCTATTTTGACGGAGATGCAAAAGAAAAGACAAAACAATTATTTGACGTATTAGTAAATAAGAAAGTGATTTAGGTGAGATGACATGGAACTAATAAAATTTGATGCAAAACGCTGCAGTTTATGCGGTAAATGCGTAGAGAAATGTCCATTTGGGGCATTAAGTTTTGAAGATAACGGAATTGTTGTTGGGGACACTTGCAGAATGTGTGGAATGTGTGTCAGACAATGTCCAGAAAAAGCAATCTGTTTTGAGCAGAAAGCGGGATCATTTGACAAAGACAAATGGAAAGATTTCTTGATCTTTGTGGAACAGGAACGTGGAGATATTCATCCAGTTGCATTTGAATTGATCGGGGAAGCAAGAAAGATGGCTTCCAAAGTAAACTTTAAAGTCAAATGCGTGATCGCAGGTGGAGCAGGAACCATTGAGAATGCACATAAACTTTTAGATTATGGAGTGGATCAAGTTTTTGTTTATGAAGACGAATCCTTAGAAGGATTTAGAGCAGATTGTTATACAGATGTTGTTGCTGAATGTATCGCAGCACAGAAACCAAGTTCTGTCTTGATCGGAGCAACAGCACTCGGAAGATCTTTAGCCCCAAGACTGGCAACAAGATTCCATACAGGATTAACAGCCGATTGTACAACACTGGATATCAAATCTAACACAGACATGGTACAGATCCGTCCAGCATTTGGCGGAAACATCATGGCTCAGATTTCTATCACAAAGTCAAGACCACAGTTTGCAACCGTAAGATACAGAGTTATGGATGCAGCACAGAAGGTTGATAATGCCAAAGGAGAAGTCGTCGTCTGTCCAGTCAAAGAAGAGATGAAAAACTCTCCAATCGAAATCTTAAAATCTGAAGTGATCGAGAAGACAAAGAATATCGAAGATGAAGACGTTTTAGTTGTTGCAGGACGAGGAGTCCGCAATGAAAAAGACGTGGAGATGTGTGAGGAATTGGCTAAAGCCTTAGGCGGACAGTTAGCATTTACAAGACCAATGATCGAAAATGGTTTTGGGGATGTTGCACATCAGGTTGGATTATCTGGAAGAACCGTTCGTCCAAAACTGATCATTACTTGCGGAGTTTCAGGTGCGATCCAGTTTACATCCTGCATGACAGGATCTGAATGCATCGTAGCGATCAACAATGATCCAGAAGCTCAGATTTTCAATGTGGCACACTATTGTATCGTCGATGACTTATACAAAGTCGTTCCATATCTGACAGAATTAGTAAAAGAACAGAAGGGAGACGAATAAGATGCCATATCCATATAAGAAGATGACCCAGGAAGATTTCGATAAGATCATCGAGATCACAGACAACGAACGTGTATGGGTCGGCGATGAGATCGCAAAAGAATATTACAAAGATGAGATGCCGGAATATGGAGTATTTCCACCGGAATTATATGTTGAAGTCGTGAATAAAGAAGAAGTTTCCGCAATCATGAAATATGCTTACGAACAGAACATTCCAGTTGTCTGCCGTGGAGCAGGAACAGGGCTTGCTGGTGGAGCAACTTGTAAGTATGGTGGAATCATGTTATCTATCATGCGCATGAACAAGATCTTTCCAGTCGATCATAAGAACCAGACGATCACAGCACAGCCGGGAGCTTTACTGATCGATATTCAGGCAGCAGCGAAAGAAGAAGGATTATTCTACCCACCAGATCCAGGAGAAAAAACAGCTTCTATCGGTGGAAATGTCATTACCAACGCAGGTGGAATGAAAGCGGTAAGATATGGTCTTA
>ERZ773107.2318-NODE-2318-length-14550-cov-7.159917_pt1 | contig 14550 bp, 10 predicted proteins | sample MGYA00580571_ERZ773107 | MGnify/ENA primary metagenome ERZ773107 (study PRJEB29015, sample SAMEA2737843) | human gut metagenome | biome: human gut; feature: human-associated habitat; material: faeces | place: China | collected 2012 ... | reverse complement strand
GCAGCATGTCCGGCGGCAACCAGCAGAAGGCCATCATCGCCCGCGAGATCGACAAAGACCCCAAGCTGCTGGTGGCTGTTCAGCCCACCCGCGGCCTGGATGTCGGCGCGATCGAATACATCCACCGCCAGATCGTCGCCGAGCGCGACAAGGGCAAAGCTGTCCTGCTGGTCAGCCTCGAGCTGGATGAGGTCATGAACCTGTCCGACCGCATCCTCGTCATGTACGAGGGCGAGATCGTGGGCGAGTTCGACCCCAAGACCACCACTGTGCAGGAGCTGGGCCTCTACATGGCCGGCGCACGCAAGCAGGGAAAGGAGAGCAAATAAATGAACAAGAAAAAACTTTCCCACAGCAACCTCAACAGCTCCATCACCAGTGTGCTGGCCGCGCTGCTGTGCATCGTCATCGGCATGGCTGTGGGCTTCCTCGTGCTGCTGGCCATCAACCCGGCCCATGCATGGGGCGACGGCTTTGTCCGCATCGTCAAGGGCGGCTTCCATGACGCTCCTTACGGCGTCGGCAAGGAGCTGGCCAACGCGGCACCCCTCATCATGACCGGTCTGTCCGTGGCCTTCGCCTTCAAGACCGGCCTGTTCAACATCGGTGCTGCCGGTCAGTACACACTGGGCGCTTACGGCGCTCTCTACTGCGCCATCATGCTCAAGATGCCCTGGTATGTCTGCCTGATCGTCGCCACAATCCTCGGCGGAATCTGGGGCGCTATCCCCGGCTTCTTCAAGGCTTACTTCAACATCAACGAGGTCATCACCTCCATCATGTTCAACTGGATCGGCCTGTATCTGGTCAATGAGCTTATCTACCAGAACGGCACCGGCCCCATGTACGACGTGCGCAACACCCGTACCCTGAACCTCGGAAAGAGCGCCGAACTGTCCCAGTCCCTCATCCCGGACTTCGGCCTGAACAAGATGTTCCAGACCAACAGCACCACCATCGCGATCTTCCTCGCTGCGGCAGTCGCCATTCTGATCTGGGTCATCCTGAACAAGACCACCTTTGGCTATGAGCTGAAGGCCGTTGGCCTGAACAAGAGCGCCGCCCGCTACGCCGGCATCAACGAGAAGAAGAACATCATCCTCTCCATGGCTATTGCAGGCGCTCTGGCAGGCTTCGGCGCCGGACTCTACTACCTGTCCAATGTCTCTCAGTGGAACCCGCTGAACTCCACCAGCCTGCCGGCCATGGGCTTCAACGGTATCTCTGTGGCCCTGCTGGCAAGCTCCAACCCCATCGGCACCATCTTCTCCGCTCTCTTCATCTCCCACATCTCGGTCGGCGGCTCCTTCCTGTCCACCAAGTATTATCCCACCGAGATCTCCGACCTGATCAGCGGTATCATCATCTACCTGTGCGCATTCTCCATGCTGTTCCGCGGCAAGATCCACTCCATGCTGTTCAAGAATGCGGACAAGACCAACGTGAATGCAGAGCCTGCCCCTGCTAAGACCGAAACCAAGAAGGAGGGCAAGTGATATGCTGCTTCTCATCAAGTATACTCTGCTGTATGGCATCGTGCTGATGCTGGTCGCTCTGGGCGGTATGTTCAGTGAGCACTCCGGCATCATCAACATCGCACTGGAAGGCATCATGGTCATCGGCGGTGTGGCGGGTGTCCTCACCCTCACCATGCTGCCCGCGGACCTGCCGGCTTTCGCCACCGTGATCATCGCGGTGCTGGCGGCGGCTATCGCCGGTATGGTCTACAGCCTGCTGCTGGCCTTCGCGTCCATCAACCTGAAAGCGGACCAGACCATCGGCGGCACGGCCCTGAACCTGCTGGCGACGGCGGTGGCTGTGGTCATCTCCAAGAACTTCAGCGACAGCGGCAGCGCCAAGCTGAACTACTCCAACAAGCCTTTCCTGTTCAGCATCGGCGGCCTGGAGCTGAGCATCTTTGTCCCGCTGGGCATCGCACTGCTCATCATCAGCTACATCGTGCTGTACAAGACCCGCTTCGGCCTGCGTCTGCGCGCCTGCGGCGAGCATCCTCAGGCTGCGGACTCTGTGGGCATCAACGTCTACAAGATGCGTTATGCCGGTGTCGTCATCTCGGGCGCTCTGGGTGCTATCGGCGGTCTGGCCTATATCGTGCCTCCCGTCCAGACCTGGAACTTCGAGGTCGGCGTGGCCGGTGCAGGCTTCCTTGCCATGGCCGTTATGATCTTTGGTCAGTGGAAGCCCTTCAACATCTGCGGCGCAGCCATGTTCTTTGCCGTGTTCAAGAGTCTGGCCAACATCGCCGACTCCACCTTCCTCGCACAGCTCCACTGGTCCAGCAACATCTACAACATGATGCCCTTCGTGGCATCCATGGTCATTCTGGCCTTTACCTCCAAGAACAGCATGGCTCCCAAGGCCGAGGGTATCCCCTACGACAAGGGTTCCCGCTGATTCGAGCGTATTTTCCGGGCGCAGCTGCTTATCCGGGCGGCTGCGCCCTTTTTGCTTCTTTTTCAACAGATTCCACAAAACAGCGCTTGATTTTGCGGGGAAATTTGCTATACTTGAATTACAATGTCATACTATTGCCGGAGGCGGGGCAGCGCGGCCCGGGCCGTCGGCGGAGAATATTATTTAGGAGCGTGACCTTATGCGCATTTACGATTTGATCGCCAAGAAGCGGGACGGCGGCACCCACAGCCGCAAAGAACTGGAAACCATCGTCAACGGCTTCGTCAGCGGCGAGGTGGCCGATTACCAGATGGCGGCCTGGATGATGGCAGTTTATCTGCGCGGCATGACCGACGAGGAGACTGCCGAGCTGACCGATGTCATGGCCCACAGCGGCGTCATGGTAGACCTTTCGCCCATCCCGGGCATCAAGGTAGACAAGCACTCCACCGGCGGCGTGGGCGACAAGACCACACTGGTCATCGCGCCCATCGTCGCGGCCTGCGGCGTCAAAATTGCCAAGATGAGTGGCCGCGGCCTCGGCCACACCGGCGGTACCATCGACAAGATGGAGAGCGTCCCCGGCACAAAGACCGCCCTCTCGCAGGAGGAGTTCTTTGCACAGGTGAACAAGATCGGCCTGTCGGTCATTGGCCAGAGCGAGGGCATCGCCGTGGCAGATAAGAAGATGTACGCCCTCCGCGACGTCACCGCAACCGTCAGCTGCATCCCCCTCATCGCGTCCAGCATCATGTCCAAGAAGCTGGCCTCCGGCTCGGACGCTATCCTGCTGGACGTCACCACCGGCACCGGTGCGTTCATGAAGACCGTGGACCAGAGCATCGAACTGGCCAAGCTGATGGTCTCCATCGGCACCCATCATGGCCGTCGCGTCGCTGCTATGATAACTGATATGGACACCCCGCTGGGCTACAACATTGGCAACAGCCTCGAGGTCATGGAGAGTATGGACGTGCTCAAGGGCCACGGCCCCGCCGACCTGACCGAGGTGTGCCTGCAGCTGGCTGCGAATATGCTGGTGCTGGCCGATAAGGGGTCTCCCGCCGAGTGCCGCGCCATGGCCGAAGCAGTTATCGCAGACGGTTCTGCCTATGCAAAGTGCAAGGAGATGTTCGCGGCTCAGGGCGGCGACACCCGCGTTCTGGACGACTACAGCCTCTTCGAGAAGCCCGCCGCCAGCTATGAGCTGCTGGCCGAAGAGGACGGCTACATCGTCGCCAACGACGCCGAGAAGATCGGCTCTGCCAGTGTTCTGCTGGGCGCAGGCCGTCAGAAGAAGGGCGACCCGCTGGACTTCGCCGCCGGCATCACCCTCCACAAGAAGCGCGGCGACTACGTCCACAAGGGCGAGAGCCTTGCCACCTTCTACGGCGCGACGGATAAGTTCGACGCTGCCGCTGCCGAGTACCGCAGCGGCCTCGTCTACGGCCCCGAAAAGCCCGAGGAAGCCCCGCTGGTCTACGCCCTCGTCACCAAGGACGGCGTGGAGCGGTACTGAGAAGCCCTGAGATAACGCAGAAAAGCCCCGCAGGATTTTTATGTCCTGCGGGGCTTTTGCCGTTTGTGGGGCCTTAGAAGGTCACTGTGAGGTCTTTTGCGGGAGCTTTGATGTCGATGGTCTTGTAGATGAGCTGCCCGTCTGCGGTGGTGTAGGCGGCCGTCAGCTCATAGCTGCCGCGCTTTGCTTTGAGGGAGAAGCTGCCGTTCTCGTCGGCGGTGGTCTGCGCCACGACCTTGCCTTCGCGCAGGAGTGAGATCTTTGCGCCCGGCACGGCGGCCTGGTCGGCCAGCACGACGCGGCCCTTTATCTCGACCGGGGACATCATAATGACGCCTGCCGTGATGGCCGCAGCCGCGCCCACGCCGATGAGGACAGCGGCACCGCCGCCACCGCCACCGCCGCCCGAGGACGAGCCGCCGCCGGGGGTGGGGGTAGGTGGGGAATTGGTACTGTACTGTGCCGTAATGGAGACTGCTTTGTCGCCCATCGTGAAGGAGGTGGGGGATGCAGAGCTGTCGTCCAGCGTGACATCACCGCTGTTCACGACCCAGCCGGTGAAGGTCTTGCCCTCGGAAGAGCGGTCATTGGCCACGATGGTGACGACATCGCCGAGAGCAGCGCTGTTGACGGGCTGCTCCGGGTCATCGATGTAAGCGAAGCCGTTCGTGATGGTGATGGCATTTCCGGTGGTGGGAGCGGAGGGCGTGACGATCTCGAGGGAGTCGCCGGAGCTGGATTTTTTGTTGGTGATGGTGACAGTCGTGATGCTGTCTGCGTCCGGCTGGACGGAGATGGTGCCGCTTTCAACATTTTCGGTGTCGGCGTTCTCGGTCGCATATTTTGCGTTGGTGATGCCGTCGCCGCTCAGATGCAGGCCGTCGTCGTCGAGGTCGGCGTGGAGAGTGGTGGTGCCGGTGGTGTCCAGCGCCCAGCTGTGCCACGGCCAGCTTTCGCTTGGCTCATTTTGAGTGAAAGACATATTGACCTGAATTGGCGTGCCATCGGAGCTCTTTACATCAACGGTGCGATTCTGCTCGTCATAGGTCAATTTGACTGCGCCGCTGGCAGAGATGGAGAAAAGGGTGTCTGCCAAGAGAATGTCCGAGGTGGCACTGTTGCCGTCGTCGGGGGTGAGCTCAAGTTCAAAGGTTTCGTTTGACCGCTTTGGGAAAGTGAATTCCAACGAGGAAGGAAGTGTCTGGGTGGTAATGCTGGCACTGCTAGAAACCAGAAGATCGTCGGAATATTCGAGTTTACCATTCTCAGTCCGGACAAAAGTGTTGCCATAATGTATAGTAATATCCGTATGGGAGTCGTTCAGAACTATATGAGAATCATCAAAATCATTTCGCATTAAGTAGTCATCACTGAGTCCAAAATAATTTCGGCAGTCAAGAAGTTTATAGTCTTTAGAGAGTGTGTGGCACTTTATATGGGTGAAAGAATATTTTCCACAAACGTATTCGATTTTGGGGTATCGATGGTTGGACGAATTTTGATAGAAATCTTTGAGAAGAATTACTTGGCGCTGTTCTAGGTAGTTGGGGTCATATGCATTTATGATCCAAGATTCGAAGGTTTCGTCTTCAATACCTAGAAAAACGATGGCATGATCCTCATCATTGTCGGTGGAAATGTCGACCAGAACAGGATTTCCGTTTTGGAGATCCTGAACAATAGAATGCAGTTCATCGGAAAAATGTTCGGTGTAGCGAGTAACAGTATCGGCGTAATAGTATCTGGAAACAGGAAGAAACTGCAACAAATAATAGTAGTTGACAAAATTTTCTACAGAACTGTCGTCTTTTGGAGCATTTAACTCGTAAACAGTCGCGCCATTATCAAGGGGAAGCAATTCAGGGTGAAGGTAATGGAGCATTACGATTCTAGACATTCCTTCACAGGAGCCGCCCCAATGACGAGCTCGAACGTGTTGGAGATAGTCAATAACGCGAGGCTCAAGACCGGAGGTAAGTTGTTTGAACTTTGCATCTGAAATTTGGTAGAGGTACTGATTTCCATCGCCAGAGCCGTATTTCTGATTGACATAATCAACCAGAGTTCCAAAGTATTTATGGAGATTGTTATAGATTCGTTCCCAATCATTGAAAAAATAATTGCCGTTGTTCAAAAAGCTCAGATTATCTCGCTTGAAAGTAAAGGCCAAATCTTGGTAATGCCAGTTGGCATTGCTGAAAGGCTCATTACTGCCTAATATATCTATTTGATTGGATTGAGACTTTGTACCTTCATAATAGACATCCGTCACATTGGAATTATAGAAGGCTTTATCAGATACACGTACCAGAGTAGAGGGAATCGTTACAGAAGTAAGACTGGTACAATTATAAAAAGCTTGAGAGTCAATGCATTGTACACCGTAAGGAATGACGATAGACTCCAAAGCCGTACAGTAGGCAAAGGTGGAAGAATAAATAAAAGTTGGACTTGAAGAGAAGGCAACGGAAGAAAGATTAGCACATTTATAAAAAGCATAAGAACCAAGCCTTATCAGGCTGGAAGGGAGAGCGATGCTTTTGAGATTTGTGCCCAGAAAAGCCCAATCGCCGATTACTTTCACTCCTTCCGGAAGAGTCAGTTCTTCAAGAGAGGAACCACGAAAAGCATCGTCGCCGATTTGAGTAAGACTATCCGGAAGAGAAACATCTTTGATTTTTAGGCCGCGAAAAGCATCGGAACCAATTCGAGTGATGCCGTCTTCAATCACAATAGAAGTTATACCGTTAGAAAAGGGAGAGTAGTTATAGTCTTTAATTGCGCCAGTACCACGAATAGTTAGAACACCGGCATTATCAAGCTCCCAAGTGACATTATCGCCGTCACTTCCACAATTGCCGGAGTCAACAATAATGGCGTGACCATTTATTATGGCGCTATCAAGCGCATCATTATTTTGCTCTATTGCAATAGCCTGCCACTGAGCGGTTGTGCCATTATAAGTAATGCTCAATCGTGATTCGGAAGCAGTTTGGAAAGCAAATTGACCAATCTTAGTAATGGTAGCAGGAATTGTTGCAGATGAAATATTGGAACAAGAGTAAAATGCGAAATTTCCGATAGAAGTAATTCCGTCACTGAAGATAACAGATTTGATGCTGAGCTTTATCGAAGAAGTTGAAAGCCACGGAGCAGGATTCAAAATGTCATAATTTGTCATCTCGCCAGTTCCGGTAATGCTCAGCGTACCGTCGCTGGATAAGCTCCACTTTAGATTATCACCACATTCACCCAAAGCAAGAGCTTCACTGTTTTCTTCGTCGAGAAGTGAGAAAACTGATGAGGTGAAATTTTGTCCAATGTCCGATTGTGCAAACGCGCTGAAGGGCAGCAGTTGGCACAGCATTGTCAGCGTGATGAGCCACGCCAATAGCCGCAATCGTTTTTTCATAAAAGACCTCCTGTGTTTTCATAAACCGGCAATGCCGGAGCGGACCAAAGCATTAAAAATTGTTTGAGATGAACTCGTTCAGCTGCTTCACGGTGTTATAGATCGTGATGAAGTTGTTGAGCATCGCGCTGGTGGAGGAGAAGATACGGGCCATATAGTTGAAGACCTTGCTGACTTTTTCGATGTTGGACAGCACGGTGGTAAAGCTGCCCTCGTCGGTGGCGGTGTCCGCGCCGCCGAGGACGGCGTCTGACTCAGCGGGGGAGAGCGGGCGGCAGGCGGCGGGCAGGGTGAGCGAGTGGGTTAGAGTCATAGAAAACCATCCTTATCTGGCGTAGAGTGCCACAAGTGTGAAAAACATCGTCCCGGCGACAAGAAATGTCCCGGCGTGTGCTCGGAAGGAGAAGCCTTCGTCTGCCGTAGGCGTGTTCGGCGAGGGCTTTGACGCGGCGGAAGAGCCGCCTTTTGCGATGGGACGCCAGTGGGCGTAGATGGTGCCATCCGAGGTGAACTCGGTGTTAGTCGTGATGCGGTCGCCGTCCAGCTCGTCGGTGTACCAGCCCTCGAAAGTGTAGCCGTCCATGACGGGGCTGGGCAGGGAGGTGAGCTTGCCGTCGAGGTTGGTGCTGGCGATGATGGGGACGCCGGTGCCGCCGCCCGTCTCAAAATAGATGAGATAGGATTCGCTGCCGCCGTCCGCATAGGCAGGCAGTGCCAGCGTAAACAGGAGCAGCGGCACCAGCAGTAGACTGATAATTTTTGAAAGCTTCATAAAATCCTCTTTCCAAAGCCTTTTTTTGACAAAATTATAGCCCGTTTACGGGCAATTGTCAATATGCGAGTCCTCCCTTACCATTCAATTACAGAATGGAAAGATTGGATGGTATTTCGTATGATTTCGTTTGAGCCGCTTTGGAAGACGATGAAGAAAAAAGGTATCTCGCAGTATAAACTCATCAAAGAATACAAAATCAGCACAGGCCAGTTGGACAGACTGCGCAAAAACGGGAATGTCAGCACCTACACCCTCGACCAGCTCTGCCGCATTCTGGACTGTGGGCTGGAAGATGTGGCCACCTACCACCCTGACACGGAGGTAAAGCCGTAAAGCACGGATAATTAACAACGAAAAAGCACGTTTCGACGGATGACCTGTGATTCAGTAGATGTTTTGCCCGAGATGTGGTATAATCTACTCAATAGCGCCCAGACGGCGCAGGAGAAGAGAAAGGGTTATTCTATGAAGATCGTTTTGGTGGGCGGCGGCAAAGTCGGCACAGCGCTGGCGCGGCAGCTCAGTGAAGAGGGTCACAATGTGACCGTTATCGACACGAACAAGGCCCGTGTGGAGCATATCGGGGAATCCTACGATGTGATGAGCATTCTCGGCAACGGCTCGTCCATCACCACCCTGTCCGAGGCGGGCGTGGAGGAAGCGGACGTGTTCATCGCAGTCACCGGCTCGGACGAGCTGAACCTGCTGTGCTGCATGTTCGCCAAAAAGGCGGGCCACTGCCACGCCATCGCCCGTGTGCGCAACCCGTCTTACAGCCATGAGCTGGACTTTATCAAGAAGCAGATCGGCATCTCGGCCATCATCAACCCGGAAATGGCAGCGGCCAAGGAAATCTCTCACCTGCTGCGGTTCCCGGGCGCAAGCAAGATCGACACCTTCGCGGGCGGACGCGTGCGGCTCATCAAGTTTGCGCTGACCGAACAGCAGGGGCTGGACGGCGTGGCCATCCATGAGATCACCACCCGCCTCAAGAGCGACATTCTGGTCTGCGCGGTGGAGCGTGACGGCGGGGTCATCATCCCCAACGGTAACTTTGTGCTGCAGAACGGCGACCAGGTCACCTTCCTCGCCACGCAGGAGAAGGCCCACGAGTTCTTCCAGCGTATCAATATGCCGGTGCGGCCGGTGCGCAACGCCCTCATCGTGGGCGGCGGTGCCATCGCCTATTACCTGAGCCAGGAGCTGCTGGAAAATCACGTCCGCGTCCGCATCGTCGAGCGGGACCCGGCCCGCTGCAATGTTCTGGCCGAGTCCCTGCCTGAGGCACAGATACTGAACGAGGACGGCTCCAACCGCGACTTCCTGCTCTCGGAAGGTCTGGAATCCACCGAAGCCTTCGTGGCTCTGACCAACATCGACGAAGAAAACGTGCTGCTGACCCTGTTTGCGAAAAAGCACTCCAGGGGCAAGCTGGTCACGAAGATCAACCGCCTCGAGTTCGACGATATTCTGGCCGGGCTCGATTTGGGCAGCATCGTCTACCCCAAGTACATGACCTGCGATTACATCGTGCAGTACGTCCGTGCCCTGCAGAACGAGGCCGGCAACAACATCAAGACCCTTTACCGCATCCTCGATGACCGCGTGGAAGCGCTGGAATTCACTGTCCATGAGGAGAGCCGGGCCACCGGCGTGCCGCTGAGCCAGCTGCATCTGAAAAAGAATCTGCTGCTCTGCTGCATCACCCGCGGCGACCATATCCTCATCCCCCGCGGCGGCGACCAGATCCAGGTGGGCGACAACGTCATCGTCGTCACGCTGGAACACGGCCTGCACGACCTGCGGGACATCGTGGAAGAGTAACGGGGGACAGGACGTATGAATTATGCGATCGTCTTTCGTCTGCTGGGCTACATCCTGATGATAGAGGGGACACTGCTGCTGCTCCCGGCGGTGACGAGCCTCATCTACGCCGAGTGGGCCGTCATGGGCGTGTTCCTGCTGACGGCGGCCATCAGTGCGGTGCTGGGCTTTGCCCTGCGGACCATCAAGCCCCGCAGCAAGGTGTTCTATATGCGGGAGGGCTTTGCGGCCACCGCCCTGAGCTGGATCACCATCAGTATCATGGGTGCAGTGCCGTTCGTCCTCACCGGCTGCATCCCGAATCCCGTGGACGCCATGTTTGAGACCGTTTCGGGCTTCACCACTACCGGTGCCAGCATCCTGCCCGGTGTGGAGGGCCTGCCCAACGGCATCCTGTTCTGGCGCAGCTTCACCCATTGGATCGGCGGCATGGGCGTTCTGGTGTTCCTGCTCTCCCTGCTGCCCCTGACCGGCGGCTCCCACGTCAACCTGATGAAGGCGGAAAGCCCCGGCCCGCAGGTGGACAAGCTGGTGCCGAAGGTGCAGTCTACGGCCAAGATCCTGTACGGCATCTATTTCGCGCTCACGGTGGTGGAGTTCTGCTTCCTGCTGGCGGGCGGAATGAATGTGTTCAACTCTCTGCTCACGGCCTTTGGCACGGCGGGTACTGGCGGCTTCGGCTTCAAGAACGACAGCTTTGCCAGCTTCTCGCCCTACATCCAGTGGGTCGTGACCATCTTTATGATCCTCTTCGGCGTCAACTTCAACGCGTATTTCCTGCTGCTGCTGCGCCGGTTCCGCCGCGCAGCGTCCAGCGAGGAAGTCCGCGCCTATCTCGCCATCATTCTGGCGGCGGTGGCCGTCATCACGGTGAACATCCGCAGCCTCTACGGCACCTTCGGCGAGGCGCTGCGCCATGCGGCCTTCCAGGTCGGCTCCATCATTACCACCACCGGCTTTTCCAGCTGTGATTTCGACCTCTGGCCCACGCTGGCAAAAGAGGTGCTGGTGCTGCTGATGTTCGTGGGTGCCTGCGCGGGCAGCACTGGCGGCGGCATCAAAGTCAGCCGCTTCCTCCTGCTGGGCAAGACGCTGGGCAAGGAGCTGAAACAGGCCCTCCACCCGCAGGTGGTGGCCCCTGTCCGGATGGACGGCAAGCTGGTCAATCATGAGACCATCCGCACCACCAACGTCTTTGTGGCGGCCTACATCTTCATCTTTGCGGCGAGTTTCATGCTTGTCAGTCTGGACGGCTTTGACATGGTGACGAACTTCACCTCCATCGCCGCCACCCTGAACAACATCGGCCCCGGCCTCAATCAGGTGGGTCCCATGATGAACTTCGGGGCCTACTCCAACTTCGCAAAGCTGGTGCTCATCTTCGATATGCTGGCCGGTCGTCTGGAAATTTTCCCGATGCTGGTGCTCTTCCTGCCCGATACGTGGAGAAGATTCTAAAAGTTTTATAACGCAAAAGATCCCCCGGTCCAGCCGGGGGATCTTTTTTATATCAGAACGTCAGATCGACCTTTTCCTGCGCACGGTATTGCAGAGCCTCGAGCAGCGAATCCTCGTCGAGGAGGCGCTTGCCGGAGAGGTCGGCAATGGTGCGGGCCACCCGGAGGATGCGGTCGTGGGCGCGGGCCGAAAGGCCCAGCGTCTCGTAGGAGGCCCGCAGAAGCTGTTCAGCAGCGGGGGTCATCCGGCAGATGCGCCGCACCTGCCCGGCGGTGAGCTGGGCGTTGCAGCGCACATCCTCGTAGCCGGGAGCAGCGTACCGCTGGGCCTGGATGGCCCGGGCAGCAAGGACCTGTTTCCGCAGCTCGGCGCTGCTCTCGGAAGGGGCAGCGCCATGCAGTTCATCGAAGGCCACCGGGTCCATCTCGACGCAGAGGTCGATGCGGTCCAGCAGCGGGCCGGACACCCGGCTGCGGTACTGCCGCACCGCGCTGGGCGAACAGGTGCAGGCCCGGGTAGGGTGGCCGTAGTAGCCGCATTTGCAGGGGTTCATGGCGGCGACGAGCTGGAAGCGGCTGGGATAAGTGGCGCTTCCGGCGGCTCGGCTGACCGTGATGCAGCCGTCCTCGAGGGGCTGGCGCAGCACTTCGAGGCTCTCGCGGGAGAACTCGGGCAGTTCGTCGAGGAAGAGGACGCCGCAGTTGGCCAGACTGCACTCGCCGGGGCGGAACTGCGCCCCGCCGCCCGCCAGCGCAGCCGAACTGGCCGAGTGGTGGGGGCTGCGGAAAGGCCGTGCCGTCACGAGGCCCCGGCCTGCGGGCATCTGCCCGGCGATGGAATAAATTTTCGTCGTCTCCACGGCTTCTTCCCGGGTCAGGGGTGGCAGGATGCCGGGCAGGCGGCGGGCCAGCATGGATTTGCCGGTGCCGGGAGCACCGACGAGCAGGACGTTGTGTCCGCCCGCAGCCGCGATGACCATCGCCCGGCGGGCCAGCGGCTGGCCGCAGACGTCAGCGAAATCGGGAACGTGGTTCCACGCATCGGCAGGGTCGAAAGGGACAGGCGTCGTAGGCAGGATGGGCTGGACGCCCCGCAGCGCATCCACGACCTGACGGGCCGTTGCGGCAGGGTATACCTGCATCTCGCTGCCGCAGGCTTCAGCGGCTTCGGCAGCGTTCTCGGCAGGGACATAGAGCGCCCGCACACCGCTGGCGGCAGCCTCCAGCGCCATGGGCAGGACGCCGGACACCGGGCGGAGACTGCCGTCCAGCGCCAGCTCCCCCAGAAAGGCCGTGTCCTTCGGCGGCGGCTCCAGCTGCCCAGAAGCGGCCAGCACCGCCAGCAGCAGGGGCAGGTCATACACCGGGCCGGTCTTGCGGACGTCGGCGGGAGCGAGGTTGATGGTGATGCGGCGGTCAGGCCACTTGAAGCCCAGATTTTTCAGGGCTGCGTGGACGCGGTCGCCGCTCTCCCGGACGGCGGAGTCCGGCAGGCCGACGATGGAGAGGGCGGGCATCCCGCCCGAGATGTCGGCCTCGACTTCCACGGGGAAGCCGTTGAGGCCCTTGAGGCCGAAGCTCTTGAGGACTGCGTACATGGGCGCTCCTTTCTGCCCGATGGGGCGGCAGAGACCATCCATAAAAGGAGATGAAGAAATTTTTACGTTGCTTCGAAATTTCCGCTGAGATAATAGACAAAAGACATGGAACGGTTGGCTAAGAACTGACTAAGAAATGGTAAAGACAGGGCGCAGATGCCCAAGTTCGACACAATTTTCTGTTTGAATCTATTATATTAAAGGGCATGTGAGATGTCAACGAAACGCGAACCATCTGTAATTGGAGGGAGAATCTTATGGTTGCGAAAGAGTACTGCTGTTACACCAGGCCCTATTTACACCAGGCCCTATTCCAGTATCGAAGGCTTTCAAATTGCACACACGCTGTACTACAGCGCAAGCGTAGAGGAAGAGGGAGTTGTATTGGCAGTGCGGCGGCAGCAGGGAGAAGAGTGTGTCACGGAGCAGGTCATCTGCCCGGTGGGCGACTTCGGGCGGCTGATGTCCCTGATGCGGTATCTGTGCGAAAATGGAGTAGGGCTGGGCCACTGGCTGGATGTACTGGACGACGCAGGGCAGGTGTACTGGCCCTGCACGGCTGCAAATGGGCAGCAGGAGAGCGGAAAGCCTGCACGATTTGTGGCATTTGCTGGTTTTGAGGGGGAAAACTTGGTACATAATCCTGAATTGACACAAAGCATATAAAAGCTTATATTATAAGTAGACTTGGATGAATTTGTCCATTATCGTCAAAAATTACAAAGGTAAGGTGTGCAATATGTATCAGGATGAGTATAAGCGCTGGCTGGCAGCGGATCTGGAGGACGCAGATCTGAAGCCGGAGCTGGCCAAGGTCGAGGGAAACGACGACGAGATCAAGGACCGCTTTGCCGTTGCACTGAAGTTCGGCACCGCCGGCCTGCGCGGCGTGCTGGGCGCTGGCACCAACCGCATGAACATCTACGTCGTGCGTCAGGCCACCCAGGGTCTGGCAAACTGGGTCAAGACCCAGGGCGGCAGCCAGACCGTGGCCATCAGCTATGACAGCCGCCTGAAGAGCGACATCTTTGCCAAGACTGCCGCCGGCGTTCTGGCCGCAAACGGCATCAAGGTGCGCATTTATGATGCTCTGATGCCTGTCCCGGCCCTGAGCTTTGCCACCCGTTACTATGAGTGCAATGCGGGCATCATGGTCACCGCTTCTCATAACCCCGCCAAGTACAACGGCTACAAGGCCTACGGCCCCGACGGCTGCCAGATGACCGATGACGCCGCCGCCATCGTCTATGACGAGATCCAGAAGACCGATGTCCTGACCGGCGCAAAGTACATCTCCTTTGCCGAAGGCGTCGAGCAGGGCCTCATCCGCTTTGTGGGCGACGACTGCAAGAACGCCCTCTACGCCGCCATTGAGGCACGTCAGGTGCGCCCGGGCCTGTGCAAGACCGCCGGCCTGAAGCTGGTCTACAGCCCGCTGAATGGTTCTGGTCTGGTGCCGGTCACCCACGTTCTGAACGACATGGGCATCACCGACATCACCATCGTGCCGGAGCAGGAGTACCCCAACGGCTACTTCACCACCTGCTCCT
>ERZ773107.2317-NODE-2317-length-14552-cov-10.311375_pt1 | contig 14552 bp, 20 predicted proteins | sample MGYA00580571_ERZ773107 | MGnify/ENA primary metagenome ERZ773107 (study PRJEB29015, sample SAMEA2737843) | human gut metagenome | biome: human gut; feature: human-associated habitat; material: faeces | place: China | collected 2012 ... | reverse complement strand
GAAGGTCAAATCGAATATCGTGGAAGTGCAGGCCCGCCGCGGGCCGGTCATCGCGCTGGCCAACCCCGGAGCGGATCTGCATGTGGAGCACCTGTGGACGATTCCTTCCGCGTGGGGCCCGTTCAACGCCTTTTTGGCGCTTCCGGCCATGCAGTTGTTCAGCTATGAAATGGCCGACTATCTCGGCAAAGACGTGGATCAGCCCAGAAACCTCGCCAAGAGCGTGACTGTCGAATAACCGGCATCCGGCGAGGGTCATCCCGACCGTCGCCGGATACCTCCCAAAGGAAAAGGAAGGCGGCGGAGCATCGTTGATGTTCCGCCCTGTTTCATTCGGAACGTTTTCATGGAAAGCCGCCTTCGGAGAAGGGACTTCTCCAACAAACCTTCAAAAAAAGGAATGGTCATGCATACCACGGAAGGACTCGTGTCCAAGCCCTGTGCGGGTAGTGTGGAAACAGTCTGGAATCGTTTGCTTGAAACGCTCAAGACCTTGAACGTTCCGTTGTTTGCTACGGTGGACCACGCCGCCAACGCGCGTGCCGCCGGGTTGTTCATGCCCGAAACCCGCGTGGCCTTTTTCGGCAAGCCCGCGGTCGGGACGCCATTCTGAAAGCCTATTATCTGCGCAATTCCCCCACCGATCTGAACAAGGAGGTCTTTACTGTGAGCCTGAACGAAACCACCAATGTGCCCTACATTCTGGGGCGGCTGTTCTCTGTGCTGGAAGCGGTGCAGAGCGATGCCAACCCCGGCATCAACACCACCATCAAAGACCGGTATTTCAATTCCGCCTGTGCCACACCTGCTATGACCTTTCCTACGCTGATCAAACTGGCACAGAAGCACCTGCAAAAACTGAACACGGCTAACGCCACTTATTACAACAAGCAAATCACCGAACTGATGGCACTGCTGCCTGCAAGCGGCTACCCCGCCCGGCTGAGCCTGCCGGAGCAGGGCAAGTTTGAGATCGGCTATTATCACCAAACCCAGAAACGCTTTGAGAAGAAAAACAAGGAGGAATAAACCATGTCTGAGCCCATCAAGAACCGCTACGATTTCGTCATTCTGTTCGACGTGGAAAACGGCAACCCCAACGGCGACCCGGATGCCGGCAACATGCCCCGCATCGACCCGGAGACCGGTTACGGCCTGGTGACGGACGTCTGCCTCAAGCGCAAGATCCGCAACTATGTGGAAACGCTGAAAGAGGATGAAGACGGCTACCGCATCTACATCAAGGACGGCGTGCCCCTGAACCGCAGCGACGCTGCAGCCCTGACCGCCTGCGGCCTTGCCCCGGACGAAGACCTGAAAAAGGCCAAGCGATCCGACCCGGACATCGACCGCAAACTGCGCGACTATATGTGCGCGAATTTCTATGATATCCGCACCTTTGGTGCCGTGATGACCACCTTTGTAAAGGGCGCGCTGAACTGCGGTCAGGTGCGCGGCCCGGTGCAGCTGAGTTTTGCCCGCTCGGTAGACCCCATCGTGCCGCAGGAAATCACCATTACTCGCGTGGCCATCACCAAAGCATCGGATGCAGAGAGCAAGAGTACGGAGATGGGCAATAAGCACATCGTGCCGTACGGCCTGTACCGCGCCGAGGGCTATGTTTCGGCCAATCTGGCCCGCAAGACCACCGGCTTCTCGGAGGATGACCTGCAGCTGCTGTGGCAGGCCATCCTGAACATGTTTGAGAACGACCACAGCGCCGCCCGCGGCAAGATGGCCGTGCGGGAGCTGATCGTATTCAAACACGATTCCGAACTGGGCAACGCCCCCTCCTACAAGCTGTTTGATGCCGTTAAAGTCCAGCGGAAGGAGGATGTCATCGCGCCCCGCAGCTATCAGGATTACACCGTTACCGTTGCGGACACCCTGCCGGACGGCGTGACCTGCGAGAGGTTCAACTGATGGACGCGCCGGACGACTACCTGCTGATGTCCGGCATCCAGCACTTTGCCTTCTGCCGCCGTCAGTGGGCATTGATCCACCTGGAGCAGCAGTGGGCGGAAAATCTGCGCACCACCGAAGGGCAGCTGGACCACGCCCGCTGCCACGACGACGCCCAGACCGAGCGCCGCAAAGATCTGCTCATCACCCGTGGAATGTGGGTGGTCAGCCATCGGCTGCGGATGTCCGGCAACTGCGACGTGGTGGAATTTCGGGCCAGCGAGGCGGGCATTTCCTTGCAGAGTGCCCCCGGCTTCTGGCAGCCATATCCGGTGGAGTATAAACACGGGCACGCCAAGGAGACCGACGCCGACCGGCTGCAGCTCTGCGCCCAGGCCATGGCGCTGGAGGAAATGCTGGTGTGCCGCATCCCGGAAGGTGCGCTGTATTACTGCGAGACCAGGCGCCGGGAGGTGGTGCCGTTCACGGAAGAACTGCGCGCCGCCACCCAGCGCATGGCCGACGAAATGAACCAGTATTTCGCCCGCGGCTACACCCCCAAAGTGAAGCCCGGCAAGCACTGCAGCGCCTGCTCGCTGAAGGAGCTCTGCCTGCCCGTGCTCTGCCGGAACGCGGACGCAAAGGCCTATCTGCGCAGCCATCTGGACGAAGCGGCCACGGAGGTGACACCATGCGGCAATTCCTGAACACCCTGTTCGTGCTGAACGAAAGCGCCTACCTCTCGCTGGACGGCGAAAATGTGGTCGTCAGCTGCGACAAGGCCGAAGTCGGCCGAGTGGCACTGCACACGCTGGAAAGCATCCTCTGCTTCAGCTACGCCGGTGCCTCCCCCGCCCTGATGGGCAAGTGCGGCCGTCTGGGCATCGACCTGTGCTTTTTCTCACCGCAGGGGCGCTTTCTGGCCCGCACGGTGGGCGAGGAACGCGGCAATGTTCTGCTGCGGCAGACGCAGTATGAAATTTCGGCCAGCGAGGCCCGCAGCTGCGCCTACGCCCGCAATTTCATCCTGGGCAAGGTTTACAATGCCCGCTGGGTGCTGGAGCGTGCCACCCGCGACCACCCCCAGCGGGTGCCGGTGGAGCAGCTCAAGCAGACCAGCGCACAGCTGGCCGCCGCACTGCCGCTTTTGGAGACCTGCGAAGATTTAGAGCAATTGCGCGGTCTGGAAGGCGAAGCAGCGCAGCGGTATTTCGACCGGTTCCATGCGCTGATCCTGCAGCAGAAAGAGGATTTTGTTTTCACCTCCCGCAGCCGCAGACCGCCGCGGGACAACGTGAACGCGCTGCTGTCATTTGCGTATTCCCTGCTGGCCAACGACTGCGCCGCCGCGCTGGAAGGGGTCGGACTGGACCCTTATGTGGGCTTCCTGCACCGCGCCCGCCCCGGACGGCGCAGCCTGGCGCTGGACCTGATGGAGGAACTGCGTGCTGTCTACGCGGACCGGTTCGTGCTCTCCTGCATCAACCAGAAGGTCGTGAATGCGAAGCATTTTGAAAAGCAGGAAAACGGTGCCGTTCTGCTGACCGAGGACGGCCGCCGCGCCTTCCTGCACGCCTGGCAGCTGAAAAAGCGGGAGGTCATCACCCACCCTTTCCTGAAAGAAAAGCTCAGCTGGGGTCTTGTGCCCTATGTGCAGGCGCTGCTGCTGGCACGGACTTTGCGGGGCGATCTGGACGTATATCCGCCGTTTTTCTGGAAGTGAGGTGCCGTTCATGCTGGTTCTCATCACCTACGACGTCAACACCGAAACGCCTGCAGGCCGCAAGCGCCTGCGCAAGGTGGCGAAGAAATGCGTCAACCACGGCCAGCGGGTGCAGAACTCGGTGTTCGAGTGCCTGCTGAACGCTTCGCAGTACGCCGTTTTGAAGGCCGAGCTGACCGCGCTGATCGACCCTGCACTGGACAGCCTGCGGTTCTATCAGCTGGGCAACAACTACCAGAGCAAGGTGGAGCATGTCGGCCTGCACCCCGATTTTGCGCAGGATGACGTGTTGATGTTCTAGCATCCCCCGCCGTGCGAGGCACAAGCTCCCATGGTTTCCCCGGGCGCTTCGCACTGCAAAAACAGACACCTTAGCACGATTTGTTTTGCATTTCGCCGGAGCCTTCGTAAAGTTCCTTTTCAAATTGTGCACAAGTGTGTATAATGGAACAAACGTGGTGGATTTTTTCGCCGCTTTTGCTGTCGCCCTCCTCGCGGAGGGCGTGGATTGAAATTCGCAAAATGCCCCTGAAAGCGACCTCGACTGGTACGTCGCCCTCCTCGCGGAGGGCGTGGATTGAAATCACACTCAGGCAAACTACAGCACCGCAACCTCCGAGTCGCCCTCCTCGCGGAGGGCGTGGATTGAAATTTTGGTATGGCAAACCATTACCGGGGATGGACTTGTCGCCCTCCTCGCGGAGGGCGTGGATTGAAATATAGTCGATATTTGCACCCATCAGCACTTCCGGGGTCGCCCTCCTCGCGGAGGGCGTGGATTGAAATGCGTTACTTTCGCTGGTCTTCGCTGCGGACGCACGTCGCCCTCCTCGCGGAGGGCGTGGATTGAAATCGTTCAAAGTTTACCGTTGTGTGCCCGCGCCAAAGTCGCCCTCCTCGCGGAGGGCGTGGATTGAAATCTTTCGGTGGGTGGTGGGTCGGTGACCGGCCCCAGTCGCCCTCCTCGCGGAGGGCGTGGATTGAAATTTTTTTCATGTCGGCACCTCACATAAACTCATAGTCGCCCTCCTCGCGGAGGGCGTGGATTGAAATCATCAACGGCGGCAAGGCCACGACTGCATACAAGAGTCGCCCTCCTCGCGGAGGGCGTGGATTGAAATCAAAACCGAAAAAGTCATCGAGTCCATCTCTCACAGTCGCCCTCCTCGCGGAGGGCGTGGATTGAAATAAGACCCTGCGCGTCATTACCGCTACCGTGGAGGGTCGCCCTCCTCGCGGAGGGCGTGGATTGAAATTCAACCACGAGGCAGACTGGTACAACCGGCGTGTGTCGCCCTCCTCGCGGAGGGCGTGGATTGAAATCATCACAGATGGTGTTGGCAGCTGTACGATTGACAGGTCGCCCTCCTCGCGGAGGGCGTGGATTGAAATTTTTTGCAGCGCCGCCACCGTTTCCGGCAGCTGCGGTCGCCCTCCTCGCGGAGGGCGTGGATTGAAATTCCTTCAGCAGGCGCGGGCAGCGCTTATACAGCGCCGTCGCCCTCCTCGCGGAGGGCGTGGATTGAAATATTGTTGCCATCCCCTGTGAAAAGGCTTGGGGCCGTCGCCCTCCTCGCGGAGGGCGTGGATTGAAATAGACAGATCGGGCACAATGACGGTCTTTTTCCCGGTCGCCCTCCTCGCGGAGGGCGTGGATTGAAATCTGACCTGATGGACGCTTGCGCAGGATGCCCGGCGTCGCCCTCCTCGCGGAGGGCGTGGATTGAAATATGTCTGCCGAGATCAGCCGCGCAAACCAGCAGGCGTCGCCCTCCTCGCGGAGGGCGTGGATTGAAATGACTATGCGACCGGCGATTTTCGCCTTGACGGCGGTCGCCCTCCTCGCGGAGGGCGTGGATTGAAATCTTCTGTTGGCACGGTCACGCTTGGCCCACGTTGTGTCGCCCTCCTCGCGGAGGGCGTGGATTGAAATACGGCTTGCACCGCACGACCGCCAGCCGCCCGCGTCGCCCTCCTCGCGGAGGGCGTGGATTGAAATCTGATCTGGTCCTGCGTCAGGTAGTCTGACAGGTCGTCGCCCTCCTCGCGGAGGGCGTGGATTGAAATATTCCTGCGGGTGCCCCTACCATTGCGTTTGTTCGTCGCCCTCCTCGCGGAGGGCGTGGATTGAAATTGGTCTGGCGTGGGCGACAAGATCAGCGGATTTTGTCGCCCTCCTCGCGGAGGGCGTGGATTGAAATTATCTGGCCTGTGTTTTCAGCCCAGTCATGGAGGTCGCCCTCCTCGCGGAGGGCGTGGATTGAAATAAGAATCCTTTTGAAACGTTCCGGATTCATCGGAGGTCGCCCTCCTCGCGGAGGGCGTGGATTGAAATTCGATCCACGAGCCGACCTTCGTCAGCACGCCCGTCGCCCTCCTCGCGGAGGGCGTGGATTGAAATTTCTTGAGCTTCTTGAACCGCTTCGCGATGATCTGGTCGCCCTCCTCGCGGAGGGCGTGGATTGAAATTTCCAAATGCTTGAGCAGCACATACTCTATGTAGGTCGCCCTCCTCGCGGAGGGCGTGGATTGAAATCTGAAGGACTGCGTCTAAGGAGGATGCCATGGGAGTCGCCCTCCTCGCGGAGGGCGTGGATTGAAATAGCATACTCGCGCCCAGGCTGTCCAACGCCTCGCCCGTGTCGCCCTCCTCGCGGAGGGCGTGGATTGAAATTGTTCCGTCTTTGCATCTGAACTCTTTCCCCGTGAAGGTCGCCCTCCTCGCGGAGGGCGTGGATTGAAATCACAATGCTGTCGTCTGGTGCTGCCGGAAGGCGGGTCGCCCTCCTCGCGGAGGGCGTGGATTGAAATTGACATTATGTTTATGGTGGGTTTGCTGTGCGTTGTCGCCCTCCTCGCGGAGGGCGTGGATTGAAATAACGAGCGCCCCAAAGAGAGCACAGATCGGACGACGTCGCCCTCCTCGCGGAGGGCGTGGATTGAAATAATTGGCGATATCGAATACACGGACGAAGAAGACGTCGCCCTCCTCGCGGAGGGCGTGGATTGAAATGAAGTACTTCTGTACCTGAAATGCCTGCCGCAACGTCGCCCTCCTCGCGGAGGGCGTGGATTGAAATTTCGACCATAAAGCCGAACACCGCCATTGTGGTAACGGTCGCCCTCCTCGCGGAGGGCGTGGATTGAAATCTGAAGGACTGCGTCTAAGGAGGATGCCATGGGAGTCGCCCTCCTCGCGGAGGGCGTGGATTGAAATGTAAATAATCCGACCGCAAGACCTGTATTTTTGCGTCGCCCTCCTCGCGGAGGGCGTGGATTGAAATAATGCAATCTCCCCGGCGCTGAAAGCGGCCATGCGTCGCCCTCCTCGCGGAGGGCGTGGATTGAAATTGGGAGAATGCCAACAAGCTGGTGGAGCAGGCCTGTCGCCCTCCTCGCGGAGGGCGTGGATTGAAATCGAGCGCTGCTTTAAAATGTCCACAGCCTTGGTGATGTCGCCCTCCTCGCGGAGGGCGTGGATTGAAATTTCGTCAGCGCGGTGGTATCGCCGCGCCGGAATGGTCGCCCTCCTCGCGGAGGGCGTGGATTGAAATCATCATCTATCAGCGGCACCAGCGGTATATCCTGGTCGCCCTCCTCGCGGAGGGCGTGGATTGAAATCCCTCACCACATGGGCCAACAACGCCGACTGGGCGGTCGCCCTCCTCGCGGAGGGCGTGGATTGAAATTTGAGCTGCCCGGGCTGGCTGGCCCATTCGGCCAGTCGCCCTCCTCGCGGAGGGCGTGGATTGAAATATTCTTCCCTCTACACTCGTGGTCTCTGATGACGGTCGCCCTCCTCGCGGAGGGCGTGGATTGAAATGCAGCAGTCCGCCGCCGACAGCGCAGACGATGTTGGTCGCCCTCCTCGCGGAGGGCGTGGATTGAAATTCTGGCATCAGTGCCGCCAGTATATGCGCCATCTGGTCGCCCTCCTCGCGGAGGGCGTGGATTGAAATTGGTTTCATCCATAATTACCGGCCCAGCAAAAACGTCGCCCTCCTCGCGGAGGGCGTGAGTTGAAACGCTCCCCGCACAGATACGTTGCATGGCATCGTCCACCGCCTGTTCCGGGCCCATTCGGGGCGGGCGGAAAGGCCTTCACGGGCAAGAAAAAACCACGGTGCATCTCTGCACCGTGGTTTTTTTGGCGGCGGCATATTGAACTGCCGGGCGTATGAATTTTGCTTTTCTGCCTTGTCCGGCAGCGGGCTTTCGTCTGCGATCAGCGCTTCTTCTGGGTGCCCTTGCCCACCGGGCCGCGGGGGCGGCGCTCGGCGGCCTTGGACTGCAGCGCGGCGCTGCGGGTCTGGGCGCGGCCCTTGGCAGCGGCGGCACGCAGGCCATTGATCTCGGCCTTGGTCAGCTCGCGGTAGGTGCCGGGCTTGAGCATACCCAGCTTGACGACACCCTCAGCGTTGCGCTTCAGGCGCACCACCTCAAGGCCTACGGTCTCACACATGCGGCGGATCTCGCGGTTCTTGCCCTCTTTCAGGGTCATTTCCATGACGGTGCGGCCCGGCTCGTCGGTGACGACGTTGATGGCGCAGGGCATGGTCTTGGTGCCGTCGTCCAGCACGACGCCGCTGCTCAGCTTCAAGATCTGGCTTTCATCGGCACGGGGCTGCACGGTGACGCGGTACAGCTTGGAGATGCCGCCGGACGGATGGGTGACAGCCTGTGCAAAGGCGCCGTCGTTGGTCATCAGCAGCAGGCCCTCGCTGTCCTTATCCAGACGGCCTACCGGGTACAGGCGGGCCGGGATATCGCTCACCAGCTCCATGACCGTCTTGCGGCCCAGCTCGTCGCTGGCGGTGGTCACATAGCCGCGGGGCTTATACAGGGCCAGATAGTACAGCTGCTGGTCCTTTTTGATATAGATGCGCTCGTCATCCACATGCAGCACATCGCGGTTGGGGTCCATTTTGTCGCCCACCTTCACGGGGTGGCCGTTGACCTTCACGCGGCCCTCGGCAATGATCTGCTCGGCTGCGCGGCGGGAGCACAGGCCCTGTTCGGCCATGATCTTCTGAATACGTTCTTCTGCCATAATCAAAACTCCTTGTGCGCCTCCCGGCGCTCAAAATGCGCACTGCTCCCCTGTTTTGAGGCACAGGTGCGCCTGTATCAAAAACTGCGGGTCGGAAGCCCGCAGTTACGGCTTGGGTTTACTGCTCTGCCGGAGCAGCAGGTTCTTCTTTCTTCTCGTCCTTCTTGACCATAGATGCCAGCTTGTCCACCAGCTCCGGCAGCATGGTCAGGGCACGGTCGATGGTGTTGGAGGTATCCGACAGCTGAATGGTGCGCACACAGCCATCCTTCACCACGAGGAAGGCCACGGGCTGGATGTTCACGCCTGCGCCGGAACCGCCGCCGAACAGGTCCTTATTGGCGGCGTTCTTGCCGTCGAAATCGGTGCCGCCGGACGCAAAACCAAAGCTGACCTTGGACACCGGCAGGATGGTGGTGCCGTCCTCGGTGGTGATAGGCTTGCCGATGATGGTGTTGGAATCCACCATCTGGTGAATTTTCTCCATGGTAACGTTCATCAGGCCCTGAATGGGATGCTCAGCCATAAAACAGCTCTCCTTTATCGTTTGATGCGGGCAAGTGCCCGTTGTCTGCAGATTCCGATACACTTATAGTGTACCACATTATAAGAAGATGTCCAATACTTTTTTGCGCCAGAACTCATACAAAACGCGCACCGCCGCAATGACGATGAACAGCGCCTGCGCGCTCACCCGGAACGATACCCGGTCTTCCACGGCAGGCTGCCCGCTGCCGAAGTCCGGCAGGATGCGCAGCTCGTCGAACTGCAGCCAGATGAAGCGGTCCAGCACGCCCAGCACCGGGTACAGCCAAGCCTGCAGTTTGCCATAGCTGCGGGCGGCATCGGCGGGGTCGGCCCCGCGCACACCGAGACGCACCTGAATCTTTGTGAAGCGCAGGGCACCGAACACGGCCTTCATCAGGGTGCCCGCACCTTTCAGCATAGTGCAGACGATCTCCAGCGTGATCTTTGCCTTTTTGCGCGGCTCCTTGGGCTTGTTTGCCCTGGCGGCATCGGCGGCGGCCTTTTTGCGGGCCTTTTCCTCCGCTTTTTTCCGCTTGCGCTCGGCCCGCCAGGCGGCGAACTTTGCTTTGATCTTGCCGAAGCCTTTCGGCGGCTCCGGGTTTTCCGGGGCAGGGGGCGGCTCCGGCTTCGGGTACTGGAACACCGGGAAGGTGATGCCCAATGCACCGGCCTTCACCGTCAGCGTGCCGTGCTCCCAGCACACATCGGCGCAGAAGGGGCAGAGCAGCAGCAGTGCGGCCAGCACCAATATGACCAACAGCAGGATGCCGACGGCCTTTAACAGAAAGAGCAGCACCGCGCCCAGCGCAGCGAAGAATGCTCCCATGCGTCACCCCTCCCCTTCCTGCGGTGCTGCGCCGCTTTGTTCCGGCGTCTGCGGGCCGTGCACCGGCGGCAGGTCGGCCAGACTGGAAAGGCCGAACACCCGCAAAAAGGTGTCGGTGGTGCGGAAGCTCACCGGGCGGCCCGGCAGATCAAGACGGCCCGCTTCTTCGATGAGGCCCTTTTCCAGCAGGCCCGACACGCTGGACGAGGAGTCCACACCGCGCACCTGCTCGATGAAGGCACGAGACACCGGCTGATTGTAGGCAATGACGGTCAGCGTCTCCATGGCGGCGGGACCCAGCGGCACAGCGCGGCGGCTGTCCAGCACGCGGCGCACGCAGTCGGCCCACTCGGTCTTGGTGGCCAGCTGCCAGCGGGTGTTCAGGTGCAGCAGGCACAGGCCGCTGTCCTCCCGGGTATAGCGCTCCCTCAGAGCTTCCAGCGCGGCTTCCACGCTGAGCTGCGGCAGCTGCACCGCCTGCGCCAGCTTGTCCGCACTGATGGGTTCCCCACAGGCAAACAGCATGGCCTCCACGGCGGCGCGGATCTGTTTCTGGTTCATTTCGTCTCCTTATCGCGTTGGATGCGGCCCCGCTGCATGGTCAGGCCGCCTGCGTCGTCCAGCGTCACGCGGCCGCCGCGCACCAGCTCCAGCAGGGCCAGAAAGGTGGCCACATTGGTGCTGCGGGTCTGCTGGCGGCTGAACAGCTGGCTCATCTTCGCCGCCGTACCGCCGATGAGCTGCCGCAGGATGTACACCACCCGGCTGGTGACCGACACCACCGGCGCGGTGACCAGCGGCTCGAACTGCTGCTGGGTGGGTTCGCGGCGCAGCCGGGTGCGGCCCGCAAGGGCTTCCCAGTAGTCGGCCAGCACCTGCGGCGCATGGTGCAGGTCGTAGGTGGTGTCGAACTCCATCTCCATGGGCGGGCGCACGAACACCGGGGCGGCCTCGGCTTTTTCGCGCAGCAGCGCAGCCATGCGGCGGCACTGGTCGTACTCGATCAATTGGCCGGTGAACTCCTGCTTCATGCGCTCGCCTTCTTCGCTGCGGGGCAGCAGCAGGTAGCTTTTCATCTCCACCAGCCGCGCGGCCATTTCAATGAAAGCACTGGCGGCTTCCGGGTCCGGGTCGGCCTGCTCCACGGTGCGGGTGTACTGGTCGATCAGTTCCAGAATGGGGATGTTGTGCAGGTCCATCTTATGTTTGGCCACAAGCGCCAGCAATAATTCCAGCGGGCCGTCAAAATCTTCCAGATGGAAGGTCATTTCCTCTGCCAAAGCTCACATCACCGTCCCGATGCCGGCATAGTAGATGGAATAGGCCAGCTTGTCAATATAGCCGGTGCCCGCGCTCAGCAGGCTCCACACCGCGTTGTTCAGGTAGTACAGCGGGGTATCCAGTGCGCCGAACCACACCGCCGCCAGCAATGCGATCATGATATAACGCTCATATTTCATCAGGCCGAAATACACCCGCTGGGGCAGCACCACCAGCAGGATGCGGCTGCCGTCCAGCGGCGGCACCGGGATGAAGTTGAACACCGCAAGGCTCACATTCATGAGCACAAGGTACTGCAGGAACATGGCAATGTAAATGGTGGCGGTGTTCACCGGGGCCCAGTAGTACATGACCTTCCACACCACCATGCCCACATAGGCCAGCAGGATGTTCGCCGCCGGGCCCGCCAGCGCAGTGAGGGCCATGCCCCACTTGGGATTTTTGAAGTTGCGGGGATTGGTGGACACCGGCTTTGCCCAGCCCACGCCTGCGAACACCATGCACAGGGTGCCCAGCAGGTCAAAGTGGGCGAAGGGGTTCAGCGAAAGACGGCCTTCCCGCTTTGCGGTGGGGTCGCCCAACAGCCAGGCGGCCAGCGCGTGGCCTGCCTCGTGGAACGGGATGGCCACCAGCGCCACCAGCGCGCGGATGAGATAATAGATGCCCTGAGAGGTCATTCGATATTCCTGCCTTTTTTCAGTATACCATATATAATACTATCTTTTTGCCCTGCACACAAGCCCTCGGCAAAAAACACGGATATTTTTTGAAAAAAGGCTTGCATTTTGCCCGGCAATCTGTTACAATAGTCAAGCTGATTATTTTGATTCCTTACTTCACTGCAGGAGGTGCAAGTACCATGGCTAAATGTGAATGCTGCGGCAAGGGTGTGACCTTTGGTATCAAGGTCTCTCACTCTCATCGTCGTTCCAACCGTACCTGGAAGCCGAATGTCCGTCGTGTCAAGGCGGTCGTTGAGGGTTCTCCCAAGTACGTCTACGCATGCTCCCGTTGCCTGCGCGCTGGCAAAGTTACCCGCGCTGTCTAATTTGGTGTATGTGGCCGGTCACTTTGTCGAGTGGCCGGCTTTTTTTGTTGCCTTAAAGGAGATGAACGCATGGCTCTTCCCACCGATCCCATCATGCTGCTGAGCGTGGTGAACCTCAAACTCCGGGATTATTTCAAAAACCTCGATGCTTTGTGCGAAGATCTGGACGTCGACAAGACTGATCTGTGTGCAAAGCTGCGTGCCGTCGGCTACGAGTACGACGCACAGCGCAACCAGTTTGTCTGATTTATCCTGAAACGCTACTGCCGGCTGGACGTGCAGCGACTGTGCGCCGGGGCCGGATCATGATAAAAAAGGAGTGCTTGATTGATTATGATGCAGGGTACCTATTACAAAGAGTGGAGCAGTGTGCTGAACCGCGAGATGGAGTTTAAGGTATATGGCAGCGCCGGTGTGCCGGTGCTGGCTCTGCCCGCCCGCGGCGGCCGCTTTTTCGACTGGGAGAACAACGGCATGCCGGACGCCATTGCCCAGCTGCTGAACGAGGGCAAGATCCAGCTGTTCTGCGCCGACAGCGTGGACGGCGAAGGTGTGCTGAACGGGGATCTGCCGCTGCGCCGCCGGGCCGAGGCACAGGAGAAGTATTTTGTTTACCTGACTGCCGAGCTGGCTCCCCGCATCCTGGCCCTGAACAAGGCCGAGAAGGGCACCAAGATCTGGTGCGCCGGTGTGGATCTGGGCGCTTATCAGGCCGTGAACTGCCGTCTGCGCCGCCCCAACCTGTTTGCCGGTGCCGTGGGCATGGGCGGCATCTACGACCTGAGCCGCTTCTGGGGTGCCGAGAACGACGATCTGGTGCTGCGCTGCTCTCCCCTGCTGTACCTGCAGGAGAACGGCATCGCCAACAAGCTGGCACTGGTCAAGGCCGAGGAAAACAGTCTCATCCTCTGCGCCGGTCAGGGTGCCTATGAGGATGACGCCAAGGCCGACACCCAGGCACTGGCCGATGTGCTGCAGGCCCAGAGCCTGCCCGCTCATCTGGAAGTGTGGGGTGGCGACGTGTCCCACGACTGGTACTGGTGGGGCAAGATGTGGAGCCTGTTTGCTCCGCGCATTCTGGAAAAGTAACTTTATCACGGTTCTGTGTGAGGGAAAGCCTGCGGGTTTTCCCTCTTTTTTCTTTTATTTCAAATTCCTACTTGATTTGTCGGATATGGTGTGGTATACTCCTGCTGGAAGCAAAAGATACCCCCAAGGGGTTTGCGAAAGGAGCCTGCATCATGGAATCCACCGAAAAGAAGCCCTGCTGTTGCTGCAGCACCGAAGAACCTGCGGCGGACGCGGTTTCCCCCGCCGACGCGCCGGACACCGTTCCCTCCTGCTGCCGCCACAAGGACCGCAGCCCGGAGGAATACAAAGCACTGGTCAACCGGCTGAGCCGCATCGAAGGGCAGGTGCGCGGCGTGCGCGGCATGCTGGAAAAGGATGCCTACTGTGTGGACATTCTGGTACAGGTGGCCGCTGTGAACTCGGCGCTGAACAGCTTTGCCAAGGAGCTGCTGGCCCAGCACATGAGCACCTGTGTGGCCGATGACCTGCGTGCCGGCAGCGACGAAAAGCTGAACGAGTTGATCAAGCTGCTGCCCCGGCTCATGAAGTGACCCTGCGGCAGACATACTGGACTTATCAGGAGTGAATACGATGGAACAATACAATGTAACGGGTATGAGCTGCGCGGCCTGCTCTGCCCGGGTGGAAAAGGCCGTAAAAAAGGTACCGGGTGTGACCAGCTGTTCAGTGAGCCTGCTGACCAACTCCATGGGCGTAGAGGGCACCGCATCCAGCGCGGCGATCATTCAGGCCGTGCAGGAAGCCGGTTACGGTGCCAGCCCCAAGACGGCCGGTGCTGCCGCCGCCAGCTCCCCCAGCGCCGACCTGGACGCGCTGGCCGACCACGAGACGCCCAAGCTCAAGCGGCGGCTGATCGCTTCGCTGGGCTTTCTGCTGGTACTGATGTACTTCTCCATGGGGCACATGATGTGGGGCTGGCCCCTGCCCCACTGGTTTGACGGCAACCATGTTGCCATGGGCCTTGTCCAGCTGCTGCTGGCGGGCATCGTGATGGTGATCAACCAGAAGTTCTTCATCAACGGCTTCAAGGGGCTGATCCACGGCTCCCCCAACATGGACACGCTGGTGGCCATGGGCTCCATGGCCAGCTTTGTGTGGAGCA